>WNGD01013686.1_pt1 | contig 13683 bp, 16 predicted proteins | sample 5400671 | NCBI WGS metagenome assembly WNGD01 (sample SAMN13153369, study PRJNA577476) | soil metagenome | isolation source: 40 cm soil or saprolite under grassland replicate 2 | place: USA:California | collected 2016-06-15
CTAGCGGCTTACTCGTCGAGCGGTGAGGCGGAGATCTCCGCGCTGCCTGCGTCGTTATAGACGATGGTCACGCGCCACGGCCGGCAGCAGACCTGGCAATCTTCGACGTACTCCTGATTCGCTCCGCCGCCCGCATCGATTCCGATTTCATTGGGCTCGCCGCAATAGGGACAGATGACGATGCCTTCGGTGTCGGCGGTGCCGTCACCCAGCGGGAATTCTTCGTCCAGATCGTCGTCGGGGAAGTCGACCATCAGTCTCCCCACCCCATCCGCTGCCGCAGCGACGTGACGTGCGCGGTATGATGACGGCCATGCCAGGCGTACAGGGCGAGCATCGCGTCGAGGGACGGTGTACCCCACTCGGGATGTTTGATCGTGCGGGCGAAATCGGCGGGACCCATCCCGCGCAGCAGCGTCACCCAGCGCTGGTGGAGCGACGTCAACAGATCGAGCGACATCGCGATCGGCGCGCGCATCTCCGGCGTCTGTGCCCAGTCTTTCTCTTCGTACGTCTTGATCGCCGGCGTGTCCTCGGTGAGTCCCCACTTGAAGCGCATGTAGGCGTTCATATGACTGTCCGGCACATGGTGCGCGACCTGGCGCACTGTCCAGCCGCCGGTGCGATAGGGCGTGTCGAGCTGCGCGTCGTTCAAGCCCGCCACCGCGCGGCGGAAGTTCATGGGCGCGGCGGCGATCTGCTCGATGCAGGCGTTCCGGTCAGCCGGTGACAGACTGGGGACGCGGGTGAACTTGCCGATCGGATAGCGTTCGTCGGTCATTGATCGATTCTCCAGGGCGTTGTCAACTCCGTCGTGCCCCACTTGATGCGCAGCGTGCCCCGCAGCTCGGCATACCCGGTCGTGGGATCGGGAGAATCCGGCACGAGGTAGATCGACAGCGAGGGCTCGGCCTCCGCCATCGCGCGGCTCGCCAGCGCGACACGACCGATGTCCTTGGTCCCATCGTGGTCGGTACCCCATTGGCCCGTGCCGCGATTCACGATCAGCGCGTAGCCTGTGCGCGCGTACAGGATGTACAGCGAATAGTCGCCTCGTGACAGTTTCAGGTCGCCGAGGGTGATATCGAGATCGGTATGCAGCGTGGTCGCCATGTTGGCGCCGAACCGCCACACCGTGTCGACAGGAATCAGGCCGCCTTCGACCTTGCGACCGCGCGCATGCGGCTGCCCGTACGAGATCGCGATGCGCGATGGGCCTGACAGGCTCGCGTCTTCCTCGTACCAGCGGTTGCCGATGCGGCGTGCGTTGAGGTGCACCTCCACCGTCGCCTGGCTGCTGGCGGCGATGCGCAATGGCGTCGGTGCAGCCTGGGGCGCCTGGGCCAGCACGGCGAAAAGGATTCCAATCATGATCGGCCTCGATGGGTTCCTGTCGAATGTAACATCCGCAGGACTTCGGTGTCTTCAGAAGTGCAGTTAATACCAAAGGAGTCGACGATGAAAACGATATTCCGGTTTCTGCTCGGTGCCGGGGCGGTGAGTTTCACCGCGTGCGCGCCCGGGTATACGAGCGCCAGCTTCGTCTATGCCGAGCCGGCGCAGTACGAGTATGAGGTCCCCGTGGACCGCGTCGTCGTGGTCACGCGGGAGGTGCTGGTCGATCGCGGCTGGACGGTCTACCGCGTGGAGCGGTCCGGACCGAACCGCATCATCTGGGCGCGCCGCGGCGACGACGATGTCGTCCGGATCTTCGCGTCCCCCACAGGGCAGCGCGTCGCCGTGCGCGGGCTGTGGGAGGCCCGTGAGCGCAAGGCAGAGCGCGCGCACGGCGACCACGACAGGGATAACGACCGCGGCCGCCACAAAGGTTGGGTGCGGCGTGGCCCCCCACAGGACGTCATTGCCGCGATCGACGTGCGGCTAAAGAACCACTGAACTACGACGGCCCCCTGGGATGATCCGGGGGGTCGTTGGTTATTCCGTCGCCGACAGCGACCGGATGATCAGGAGCAGGTGGGTCCGCAGTGCCGCCAGGTCGTCGCCCCCCGGCAAGCTCCGCACGCTTTCCTCGAGCTGATTGACGAGATGGTCGGGACAAAACGCAGGCGGCAAACAGCACGAGCACGGCGGCGGGGCGAAGGCACGACGCATGCAACAACTCTCCAGAGGGCGCAGGAATTAATACGATGCCGGCAGTGGAGCGGATGGGATTCGAACCCACGACCCCCTGGTTGCAAACCAGGTGCTCTCCCAGCTGAGCTACCGCCCCCCGGCAACGAAAATAGAGACGCAACAGGTAGCGGGGTAGGCCACATGTCGCGCACGTGCCACAATCAAAAACGGAGTGGAACGATTTCACCGCTCGGGCATATCGACAGGGAACGAACCCAGCATGACGCGCTACGCGTTGGCACTCGCCCTCCTCTGCACCGTGCAAATCGGGTGCACGCGGGGACCGCACGCGGCGCCGGTGCGCCTCGGCACGACGACCACCGTCGAACAGTCAGGCGCGCTGGCGTTGCTCGACTCCCTGCAACCACCCACTCCCGTACGCGTCGTCGTCGCCCCATCGGGAACGATCCTGCGATCAGCTGCGGCCGGTGACCTCGACGTCGTCCTCACGCACGCGCCGAGCCTCGAGCAGCGACTGCTCGTCGACCCCGGCCACGCCGCACTGCGTTGCCCGTTCGTGGCCAGCCGCTTTGCGATCGTCGGACCGCCCGCCGATCCTGCGCACACGGCAGCCGCCGGGACCGCCACCGATGCGTTTCGCCGTATCGCCGGCGCGCGCGCGACTTTCATCTCGCGCGCTGATTCGTCCGGCACGCACGTCAAAGAGTTGTCCCTGTGGAACTCTGCGGGCGTCACACCCGACCCGCAGCGGAATGCCTGGTACGTGCAAGCGGGTGTAGATCAGTCGGCCACGTTGCGCATCGCCGACGAGCGCGCAGCCTATGCGCTCGCCGACCTGCCGACGTTTTCGCGGCTTGTGGGGCTCGGCCTGCGCGTCCTGTTTGCGGCGGATACTGCGCTCGGCAATCCCTACACGCTATTTGTGATTCGCTCAGCCTTGGACAGCGGCGCGGCGGCGCAATTTACCGCCTGGGCCATGGCCGACTGGCGAGACCGGTTGCTCGCGGTGCGACTGCCCGACGGTCAGGCAGCCTTCGCGCCGCTGGCCGCCGGTTGCGCCGTGCCGGCCGTGGGCGCCGCCCAGTAGGAGGTCGCATGCAGTTTCCAGAGCTGGTTCCTCGCGCGCTCGTGACGCTGACCCGCCGTGGAGTGTCCGTCATTGGAGCGCGCGAGGCACGACTGCTACAAGCCGTGGAGCGGGTGAAGTCCATCAAGGACGCCGCGGCCGAAGCGGGCATCAGTTATCGCACCGCGTGGAGTGCCATTCAACAGATGGAACAGGCCCTGGGCCGGCCCATAGCGACTGCTCACGCTGTATCAGGAGCTCGAGGGCAGGCTCGAAACGATGTTGCAACAGGCCTGCGAGACGCCGCAGGACGCGGCTGAAGCCGGCGACTAGCGCGTCAGCGCCAGCGCGTAGCTGCCCAGCGACCGCAGTTGATAATTTGGCTGCGCGACGGCGTTGATCGTCCCCGTGTACTGGGTCAACGCGCTGATGTCTTGCACCCCGATCGTCAGAATGGTCGTACCGGTGTTCAGCCGCCCGATGAGGGCGAACTTCGTGGAAGTCCCACCGAGAGGTTGCTGAAACAGCCGCAGCCCGGCGCCTGCGGCGGCGCTCGTCAGGGCGGCCGGTCCCGTGATCGTGAGCACGATCGCCGAATCCGCTCCCGAATGGGGCGATGTCAGTCGTACCAGCAGCGTGCCCGGTCCCGCCATCATGGGTTCTTTGCCGCCGCAGCTGATTCCCACAGCCATCACCGCAAGCAGCGCGGTTAGACCCAAGGCGCGTTTCATCGCGGGCCTCCCTTCTGTTGCATCGCCTGGAGGGCCGCCGCGCTCAGCGGCGCGCCCGTGGCTTTGACCCACGCCAGGAAGTCGCCGATGTCGAAGCCGCCGTTGTTATTGCCGAGGAAGTCGAGGTAACGAACCTGATCGGCGGTGAGCGGCGATGTCGGGCCGAGCAGCTGCGCCGTCACGTCGGTCGTCGCCAGCGTCGGCGCCGTCACCGACATCGAGAAGGTGCGGCTCTTGGTGTCGCAGGACACGACCTGCGCCGTGTACGAGAAAGAGATGCCGGTCTGATGCGGGAAGCCTGAGATCACCCCGCTCGCGCTCAGCGACAATCCCACCGGCAGCGCTCCGCTGACCACGCTCCACGTGACGGATCCGCTGCCTCCCGCAATGCGGAGCGTGTCGGCATAGGTCGCCCCCATGATTCCGCTCGGGCGCGTGTTGGCGGACGTGATCGTCGCGCTGGACCCAAAGTTGGCGGTCAGGACGTAGGGGTGCGACATCGAGAGGGTAAGGACGGAATCGGTGGTGGTGGAGTCACCAGCCCAGCCGCAGAAACTCGCGCTGCCATCCACGGGCGTAAGATGCACCACGCGCCCCTCGGGGACGAATTCCCCCGCCGTCAGATCGATCGCGGTGTCGGCGGTTACCGACCCACCAGTGCCCGCGGTTGCCCGGAGCAGGAAGTCGCGGCCGACCGTCGCGGTGAGCGTCCCCCCGGCGAGGCTGCCGCTGATCGTGTGGTTTTTCAGCCCCGCATCGGACCATGACAGCCAGTGGAACTGCGTGCGGCCGTTGGGCGAGGTTTGGCCGTCGGTGAAGTCCACGCTGTGACTCGAGCCCTGATCGAGCAGGTCGCGGAAGACCTTGAAGCTCACGCCATCGAATTGGACGCTGGCGGTCGTGTCGCTCGCGCGGGCGACCGTAAGCGATCCAAACCGCAGACGAAACGACATCTGCCCGTCCGGCACGACCTGCGAGATTTGGTCGATGCCGAATCCCGCGAAGCTTCCATCCGTCATCGTTGCGGCCGGATTGGTTCGATATACGAATGCCGTGTTCGCCGACGTCCCCGGATAGGGATCGCCTGCGTCTCCTCGGTTGCATCCGTTGGTCCCGCACCAGAGCTGTCGCAGACCGTCCGCTTCTTCCAGCGAGACTCCGTGGATCGTACCGGCATTCACGGCGTTCCCGTTATGAAACCCCGTCGTGGCGATCTTGCTCGAGTCCACGTGCCAAATGAGGAGTCCACCCGCACAGGTGTTTGGTTGGCCGCTTCGCTGGCAGTGTCGGCGGATCATGGCAGAATCAGCCAAGCCCGCCGTACCACCCTGGCGGTTTTCGACCAAGAAGTATTCGCCGCGAAGATTCGGGCCGGGTGGTCGAATATAGACGCCCGTCCGTGACGTAGCGGCCGGGTCCAGGACATAAATCCCGCTAGTGCTCAGAGGCTGGAGCGACACCCAGCCGAGCTCGTTCAGCGACCACGCTTCCATCCGGGATGGACTCGGGGGGCTCGTGAAGTTCCCCGAACCCATGAGGCCCCACTCGCCACTGCCTTCCGTCGGGTTCCCCGGGTCAGTGTCGTAAAGGTCGGGGAGACCCAGGGCGTGACCAAATTCATGCGCCGCGGTGCCGATCGGCATGATCTGCGTCGTGTCACAGGCGATGCTTCCGCCGCGCGCGGACGTCACGAAATAGTCGGAGATGTGAACGAAGGCGAAGCCGGACGTGTTGGGTGCGGCAGGATCGTTCGTCACGTAGCTCGTGAGCAGCTGCCAGCGGTGCGACCAGATATGATTGTTCGTCGAAGCATCGGTGCTCACCGGCTGTCCACCACAGGCCCCGTCCTTTGTCGGATGCGCGAACATGATCATGTCCACGTAGCCGTCGTCGTCGCCGGAATTGGGAATCCCGTCCGGCCCGTCGTTATCGAACCGCGCGAAGTCGATAGTATTATCGACACGCGCCAGTGCCTGTTTGAAACCCGCTTGCATGCGGAAACTGGCGTCGCTGCTAAAGAGACCGTTGCAGTTCGTCGTGCCGAAGGGATTGCCGCTGCACGTTCCTGGCACACCGGTATACGTAGTCTCGTTGCTGTCTAGGCGCACCCAACCCAGAATCTTGCCCTGCATGTGCAAGGCATTGCTAGACAGCTCCTCATACAACGTGCGCAATGTGTACGGATTTCCACCGGGAGGACTCGAAGAGAAGAGCGCAACGTTGTACCGCGCAGTGTCAGTCATGAACTGCACCGAATCCGTATTCCGGTAAGCAAAAAAAACGGCCGGCACGACCATCGTCCCCGACACCACTGCGCTCGCCTGTGGCCCCACGGCTTGTGCGCTGATCGGTGCGATTTTCCCCTGGCTCAACAACTGTCGTCGGAGTTGGCTGACCTGACGCGCACGGACGCGCCAGCCGCCGTTTTCTCTAAAGTCGAAGCCGGGAATTTCCCAACGGGGATGAAAACCGCTTTGCGCCGATGCACCGGAAAACACAACTGGGAACAATAAGCTCGCAACGACCAGCGTTCGGACAGAACTTTTTTGCACGTGGGACCCCCGCAAGGAACGTCCTAATCCGCACATCGGCCGCAATCTAGGCTAGCGCCCGCGGGCCCGGGAGGCTGTGGCTCGTCTCACACTGAGCCTTGCCAATTTGGGGACGCACGGCTAAGCTGTACCACCGCTTACTCATAGAGACTCGAGGCTTCGTGCGCACAGAGACCCTGCAGCACATCGCGCTGTTCGACAAGTGTAAGAACTTCACCCGGGCGCGCGAAGTCCAAGCTGCGGGGCTGTATCCCTACTTCAAGCCCATCTCCCGCTCCGAAGACACCGTCGTCGTCATCGAAGGCCAAGAGCGGATCATGATGGGGTCGAACAACTACCTCGGCCTCACCCATAACCCCGAAGTGCTGGCCGCGGCGCGGGCCGCCCTGGAACGGTACGGCTCGGGCTGCACCGGCAGCCGTTTCCTCAACGGGACGCTTGACCTGCATGAGCAGCTCGAAACCGAGCTGGCCGAGTTCTTCGGCAAGGAATCTTGCCTCGTCTTCTCAACGGGCTATCAAGCGAACCTGGGCGTCATTTCAGGCCTGGTGGGCCGCACCGACATCGTCTTCCTCGATAAGCTCGACCACGCCTCGATTGTCGACGGCGCGAAGATGTCGCACGGCGAGACGATGCGCTTCAACCACGGCGACCTCGCCGGCCTCGAGCGTAAGCTCCAGAAGCTGCCCGAGGGCACCGGCAGCATGGTGATCGTGGACGGCATCTATTCGATGGAAGGCGACATCGCCGACGTCCCCGGCCTGCTCAAGATCTGCCAGAAATACGGCGCCGCCCTCGCGATCGACGACGCGCACTCCGTCGGCGTGCTGGGCCCCAACGGCGAAGGCACCGCGGCCCATTACGACCTGGTGGACGAAGTCGACCTGATCGTGGGGACGTTCTCGAAGTCGCTGGCGTCGATCGGCGGGTTCGCCGCAGGGACGGAGAACGTGATTCACTACCTCCGCCATCACTCGCGTCCCCTCATCTTCACCGCGGCCTTGCCGCCCGCCAACACGGCCGGCGTGCTCGCGGCGTTGCACGTGTTGCAGCGCGAGCCCGAGCGGCGCGAGCAGCTGTGGCGCAACACGCGGCGCCTCCAGGACGGCATGCGCTCCCTGGGCTTCGACATCGGCCCGACGGAGACACCGATCATTCCGGTGCTGATCGGGCCGCTCGAGAAGACGTTCCTCTTCTGGCGGAAGCTGTTCGACGCCGGGGTGTTCACCAACCCGGTGGTCCCGCCCGCGGTGCCGCCGTCGCAGTGCCGGCTGCGCACCAGCCTGATGGCGACGCACACGGCCGACCAGATCGACCTCGCGCTCGAGGTCTTCGGCCGCCTCGGAAAAGAGCTGGGGGTCATCTGACCGCAGTGGAGATCACGCCCGTCACGAACGGGCGTGATCTCGATCGCTTCATCGCCTTCCCGTACGACCACTACCGCGATGATCCGTTGTGGGTGCCGCAGCTGCGTCGCGATATACAGACACTGCTCTCGCCCTCGAAGAATCCCTTTTTCCAGCACGCCGAAGCGCAGTACTGGACGGCCAGACGGTCGGACGGCCGCGTGGTCGGCCGGATTGGCGCGATCAAGAATGACATGCACAACAAGGAGCATCAGGATCGCGTCGGATTCTATGGGTTCTTCGAGTCAATCAACGATCAAACCGTAGCCAACGCGCTGTGGGATACCGCGGGCGCGTGGCTCAAGCAGCGCGGCTTCGACACGATGCGGGGGCCGATGAGCCCGTCGATCAACGATGAGTGCGGCCTCTTGATCAAAAACAACGGGATGCCGCCGTCGTTAATGATGCCGTACAACCCCCCCTACTACGAGCCACTCCACGAGCGGTACGGCTTCACGAAAGCGAAAGACCTGCTCGCCTTTGAAGGGGGCGGCTCGGCCAAGCCGCCCGAGCGGTTCCTGCGCCTGGCTCAGCGCGTGGCACAGCGCGCGGGCATCACGCTGCGCCCGCTGAACAAGAAACGGTTCGCCGAAGAGGTCGAGCTCGTAAAGGCGCTGTACAACAAGGCCTGGGAGAAAAACTGGGGCTTTGTGCCGCTGACGGAAGCGGAAATCGATCACCTCGCCAAACAGCTGAAGCCGATCGTGATCCCCGATCTGGTTGTCTTCGCCGAGCGCGCCGGTCAGGTCGTCGGATTCGGCGTCGCCTTGCCCGATTTCAATCTCGCGCTGCTGCACAACCGCTCGGGCCGCTTCTTCCCGGGGATCCTCAAGGTCCTGTGGTATTCCCGCAAGATCCACCGTGCGCGCGTCCTGCTGCTGGGCGTCGTCCCGGAATTGCGCGGCAAAGGGATCGACGGAATGCTATACGCCTGGGTCTGGCAGGCCTGCGTCAAACACGGCATGCCGAACGGCGAAGGCGGGTGGATCTTGGAAGACAACGGGCCGATGACCAAGGCCTCGCTGCAGCTTGGATTCCACGTTTCCAAGACCTACCGGGTTTACGACAAGCGGCTGTGAACGTATTTGTGACCGGAGGCACCGGTTTCGTCGGTGCGCACCTGGTCAAAGCGTTGCGCGCGCGCGGCGATTCCATCGCCGCGCTTGTGCGGCGGCCGGCGCTCGCCACGGAGCTCGGCTGGACGGATGACGTGCGGCTGGTCGGCGGCGATCTCGATAATGAGAACGCGCTCCGGGACGGCTGCACGGGTGCCGACGTCGTGTTTCATGTCGCCGGCAAGATCGTCGCCCGCTCGCCCGCGGAGTTCATGGCGACCAACCGGGACGGCACGGCCAATGTGCTGGAGGCGGCGCGGGATGCCGGCGTCCGGCGCTTTGTGCACATCTCGTCGCTCGCGGTCGCCGGTCCGACGACGCCCGGCCATCCCCTCGACGAGGACCGACCGCCCGCCCCCATCACCGACTACGGACGCTCGAAGCTCGCGGCCGAGGTCCTCGTCCGCGCGATGCCGATGGAATGGACGATCGTCCGGCCGCCGGTGGTGTATGGGGAATGGGACCGCGGCACCCTCACGGTGTTCCGGCTTGCCCGGCGCGGCGTCGTCCCGGTTTTTGGTGACGGATCGCAGGAGTTGTCGGTCATTCATGCCGAGGATCTCGCGCAGGCGTTGATTGCCGCCGCGGCGACGGACCGGACGGCGCGGCGCATCTACTTCGCGACCCATCCGGCGACGATCACAAGCCGTGCGTTCGTGCTCCGGGTCGGGGACGCGGTGGGCACACACCCGCGGATTATTCCGATGCCTCCTCTCGTCGTGCGAGGCCTGCTCTGGACGGTGGGCACCCTTGCGCATCTGGCGGGCCGCGCCACCTTGCTGTCGGCCGATAAGGGGAACGAGTATCTGGCGCCGGCGTGGACCTGCCGGGCGGACGCCCTGACGCGGGACACCGGCTGGCGCGCCCAGATCGAGCTCGAAACCGGCCTGCGCCGGGCCGCGAATTGGTATCGGGAGGTGGGATGGCTGTGAAGACGCTGTGGCGTGGGTTTACGGCGATCGACGTTGCGACGGGAGCCTACGTCGCGATCGCCAGCGGCGCCGTCCTGCTCGCCTTCCGCGGCAACGGCATTCCGGGGTGGCCGTGGCTGCTCACGGCCCACGCGCTGATCCTCACGCTCGTCCTCGTCGCGCCGCGCGCGCGCACCGCCGGCCCGATCGGCCGGTTTCTGGGCGATTGGTATCCGATGCTGCTGCTCCCTGCCCTGTACGGCGAGATCGGGATTCTCACGCTGCGCGCCGGGTTCCAGAATGACTTGATGATCCAGCGGCTCGAGACGTGGGTGTTCGGCTCGCAGATCTCGTACCGCTGGATTCGGGAGTCGCCCAACGTCCTGCTGTCGTGGATTCTGCACGCCTGCTACCTCGCCTACTACCCGATCCTGTACGCGTCGCCGTTCGCACTCTGGATGGCCGGCCGCCGCGACGCCTCGCGGCATACGATCTTCGCCGTCATGGCGACGTTCTACCTGTGCTACGTCGTCTTCCTGTTCTTTCCGGTGGCAGGACCGCGCTATGCGTTTGACGGCGCGCACAACATCGCCACCAAGGTTGGGCCGGCGCGCTTCGCGGCCTGGCTCCTGGACCGGGGAGATTCCTGCGCTTTTGGCGCGCGCTCGGGCTCGTGCTCCTGCCCTTCACCGCCGGGCTGATTCTCGCGGTCGTGTACGGGCAGTTCCACTATGCCGTGGACGCGCTGGCCGGCTTGATGGTGGCCGCGCTGATGCTGGGGATCATGCAGACCGCGGAAGCGACGGCGCCGCGGCGCGTGCCCGTGGGCGACTACGGCGTGGAGTCCGGCAGCAGCGTCTAGTGGCCCATGTGCATGTGGGACATCGGCATGCTGACCGCTGGTTTCCCCACTGGTCCGATGAAATGCCGCAGGTCCTTCTGATACAATGAGTCGGTCGGGTTGGTCGCCGGCCACACCACGTTGCGATCGGGGATGAAGAGACCGCCGACCACGCCCATCCCGCCGTCCCGAATGACGCGATCCGTCGGATTCTCATAGATCACGCGTACCCGGTAACGGTGGGTCGGCGTGATGCGCAGCCCGAGGCCGCCGATGCTATAGAGCTTGGCGATCGGCACGGCGCTCGGCTCTCCAGGGGGCGCCGGGGCGGGCTCACCATGCCACAGCATCTTCCCCGTCGTCGCGTCCCAGAACTCGATCGTCCGCCCGTACTCGTGCATGTGCCCACCGATGACGACGAGCTTCCCGTCCACCGCCGGGCTTCCTTCATAGGAGCGCTCGCTGTGTCCAGGTGGCAGGTCAAACGACTTGTCACCCACCGGGAATCCGACATCGAGCTGCCACGGCAACACGGAGAAGAGCGGCCACGGCCGACGCTCCGGGATGTAGCTCAAGACGAGCCGCACGCGGACGCCGCGATAACTCACCGCCGTCGGATTGTGGATCATCGCATTCGCGAGAATGCGCTCCCCCGCCCGCACGCGCGCCCCGAACAGCAGCCACGGGAACCGGATTTCGCCGGTCTCCATCCCGGACGCCAGGATCCGACGCGAAATCGGGAGGAACAGCTCCCGCTCGCTCGGGTCCATCACGTTCATGTGATGGAGCAGGTCGGGCGAGAGATGACGGCCCGTCTCGTCGACGAGCTCCGCGTGCAGGGCGTAGATCGACCCGTTCACGGGGAATTCCCCCACCGACGCCGGCTCATCCACCACGGTGCCCGCCGGCAGATCGACCGGCGGCAGCTCCAGCAACAGCTCATTGCGCCGGGAGGTTGGCGTGATGGTGCTGCGCTCGAGCCCGTTCCATTCGTCGGATCGAGGCGGCGGAGACACGGAGACGGCGCCTGCGGTGTACACAGCGGCGGCCAGGCGCAAGGCGGCTACGACCACGAGGGCGCGTGGAGGCATCGGCTTCCTCACCGAACCAGCGGTTCCGTTACACCAGCGATTTTGGAAAAAGGAACGCCGTCGAGGCCGACACCAGCCGGGACGGCGACGTCGAGGCACTCGAGTATCGTCGGCATCAGATCTACTGTACGAATGGGCGCGCCCGGAAGAGCCACGCTCGCGGCGATGGGGACCTCCATATGCTCCGCAATGAGACTCCCGTGTCCGGCCCGATGCTCGGGCATCTCCCAGGGGCCGCGGAAGTCGGCTCCCGGCGCGGCGGCCAACGCGAGGTCGCCGGCGCGAGCGGCCTGAAACAATTGCAGCAGTTGACGAGGGGCGTCTGGCACGGCGGTCTCCCGGGTGCGCAAGAGAAGGTCGCGGTCGTCTAGCTCGACATATCCGCCCAGCCCCAATGGGTCGCCACGGTCGGGCTGGTATCGAATGAGACCCAACGCCTCAGTTAACCGCGCCCGCCCACTTTGGGTTCGGACCACGACCCCGCCGGCGTCACCCCGACAGGCGGCGAGCTGCACCGCCGGCAACGCCAGCAGCCGCTCCAGGATGGCCGGTGGGATCTCCGACTCGGTCAGCGGCCGGTCACGACCGGAACGCGGGTCGAAATAGAGCTGGACGCTCGCGTTCCCTGAAACCATCGTCGCAGCCCGCGCGCCCCGGCGCCACACGTGCACGGGGTGTCGCAACGTGGGGACGCCGCTTTGCTCGAGCAGAATCGCCGTGTCACAATGCTCGCGCATGACGGTCATGCCGTGATCCGACACGACGAAGAAGTCCGGCAGCGCCCCCCCCTTGCCCTGGTTGCGGACCCGCGCGACGAACGCGCCCAGCGCGCGGTCGACCAATCGATAGCTCTCGAGCACAGCCGGGTGCCACGGGTCCTTGAGATGCGAGATCCCGTCGACGCCGGGGAAAACCACGAAGAGAAAACGCCACGGTTCGGCAGCGGCCTCAAGCCAAGCCTGCGCAACGGCCCTGTCGAGCGCCGGATACGTCCCCAGGTAGTGGGCCGCCGAGCCCAGCACGGCTCGACGCAGCGCGATGCGGTTACCGTTCGGGCCCAGACCACGCGTCAGGGGCGTGCAGATGGCGATGCTCTCGGGGACGAGGTCGAAGAGCGAGGGCGCGGGCGCGATATCGCTGTTCAACAAGCCGCCCTGAACACCGCAGTAACTCCGGGCGGCGTGCCACTGCGCGCGCCAGCCGCCCGCGGCGCCACGACGATCGAGCCAGCGAATGCCCGGAATCCCCACGCTGCCGGGATAGCGGCCGAACAGGAAGGGGATGTACGCGACAGCGGTCGTCGATGGAAACACCGTCGTTCCGGTCGTCAGTCCGCCGGGCTCGATGACCCAGCGCGCGAGATTCGGGAGGTCCCCGCGCCCGAGCAGCTCGCGGAGGACATCGACGCGAGCGCCATCGATGAGGAGAAGCACCGCTCTCATCGGGTCCATTCTGTCGACGAATCTAAAAGAAGCAAGCGGCCCCGCCATCCGGCGGGGCCGCTCATCATCGCTGTCCGCAAACTCACTACTGGACCGTAATCGAGATCTTCATGCCCAGCGTCAAGTGTGGCGTGCAGAAGCCCTTGTAGGTCCCCGTGGGCGCATTGGCGAACGACACCTCGTAGGTCTCGTTCGGCTGCGTGAGGAAGGGCCCGGACAGATTGTCGACGGTGTTCTTCATGCCGGCGTTGAGTGCGGCTGCGCCGCCCGCCGGAACGGAGTCGGACCAGAACGTGATGTTGTGCGGTCCGCCCGCCACGTTGGTAAAGCGCACCGTGGCGCCGGCGGGGACCGTGATCGTGCTCGGGTCGAACGCCGCGCGGGTGCTGCCGTTGCCGGTCATCTTGACTTCGACGACAGGGCCGCTCGTCGGC
>WNGD01004520.1_pt1 | contig 13678 bp, 13 predicted proteins | sample 5400671 | NCBI WGS metagenome assembly WNGD01 (sample SAMN13153369, study PRJNA577476) | soil metagenome | isolation source: 40 cm soil or saprolite under grassland replicate 2 | place: USA:California | collected 2016-06-15
CATAGACATGATACAATACTACTATGGAGGGAGTAGGGTGGTACTGATGGCTATTACCGTTCATCTCCTAGATCGAGGTAAGCGTCTTATGCTAGAACAACGCACACCCATGGAAGCAAGTATGCCCCCTATCATTTCAGAGGCTATGCAGATAGGCTCCAGGGTCCAGCCTTTCAGCATTGAGAGTGTCAAGAAGGCCCCGCGCATTCGCGATGCAAAGGTTTTTAAAAGCATCTGCCCTTATTGCGCGGTTGGTTGCAGCTTAAATGTCTATGTCAAAGATAGCAAGATACTTGACATAGAGGGCAATCCCGACAGTCCCATTAATCGTGGGACGCTCTGTCCTAAGGGAGCGGCCAGCTTCCAGTATACCGTCAATGCGAGCCGTTTGACGCAGGTGCTCTATCGTGCACCCTATAGTGACCATTGGGAGGTCAAATCGCTAGACTGGGCGATGGAGCAGATTGCGCAGCGCCTCAAGAAGACCCGTGACGAGACGTTCGTGGAACGTTTGCCTGATGGGCGCGAGGTCAACCACACGTTGGCTATAGCCTCTCTTGGTGGAGCAACGCTGGACGTTGAAGAGAATTATTTGATGAAAAAGCTCCTCAGTGGCGGACTGGGAGTCGCTTCGATTGAGAACCAGGCCCGTATATGACACAGCTCCACTGTACCCGGTCTGGGTACATCATTCGGACGTGGAGGCGCCACAACATTTCCGCAAGACCTCGTCAATAGCGATGCGATTTTGATTATGGGCAGCAACATGGCCGAGGCCCACCCCGTGGCATTCGCGAACGTCGTCAAAGCCAAGGAACAAGGTGCCAAGATCATCCATGTAGACCCGCATTACTCGCGCACATCAGCACTGGCGAATTTATACGTTCCTATTCGCGCCGGAACTGATATCGTTTTCCTCGGAGCGATTATTCGCCATTTACTGGAAACCAAGGCTTACTTCCACGACTACGTGGTGAATTATACGAACGCAGCTATGCTGATTCGCGACGACTACCGCGACACAGAAGACCTGGATGGACTCTTCTCGGGTTATGGTCCTGAATCAGGTACATATACTGATCAAAGCAGTTGGGACTACCAGCGTGATAAAAATGGGCAGCCGTTGACTGATCCCACATTGCAGCATCCGCAGTGCGTCTTCCAGATTATGCGTCGCCATTATGCGCGCTACACTCCTGAAATGGTAGAGCAAGTGTGCGGCGTGCCCCGTGAACAGTGGATGCAAGTTGCGCAAACGTTCATCGAGAACTCTGGGCGGGAACGCACGTCTGCCGTCTGCTATGCAGTTGGCTGGACGCAGCAGTCAAAAGGCGTGCAGATTATACGAGCAGCATCGATCATGCAACTTTTGCTCGGCAACATTGGCCGTCCCGGTGGTGGCATTATGGCGCTGCGTGGACATGCATCGATCCAGGGTTCAACGGATGTGCCAACACTGTATGATCTGCTGGCGGGCTACATGCCACAGCCAAGCGCTCTGCTCTCACCAGTACCCCCCGCCGAACAGTCTCCTGGAGCAACCACATGGGGAGAGAAAAGAGATGCATCCTCAAATGTGCTATCACAACAGACACTTGCCGAGTATATCGACTCAGCGGGGCAGAAATTGGGCTGGTGGTCAAATATGCCCGCGTATATACGCAGCTTGCTGCAAGCGTGGTACGGTGAAGCCGCTAACGGGGAAGACGGCAACATCAGTTATCGCTGGCTCCCCAAGATCACCGGGGATCATTCGCACCTGGCAACCAGCTACACGATGCTGGATGGCAAAGTAAAGGGATACTTCCTCTTCGGCCAGAATCCTGCTGCTGGCAGTACCAACGCACGTATGCAGCGAAAGGCCCTGGAGCAATTGGATTGGATGGTGGTGCGCGACCTCTACGAGGTGGAGTCGGCAGCATTCTGGTATAAAGGGGCGGAACCACATCCATATGCCATGGTTGACCCGAGCAAGATCAAGACGGAGGTCTTCCTCTTACCTGCCGCAGGTCCTACAGAAAAAGCTGGTAGCTTCACGAATACACAGCGTCTCCTACAATGGCGTGATAAGGCAGTTGATCCACCTGGTGATGCTCGCTCGGACCTGTGGTTCGTCTACCATCTCGGCAAGCGATTGAAAGAACTCTATGCCGATAGCAAAGAGCCGAGAGAACGTGGATTGCAGGCATTGACGTGGGACTATGACATGGAAGAGCCAGAACCGGGGTCGCGCATTCTTGATGAGCCAGATGTGCTGCGGGTGTTGAAAGAGATCAACGGCTACTATGTGCGCCCGCCGTCCGAAAAGGAGAGGGGAGCAGAGGAGCAACGTACCTATACACTGCGTGATGCACCGCATGTGCCGGGGTTTGGGGCGCTAAAGAGTGATGGCAGTACAGCCTGTGGCTCGTGGATTTACAGTGGCGTGTATCCTGAGCCGGGGAAGAATCTGGCAGCCTCGCGCATCACTGGAGACTATCCCTACCTGCAATGGGGCTTTTCCTGGCCGGCTAACCGGCGTATTCTCTATAATCGCGCCTCGGCTGACCCACAGGGCCGCCCATGGTCGGAACGTAAGAAGTATGTCTGGTGGGATGAAGAGCAGCGGAAATGGACTGGCCTCGATATTCCCGATTTCCCTGTGAACAGACCACCTGACTATAGGCCTCCACGTGGCGCAAGCGGGATGGATGCGCATTCCGGCACAGACCCGTTCATTATGAAGCCGGACGGGAAAGGGTGGCTCTTTGCTCCTAAAGGGTTAAAAGATGGTCCTCTCCCCACGCATTACGAGGCAGCAGAATCCCCTGTTCAGAACGCTCTATATCATCAGCAGAGCAATCCTGCTGCAAAGTACTTCAAAGACCGGCCAGATAATCGTCTCGCTCCAGTAGGCGACCCAAACTATCCGATCGTGATTACCACGTATCGCTTGACCGAGCACCACGTCAGTGGACCAATGACACGCTGGATGCCCTGGCTGAATGCCCTGCAACCGGCGCTCTTTGCCGAACTGAGTCCCGAACTGGCGGCAGAGCGCAAGATTAAACACGGAGAGTGGTTGATCATCAGCACGCTACGCGGGGAGATTGAAGCGCGGGCAATGGTGACACGCCGCATGCGGCCATTACGTATCAACGGGCGCGTGGTTCACCAGATCGGCTTGCCGTTCCATTGGGGCTTCCAGGGAAAGAGCACTGGCAGCATTACCAATGACCTGGCACATATGGTGTTGGAGCCGAATGTGAGCATTGAAGAGGCCAAGGCGTTTACCTGCAATGTGCGTCCTGGACGCCTTACATGAAGGAGCAAAGCTATGGCGCTTGAAACTTCTCAGAATCAACCGGGCGACCATAAAGGCCCACCCTTGGGCGCGATAAATCGGGCCCCTACACCACCATCGCCCCTACAGACGCAGTCCACCCCTTTTTCGAGGGAGGGCTTAGCAATCTCTATGCAGATTGAATCCTCCGATCGCCATATCCAGGAGCCTGTGGCGGTGGAATTGGCGCATAGCGTACAATCGATGCTGCACAAAGAGCCGCCACCTCCTCCTCAACCTGCCATGGGCTTCTTCACGGATACCAGCCTTTGCATTGGCTGCAAAGCCTGTGAAGTAGCCTGTAAGCAGTGGAATCAACTTCCAGCCAAGGATCCGGTTTGGACGGGTTCGAGCTACGATAATACAGGGCAGTTGAGCGCTACGACGTGGCGACACGTGCTGTTCATTGAGCATATCGGTCAACGCGAAAATGGGCACAACAGGGATAGAGCAAAAGACATGGCGGGGGCAAATGGGGATAGGGCGGGGGCAAGCCCCGCCCCTACAATACACGAACCCGATCAATCGGAGTATGGTAGGGGCGACCCTCGCGGTCGCCCTGATGTTCCACTTACCCCGCCAGGGACGGCGTTGCCTTTCTTCAATACGGAACGCTGGCTGATGATGAGCGATGTGTGCAAACACTGTGCCCATGCGCCGTGCCAGGAAGCGTGCCCAACGGGGGCAATTATTCGTACTGAGTTTGATACGGTCTATGTACAGCAGGATATCTGCAATGGGTGTGGCTATTGCGTCGTGGCCTGCCCTTTCGGGGTAATTATGCGTGATGACTACGGCGATTACCGGGCACATAAATGCACACTCTGTTATGACCGTATGAAAGACGGCATGGAACCGGCTTGCGCCAAGGCATGCCCCACCGATTCCATTCAATATGGTGAGGTGGAACAACTCAAGGCACGTGCCCATGAGCGTCTCGGCATTTTACATGAACGAGGTGTTCAAGAAGCGCAGCTCTATGGAGTGGATGATAAGATACTCGAAGGGGGCCTGAATTCGTTCTTTCTGCTCCTGGATGAGCCAGAGATCTATAATTTGCCACAGAATCCTCCTCGCCCATCGAATAATGTTGTGCCTGCGTCATTCTGGACGATTGTGGCAGCGGCGGTAATGGGCTTATTCGGGATTCTCTTTTTCAGAGACTGAGAAGGGGGTTACAATGCCAGAAACACGCCTTCCACAAATATTCACCGAAGGACTTTTACCGGCTAACGTCACTGAACAGTTAGCAACGCTTACTACAGGGTATACACCTGACTCCGAGCGCGATCTTCAGGAACCTTCATACTACGATTATCCTGTGCTGAAAGCCCCTACCTGGCGGTGGGAGATCATCTGGTATTTCTTTTTTGGCGGGCTGGCGGCAGGTTGCTATGTGATTGCCAGTATCGCCTCGCTTTTTGGTTCGCGTGAAGATCGTGCTGTAGCACGCACAGGCTACTATCTTTCACTGCTGGCGTTATTGTCCTGTCCGCCTCTCCTCATCAAAGAACTGGGAAGGCCTGAGCGCTTCTTGCACATGTTACGCATATTTAAGGTCACATCGCCAATGTCCATGGGTACATGGGGAATGGTCAGCTTTTCGTTATTTAGCGGGATTACGGCGGTTATCCAGGCAGCGAGAGATGGAATCCTGGGACGCTGGTGGGGTTCAAGATTGCTGGCTGCATTACCCCAAGGCCTGATTGCCTTGCCTGGAACGGCTTTAGGTCTTTTCCTGGGGGGCTATACCGGGGTACTGCTTACAGCGACGAGTATCCCGCTATGGTCGCGCAGCAAGGTATTGGGCGCGGTCTTTATCTCTTCAGCCGTATCCACCAGCTCGGCTTTGATCTCCCTGGTTTTACGTCTCACGCGCGCACCTGTGCAGACCTTACATAAGCTAGAGCGCCTGGAATGGGTTGCGCTGCTGACTGAGATGGCGGGATTATTTGCTTTCCTGCGCGGTACGGGTCGCGCAGCACGACCACTGGTAGGAACTGGACCGGCTGAGCATGGCTGCACCTTCTGGAACTTTGTCTTCGGGGGAGGACTGGTGCTGCCCTGGTTACTCCAGACACTCACGCTATTAGCAGGTCGTCCTGGTAAACGCAGGACTGTCAGGGGCATATTCATCTCGCTGCTGGTACTGATTGGCGGCTACTTCTTGCGCCGTACGATGATCGAGGCCGGGCATACCTCAAGTACAGATGCACGCACAACGTTGTGGAACGCAAGACGGTAGCGTTCCTAGAATAAAGGAACTTTATGGCCTACTTAGCAGAACATCCAACTCTCAGAGACCTTCAAATATACCTGGACGAAGTTTGCAAAGAACGAGGGTGGGTGAAGGACACCTACGCAGAGAAATTTTTATTGTTTACCGAGGAAGTCGGAGAATTAGCCAAAGCCATACGTAAAGCAGTTGGGCTGTATAACGAGCAGGCAAAACAGAAGAATACAGAGCTTGAAGAAGAATTCGCCGACGTCCTCAGCTATCTGCTGGACTTAGCCAACTGTTTTCAAGTTGATCTAGAAAAAGCCTTTCGTGAGAAAGAGCAGGTCAATGAGGGCAGGACATGGGAATAATGAGCAATTTTGACGGCACAATCTCAGGAGGATACAATAATAAGGGATTTCAATTTGGGTCTACCCACTCATTTAAGAAAGCAGATCGGCGAACACAAGGAATATGCTATGCAAGATTATAGACGATTTATCACCTCGGACCCCAATATACTGTTTGGGAAACCCGCAATTAAAGACACTCGCATATCAGTCGAGCAAATCCTTGACGAACTCGCTGGAGGAACAACGATTGAAGAGTTGCTAGAGGAGTATCCGCGTCTTACTCGCGAAGCTATTCATGCTGCACTTGCATTTGCCGCCGATACCTTACGAGCTGAAGTCATCTACCCTCTTGACCAGACCGTATCATGATTATCTACGTTGATGAGAATGTACCACAAAAGATCACCGCTCGGCTGAGAGAAGAGGGCCACCAGGTTGAATATGTTACACGTAGTGTTGAAGACAGAGACTTATTGGAGATTGCACGCAAACAAAAAGCCTTGCTCATCACCTCAAACAAAGATTTCGAACAGTTGGTTCTTGACGAGCGAAGACCAACAGCAGGAGTGATTTTACTACGGATAGCAACACGAATTCCCATAGAACATAGGGCGCAAATCGTAGTCAATATGCTTCGGAAATACAAGGGTAAGTTAGAAGGAAACTTTACCATACTTTCAGAGGCTGCTATCGACATACGTCGCCCATTACGTTGATAGAAGATTCATATCTATCCAGTTTCTATTTCATACCTACGGAGTCCATGAGGTTAGGCCTCATCTCAACGTTATTCATACCTCAGCACATCTAATGGGCGTACGCGCACAGCACTCCAGGCGACGATCATTGCCACAATCATCGTAATCAGCGAGGTGGCGCCGATAATAAACGCTACCAGGGGTGGACCTATCCCCAGTTCGGTATGGAAGACAAACCTGCTCAGGGCTGTGACCGCCCCCACTACCAGCAGCATAGCTACCAGGGAACCGAGCAGGCCCACCAGGCCATTTTCAATCAGCACGGTCGAGAGTATCGACGTGCTTGTATGACCGACGGACTTCAGGATGCCAATTTCACGCCGCCGCTCCAGCATTGCCAGAGCCACCGCGTTGGCAATGATAATCAACCCGGCAATCATTGCCAGCGAGGCGACCGTCGTCAGCATAATGATCAGGTTATTGAGCACCTGGTTCACGAGCGTGTCGATATCCACAACACTGAGTATGAAGGCGTTTGGCACTGCAGAGTTCAGGTGTTTTCGAAGTGCGGGCACCTGGTTGGGATCAACCTTGAGCGAGAAAACTTCCAGCGCCTGCGACCCGCCGAGTTGCTCGGCCACAGTTGAGTTAGCCAGCATGCTGGCGAAATTTGGGTTGCCCTGCGGCGAGGAGGCGTCATAGAAGCCGACAATCTTGAGGATTCTGGTCACCGAACCATCGGTACTCTGCACCACGACGGTATCGCCAACATGCAGGTTCACCGGTGCCTGTTCGAGTTCTGAACTCAAGACAATAACGTTAGTACCAGCATCCTTAGCCTGCAGATTACGGCCAGTTTTAAGGACGATCGTGGGCAGATTGTGCTCGCCTCCGCCAAGGTCGAAGCCCTCGATATTAGTCAGGTCACTCAGAATATCCTGTTTGTCGATTTTATCCGTCTTGCGTACACTTCTGAGGATAGCATTGATATCACGTCCCCCAAGGAGGATCGGGTAAATCTGGGGAACCACTGGATTCGCCCGTGTTTTGCTGGAGTCGATACCTTTCAGCATAGTCAGTTGGTTCTGAACCATCTGTTTTTGGGTTGGCGGGACAACGATAAAGACGTTATGGGTGAACAGCGTGCTGAGTGCATTATTGACGGCATCTTTGATCCCCTGGCCCATGATGAGGATCAGGCCGATGGCAAAGACGCCAACGAAAAGCGCGGTCAGGGTAGTTGTCGTGCGCAACCGTTGCCTTCCCAGGTTGCGATAAGCCAGCATGACCGCGGTTTTCCACGAACGCGGTGTGAATACAAACACGCTGTTGATGATTGTTGCCAGCAAGTAGACCAGCGATCCACCTACAAGCACGATACCTATACCGCCAAGGACAACCAGCGCATATGTGCCAATGAGACTATTGCCAACACGCGTCGCAAAAGCATTCGCAGCTTCACCCAGCAGGAAGAGAGCAGCCAGCACGAGTACTGACAAAATGGTAATCCCAAGTGCCAGCAGTATCCATAGGAGCATACGCGGCCTGGGCTTCTCATAGACAGGTAACTTTGAGATCGCCAACACCAGCAAGCCAAATCCGAGCGCGAGCGAAAAGACCACACCTGCTCCACCGTAGACGGCTATGGCGGCTGTTACCACATCGCCCAGGATGGCTGAAGCCAGTATCACGAAGAGCAACGACAATATGATCAGCAGAATAACAGTAAAGAGTCGTGAAGAGGCTTTCCTGCGTTCAGTGATCTCGCGCAATACAGCCAGGGGGCGCACCTGGCTGGCCTGTACAATCGGCAGCAGCCCGAATATCAACGCCGTTGCCAGTCCAATGACCAAACCAGATGCAATTGTCAGTGTATCCAGCACAACTGGCAGATGGATGAAAAAGGCGCGCTCTACGACAGAGCGTACAAGGTAGCTGATACCCAGTCCCGCCAGCGTGCCGAGAAGGCCTCCTATAATGCCCAACAGGGCGGTTTCCAGCCCAAAGAGGACATAGAGGTCGACCTGGCGATAGCCGGTGGTCTTGAGCATGGCGATTTCCATTTGACGGCGGCGCAGCAGCACCTGTATGGTATTGATGATGCCGATACCGCCAATGAAGAGTGCCAGCAAACCAACAATGCGTAGGAAGAGACGAATTTGATCAACCTGCGCCTGGCGCTGTTGGAGCAGGTCGCCAGCAGTTATTACACGTACAGACGGAAACTGCTGGCTTAACTGCGTTCTGACTGAAGCGATGTTTGATGCGGGTACAGTCATGTAGATTGTGCTATATTGTGCTGGCTCCACAAGACCATTAGGTCCAGGGACAGCTTCCAGGGCAGCCCGTGAAATGATGACCCGGGGGCCACGATATACACCATCCTCCAGAAACTCCGCGGCGACGGTAATCGGCACAAAGCGACCATCGAGCGTCTTCACCTGGTAGGTACTGCCGATATGGGCACCGAGAGCATCAAAGACGGTTGAACTCATGGCAACGTTGTTGCCGCTTACGACGTTCTGCATCTCCAGGCCGCTAGAGGGAGCTACGAAGTTTGCCTGGCCCACAAGGGGAAAGTTATGTGAGACCGCAATAAAGGCAAACGTTTCTTCCACACCCGATGGCAGCGTGATGCTGCCACCAGGATCATAAGCTGTCGCATAATCGGTGATGCGTCCCTGTTGCTTGAGCCGGTCGAAAAAGGCCAGGTCGCGCTGGCGCAAAGGCGCAAGATCAGCGTTGAGCCGGATGTCGCCTCCGTTGGCCTCAACGATGTTGCCGAGCAGAGCTTGATTGACACTGAGGCCAACGAGCTGCAAGGCGACGATGGCCATGACGCCTACTGCAACACAGAAGATGGCGAGTATGGTTCGCTGCCCACCCCGGATTAGTGAGCGCGTGGCATAGGACCAGTAGAGGGCAAGTTTCATGGGCATGTTACTCGTTTCATCGACAAAATGTACCATAATACCACTGTGTATGATAGTGGAGTTTTGGCAGATGTGCAATGGTTAACAAACAAGGATGACACTTTTCATCAGCCTTTTGCGTGTATGCTTTTGAATGATTGAAATTAAAAAGGAGGAAATGTATGGCAAAGCAGCAAAGCCCGATTCTCGTGGGCGTCTTTGAAAATTTTGCACAAGCACAGCAAGCGTGCAATGAGCTCCGCAGTGCAAGATTTGGCGATGATTACATTGGACTTGCAGACCCCAGGCGTGATGACGATCATATTAGCAAACAGCTTACAGATGCCGATGTACCGGAAGAGGATAGCCAGTTCTATCAGCATGAGTTTAATGCAGGGCATCCTCTCGTTACCGTCAGGGTTGGAGGCCTTCAGCAAGACGCAATTCAGAAAGCTATCGATATTCTGAGACGTAACGGCGCCTACGATGCCAAGAGTCGCCGTAACTCGCAGAACGATTTCGGTTCGAACGTGAAAACTGATGCTCAGACACCTTTCTTTGATATCGCTCCTGGGACTCAGGAATCACAGTCTTGAGAGATCGAAGGAGATACATATATGGCACTTACTGTAACACAGCTCATCATCTGGCTTATTATTGCGGCTTTGATCGGGATTATTGGTGAGTTCATTGCTGGCCGACGTGCACCAGCTGGCATTATTGGAGCTATCATGATTGGCCTGCTCTCTATTTTTCTGATTGTTGGCTTCTTTCACTTTCATATCATCGGCGAGCCAATAGTGCAAGGAGTGCCACTGATTAGCACAATTATCGCGGCGGTGATTCTGGTTGCGATCTGGAGTAGTCTAGCTTATCGCAGGTGAAGAAACGGGGTAGGTGTAGTTTATCGCAGTTGTCGCACTTGTCGCGGTTGTAGCGATTGTAGCATATGCACGTCTTGTACATTTATTTCCCTCCCGCGATGGCGAACAACCCGACTATGCCAATTATATAGAATATAAGTACCACAATTGAGTCGATGCCCAGGTCGAGGAACTGCCGTTTGGGGCGGAAGATTAAGCCGTAAATATAGATGGCTGTCAGGAGCACGCCAAGGCTGGCGAGGTAGATGTCGGTGTTTTTGGCTTGGGGGAGCACCGCTTGCCCCGAAAGCAGGGTCGCTGGCAAAAAGAGGACGGGTAAAAAGGCGTTGCCGCCAAAGATATCACTGAAGGCAAGGTGATAGTCGCCAATATTGACTGAAGCCAGTCCGGTTGACACCTCTGGCAGCGCCGTTGCTGCTGCCAAAACGGTTGCACCGAACAGGACACCGCTCAAACCTACGTGATCGGCGATTGCGTTGCTACTCTCTTCCAGGACGACACCAGCCACAAGCGTGACCAATGCTGCAATCGCAAAGACCAGTAGGACGCGTGCAGTGCTCCACTTTTGCGTCTTCTCCTGAGTGCTGCTCTGTTTAGGACGCGAGGTATCGGGAGCACGACCTTTTTCTTGCCATGGCAGGTCATGGCGCGCCTTATTAATCAGCCAGAGGCCGATGAGCCATAAGGCAGCTATCAACAGATCACCCGGGGCCAGGCGCGCGAACATGACCGATTTTGGGAGCTGCGTCCCCATGATGGCGATAACCAGTACGCTGATCACCAGCACACCTTCAAGCACCAGTTGGAGCGAGGCAGCCTGGTAAGTCAGGGCTGCCTTACGGCGTAAACCGAAGCCATCCAAGACGACTAGCACGACTGTCTGTATGGCGATCCCTCCCAGGATGTTGCCGATGGCAAGGCCAATATTGTGCGTCAAGGAGGCACTGACGACAATAGCGATTTCAGGGAGATTTGTGGCAATTGCAAGGAGAATGAGGCCACCAAGTGCTTCGCCCAGGCCAAAGCGTGAGTCAATGACATCCGTGGTCTTGGAGAGCTGGATACCGGCAAGCCAGATTGCTGCCGCTCCTATGATAAAAATAGGGATTAAGAGCAGGAGAGAGAATGATGCAAACATGATCCTATCCTTTTACTCTATATTTTATAAGATAATACTAGGAAAGTGAATGAGGAAGCCAAAGAAGAGAGGTCTATTCGTTTGCAAACCACTCTCCAGGCTGTCTTGAACATAATATATCCGCCACTCTCGCAGAACGTCTTACCCACGCTGCAAGCTCTCCAATCTCCTCCCGTCTCTCTTCCGACACATGTGTCAATAGAAGATATACTCTCGCCATTTCAGGAATATTTTTCATCGCGCCCCGTTCACTTATTACCAGGCGTGCTATCACGGCAGGTGATAGTCTATCTCCCTGGCTGATACCTGCTACATCAGCAACCAGTTCAGGCCGATGGGCGACTTGCGCACTCAAAGGCTGGTTGATCGCCCCGGCGCTTAGCATCAATAGAGCTACATTTGTCTGCGGCGGTACTACAGGCTCATGCTCTGCCGGTGCTTTAATCATACGTTGACGGGCGCCATCGGCCTCGACGATTACGACATCAGCGCTGCTCTTCACAAGCAGTTCATAGGGCTGTTCAGGCCCAAGCCCAGCAAGTTTGGTCGTCCCACTGGGGGCTGCGGCGACGGTAACGCGATGATGGTCTTTCCAGGCAGCGTTGGCCATTTTGAGGAGGTTGGGCATTTCTGCTTCGACAATCAGCGTATCGGTCTCACCTGTCTTGGGGGTGAAGATCTGGGTTGTGGTAGTTGTGATTACGCGCTTACCACGGTGGGCCAGTTCGTTGGCAAGGGTATACATTGTGGTTGTTTTGCCGCCTGCTCCGACGATGGAGATGAGCGGTTTGGCAGGCAGGTCAATGAGATTAGAGAGCAGTGGCATACTGTACCTGGCTTTGGGCGCGATAAATCGGGGCCCTACAAACCTTGACATACATCGAGCTAGGTGGATAAACGTACAGGTCTATCGTTCAATTGTCCGACTCAAGGGCTGATATCCTTCATTATCAATGCCCCAGCCAATGACGCGGGTAGGGTACAAACGTATCAGTTCTGGAGCAAAGATTGATACAATCTCTTGGCCACCTGTGGATAAAACTTCTGCACGTCCACGTATCTCGATGCCGCGCGGCTTCCACGGCGGTAGCACATCATCTACTACAAAGGCCATGTGCCCCTGGCGAGCAGCGTCGCGAAACTTTCTGGTCTGGGCGATGTTGCGACCTCCAATATCGATGGTATCCAACTCAGGGTTGTAGCGAAACCCTACGGGCACGACGTGGGGTTCACCTTTACTATTGACTGTTGCCAGGCGACCAAGGCGCTGACTCTTGAGGTACTCAATTTCTGCCGGAGTAAAAACACTCATCTGATTTCCTTTCATGAAATACTGCTGCAGCGGAAAATAATAGATTGCAGACAATCCTGTAATACCAGCACGGTTTTATTCTTCTCTTACCCGAGGAGATGCTGCAGGACGGTTGTAACGCTCATAGTTTAAGCGAAAAAGTTCAATCAATCCAGGGACACTTTCAGGCCCACGAATGTAGTAACTCACCCAGCCAGTCTGAGGGAGGACGTGATGCAATGATGCTCGTCCTGCTGCTACAAGCTCTTCGCGCATATGCACAGGAAAAGGGAGGTCGGCCAGCCGGTTGCCATGCAGGTGTCCAATCTCATGACCATTGACGCGAAACTCGACTCCGCCAAAGCGATGAGGGAGTTTTTCCACATTCAGCCAACTCATTACTTCGCGTTCTACCAACTCGGTAATGCTACTCATGATGCCTCCTGACTATAGATCACTATCTGTATGTATCTTCCAATGAAAACAATTCTGATTTCAAAAGTATTTCGTTTTTTCGTTGAGCGAGCGTGTCGAAAAGGTGATGAGGTCAAAGGGTGTAAAACACTTTCTCTATAGCAACATGAGTCATCCCGAACTTTGTAAAGGATGAGTTTAGGTGAGCGAAAAGAGACCTCCTGGATACGCTTGATTTCGTATTCACTCCTTCAAGTCTATCTCAGGAGCTCTCTTTTCGCTACCTCATCCGGTAAATTCGGGATGACTCATGTTTGGTTAGGTGCTAATTGAATGAAGCTAGTTGCCTCAGTTTAGCCACCTACTTGTTTCAGTAAGGCTTTAGCCTGGGCAATAAGCTGCTGCGCCTGATCTTTGCCAATGGGCTGGCCGTTAAATTCTGCTCCGT
>WNGD01004521.1_pt1 | contig 13678 bp, 13 predicted proteins | sample 5400671 | NCBI WGS metagenome assembly WNGD01 (sample SAMN13153369, study PRJNA577476) | soil metagenome | isolation source: 40 cm soil or saprolite under grassland replicate 2 | place: USA:California | collected 2016-06-15
TCGCCTTCACATCTCCTGGGTCGCAGCCTCCGAGCAGTCGGCACTCCTCGAGGATCGACGGTCCGCCCGCGGCGTGGATCGCGCCGTCAACACCGCCGCCGCCGAGGAGTCCGGGATTCGCCGCATTGACGATCGCGTCGACCTTCTGCTTCGTGATGTCGCCGAGGACGAGCTCGATCACGCGTACGCGGGGCGCGGGAAGCGGACGGGCCCTTCCTCGGGCAGCGGAATCAACCCGTGCGCGAAGCCGGTGATGAGATACAGGCCGGCCAGGCCGCCCCATTCGCCGTACGGCGCGAGCAGCTCGGCTGTCTCGTGCGCCTCGACCCAGCGCCCGCGTAGTCGCGACATCAGCTTGACGAGCGAGAGGTCTCCCACCAGGCCGCGCTCGTAGCGTCCGAGCCCTTCGAGGCAGACGATGCCTGCGGACCAGGGACCGAGGCCACGCTGCCGTTCGATGAAGGCGGCGGCAGTCTCGGTCGACACCGTGTGCAGCTTCTCGAGGTCGGTGGAGCGGCAGATCCGGACCAGAGCTGCCGCCCGGCCGGCGTGGAGCCCGAGTTGTCTCAGTCGCACCGGAGCGAAACGCGCGAGCGATCTTGCCGTCGGTGGTGGATGGAGATCGGTCCCGTCGAGAGCGGGCTCCGCGGCGCGCACGATGATGCGCTCGAGCTGCCGCGCACGGCGCGACTCGATCAGCTGCCCGCAGAACGCGCGCAAGAGCGCCTGCGCCACGGTCGACATCCGGAGGTGCCGCATGCCCTGGAATCGCGACGCCGTCTCACCGATGAGCGGATCGTGTGCGAAGCGTCGCAAGAACTCACTGTGGTCGGCATCGACGGCGAGGATGAACCGCAGACGCTCCAAGCCCTCCTCGGTCTCCGCGCGTAGCGCCAGGCGTCCGTCCAACGTTTGCCTGGCTGCTGCGAGCTCCACGCGCTCGCCGACGCGCAGGGTCGTCGTCAGGGTCCCGTCACGGAGATGGCGCGTCGCATCGCTCGCATGCTTCGCGCAGAGAGCGAGCGAGTACGGACCGGCGGGGCGAACGACCCGCTCGAGGATCAACTCTTGCGGGTTGCGATCTCGGCGTCCACGCCAAGATCGTACGCGCGGCGGAGGATCGGCTCCGCATCTGCCTCGCGTCCACGTTCCTGCAGGAAGGTCGCCCACTCCAGGGCGGTCTCGCCCGCCTCCGCTCTGCGGCCGTGCACCGTCAGGAGGTCGACTGCGCGCCGGAAAGCATTCTCGGCGCCTTGGTGGTCGCCTTCGAGTGCGAGTCCCGTGGCGAGTGCATGGACCGCCGAGCCCTGTTCCCCGCCATGGAAGTCGCCGAGGAGGGCGAGAGCATCTCGCGCGCGCTCGACGGCGGCCTGCGGATCATTCTGCAGTGCTGCAAGTCGGGACTGGCCGATCCGCAGCATGCCGACGTCCTCCGACTGCCCCGAAGCGCCGAGGAAGCGTTCGGCGAGCTGGAGGGTCTCGCTCGCATCTCCGACGTCGCCTCGGCGGAGTTCGGCTCCGGCGGCCAGGAGATAGGCGCGAGCCAGAGTCAACGTGTCGTCGGTCGCCTTGAGCAGAGCGATTGCGCTGCGGATGTACTCGAGTGCTTCCGAGGACCGCCCGTTCACCACGTTGAGACGCGCAAGCGACCAGTAGAGGCGAACACGTGTGTACGGATCTGTCTGGTCGTTCGCACCCGACAGAGCTTCCCGTACGACTGCGGCGGCCCGCTCGAATTCACCTGCGTCCGTGAGGGCGTAGCTCAGAAACGTCGCGTAGCGGATCTGCACCCCAACATCCTCCGGAACCTCCTCACGCACGCGCGACAAGCAGTCATCGAAGATGCGAACGGCACGGTCTGGAGCGCCGAGCGCAGCGTAGGACTGTCCGAGCGTCGTGTACAGGTCGGGTCGGAGATGCGGTGGTGGACCGCTTTCACCGGTGACCGCCGCCTCCAGCCGCTCGACGGCCTCGAGATGATTCCCGCGTTGCGCGGCTGCCAGCCCGAGTGCAACACGGGCGCGAACCGCGGAAACGTTGTCGCCTGCAGCGAGGCCCTCTGCGAGGATCGTCTCGAGCTTGCCCTCGGCTGCGGAGAAATCGTCCGACAGGCGAATTTCGAGCTCGGCGTCGGCGAGGCGGAGCTCACGATCGTCGATGTCGCGGATGTCGCGACCGGTCTCCAGGTACTCGACCGAGACTCCTAGCTTCTGAGCCAGCTTGCGGAGCGCCTTCACCGACGGTGTGCGCGCGCCGGCCTCGATACGCGAGATGTACGCATACGACACACCCGGCGACGAAAGGTCTCGTTGGGAGAACCCGCGCGCAACGCGCAACCGCTTGAGGCGCTGGCCGACGCCTTCTCTGCTGCCCTCAGACACGCTGCCTCGGATCATTAGGAGTTCTCGGACATAAGTCAAATCATTTTGTGGACTGATGCCCTGTCAATCGGCGCTTCCTCATGACAACATAAGCCCCCATCTGCGGATCCTTTCGGGGGAAGGAGGGAACTCATGGCGCCCTGGGGTTGCTAATTGAGACGTTTTAGGCGGGGACGCCTTTCGTCCCCGCCTCCGTCTACTGTCGCCTGATGGCTTCAGGCCTCGCGATCGCGGTCTACGCGCTGCTGCTCGTGCCCGCCGCGATCCTCGTCTGGCGGGAGCCGATCTTCGCGCTCTACGCGTGGATCGTCGGCCTGGCCGCGCATAACGCGGTCATGGCGGCGCTGTACGGCGCCGGAGTTCGCGGCGGCACTCTCACCGCTGTCCAGGCCTGGAAGGAGATTCTCCTCGGCGTCGCGCTCGCCCGAGTCGCTCTCGAGGTGCTTCGCACCGGCCGGCTGGCCTTTCGGATTCACCTCGCCGATGCCTTCGCCGTCGCCTTCGCCGTGCTCGTCTGCGTGTACGCGGTTCTCTCGCAGGAGTGGCTTGGAGGGACTGCCGACCGCTCCGCGATCGGGCTTGCCCTGAAGCACGATCTCGTTCCGGTCGGGGCGTACTTCCTCGGCCGGTCCGTGATTTCGCGGCGTGAGGAGCTCGTGCGGCTTGTCTGGACAGTCGTCGGCGCGGCAGCGGCGGTCGCCGTGGTCGGGCTCGTCGACGACTTCTTCGTTCCGATCTCGTGGTGGCGCAACTCCGCAGTCGTCCCGTACTTCCACAAGCACCTCGGCTACGACTACCACGGCACCGGCGGGCTCCCGGAGAACTTCGTCTTCAACAACGGCGGCGACACCCATGGGTTCTACCGCCGGCTGGTATCGACGTTCCTCGGGCCGCTCGCGAGCGCGTACATGTTCGTCGTGGCGTTGCTGCTCGGCGCAGCGTTCCTGCGCAAGCCGCGCATCCTCGTCCCGCTGAGCGTTCTCATCTTCGCAGGACTGCTGTTCACCTTCTCGCGCTCGTCACTGCTTGCACTCGCAGCTGGACTGGTCGTGCTCGCCTTCGTCATGCGGAGCTGGTGGCCGGTCGCGGCGGCGATCGCGACGCTTGCCGTCAGCGTTGCCTGGGTGCACGTGTTCCCTCACGTCGCACCGACGGGCAAGTGGACGCAGCAGGATCTCGTGCAGCAGCGCAACCATGCGAAGGCGCAGCCGGGAGCGAGCGGTAGCGCCGGCAGCATCGACGAGCCCTCGATTCACAGCCACTGGATCAGCCTGCGCGAGGGAGTGCGGACGGTCGTCCACCATCCGCAGGGGTACGGGCTCGGCAACGCCGGGCAAACGGCCTCGCGCACCGGTACGCCGATCAAAGCCGGAGAGTCGAACTACACCGAGCTCGGCGCGGAGACAGGGTTGCTCGGGGCGCTCCTCTGGATCGCGTGGGGACTCACGATCTTCGCGGCTCTCGTCATCACCGCGTTGCAGACACGGTGGTGGGCGGCGGCAGGCATCGCGGCCGCGTTCGGAGCGGCTCTCGTGCTCGCAGTGCAGACGGACGTGATCGGCGATCCGTGGATGGCGTACTGCCTCTGGGGTTTCGCGGGCATCGCCCTCAGGCCGCTGCCTATCCTCCGAGAGTGAGCTCGACCGCGGGGATGCCTGAGGCGCAGCAACAGCGGGTGCGCGTGATCTTCGGCGCACTGATCCTGGTCTTCCTGCTCGCGTCGCTCGACCAGACGATCGTGTCGACCGCGCTGCCGACGATCGTCGGCGAGCTCGGGGGATTGCAACATCTCTCCTGGGTCGTCACCGCTTACCTGCTTGCTTCGACCGTGTCGGGGCCGCTCTACGGGAAGTTCGGTGACCTCTACGGGCGGAAGGTCGTCTTGCAGACGGCGATCGTCATCTTCCTCGTCGGCTCGGCCCTGTGTGGCCTGAGCCAGAACATGACGGAGCTGATCGCCTTCCGCGCGCTGCAGGGCCTCGGGGCCGGCGGCCTCATCGTGACGGCGATCGCCGTCATCGGCGACGTGATCCCGCCGCGCGATCGCGGCCGCTACCAGGGGATCTTCGGCGCCGTCTTCGGCGTCTCGACGATCATCGGGCCGCTGCTCGGCGGGTTCTTCGTCGACAATCTGTCCTGGCGCTGGATCTTCTACGTCAACCTGCCGGTCGGCATCGTCGCCTTCGCCGTCATCGGCGCCGTCTTCCGCGTTCGGCCCGTGCCGAAGCAGCACACGATCGACTACCTCGGTGCGGCGCTGCTGGCGGGCGGCCTCTCGGCGGTCGTCCTCTTCACGAGCCTTGGAGGCACGACGTGGCCGTGGGGCTCGCCTCAGATCATCACCCTGATCCTGATCGGCGTCGTTGCGATTGCGGCATTCGTGTTCGTCGAGTCGCGCGTCGCCGAGCCCATCCTGCCTCTCGCCCTGTTCCGCAACCGCACCTTTGCGGTCACGAGCGCGGTCGGTTTCATCGTCGGACTCTCGCTCTTCGGTGCAGTGACCTACCTGCCGCTCTATCTACAGATCGTCAAAGGCGTGAGCCCGACGCGGTCCGGTCTCCAGCTGACTCCCCTGATGCTGGGCCTGCTCGTGACGTCGGTGCTCAGCGGCCAGCTGATCAGCCGCTGGGGGAGGTACCGGATCTTTCCGATCGTGGGAACAGCGGTCGTGACCGTCGGGATGTTCCTCCTGTCGCGACTTGGGATCGGCACGAGCCTGTGGATGGCCGCGCTCGACATGGTCGCGCTCGGCCTCGGGCTCGGCATGACCATGCAGGTGCTCGTGCTCGCGGTGCAGAACGCCGTCGACTACAGATACCTTGGCGTCGCCACGTCGGGGTCGACGATGTTCCGGTCGATCGGTGGTTCGATCGGGGTGTCCCTGTTCGGCGCGATCTTCGCCAACAGGTTGCACACCGAGCTGGCGCAACGGCTGCCGGCCGCTGCGCACCTTCCCTCGACGACATCACCCGCCGCGATCCGCGCGCTGCCACCGGACGTGCGCGACGTTTATGTCCACGCACTGACGGCCGCCCTCTCGCCTGTCTTTCTCGTCGCAGCCATCATCAGCTCGGTCGCATTCCTGCTCGCTTTGTTGATCCCGGACATCCCGCTACGGAAGACGAGCGCCGCGGAAGGGATCGGCGAGACGTTTGCCACACCAAGCCACACGGACTCGGAGCGGGAGCTGGAGCGAGTGTTGAGCGTGGTCGCGCGGCGCGACGAGCGCTGGCGCGCGTACGAGGAGTGGGTGAAGCGAGCAGGCGTCGACCTCGATCCGACCGAGGCCTGGCTGCTCGCACGCACGGGCGAGCGAGCGCCCGCGTCGGCGGAACAGATCGCAGAGACGACAGGTGTCGACCTGGACAGCGTTCGCACGACCATGGAACGCCTGGGGCACCGAGGGCTCGTCGCAAAGACGCACGACGAGTACGAGCTCACGGCGGACGGCGGTCGTGTCTTCGAAGCGCTCGTCGCCGTGCGCCGGGCGACGCTCGAGGACCTCGTCCGCGACTGGTCTCCTGAAGACCACGACCAACTCGGGCCGGTGCTCGACCGGCTCGCCCGTTCGTTAGCGAGCGAGATGCCTACTCCGGCCTGAGAGGGCGCTGTACCCTCAAGCGAATGGCGATCGATCCGCGCGTCGATATAGGTCACGTCCACCTGAAGGTGAGCGACATCGACAGCGCGCTCGCGTTCTATCGTGATGTTCTCGGTTTCGAGGAGATGCAGCGCTTCGGCGACCAGGCGGCGTTCATCTCGGCCGGCGGCTACCACCACCACATCGGCCTCAACACGTGGGAGTCGAAGGGCGGCTCACCGCCTCCGCCCGGCACGACGGGGCTCTACCACGTCGCGATCCGCTACCCGGACCGCAAGGCGCTCGCGCAGGCGCTGAAGCAAGTCGTCGAGGCGGGCATCCCGCTCAGCGGCGCGACCGACCACGGTGTCAGCGAAGCGATCTACCTGCGTGACCCCGACGAGAACGGCATCGAGCTCTATCGGGACCGTCCGCAGGAGGAATGGCCGCGCGCCGGGGACGGCAGCATGGCGATGATCTCCGAGCCGCTCGACGTGCGCGCGCTTCTTTCCGAAGCGGAATGACCCGCTTCGACGGGCGCGTCGTTCTCATAACGGGAGCCGGTCGCGGTCTTGGTGCAGCGTATGCACGCGCCTTCGCCGAGCGCGGGGCGTCGGTCGTCGTGCACGACGCCGGCGTCGGCCGGAGCGGTGAAGGTGGCGATCCCGGTGTTGCGGACGCCGTCGTCGAAGAGATTCGAACGGGCGGCGGTGGCGCGATCGCGTCATACGAGAATCTCGATTCGGCGAAGTCATGTCTCCATGTCGTGGAGAATGCGGTCTCGGAGCTCGGGCGTCTCGACGTCCTCGTGAACAACGCGGGTCTCGTCGTCTATGAAGAGATCGAGGACGCAGGCCGCAGCTGGGAGGTCATGCGTCGCGTGCATGTCGATGCCCCCTTCCATCTCTCTCGTGCGGCGTTTCCTGTCATGAAGCGGCAGGGCTATGGACGGCTCGTGTTCACGACGTCCGGGATTGCGATGTCCGCGGAGGAGACACGTCCCGGGCTGGCCGCGTACTGCATGGGGAAGATGGCCCAGTTCGGTCTGATGGTGGTGCTCGCCGCCGAGGGCAGGGACAACGGAATTCTCTCCAACGCGATCTCGCCGGTTGCGGCCACCCGGGTTTACACACGAGACGCGGAGCCGGGCACGCTCGAGCCGGAACAGGTAGCACCGGGTGTCCTTCTCCTCGCGTCGGAGGAATGTCCGGTCAACGGCGTCGTTCTCTCGGCTGCCGGAGGCCGATTCGGCGCCCCGAGGTGGGTCGGAAGCAGGGGATTCGACTTCGGGCGTAAGCCTGTGGAGCCGGAGCAGATCATCGAGAGGTGGGCCGACATCGAAGCCCTAGACTGATTCGACGATGACCACCAGTCGCCGTCGACTCGCGACAATCCTGGGCTTATTCGCAGCGTCTCTCTTCTGCGTCGCGCTCGTCATCGTGCGCAACGTGCACACCGGCAACGTCGACTTCCGCTACCTGATCTGGAATCTCTTTCTCGCCTGGATTCCTTTCGTGCTCGCCGTCTTCGTCTATGACCGCTGGCGGCGACGTCGCGGCGGCATCCTGCTGCTCGGGCTCGGCGTGCTCTGGCTCCTCTTCTTTCCGAATGCCCCGTACATCGCAACCGACTTCGTCCATCTGCAGCAGGACCCGCTGTCGCCCTACTGGTACGACGCGGTCACGATCGCGGCGTTCGCCTGGATGGGCGTGCTGTTGGGATTTGCGTCGCTGTACTTGATGCAGACCGTCGTCCGGCAATGGCGCGGCGCGGTTGCCGGTTGGATCTTTGCGTTTACCGCGATCGGCCTCGGCTCGCTCGGGATCTACCTCGGCCGCTTCCTGCGACTCAACAGCTGGGACGCTGTCGAGCATCCGAGCGTCCTGCCGCGGATCCTGCACGCAGCCGCACGCGACCCGTTCGCTTACCAGGAGGCGGTCGCGGTGACAGTCCTGTTCACGGCTGCATTGAGCTTCGCGTACTTCCTGCTGTACAACTTTGCCGCGGTCAGCTTGGAGCTGGACGCGGAGCGCTGAGCGGGCATCCGAGGGACAGTCCCGGGACGCCTGTCTCGGCCGGGCGGTTGCGCTACAACTAAGACGTGGCCTCGAAGCCCGTCGAGCAGCTCGATTCCGTCGTGATCCGCTTCGCTGGGGACTCGGGCGACGGGATGCAGCTGACAGGGGGCCGCTTCACCTCCGAGACGGCGCTGATCGGGAACGATCTCGCCACCTATCCGGACTTTCCGGCGGAGATCCGCGCGCCGGCGGGGTCGTTGCCGGGCGTCTCGGGCTTCCAGCTCCATTTCGCGGACCACGACATCCTCACCCCCGGCGACCAGCCGAACGTCCTCGTCGCGATGAATCCGGCGGCGTTGAAGGCGAACCTCAACGACCTGCCGCCGAGCGGGATCCTCGTCGTCGACAAGGACGCGTTCACCGACCGAAACCTGACCAAGGCAGGCTACGACGGCAACCCGATCGAGGACGGCTCGCTCGACTCGTACGAGGTCCACGCGATCCCGCTCACCTCGATGACCATCGAGGCGCTGAAGGACATCGAGGGCATCACGAAGCGCGAGGCGGAGCGCGCCAAGAACATGTTCGCGCTCGGTCTGATGTCCTGGCTCTATGGACGCCCGACTGAAGGAACTATCGCCTTCCTCGAGTCGAAGTTCGCCAAGCGTCCCGAGATCGCTGCGGCGAACGTGAAGGCGTTCCAGACCGGCTACGCGTTCGGCGAGACGACCGAGGCGTTTGCGGTGCAATACGAGGTCAAGCCGGCGACGATGAAGCCGGGTCTGTACCGCAACATCACCGGCAACCAGGCTCTCGCCTACGGCCTGATCGCCGCGTCCGTGAAGTCGGGGCTGCCGCTCTTCCTCGGCGCGTACCCGATCACGCCCGCGTCGTCCGTGCTCGAGGAGCTCGCGCGACACAAAAACTTCGGCGTGCGGACGTTCCAGGCGGAGGACGAGATCGCCGCCGTCGGCGCGGCGCTCGGTGCGAGCTTCGGCGGTTCGCTCGGCGTCTCCACCTCGAGCGGTCCCGGCATCGTCCTGAAGCAGGAGACGATCGGGCTAGGCATCACGCTCGAGCTGCCGCTCGTGATCGTCGACGTCCAGCGCGCGGGCCCGTCGACGGGGATGCCGACGAAGCCCGAACAGGCGGATCTGCTCGGTGTGATGTTCGGCCGTAACTCCGAGTCGCCGGTGCCGGTGATCGCTGCAGCGACGCCGTCGGATTGCTTCGACGCCGCGCTCGAGGCTGCCAGGATCGCGGTCAAGTACCGCACGCCGGTTTTCCTGCTCTCCGACGCGTATCTCGCGAACGGCTCGGAGCCCTGGCTACTTCCGGACGTCGACGCAATCCCGCCGATCGAGCCGAACTTCGCCGAGGCGAACGGCGAGGACTTCCAGCCGTACCGGCGCGACGAGCAGACACTCGCACGCCCGTGGGCGATCCCCGGCACGCCCGGTCTCGAGCACCGCATCGGCGGGCTCGAGAAGCAGGACGTCACGGGCAACGTCAGCTACGACCCCGACAACCACGACTTGATGGTGCGGCTGCGTGCGCAGAAGGTCGCCGGCATCGCGCAAGACATCCCCGAGCTCGAGGTCGACGACCCTGATGGGGCCAGGACGCTGGTGCTGAGCTGGGGAGGGACCTACGGCTCGGTCGCTGCGGCGGTACGACGCGTCCGCGGGGCGGGCAAGAAGGTTGGGCACGCCCATCTGCGCTACCTCAACCCATTCCCTCGCAATACGGGCGAGATCCTGCGCGCCTACGACAAGGTGCTCGTCCCGGAGATCAACCTCGGCCAGCTGCAGAAGCTGGTGCGCGCAGAGTTCCTCGTCGATGCGACCGGCTTCAACCTGGTGCGGGGGATTCCGTTCCGCGCCGGCGAAGTGGCCGATGCGATCGACGCGATGGTGGACTCATAAGGAATTTTCATTTCGAGGGCAGGTGGCTCTGGGCCGCGATTGTCGTCGGCGCGGTCGCAGGCGCGGCGGCATTCGGGGTCGTCGAGAACTGGACGGCTTTCAGCCTGTTCGGAGCGGCGACCCTCCTGGCTCTTGCCCAGCTCGTCAGGATCCTGCTCAGGAAGTCCGCGGCGGGCGGTGGCGCCGGAGGACGCCGCTGGTAGGTCTGGACGTCTGGCGGCAACTGCGTGCGGTCCTGCTCTTGCCGTTCATGGTCACGGTCGTCGTGCCGGCACTGATTCTGTGGAGCGGCGATGGCGCCGACGTCGACCTCGTGCCGGCGCTGCTCGGGACAGCGCTGATCGCCCTCGGTCTCGCACTCGTCGTGTGGACCGTGGAGCTTTTCATCACCGTTGGGCGGGGAACGCTCGCGCCCTGGGACCCGACGTCCAAGCTCGTCGTTCATGGCCCCTACCGCCACGTTCGCAATCCGATGATCAGCGGCGTCGGACTGATTCTCGGCGGCGAAGCGCTGCTCCTTCAGTCGTGGGAGCTTGCGATCCTACTGGCGGTGTTCGTGGCGACGAACGCCATCTACTTTCCCCTCGTCGAGGAGCCCGGCCTCGCCCGCCGTTTCGGCACGGACTACGAGGAATACCGTGCGCACGTTCCGCGGTGGATGCCACGGAGGCGACCGTGGCGGGCCTAGGCGTGGGCTAGAGCCCTGAGCCGAGCGCCAAGCCGTGCCGTGTGATCTGCCGCGTGCCCGAAGGTAACGTCCGGTCCTTGGGCGATCGCCTCAGGCACTTGTGGGATTTCGGCGACCTGGACGTTACGGAGCAGAGGCTCCGCGCACAACTGGAGGAAGAGCGGGACGACGCAGGCCGCACCGAGGTGTTCACCCAACTCGCACGTGTCAAAGGTTTGCGCGAGGACTTCGCTGGTTGCGAGCGTCTGCTGCAGGAGGCGCAGGAACTTGCCGGTCCGAGCGCGGTCGCGAGGGTGCGGATCGACCTCGAGCGGGGCCGGAAGCTCCGCTCGAGCGGCGATCCCGTACGCGCGCTGCCCCTGTTCGAAGCAGCCTTCGCGCAGGCGTGCGACTCGCGCGAGCTCTACCTCGCCGGCGACGCCGCTCACATGTGTGCGCTCGCGGCCTCGGCTGATCGCTCGGCGATGGAGGACTGGACGCAGCGTGGCCTCGAGCTCGGCGAGCGTGAGCCCGAAGCCGCTCACTGGGCGGGGCCGCTTCTCAACAATCTCGGCTGGGCGTACTTCGACGTCGGCGAGCACGAGCGCGCGCTCGAACTCTTCGAGCGGGCACTGGAGGTGCGCAGGCTCGATCCTGAGAACCAGGAGGCGATCGCGTTCGCCGAGGAGGCGGTGCAGACCGCGCGCGACGCGCTCGGCTAGCCGGGCGTCGTCTCGAAACGGTCGAGGCCGTCGTCGGGCAGCGTTTCCCACGCTGCGAGGGAACGAACGAAGATATGCGCGCTAGGCCGCGCTTCGAAGGCATGGTCGATCGCGGTCGCCCGGACGCTTGCGGTCTCCGACTCGGGCCAGCCGCCGCCGAACAGGTTCGAGCCGCACATGCGGCAGAAAGTCTTGGCGCTCCCCTCGGCGGGCCGGAACGTCTGCAGCAGCTCCTCGCCTTCGAGAACCCGGATCGTCTTCGAAGGCACACGCCCGTTCACGGTTCCGACGCTGCCCGAGAGCTTCTTGCAGCTTTCGCAGTGGCACCACATGAGCGTCGTCGGAGGCTCGGCCACTTCGAACACGACGCCTCCGCAGAGACAGCTTCCGCGTAGCGAACCCACACCCCGAGCTTACCCCGGGAGCCACCTGCAGTCTCCGGAACCGATCTGGCGACCTCGCCCCTACCTGCCGCCGTACCCTGGGCGACGGGGCGGCCCTCGTCCCGCGGCGGGCGCTCGCCGCAGTGCGCCCCGCGGTTCCCCGCGAGGGCCTCCCCTTACGACAGACGCGCAATTAGAGGGAAACTTGCACTCGGCTTCGATCGGTGCGCGGCGCCGGTCGTCCGAGGTCGGGGCCGCTGACTATCATCGAGAGATGGCGACGAACGGCAAGCTGAGCGCAAAGGACTACAAGACCGACCAGGAAGTCCGCTGGTGCCCGGGCTGCGGGGACTACGCGATTCTGGCGGCGCTCCAGTCGTTCATGCCCGAGCTCGAGGTCCCGAAGGAGAAGATCGTCTTCGTCTCCGGCATCGGCTGCGCGGCGCGGTTCCCGTACTACATGGAGACGTACGGGATGCACTCGATCCACGGTCGCGCGCCCGCGATCGCGACAGGACTGGCGACCTCGCGGCCCGACCTGAGCGTCTGGGTCGTGACCGGCGACGGAGACTCGCTGTCGATCGGAGGCAATCACCTGATCCACGCTCTGCGCCGGAACGTCAACATCAAGATCCTCATGTTCAACAACGAGATCTACGGGCTGACGAAGGGCCAGTACTCCCCGACGAGCCCGCTCGGGACGCGAACGAAGTCGACGCCGATGGGCTCGCTGGACTGGCCGTTCAATCCCTTGTCACTCGCGATCGGCGCGGAAGCCTCGTTCGTTGCGCGCGCGATCGACACCGATCGCGCACATCTAACGGAGACGTTGCGAGCCGCGGCCGCGCATCGTGGAAGCGCGTTCGTCGAGATCTTCCAGAACTGCAACATCTACAACGACGGGGCGTTCGACTTCGTGCGCGAGGACAAGGAGAACCGGATCTACCTGAAGCATGGAAAGCCGATCCGCTTCGGTGACGAGGGGAAAAGAGGCGTGCGGCAACGAACTGACGGCAGCGTCGAGCTCGTCGACGTCACCGACGAGTCCGAGCTGCTCGTCCATGACGCACACCATGTGGAGCCGAGCGCGGCGTTTGCCCTCAGTCGATTGACTCAGTCGACCGCAAATGCAACTCCGATCGGCATCTTCCGGGACGTCGAGCGGCCGGTCTACGACGACCTGATGGCCGAGCAGCTCGCCACAGCGCGCGGCAAGCAGGGAGCCGACATAGAGGCACTGCTCCAGGCCGGCGACACCTGGACGATCTAAGGGCTCACGCCTACGCCGCCGCGGGGTCCGTCTGCCAGAGGCCGATGGGATTCCCCTCAGTGTCCGTTCCGGTGGCGAACCAACCCATTCCGGGCACCGGTTGTGGGTCATCGGTCTTCCCACCCAGCTCTTTCACACGTGCGACGCCGGCGTTGACGTCTTCGACGTCGAAGTAGATGCGGATCGCACCCGGGTCTCCTGGAAACACGGCTCCGCCCGAGTCTTCGCTGAGCCGCGTCATGTGGTACTCCACCGGGCCTTCCATCGACTCGAACTGCCAGCCGAACAGATTGCTGTAGAACTCGCGGGCGCGGCTCGTGTCCTTCGCCGGCACTTCGAAGTGAACGGGCTTTCCGGCCATGGGGTCTCCTTCCGGACGCAGGGTGGAGAACGACGATACCCGCTTTCTCTGTAGCGGTTTGGTTACGTAGTGGTGCTCGCTCGCCGCCGCGGGCGGCGCGTCGCCAGATACTTCGCCTTCGCCCTCGTGAAGAACTCCGGATCCCGCTCGTGCTCGCCGATGAGCCAGTCCACGAACGCGTCGCTGTACTGCGGCGACCCGAACTTCGGGACGTGCACGAACTCCGGTCTCGTTTCCTCGCTGATCGCGTGCACTCGCCGGACGCTGAGGACGTCGAACGCATTGACGACTGCGCCGTCCAGGCGGGCGTTCACCTCGCGGATCACTTCTTTCTGACGGTAGGGATGTGAGCGGTCCGGATCGACCTGGCC
>WNGD01004523.1_pt1 | contig 13676 bp, 11 predicted proteins | sample 5400671 | NCBI WGS metagenome assembly WNGD01 (sample SAMN13153369, study PRJNA577476) | soil metagenome | isolation source: 40 cm soil or saprolite under grassland replicate 2 | place: USA:California | collected 2016-06-15
TATGATTTCGGGCTCCGCCGGTCGCTTCATCGCCGACTTCGAACGGCGATTCGCCGAGTACTGCGAGTGCGCTTACGGCGTGGCCGTCAGCAGCGGGTCGACCGCGCTGCACCTCGCAATGGCGACGATCGGCATCCAGTCCGGTGACGAGGTGCTGGTCAGCGCGTGCACGAACATCGCGTCTGGCAATAGCGTAGTGCTCCAAGGCGGCGTGGTTATCCCGGTGGACTCGGAAGCTGACACCTGGAACATGAATCCCGCCCTCTTGAAATCGCTCATCACCCCGCGGGCGAAGGCCATTCTTCCCGTTCACATCTACGGGCATCCGGTGGATATGGGTCCGGTGCTGCAGGCGGCCCGGCAGCACGAGCTGTGGGTCGTCGAGGACTGTGCCGAGGCGCACGGTGCGCTGTACCAGGGGAAGAAAGTCGGCAGCCTGGGCGACATGGGGTGCTTCAGCTTCTATGCCAACAAGGTCATCACCACCGGTGAAGGCGGGATGATCACTACGAACAACTCCGATCTCGCCGAGAAGGCACGGCTCCTGCGCAACCTTGCGTTCACAAAGCCGCGATTCCGCCACGAGGAGGTCGGGTTCAATTACCGGCTCACCAACCTCCAGGCAGCCATTGGGGTCGCCCAGCTGGAGCGTATCGAGGAGATCATTGAGACCAAGCGGGCCATCGCGCGGAAATACACCGGGCTGCTGGCCGACATCCGTGGGCTCAGGCTGCCGGTCGAGAAGCCGTACGCCCGGAATGTCTACTGGATGTACGGCATCGTCGTCGATCCCGAGTTCGGCATGACTCGGGACCAACTGAGTGCCGCCTTGTGCGAGCGCGGCATCGATACCCGCACATTCTTTTGCCCGCTCAACCTGCAACCTGCCTACCTCCGGCGCCACGCGGTGCGCGAAGTGCGTTGCCCGTTGGCAGAGGATCTGTGGGAGCGCGGGCTCTATCTGCCGTCGAGCTGCACGCTAACCGACGAGCAGATCGCGACAGTTTGCGCGGCTATTCAGGAGCTGGGAACTCGCTGACGAACCGGCGCCCCCTTTGTTTCGCCGCGTGCTGAGACCGTTGCTCCACAGGCTCCCGCCTGCTTGGCTCGCGACCCTGGAGTACTACCTCCGGCCCAGTGTGCGCGAGCCCTCAGGTGGCCCGTTAAACGGACAACACGTACGGCAGCAGATCGTGCTGGAGCTGCTGCGAGCAGTTCCGTTCGAAGCGATCGTTGAGACGGGAACCTATCGAGGGAGCTCAACCGAGTTTTTCGCCACGCATTCGCAAGTGCCCGTTCGTACGGTAGAGTCGTCTCCCCGCTTCTTTTATTACTCCAACCTTCGTTTCCGCCGCCGTCCGCGTGTCCAGCTAACCCTCGGAGACTCGCGGGAACTCCTACGCAGGCTCGCCAAGGATGCAACGTTTCCCAAACAGCGAGTGTTCTTCTACTTGGACGCTCATTGGTACGATGACCTACCATTACGAGAGGAGGTAGAGTTGATCGCACGCTCGTGGAACGATGCGGCGATCATGATAGACGACTTCGAAGTTCCTGGAGACACGGGCTACGGGTTCGACAACTATGGGCCAGACAAGCGCCTGTGCCTGGAGTACTTGCCTTCACTCTCGGCGTTGGGGATGACGGCGTATTTTCCGGCCGCCCCGTCAGAGCAGGAAACGGGACCGAGACGCGGCTGCGTGGTGCTAGCGCATGGCGCGCTCGCCGACCGGATTGCAAACCTCCAACTGTTGCGCCCTCATCACCGCGACTCCGCCCGGCCCTCCTCGCAGCGCTGAATGCACCGCCCCGCTTCACTCCGCCGGTAGCGCTCCCTTGGCCGCCTGCGAGTACAACGTTTCAATGCGGCGCGCAATCGCAGTAAGGTCGTACGCACGGCTCCGCTCGAAGGCGCGGTGACGCCACTCGGTGTCGATCCGCGGGTCGCCCAGCACGTGGACGATGCGCTCGGCCAACCGCTCCGCTGTGAGGGGTGGGGAAACCCAAAAGCCGTTGACGCCTTCCTGGATCAGGCCCTGGTCGATCCCCAAAGGGTGATCCACCGCGATGACAGGTGTGCCGCACGCATTGGCCTCTAGTGTGACGATGCTCCCCCCTCCTTCTTTGGTAGAGGGCAGGATGAACAGGCGCGCCGCCTTGACCATTCCCATCAGCTCGTCATAGGAGTCCACCACCCCGCGAAACCGGACGGCGTGGTCGAGCAACAGCTCGCGAGCGAGGTTCCGCAGGGTGTCGGCCTCCGGCCCGTCCCCCACGATGAGTGCACGGAGGGAAGGACGTGCTGCAGCGACGAGAGCAAGTGCCCGCAACAGCACGTCGACGTTCTTGTGACTCTTCAAGCGCCCGAAGTATATGACGTCCACTGGCTCCGCGGCCGCAGGCGTTCGTTGGATGCGATCGAGCTCGATGCCGAGGGGCACGTGCACCGCCCGCTTCGGTCGCATGCCCTCAGAGCGCAGCCGCGCTAGCGCCTGCTCAGACACGACGATCAAGCATTGCGGCACGCGTGCACACCACCGCTCCACCCATCGCCCGACAATTCCCCGCCACCCGAGATACTCCAGCCAGTGCGCGCCCCACGTCTCATACCAACTCACGACGAGGGCGGCGCGCCAGCGCTTGGCCACGAGTCCCATGACCGGTACGCTGAAGAACGGGTGCTGTGAACAGTCCACCACATCGTACCGCTCAGCCCTTCCGAGCAGCCGCAAGCACGCCAGCCCGAATATCACCGCCTCCCGAATCGAGCGGCGGCTGCCGCTGTAGAACGGCAACGGTCGACATACCCCCACGTAACGGATCCCGTCGGTGAGCAGCAAGCGCTCGCCTACCCAGTACCGCATCGTGTACCAGTCGACTTGGTGCCCCCACGCAGCCAGCTGGAGCGCCAACCCGTGGTAGCGTTTTTCTGCACCACCCTTTGTGAAGGGGTATGCTGCGTCCGACACGATCGCGATTCGCATAGCTCACGGAATCAAGAGACTGGACGCGTGGGCGATCGCCCCAGGAGCTCTTCGTACAGCGCGGCATAGGCCGCCACCATGCGCCGAGCGTCGAACCGGCTCTCGACCGTTGCCCGCCCCCTCGTGCCCAGCTCGTGGCGCAACTTGGGTTCACGCACCAGTTTGAGAAAAGCGTCCGCAAGGGCACTTGGATCGCAAGGCGGAACGAGCAATCCCGTCCTCCCCTCCTCAACGAGCTCCGGAATGCCCTCGACGAACGTCCCCACGACTGGGAGCGACATGGCCATCGCCTCTGCCAGCGCGATACCGAATCCCTCCCGCGTGCGGCTGGCAAGGACGAAGAGGTCGGCCGCCGCGAGGAGCTCGGGAATGTCGCTGCGGGCGCCCACGAACTGAACATGTGGCGCGACACCGATGGTCGCGACGTGAGCCCGGAGGGACTCCCCCTCCGGGCCATCCCCTACGATGAGCGCCCGTAGGGGCACACCTTCCGCCCGCGCCAAGGCCAGCGCAGACACCACATCCCACACTCCCTTGTCCGGATACAAGCGCGCAACGGTCGCGACGACGACGTCGTCCGCCCCCAAACCCAGCGCCGTCCGAGTGGCGTTGCGGCGATCAAGAGAGGGTGGGCGGAATCGGTTGAGGTCGACGCCGTTGTGGATCACGCGCACGCGCTCGGGCGGGACGCCGAGCTCCGCGATGACGTGGTCTCGAGTGAAACGTGAATTGGCCACGACCGCAGTCGCGCGGCGGTCCAAGAATCGTCGCAACAGCAGCTCGACGCGCGAGGCCGAATGCGCCCACGACCCATGATAGGTCGCGACAACAACCGGGACACGCGCCAAAAGCGCCGCCACCCGACTGCCGAATCCGGGATTGGTGTGGACCAGCATGACCCGATGCCCGTGCAGGAACCGCCACAGCCGATGCACGGCCCTGACACGGTCGCTTCCCGACTGCTCGCCGGCCACCACCTGGATTCCCGCAGCGCGATATCGATCCCCAGCGCCGTGATCCGGCCCGAGAGAGTACACGGTGACATTGTACCGGCTTCGATCAAGGCCCGTCGCCAGGGCATGAACAACCGAATCCACGCCTCCGTACTCCAAGGCAGAGACGCACACGGTAATGGGGAGTGGGTGGCCGCGCGCCACTACGTTTGCGGTACGGCGTTGTCGACTGCTTGCACCGCCAACAGTGTCTCTGGTGTCGACCAGCTGGCGACCGCAGTTGCCAGCCCTAGCGCAACCCAAGTGGGGAAGTCCCAGAGGAAGCTCGCCTCGAACAGGCCTTGGAAAGCGATACTCGCGACCGTCGCTGCTGCCGCACCGCGGATGAGCCGAACGTCGAGTGCACCGGTGGGTTCCCGAACGGCCAGCTCTCGCCACAGGCATATGAAGAACGCCAGCGCCAGCCCGAACGCGAGCACTCCGCCCTCTGCCAGCATCTCCAGCCACCAGTTGTGGGGATCCCCGGCGAGCAGCACCAAGCTGTTGAGGCCCACTCCGATCAGCGGATGACCAAGCGCGGCCTCCAGGGCCCGCGACCAGAGCACGAACCGCTGTACGCCCGAAATGTCGCGAAACAGAAAATTCTGCACCAGCCATGCTCTGGTCTCACCGGGTAGCGCGATCCAGAAGCCCGCCGCGACACTCAGCATCGCCGCGAGTGGGATCCAGCTCCATCGCACCACTCTTGCGACTCGGTCCCCGAGGGGCGTGCGGCGCAGCGCTGACCGGTAGAACACGACGAAGCCGATCGCCGAACCAGCCCAAGCGCTCTTGGTGAAGCTGACCATCAGCGCACCGGTCGCGATCACCAGCAGCACAATGAGCACCAGCCGTTCCCAGCGCGCACGTGACGTGAGGAGGAGACCCGTTCCGAGCAGGATGACGAAGCTAGCGAAGTGCCCTACCTCATGGCCGTGGCCTTCGACGCCCCCCCCGAAGGCGAACGCGTTGCGAACGACAAAGCGCGTCGGACTAGCCGCGATCTCTCGCAGGAGGCCCACGGGGGCCAGTAAATAGTTGCTATAGTTCAACAGCCCGAATACGACGCCAGCAATCACATACACGAAGGCAACCCTGCGCCAAGACGACGTCGTGCCCAGCGTCGCCGGCATCGCAACCGCGAATCCTACCCACAGCACGACGAATCGTCCCCACCGCACGGCCGACGCGGCGGGGTCGATTGCGAACGGCACCGCCAGGGCCGTCGCGGCGACCATGCCCCCGAGCAGCCAGGGAGCCAAGGAGCCGATTCGCCCCCGGTTGCGCGGGTCCAACAAGTAGCCGGCCAGCCAGGTCAAGCCGAGCAGCGCCGCGTAGAGCCGGACCGCCTCGATTCCACCCGGAAGCACCACGACGTATTGGAACGGAAGCAACAGGAGAAAGCCGATGAGGAGTGGGTACATACTACACATCCATCTCAGTCCGAGCGGGCGCAGGCGCATACTCGGTTGCGGACGAGCCTAGCAGCCAATCGCGCGCCAAGAGCAGTTGAGCGCCGATGACGTACGCTCCACCGCCTCCCAGCGCGACGATCGCCTTCACTGCATTGGGGGTCGGCCAGAAGTATCTGAGGCCCCACAGCGCAGCCGCGAGCGGGACAGCTAGAAGCGCCGCGCGCTTTAGCCGCCGCCACGGGAGTACGTGAGGGAAATCGCGGCCGAGTCTCAGAGCCGTGTCGAGCATCGTGACGACCATGCCGACAGTTAGCGCGATCGCGGGGCCGAGGAGCGGCATTCGCCGCGCGAGCAGGAAAGTCAAGGACAGAGCCGCAGCCGCCCCAAGGATATTGGGGCGAATCAAAGCCCGCGTGTCCAATGACGCGAAGGTCAGTGCCACGTACGTCGCGTATACCATCAGAGCCGACTGGATCAGCGCGCCCCAGAGCGCCAACCAGGCGACACTCTGAAAGGCATCGCTCACCAGCACGCGCGACAGATCCGGACCACTGAGCGCCACAAACGCCGCCACGAGAAGGATCGCGGGAAAGTATGCACTCGCGTAGCGGCCCCACGCCTGCGCCTTCTGGTTTGGCGTACTGAACTTGATATCCCGATAGAATATCGGTCGGTAATACTCGGTAAAGAGGGTGTCGAACATCGCCAGCGGAGCGGTGGCGATCGCCAGCCCGATTGTGAGGAGGCCGATCGTTCGAACATCCGTCCGTTCCGCGAGGATGAAGCGATACCCGCTGGTCTGCGCCCAGTAGAATCCTGTCGTGATGATCAGCGGCCACGAGAATTTAAACACCGACCGCAGATCGAAGCCCGCCGCACGAGGCGACTCGACCACTCCCCCAGGCGGTGCGCGCCCAACCCGCCGCACGACGATCATGGACCCGGCCAGCACCAAGAGCTGCGCCAGCAAGCCACCAGCGAGCCAGGATTCAGCGTCCTTGCCCCTCCGGAAGCTCAGCGCCACCGAAAGGCCCAGCCCGAGCCACGACATCGTATTTACGAGCACCACGTACCACCCGCGGAAGCCGATGATATTCAGCAACCCGTTGAGCTGGTTCGTCAGAGTTCCCACCAGGAGACTGCCGCCGACCAGCCACAGCAGCCAACTGAGCCCCATCGGGGTCCCGATGCCGGTGGTAAAGTGGAGCACGGAGACGACGACCGCTCCGAGCAACGCGACGCCACCGAGAAACATGCTGAACCGGCGCACCGACTCGAGGAGCCGCCCCTCAAGATGCCACTCGACCGCCTGCCGATTGAGGTAGTTCCCCACCGGGCTTATCAGAAGCAGCGCGAACCATGACGTGACGCTTAGGACCAAGTCCCGCCGGCCGATCTCATCGGGGCTGAGTACTGCAGTGACGCCCCGCATCGCTGCCACGCCATACGCGACCTGCAGAATCCTACCGATGACGATGATCAGGAGGTCGGTGCGCTGGCTCCGCATGCCTAGTTCGGCACGAGACCGAGGACGAGCTTCACGAATGCGTCTGCCGAGAACCGACGGTATGCCTCGCTCCGCAAGAATGCTTGCCCGGCCTCCCGGTACCCGTTCACACGTGACTCAGGCAGGTCGTGCAGGAACTGCCCGAGCTCGGCCTCGGAGTTGCAGGTTCGGCGATCAATGAATACCTCCGGCGGGACGAGATCGTGAATGTCGGGGGCGCCCCAATAGATTGGAATAGTCCCCGCGTGCAGGGAATCGAACAACTTCTCCGTCACGTAACCGCGCCACCGCGAGTTCTCGTAGCAGAGCGCAAACCGATAGCGCCGGAGCACCTCGAACTTGCTCCCGGCGAGTCCACGCCAGGCCCCTCCGACACGGGGCACGCGATCCCAACCGGGGCCGTAAAGGTCGATCTCCCCGCGGTCGGCGAAGAACCCGACTGCACGGCGGCGCTCAGAGTATAGCTCTCGAAACGGTAGCCGCGGTCGCTTGTTGGCAAAAATGGCCACCAGCCAGCCATCGCGTACCGTCACCGGCGCTCCATGAGAGTCAGGAACAGGGGCCTGTGGATATCGGAACTGGCAGCCACCGATGCGGAGCGGTCCCAGTCGCTCGGCAGGTGAGAGCAGGGTGAACACGGTTCGCGCCGCACGTTGATAGCGCCGCAACAGCAGGAAGCGCCGGGGCGCGACCGTCGGAGATTCGAAGAGAAAAAGCCCCAGCGGAATAAGGGACGGAGTCGTTGCCACCCGGTGCAGATACTGGGTCATGCCCAGCGAGAGATAATACGAGCGCTCGGTTCGCGACCCGTCGCCGCGCCACAGGGCGTCAGCCGTCTTTACTGCGATCTTTCTCCGTTCCATCTCCGCGCGTAATTGACGAAGGGGCGCCAGGCAATCGTCCCGATTAAGGGGCGACTCCGCGTCGAACAGACGATCCCCGTAGTACTCGGGTGAGAACGGGTCGACGAAAAGCGTTCCCTCCATCACGAGGCCCTGGTGCCGGCCATTAGTCCAATGGCCTGAAACAGGGCGGCGAACCGTCGCTCATACGTGTGGTCCCTGAGGGTGCGCTCGTGGCCGCGCCGGGCGATAGCTGAGCGCGCGGCCTCGTGAGTCAGGTAGAACCGCGCACGCTCGACGAGCTCGTCCAGCGAGTTGAAGCACACGACTTCTCGGTCGAGGTCGTAATACTCCTCAAGCTCGTCGACGCACTCTGTCAGCAGGAAGGCACCGGCTCCCGGAACCTCGAACGTCCGAGCCTTCAACTGTCGAACTGCCGCTGGTCGAGCCAGAAATGCCCACTCAGTTGGTAAGGCGCGCTCAAGTCTGCCCAGTCGAGCTAACCAGTGTTGCCACGGGCGGTCCGGGGTCGCGACCACCGACGAGTTCGCGAAGTTCAGGTTGACCCGGCTCTCGTTGAAGACGCGGATCATGTCGTCGTAGGATAGCCGGCCTCCGTACCACGTCGCCCAGGGCAGGCTGCGCCAGCCCGGTCCCCACACCTTCACGTCCAGTCCGCGGCGGCGCGCGGCGCGAATCAGGTACCTGCGGTGGCCGTGAGCCTGCCCAACGAAGGAAACATCCACGCAGTGCGCGCGTTCCTGCCGTTTATAGCGGTGCTGGTTGCATGCCCATTGCGTCAGGATCGCGTTGCCAATCCCTGCTTCGCGATAACGCTCCCAGGCCTTCCGCGACGTCGTTGCGACCCAGTTGTACCGCGGCGCCCAGACGCAGCTGAAACTATCGAACCTCCACTGATCGTCGCAAAACCAGTTGAGCGTCACAGTATCAGTATGGTTGGACACCCACGCGATCACGTCCGGATCGAGCTCGTCGGTGTGAAGGACCGTGAATAGCAGTTCAGGACGAAGCTGGCGAACGGTATCGGCCAGGCGCTCGTTCATCGTCACGCGACCCTCGCGTGCAAGGACGGTATCGTATTCGAAGAACGTGACCTCGTGCCCGAGGCGTTGGAGGACCGCGTAGAAGTTGTAGTACTCATAGCTGCGCGCTACACCGATGCGCCCCGCGTCATAGCCCATGGCGGCGAGTAGAATGCGCATGGCGCGATCAGCCGACGGCTGCGACCAACTGACGCGGCCGATGGTTGACGGGATGACGCCGTGCCTCCCGCAAGGCTCGACGGGCGATGCTCGCGTGATAGCGACTGCCCCCGAGCGTTAGTCGCAGTAGCGTATCCCACATGAGGTGCGCTGCTCGCTCGGTTCCCTGCGGCGTACGAGCGAGCCTCCACAAATGACCGAGCAATGCGCCAACGACCTCTCGCGCCAGGGGCGACGCCGGCCGACTGACGACGCGGCTAATCGCCACGAGCAACCGCTCGGCCGTGAAGCCTCGGATCTCGATGGCGGCGAGCCGGTCGCCGGTAAGGGCGCGCTCGTGCTTCGTGAAGAACGCATCTTCGAGCTCCAAGAGGGTGGCGATCGCGTCGCTCACGTCCGACAACCTCGCGGCGCCGACCTCCTGCAGCCGAAGCACTCGAGCGTGCTGAGCTACCCTCCGTGCGAGGCGAACGTCGCCGAATTCAGCCACCACGTTGGCCTCGCGCACTTTCGGCGCCTTCGAGGCAAAGACCCCGGCTTCCCGCTTGCTCATAGCGGCGGGATGTTCTCGATATAGGACGAGAGGGAACGGTGCGTTCGCGATCGGCGCAGCGCGCCCAAGCCGCGACCACAACTCGTAGTCCGCGACCGGACCGATGTCCTCGTCGGTGCGATAGGGCCCAACCTGCGCGAGCACGGCCCGCCGCATCAGGACCGCGCTGTGAACGAAGGGGCTCTCAAAGAGCAGGTACCAACGCAGCGAAGTCGGCCTCGTCGGCAAACGCGTCACGGCCAAGGGGCGGTCTGCCGAGTCTACGATTACTGCCTGAGCACCCACAGCACCCATCTCGACGTGCCTTTCGAGGAACTGCACCTGCCACGCGAGACGGCCGGGAAGCCAAACGTCGTCCGCGTCCTGCCGGGCGACGAATTCTCCCTGCGCGAGCTCTAAGCCGCGATTCAGCGCGGCGAGCTGCCCACTGCGCCGCTGGCGCACCACTTGCAGGCGAGCATCAGCGCAGTCGCGGAGGATAACCGGAGTCTCGTCCGTCGATCCGTCGTCGATCACAATCAACTCGAAATGAGGGAAGGTCTGTTCCAGCACAGACGCCAGGGCCTGGCGGATGAATGGCGCCCCGTCGTGGACAGCCATCACGATGCTCACCCTCGCTGCGCGCCCTGCTTGCCGCACGGACCACTACCGCTTGTAAGCCCAGAGCAACCCCGGCACCGTCTCAGGGTTGACCACGACGCCAGTGGCGACGGCTTCATCCACGGCCTGCACTACGCCGGCGTGCGCGTCGTCGTAATCGTGCCACGCAACCACTCCGCCATGGGCCACGTGTGGAATCCAGGTCTCAAAGTCCTCTCGGACCCTGGCGTAACGGTGGTCCGCATCGATGAAGAGTAGCCGGATGGGGCTCTGTGCCTGGGTACTCCATGTTCGGGCAGCTTCCACAGTAGTGGTACCCAGCACGTGTACGCTGGCGGTTACGCCCGCCCGCTGCAGGTTACGCTGGAATAGATCCCGCGTGGAGCCTCCGTAGTGGCCGATGCGCGCCTGGCAGTCGGGGTCCGCCCCCGCGAACGTGTCCACCGCGTAGACAGGCCCTGCCTTTGCAAGGCGCGAGGCCGCCGCCAGGCACACTGTGGTTCCCCCAATCCAGGCGCCAAGCTCCACGATGCATCCCGAGACGCTGGGCTCGCACGCCAACGTCCAGAGCACCGCCCGCTGAAGGTCGGACGTCAAGTCTGGGTCGCGAACCACCCAGGTGTACCGAAGAAAGGCGAATGCCCGCGGGGTCCGGGCCACCCTCCCGATATTGAGCGCAGCAAACCGTACGAGTCCCACCGCTGAGCGCGCGCGAGTGATGACCGAGCGCAACGCTGGCTCCCTTGAGATCACGACGGCAGCAGGAATTCTACGGTAGAGAGCCTCGAGCGTCTTCATAAGGGTTCACTTCCGGCGGGCGGGGAGGACCGCTCCTAACCGCGACTCTTCGACAAACCGGCGCCAGTTGGCGCGCAACTCGTGATACGATGCGTCAGTCCTTTCGATCTCACCACGGTATTCCCGTGCCAACACTCCGAACACCACAAGCAGGAGGACGAAGCCGGCTGTCCCGACCACGATGTACGTCCGCTTAGGCGCAATGTGGTGCGTGGCCGGCACGGCTGACTCGATCACGGTGACCACAGGAACGTCGTTTACCTCCGCGATCCGAGAAGTTTCGAGCTGCCGCCGGAGACTGGCGGCAAGCTCTTGCTCCATGTCCAATTGGCGCCGTAACCTCCCTTCATCGAAGGTCAGCTTCGGCGAGTTCTGCCACTGCCGGTTGCGTTCGTAAAACGCCCGCAACGAGTCCTCCGCCTGGCGCAGCTCCCGTTCTACGGCTGTGACGCGACCTTCCACGAAGGCGCGAGTCTGGCGCGCCTGGGACTGGCGCCGCTCCGTATTGAAACGATTCACCACCGCGACGAATTCGTTGGCGACCGCAGCTGCGAGCACCGCATTGCGCGCCTGCACCCGCAGTTCGATGATCCCGGTCTTGCGTGTGTCGATCCTCAACTGGCTACGCAATCTTGCGACGCCGAGTTCAAGGCGTCGGCGTTCGTCCAGGCCCAGAACGCCCAGCAGATTCAGAAGGGACGCACTGTCTGCCGCCTGGCCAGCGACGTTCCCGGGCGCAGGATAGCGCGCCCGCAACACCTCTTCGACCACCGGGCGGGACTGGACCAGGTCGGCATAGAACTCCGGTGACTGCCCGGGTTCGGAACCCAATGACATGCCAAATTGCGTCGCGAGACTCGCGATCCCGCTCGGCAGCGCAGCTGTGGATCTGCTTTCAGGCAATAGCAGCACGCGTGACTCGAAGCGCTCCGGTAGGAGGAGTGCGACCCCCACCGCAAGCACCCCGGCAACTGCGGGCACGGTGATCACGAGCCGCCAGGACCTGAGTAGGACCGCTACAAGCCGGACCGGCTCAAGGCGGAATGCGTCGATCTGATTAGCCACGAGTCACGCGGAAGCTACCGCCCAGCTGGGTGCGCCTGAACGGGTCCGACGATAACGCTGACGCTCAGTGCGCCCCATGCGCTCCGAGAACCGCCGGGACAGTCTGCAACAGGATCGAGATGTCCCGCGCGAGGGACCAGCTCCGCGCATAGTCCAATTCCATGTCAGCCCGATCGGGATACCCAACCCGACTGCGTCCATTCACCTGCCACGCGCCAGTCATCCCCGGCTTGAGTGAAAGGAACACCGCCGCCCCATGGCCGTACCGTTCCAGCTCCTCCGGCACGATGGGGCGCGGCCCGACCAGCGACATGTCGCCCTTGAACACATTGATCAGCTGCGGCAGCTCGTCGAGGCTCGTCCTCCGCAGGAACCGTCCGATCCGTGTCAGTCGGGGATCGGCGTCCCCCGGGAGTTTGTAATTGTTCGCCACATATCGGGCGTAGAGGGCCGGATCCGCGCGCAACCGGTGCTCCGCGTCGCCGTGCATCGAGCGGAACTTGTAGCAGTTGAGGACTCGCCCGTTCAAACCCAAGCGCCGGTGACCAAAGATCACCGGGCCGCGGGAGTCGAGCTTGATCGCAATCCCGATGAATGCGAAGACCGGAGCCGAAATGACCAGCCCCACGCCCGACACCAAGAGGTCGAGGACGCGCTTGAGAAACAGCTGCCATCCCTGGAGCGTCGGCGTCGTCATCTCGACCAGCGGCTGGCCGTTGCGCCACACCGTCGTGGGGTGGACACCGGCGATCTCGACCGAGCGCGGTACCGACAGCACCTGGCAGCCGCCCGCCAGCGCCGCATCGACAACTTGCTGAAATTGGACGTCGCTCAGGAACCCGCAGACGACAACGACCCTCGCCCCCGATGCAGCGAGCAGGAGGGAAATGTCTTCCACCTGCCCCAGCGCCCCCGGGGCGGGCGGGACCTGCACGTCCACGAAGCCGACGGGCCGGAACTCGGTCCCCATCGCGAACGCCGGGCTCCCGGCTGCCGCGACGCAGTTGACCCCAGGGCCAACGAACAGCGTGTCCAAAGCATCCCGCTCGGGGGGCCGTACCCGCGCCTTGATCCGGTCGATGGTCAGGCGCTCCGCAACGAGCCCGAGCCAGACGAGCACCACCGTCGCCCCATACTGCACCAGCACCGTCTCAATGCCTCGCGTCCACAGTAGCGCCCACAGGGGCAACGCCGTGGCGAGGGCGCACGCCGCGAACAGCCGTGACAAATTGCGCCGCCGGTCGCCCGGTCCGTAGTTTCCGAGCACGAGCAGGCCAACGAACAATGCTACTGCGTACTGCCACCCATTCGTGAACCCGCCGGGCATCAGCGCCGCCAACCGAGTCGCGATCACGCCCCCCAGAAGCTGATTGTCGCGCACGACGCGCACCAGCTCCCGCATCGCGCCGAACGCCAGCATGTCGACCGTGATCAATACCGCGAGGCGCAGCGTGCCCCGGAGCACGTGATGCCGCAGGTTCGCTGGCGCGCTCCGCTGCAAACGCAGCCGGACCTGCGCGGGCTTCTCCAACTTGAGGTGAGACACTTCCTCGGGGAGGTCGCGAATCGCCCGCTGCGGACCCGACCACCTAAGCCCGGGCGACGCCGCTACGTTCGACGGTGGGCTCTGCACTGGCTCCACGCGACCGCCTCCAACGTGATGTCCATCACACAGCGTTCAGAGGTGCGGCAGGACC
>WNGD01018586.1_pt1 | contig 13674 bp, 13 predicted proteins | sample 5400671 | NCBI WGS metagenome assembly WNGD01 (sample SAMN13153369, study PRJNA577476) | soil metagenome | isolation source: 40 cm soil or saprolite under grassland replicate 2 | place: USA:California | collected 2016-06-15
AGCAACCCGCGTCCTACCAGGAGCTTCACCATGTCGATCATGACGGGAAGCGTGTCGGTCACATCGTCACATGATCGTTACCGTGACAGGCCGAAAAGGACAGTTGCCCGCATACAGCCCCTAACTTAAGGGCAGTGCGCCCTGCACGCCTTCCAGTGGCTTGACGCGAACGAGGGTTCGCGCTATGTCCGCTACCACTGGCTGCCCGACGCGGGAAATGCCTACCTGTCGCCGCAGACGGCACGTCGGCTAGGCAGCGACTACTTGACCGAGGAACTCACGAAGCGGCTGCACCACGACCCGGTCCGCTTCCAGCTGCAGGTGCAAGTCGCCGGTCCCAGGGACTCCACCACCGACCCATCGGCACCCTGGAACAGCACGGAGACGGTCACCGTGGGCACGCTCGAAGTGACCGGCCTGGAGACCGAGCGGGAGACCGGAGGCGACATCGTGGTCTTCGACCCGATGCGTGTCACCGACGGGATCGCTCCCTCCGACGACCCGATACTGCACTTTCGGACTCACGCCTACTCGGTCTCGGTGGAACAACGCAGCGGCGTCGCACGCGGCGAGTAGACCTGACTCGCATTCAAACCCGGGCGATCCCCGGCGGTTCCGCTCCGTCGCGGCATCCATGGACGGCGTCAATCCATTCGCCTCCCCCACGGCCGTCACTTCCCGAGGCTGGCTGGCTGTCAGTCTGGGTAGGTGCCCGGTTGGACGCACTCTGCGGCACGAGCGCGCACTTGATCACCTATAGAGGATCGGCTTGTCAAGGTGCTGGCGCGTCGAGCGTGTGTTCGAGCAAGGGTATTCGTGGATGGCTGGCCGGCAGGGGGGCCATGGCGGGGCTGCGCCGGGTTGTCCGTGGGCCCGGCGCGGGGGTTGGGCCGCTCGACGACGCCGGCGTTGAGAACGATGAGGCTGGGCGCGGCCGGGTCAGGTGGTGGGTGGCTTGACCGGTGCGCGGGCCGGTGGTGAGGATGGTGGTGGGGAAGGTCGCCTCGTGACTGCGCTTCGAGCGCGAGTGTCGTGGCCATGTCCACTGTGGACTTGGTGAGGGGCCTTGCCGCCTTGGTGGTCTTCTTCGACCGGCGGCGGGCGCGCACCTCGGCGGGCACGGTGTAGCGCTCGGCGATGATCGCCTTGGCTCGAGCTGGGCTGACCGGGGTGGCGTCGGTGTCGCAGATGACGTAAGGCATGCCGCGGCTGAGCACTGCCCAGGCGCGCTCGGCGAGGTGGGCGGCGACGACGCAGACCGCGCCGAGGTGGTCCTTGCCGCGTTCGACCATCTGGGTGTGGTAGACCAGCGCGCCGAGGTCGGCGTACCGGTAGGCCTGTTCCCGGGCCTGGGCGTGGCCGGCCAGCTCGGCCTGGATCGCGCGCAGCAGTCGGACCTCGGTGGCCACCTCGGCGGCCAGGTCGAGGTAGGCGACTGCGGGGTGGGTGCCGTAGAGGGCGACCGCTTCGGCCGCCGCGGTCAGCCATTGCTCGGCCCGCTCGGCGCCGAGGTGGTTGTTCGACGCGGTGGCGACCAGCCGGGTCAGCCGGGTCTTGCCCAGCCGCAGCAGGGCGTTGGGGTCCGCGTAGCGTGCCAGCACCCCAGGTCGGCCAGACCCAGGTCGCCGGTCAGCGGGCTGGCCGGCATCAACTGCCGGACCAGGTCCTTGATCCGCGTCTTGTGTTCGGCCCCGGCCCGGGTCAGCCGGTCGGTGGCCCGCACCCGCCGGTCGAGCGCGGCCTGCTCCGGCCGCGCCGGCAGCTGCAGCGGGCGCAGCCCGCCCGGGTCGACCAGCGGCAGCCGGGCCAGGGTCTCCGCGTCGATGCCGTTGGACTTCGCGTGCCGGGAGAAGAACGGCCGCAGGTCGGCCGCCTTCGCCGAGGACACCCGGTAGACCACATGCCCGCGGGCGGTGAAGAACACCGCGACCGGCAGCCACGCCGGCCCGGTCGGCTCGACCACCACCTCCAGCCGGGTCCCGGCCGCCGCCCCGGCCAACGCCGCCTGCTCCACCGCGGTCAGGCTGTCCACCGTCGGGTACGCCCGCCGGCGGCACACCTCCCCACCGTCCTCACGCAGCACCCGCACCGTGTGCGTCGAGGCGATGCCCAGGTCGATCCCCACCAGCCGCCGGTCCATCCCGCTCCTTCCCGCTCGTCGGACCCGACACCGGTCGGCCGCTCGGCGCGGCGCCTACTCGAGGACCCCGGTCCCAAGGAGCACGAGCCCAACGACGGCTCCCACTCATGTGCTGCAACCGGGCCAGGCCTCCACGGGCCGGCCCACTTCCCTCATCCGGGGCATCCGTGGCCGGGCCGGCGGTGGCAGTCAAGCGCACGAGGCCAGACCCCACACGAAGGAGGCCTCCCTCAGATCATTACTCGACGCCACACCCCCGAACCAACCGGGATGCTCATGCAACCCTGAGACCCCGGTGCCAATCAAGCTCCGGTGTCCCTACATGATCATGGGTCGGACGCTGGCGATGACGTCGCGGACGATGACGGGCCGGAGCGCTGCCAGGGATGGCGGTCACGTGGGCGTCACGTGGCAGACTCGCGCTCCGGTCTGCTTGCGGCCTGCCGGGAATGGCGGCCGGCTGGTCAAACCATCGCGGTTCGTCGTCGCCTGGTCATTTCCGGTGTGCCAGCCTCGTCGAGTGCTGAGCGCGGAGTTCGTCGATCGCTGGGTGGGCCGCTTACGGCGTGAGGTGCGGTGGCGGTGGCCATCTTCCTGGGCGGAAGCCACGTATGGGGCGAGGCCGGACCGGACAGCGATGTCGACTTCGACGTGCTGGTGCCGGACGCGCCGCGGAATGAGTGGCCGGCCTGGTACGACGTGCTCGGCGACCGGCTGGTCAGGTCCTTGGTGTCGCCGCCTCACGCACTCCTCCCGGCTGACCAGCGACTGCACGACCTGGCCGCGCGCATCGTCGCTGACCAGATCCACGTCCCAACTCGACCACGCCGGCGGTCGCCGACGCCTGCCACCGCATAGGCTCGCCCACCCTCGGGCCTACCCGAGTCGCTGTACCACGCCGCACATCTGCCGACGCCGACCCCGGACCGCGGGCCGAGCACACGGAATGCGGCAAAGTCGGATGTTCGGGGTTCGGCGAGGAGTCGCTCGCCAGGCCGCCGGCGTGGTGATCCGGCTCGGCGGCCGCTCGGGTTGTGGATCCAACCGCTGAGAAACCGTGGCGACGCGGACGCTGTGTTCGGCGAACGCTGCCGGGCGCTGCATCCCGCGGGCGGCGGGCATCGGCCCTACAGGCACCGCAGCGGGGACTCACCTCGACCGGCGAAGAGCCTGCGCGAGTCACGCGGTCGTGGCCCAGCGGGCGAAGCGACGCAGCGACCGGGTAAGGCCCCAGCGCACCGCGGGCCGTATCGCTGGCCAGCCCAGCCGGCCCAGCAGGCGGAGTGGCAGGTCCAGCGTTCTGACCACACCACGGTGGCGCCGGCGGGGTGCTCGCGTACGACGAACGCGCCGGTGCCCCGCACCAGCACGCCGTAGTGCATCACCAGGCAGACGTGCGGCGGCTCCCAGCGGGGTAACCCGCATCTTGTCCAGGATGCGCAGGCGCCCGATCCCGGTCACCGCCTCGATCTCGCCGCCGAAACCGCGGCCGTCCTGCACGGTGCCACGCACCCGGGTCCCCAGCGTCCACCTGCCCTGCCGATCCCAGTCGGTCAGCGCCGCCCAGACCCGATCCACCGGCGCCCGCACCTCCATCGACACCGACAACTCGACCATCGTCGCGAACTCCCGGGTCATGACACTCGCTCATCGCCAACATGGTCGCAGCCGGTGGGCGGACAGGAACCCTGCGATCTCGGCTCGGGGTTTGGGGAACCATCCGCAGCCGGCTGGCCTGGCGAGGACGACCCGCCGGCCCATGGCCAAACGCCCGGTCCACACCGCGCATCATGACGGTTCAGCAGCAGCGAAGCGGCCGCCCGCCACCGGCGGCGCAGCTGACCGCCACGTCACCGCCGGCAGAGCGAGACCAGGACGGGTACGCCGCCGGCAACGGCTACTGCCAGTGCCCAACCTGGCGACGGCGACACCGACGGGCCCGAACGCCCGGCGGCGGAAGCGGGTGGGTTCGGTGATGCAACGAGCGGCGTAAGCGTTGCGCGGCGAGTCGCCGTTCTGGGTGGTTTGAAGCGTCGTCACGCACCTGGTCGCGGCATCGCGGGCTGGCGGTGCGCTCCTCAGGCCGTGTGGCGCTCAGCGCAGCCGCGAGCGAGGCGTGGGCTGCAGGCGTAGCCGCTGCGGTGGGCCTGCCAGGCGAGCCCGTGGGTCGGGCTGGATCTCCTCCCGCCATCTCATACGTACGGCCTCACACCCGACCGGTCGGGTCGGTCCAACGAATCACCGATCACGGCGGCCACGGTAGCGACGTGCACTGACAATCCCTGGGCCGGCAGCGTTCGGATCCACCGTCAGGTCGGACAGCCTCGCCACTCCCTCAACTCCAGGAATCGACAAGCCGCACGATGCACGGTCCGCGGCAGATGCGTACGAACGGGTGGCGCCGCCAACTAGTGGATCAAGCCGTGTGACCATTCGGGAGCCCCGACCGTCGATGCCAGTGATCCCGTTCCACGTGTGCCATCGTGGAAGGCTGGCGAGATCGCCTACAGGAACCCGAACGTGGCGCCGAGGAGGGCAGGATGATCATCGTGGCTGGGGCGCTCTACCTCGACTGTCGCGGGCAACCGCGACCGGTGCTTGGCTGCGACGTTCGACGTCGCCTGCGAGGCGCGGCTAGCGCCCGGGTGCCTGGACTTCGTGCAGGCGCCTGATCCAATCGACCCAGAGCGCATCAACATCCACGAGCGGTGGGAGTCCGACGAGGACTTGCAACGGTTTCGGACCGGCGGAGGACCGGACCTAGATCTTCCCGAGCTCCGCTCGGCAGACGTTTACAAGTACTGCATATCCGCTGTCGAGGAGCCCTGGCCCCGCCAGGAGCGGTGGAACCCTCGCGGCAGCCGCCCCCGGCGGGGTCTCGGCGAGCACGCCCGGCGGCTAGAGTCGGACCGAGCCGCTCGGCGGCACGAGCGGGCGCCTGATCTTGGTGTCGGTAGAGCGTCCTGCGTTCTGGTGATCCGCTGCTGGGTGTTGTGGATCCTGGGATGTCGGCGGCAACGCATGCGACGCGGTGCGGGCCGACACTCCCGCACGTGTCTTCGTGCCCTGTCAATGAGGGCGCCCGGGCGTCCTGCCGGGCGCGACCTCCTGGGAGGTGCGGTAGGCCCGGCCCACCGTACGGTCAGAACCGGGTGTGCTCCAACCAGTGGTCGAGCAGCTTCGAGTCGCCGAGCACCTCGATGCGTGGATCGTCGGCCGGTATCCGGCGTAGCAGCAGGAGCAGCAGCTCGGCGGCCGCCGCCCGGACCGCCGCGTCGGCCTTGCCGTGCCCGGGCTGCCAGACCACACCGGAGGGGGTCAGCCGGACCAGCCACTCTCCGGCTTCGCCCAGCCCGTCGTCGGCGGCGTGGAAATGCAGCGACTCGCCGTGGCCGGGAAGATCGGCCAGCGCGGCGAGATCGGCGTCGTCCAGCGCGTACGGGATGATCTCCAGCCATTCGCAGATGCCGTCGGCTGCCATGTCGGCGGCCATCTGGACGGTCCGACCCACGGTGATCTCGGCATCGGCGCGGTGCATGACTGTCTCGTGCGCCATTCGTCGCACCCAGAAGCCGGCCGTCTGCTCCCCGGCCCAGCTCCATACCGGCAGGCCCGGTCCGGCCTCCCGGACCGCCTGCGCCAGCCGGGACGCACCGGCCAGCAGCCACGCCTCCCGGTCATCGGCCCGGTCCGGCATGTCCCGGTCGGGGGTGTCCCTGAACCGCACCAGCGACTGGGCTCGCCGGCTGACGATCGTGGCCGCCCAGCGATGCGCCCGCCCCAGGTGCTCGGTCAAGGTCGGCAGAGTCCACTCCGGACACGTCGGCACCGGCGCCGTCGGGTCGGCGCCCCGGGTCACCTCGACGAACCGGGCCGCCTCGGCCTGGCCGCCTCGGCCTCCAGTTCCCGGTAGTACCGCTCGTACCCCAGCCTCGCCATGCTCGCCCTCCACGCCGTCGGCCGGCCAGGCAGCCAGCGTACCGACCGGCAGCAGTTCCGCCCGTCGTGCGCCAAACCTGGCGTCGCGGAGGCCGGTGGGTTCCCACAGCCCACACACCTCGGCTCCCGGACAGCACGGAAGTCCGGCGTTGACACCGCCCCCGTTCAGCGCTGAGCGACGGCCACGTCTCCCCGATGCAGCCAGTGCCCGACGTAGCCCGCCTTGCTCCGCGGCCGGGACGTCTTCCCGGACGGGCAGCTCTACGTCAACCTGCACAGGTACGACCGTGCCCGGCCGCGACCGGCGACCGGTACTGGCCGGGTTCCTGCCCGCGCTCGGTGTCGCCGGGCAGGACATCCCCACAGCCTCGGCCCGACGACGCTACGTCACCAACCGGATCCGCCTTCCAGTCGAGCGCTCAATCCGGCATGCGGCAGATGCGCGTACTTGATCATGATCGGTGGGTCGGTGCCGCGGTCCTATTCTCGCAGTATGCACCGGGTGTCGCTGGCTCATGTAGATGCGGTGGCGGTGACCACATTGATCGACAACTCCTTCGATGTTCTGTTGACGATCCCGGCGTGACCGCACCCGGTGAGCACGACCAGTCCCTTGTCCCGGACGGACAGCAGCACGGCCTGGTCGTCGTGGCCGGAGGACGTCGCGGTGGTCGGGTTCGACGACTCGGTCGCCAGACAGGAGGCCCGCCCGCCGCTGACCACGGCGCACCAGCCGGTCGAGGCGCCGGTGCCGGGTGTGGGACGTTGACTCGGGGAAGCTGGCGTACAAACCGTTCGCCGGCCATGACAGCAACGTCACGGCCGTGTCCATCGGAGCGCTGCACGGCCGACCGATCGCGGTGTCCGCAAGTGAGGACGAGACGCTGTGGGTGTGGGACCTGGATGCCGGCGCTCCGCTGGGAAGACTCGAAGGCCACCGCGACTTCGTCACCGCGGTGGCCCTCGGGCACCTGGGTGGCCGGCCGATCGCGGTCTCCGGCAGCCACGACAAGACGGTGCGGGTGCGGGACCTGGATAACGGCGCCCCGCTCGGCATGAACTGCTCGCGGCGCTACATGTTCTGGCCGAAGACTTCGACCAGAGACTTCCGGCTCTGCGGCCAAGGGCGTCGTGAGCGTTGACCGATACGCTGCCGTCATTGATAGCCAACGGCTTGAGCTCAGTGCCGCCGCCTGTTCGATTCCACAGCAGAGGTGATCTCCGGTGACCGCCTCGCTCCATCACCGAACGTCTCGAACATCTGCCCTCTGCCCTGTGGGGTGTCAGAAGTCGGCGCGGGCCTGTGACCTGCGCCGATGGCCATCCGGTGACTGCGGGATGATCGTGAGCCGGGTCGCTGCGGCTGCTTGGCTGTATCTGATCTTCGCCCGCCTTACCGGCTGGCTCGTGTTGCTTGCCCGGTCGACCGCGGCCAAAGACGCCGAACTGCTCGTGCTGCGCCAGGAGGTCGCCGTGCTGCGGCGGACCAACAGCAGGCCGCGACTGGATTGGGCGGACCGGGCGATCCTGGCCGCGTTGATCCGACGGCTGCCGAATACGATCAAGGACCACCGTCTCGTCACTACGGGCACGGTTCTGCGCTGGCATCGCCGCCTGGTAGCCCCAAGTGGACCTACCCGAACCGCATCGGCCGCCCGCCACTGCCCGAGGAGGTCGCCGCACTGATCGAGCGCCTGGCCAGGGACAACGCCTCGTGGGGATTCCAGCGCCTTCAGGGCGAGCTACGCAAGCTCGGTCACCGGGTCGCCTGCGGGGTGCAAGTCCGCGGTTGGGCGTGTTCGCGGGCGCGGCGCCGGTCCGAAACGCAGCTGCGGCGGTGACCTGCGCTTTCGGGGAGGGCAGCAGTGGCCGTCGGGGATGGCGCCGCAACGCCAGGTAGCGGTTGTGCTCGTCGCTGGCGTACTGGCGCTGCCGCGCAAAGGTGGCCGCGCCGCGAACATCGGCCCGGGATCGCCGGCTGTTGGCGCCTCAGCGCCGAGTAAATAGCGTTTCGTACGCCCGTCGGCCGGCGCCCCGCGTGGGCCTCGAGCCGCCGCCAAAGAGGTCGGTCAGCCGAGTCGCCGGTTGGTAGAACCGCCGCCCAGGCCGGTGCGTTCACAGCAGTTGCCGTGTCAGGCTGTTCGGTGGGCACGCTCTGTCGCGAGCGGGCCGGCGTGCGTGGCATTCGGTCACCGCGATGCCGGCAGGGTGGCGGAGAGCCGGGCCCGCAGCCAGGAGGTGAAGACCGCGCCCCAGAGGATGCGGCCCTGGTAGGTGAACGTCTGCCCGCTGGACAGGTCAACGATCGCGGGCAGCAGGATCGCTGCGAATTCCTTCTTCGGGCGGGCAGTGGCGGCGGCCTTGGCCTGGTCGGTGACGGTGTCGGCGATCAGAGCGGGAATGACAGCGACCCCGGTCTGGAAGCCGGGAGCGCCCTTGGTGGCCGCCTTGGCGTAGGCCACCGCGTCCCGGCTGAGCGCGGCAAGCTCGGCGTCGGTTGCAACCCGGGTCGGGCGCAACACAGTGAACAGGTGCAGCTTGATCGCGGCCCACGACACCAGAACCTTCGACTGATAACCGACCAGCGCTGTCCCGGCAAGCAACTGGACCCGCGACACCTGGTCACCGTCGTCCTGCAGGCGGCGCGCCGCGCCCTGCAGGTATTCCTCCGCGTTCCCAGAGGGCATGGCAGGAGTTACTTGCCGGGTAGTGGGCGTGCGAACCCCACTCGTTTGCTTCCGCCGGGCCGGCGACTTGGCAACCTCCGTTGTGCCCCGGTCTGGCGCCTTCCCTGCCGACGCCAATATTGCGGCCGCATCGTCCTGTGCCGTCCGGACTTCGGCAAGGGTCGTGTCGAGTACCTTGAGGAGCCGCCTGGTGTCATAGGCGAAGCGGCTGGGGCTCAGCTCGAGGGCGTGACGACGCACCAGCTTGGCCAGGCTATCCGGCAGCTCATCGGCACGAGGCATCTTGGCCCCGTCAATCAGGATCGGGATGACGCGGACGTTGCGCGTCAGGGCAGCCTCGATCTCCACGCGCACGAAGTCATCGGGGTCGTCAAGGCGACGCCGCCCATGCGCGTCGGTGATCGTGAGCCACCGATCACCGATCAGCGCTAGCAGCACATCGCAGGACCCTACCGCGCGGGCGATCACCTGCACGAAGTCGTCGCCCAGTTGGATCGTGTCGACGTCCTTGAAGATCTGGCCGCCGCCGAAGTGGTCAGCGAGTCGGTCGAAGAGCCAGCCGGCCGGGTAGGCGGTCTCCTCCCGCCGGTAGCTGATGAAGACGCGGCCCTGAGATGGTGCAGCAGATTCAGCCATGAGCCCTACCTCGCGACCGCCGACCCCGCGTCTCCGCGAGGGTCGATGCGAACAAGAGGAGGATGGGCCGGCAGCGAAGCTGCGAGGACATGGCGCTTCGCACCGGGCACCACCCCCAAGCGGCAACCCGCCGATGAACGTCTAAGTAGAGCACCCGAGAACACCTGATGATACGGATCGCTCGCGCGGGCGGTGTTGTGGACGACGCGCGGGGTTGTCGGCGGCCACGTGAAGCTCCCCGTGTGCGGTCATGGGATTTCGTTCTGTCGCTGATCTTGTGATCGGCTGACCGGCGTGTCCTACCCGGGCTGATGATCAAGCTGGTGATCGTGTGCGTGGTGCGATCTCGGTGGTCTTGGAGTTCTGTTGCCGCATCTGGCCGGCGTCGTCGTGGAGCGGATCAGCCGGGCTGGGAACGTGGTTCGCATCGCTGCCCGCTCCCGCGCCGAGACGGCCGCCTGCCCGCACTGCGAGGTGGCCTCGTCTCGGGTGCACGGCCACTACACCCGGCGGCTTGCCGACCCGGCCGTCGCCGGCGCTCAGGTGGTGATCAGCCTGGTAGTAAGGCGGTTCCGGTGCGAGGATGCGGACTGTTCGGCCGTGACGTTCACCGAGCAGGTGGCCGGGCTGAGCAGCCCGCACGCCCGGTACACCCCACCGGCCCGGCGAATGGTGCAGACCATCGGGCTGGCGCTGGCCGGCCGCGCCGGGGCCCGGCTGGCCGCCGGTATCGGGATCGCGGCCGGCCAGGACACCCTGCTGCGCAGCATCCGCGCCCTGCCCGATCCACCCGTAGGCGTGGTGCGGGTGCTGGGCGTCGACGATTTCGCGATACGCCGCGGCCACGTGTACGGCACCGTCCTGCTCGACCTGGACAGCCGCCGGCCGGTCGACCTGTTCGAAGGCCGCGACGCCGAACCGCTGGCCGACTGGCTGGCCGCGCATCCGGGCACCGAGGTGATCTGCCGGGACCGGTCGGACGAGCTGATCCAGGAGGTGATCGACCCGTCGCTGTCGACGCGGCACCCTTCCGCCTGTGGGTGCCCGGAACTCGGCTGCCTTGCTGACCTGCTGCTTCGCGGCGGGGTTGGATCGGGCATGATCCGGTCCCGTGGCGCTGCGGCTGGTCTATCTGATCATGTGTCGGCTCGTCGGCTGGATGGTGCTGCTGGCTCGGTCGGAGGCCGCCAAGGATGCCGAGATCCTGGTGTTACGGCACCAGCTGGCCCTCCTGCACAGGCAGGTGGGGCGGCCTCGGCTGTCGTGGGCAGACCGGGCGGTGATCTCAGCGCTGGCCCGCCGCCTTCCCCGCGCCCGGCGTGCGCGGATGCTGGTCACTCCGGAGACGGTCCTGCGCTGGCACCGGCGGCTGGTGACCCGGCGGTGGACCACCAGCGGTGTGTTGCGATTTCCGGGCGCTCTGCCCGAGGTATGGAACGCCCCGCCGCGCAACCCCAACTTCACCGGCCGCGCCCGCCGAACTTGACCGGCTGTACGCCGGCCTAGCCGAGCATCCCGCGGTCACCGTCCATGCGCTGCGGGGGATGGGCGGAGTGGGCAAACACAGACGGTGATCGAATACGCACACCGGCACGCCGACGACTACGACTTGGTGTGGTGGATCAACGCCGAGAACACCTCCGCCGTTGCCGACCAGTTCGTCCCGCTGGGCGCCGAGTTCGGCCTGCCAGCGCTGGCCGACCCGGAAGCGACGGTGCGGGCGGGTTCAGCGCACATTGCGGACTCGCCGCCGCTGGCTACTGATCTTCGACAATGCCGAATCCGCGCGGGACATCCGACCGCTGCTGCCGGGTGGGCCTGGACACATCCTCATCACGACCCGGCGTGGCGGCATCCGCGCCGTCTGCGATGTGCTGGAGTTGGACACGCTCGACCGAGCGGAAGCGGTCGCTCTGCTGCGGCGGCGCGTGCCCGGGCTGACGTCATCGGAGGCAGAACGGATCACGGCGAGGCTCGGGGATCTGCCGCTGGCCCTCGATCAGGCGGCCGCGTTTCTTGATCAGACTGGTGCTCCCGCTGAGGAGTACGTGCGGCTGCTCGATACCCGCGCCGCCGAGTTGTACGGCCGAGGCCGCCCCACTGATCATCCGGAGACGGTGGCCACTGTCTGGTCGGTGTCCTTCGACCGGCTGCGGGTCTCGACGCCGGCCGCGGTGCAATTGCTGGAGCTGTGCGCGTGGCTCGCGCCCGAGCCGATCCCGCTGGACTTGTTCACCGGCCACCCCGACCTGCTCCCCCAGCCGCTTGCCACGAGTGCCGCCGACCCGGTCGCCTTCAACGAGGCTGTCGGCGCCCTCGTCGACTACTCGCTCATTCGACGGGCCGGCGGCATGATCGTGGTCCACCGGCTCGTGCAGGACGTGACCCGTCACCGCGCTATCGAGGAAGCCTCGACGACCGACCGGTCGTTGCCGATGGTGCTGGCGCTGTTGCGTGCCGATCTTCCCGGCGACGTATGGGGAGTCCCGGAGAGCTGGCCGCGGTGGCGGCTGCTGCTCACGAACGTCCTGGCCGCTACCCGACGCGACGACAGCACCCGCGGGGATGACCTCGGCTGGCTGCTATCACAGGCCGGCACGTACCTATCCAGCCAGGGTCGGACCGCGGAAGCCCTGCCCCTCCATCAACGGGCGCTACGCATCCGGGAGGCAGCGCTCGGCCCGGACCACCCCGACGTCGCCACCGCCCTCAACGACGTCGGCTGGACACTCTCAGCGCTCGGCCGCGCCGCGGAAGCCCTGCCCTTGCAGCAGCGGGCACTGCGCATCCGGGAGGCGGCGCTCGGCCCGGACCACCCCGAGATCACCGGCGCCCTCGCCTACGTCGGCAGGGCGCTGTCCACGCTCGGCCGCGCCGCGGAAGCCCTGCCCCTCCATGAGCGGGCGCTACGCATCGACGAGGCGGCGTTCGGCCCGGACCACCCCGAGGTCGCCACCGACCTCAACCTCATCGGCTGGGCGCTGTCGGCGCTCGGCCGCGCCGCGGAAGCGCTACCCCTGCATCAGCGGGCGCTGCGCATCGACGAGGCGGCGTTCGGCCCGGACCACCCCGAGGTCGCCACCGACCTCAACCTCATCGGCTGGGCGCTGGGAAGCCCTGCCCCTCCAGCAGCGGGCGCGACGCATCTGGGAGGCAGCACTCGGCCCGGACGCGGACGTCGTCGCGGGCTCCGACACGCGCACACCGCCGTGGAAAGCTCGACGTCAGGCATCCACAGGCTCCGCGACGTCCGAGGATAAGTCCAAGGATACTAGGCCAACCGGGCAAGACACCCCCGTACCGCCGAGTCCGCAGTAGCCGTTCTTATTGCGCCAAAGGTACTGCTGGTGTCAGTAGTCGTGCTGGGGGGTCTGTTGCGTCGACCGAAGACCTCGGAGCGGTCCGTACGAGCAGACTGTGTGGATGCGTCGACGTCGCAGGGCGAGACCGGTGATCGAGAGGTCTGCGTTCGCCGGGTTTCGGTTCCCGCCGGAGATCATCACTGTGGCGGTTCGGTGGTACCTGCGGTACGGGCTGTCCTACCGGGAGGTGGAGGAGCTGCTGGCCGAGCGGGGCGTCGAGGTGGACCACGTGACGGTGTTCCGGTGGGTGCAGCGGTTCACGACGCTGTTCGCCGAGGCGGCCCGGCCCGGCCGGCATGCTGCTGGTGACAGGTGGTTCGCCGATGAGACGTATGTGAAGGTGGCCGGCCGGTGGTGCTACCTGTACCGGGCGGTTGACCAGTTCGGCCAGGTCATCGACGTGTTGCTGTCGCCGGAGCGGGATGCCGCGGCGGCGCGCCGGTTCTTCATCCGGGCGCTGCGGCTGGCGCCGCGCCCGGCGGAGGTCACCACCGACAAGGCGCCGGCGTACCTCGGTGTGCTGGATGAACTGCTGCCGGGCGCCCGGCACGTGACCGAGCAGTACGGCAACAACCGGGTCGAAGCCGATCATGGCCGGTTGAAGGCCCGGCTGCGGCCGATGCGCGGGCTGAAACGCTTCGCCACCACCGCGGTCATCACCCTCGGCCACGCCTTCGTGCAGAACCTTCGCCGCGGTCACTACGAGCTCGCGCTGGACGTTTCACCCGCGCTCCGGCTCGCAGCGGCATTCACCGAGCTCGCTCGGGCCATCTGGAGTCAGCTGCGCTCTCGCAAGTCTTGCCTGCTGATCACCAACGCAACACTGCGCCTCCGCCCGCAGACAGCGAACGCAACACCGCCGTTCCGGCACCCGACACGCGCCCGGGGGCTGGGTCGGCATGGCGCGAAC
>WNGD01013306.1_pt1 | contig 13673 bp, 13 predicted proteins | sample 5400671 | NCBI WGS metagenome assembly WNGD01 (sample SAMN13153369, study PRJNA577476) | soil metagenome | isolation source: 40 cm soil or saprolite under grassland replicate 2 | place: USA:California | collected 2016-06-15
CGGGAAAGCCGGGAGGCTTCGGTGGTGTCGCCGTTTTCAATCGCCGTGAACACTTTCTCGATCCGTTTGGGATCTCGGCGGAACCAGCGGCCACCCCACCAAAAGATTCGCTCGATCACCACGGTGAGCCCGATGATCGATACAATCAAAATCGGCCACATGATTGGACCACCCTTGTGGAATTTGTCGATCAACCAATTGCTCCCGAGCACACCGCCGCTGGGTTGCGCTTCAGCAGCTGGCGGCGGGCTTGCGGCTGCGGGGCTTAACGTAGCGGTGACCGCTGCCGCTGGCGCAGCGGGAGATTCGCCGGGCGGGACGTTCCCCGTTTGAGCCGGCGCACCCGGACTCATCGCAGCTGGCGCACCGGGACTCACTGCCGCCGGCGCACCGGGGCCCACCGCCGCCGGAGGCGCTCCAGCCGGTGATGTTTGGGCCGCGCCTGGCGCAGCGGGAGATTGCGCAAGCGAAGTCAGCGCAAGCGCGAGTGAAGACAGACAAACAATGAGTGAGGTTTTCATAGTTGAAGCAGTAAGTTGTGAACAGGTCGATTTAGATGCGAGTTTCCGATTATTGAAAATGAACGAGTTGCGCGTCGAGAAAAAATTTTCACTTTTTTGTGACCCCCGTTACCCTTTGCACATCACACCTTTTAATTCGTAATATCCCTACTCGCAGGATGTAAGGCAAGTCATTCAATCGTTGTTCTCCCCTCGCGAGACGTAGCGTTAGGCGCGATCGCAACGCTGTTCCGCAGGCGCGGCCAATTGTCGATTGCTGCTTCCAATTGATCTCCAGCATGAATTGGGCCGACACCGGCGGGTGTTCCACTTAAAATCACATCGCCCGGCAAAAGCGTAAGCGACTGACTCGCGAATGAAATAAGCCGCGCAACCGAATAGATCATTCCGTTCGTGCGCGTGCTCTGGCGCAGCTGGCCATTCTGCCGCAGCTCGAGTGAAACGTCGCTCACATCCACATCGGCATAAACGTACGGTCCGATCGGCGTGTACGTATCAAATGATTTGCACCGGCCAAATTGCTTTTCCTGCTTTTGCAGATCGCGATCGCTAATATCGAGGCCGGTTGTGTAACCGAACACGCGATTGAGCGCCTCGTTCACGCTGACGTTTTTCGCTGGAGCGCCGATCACCACCGCTAGCTCCACTTCGAAATCGGTTCGATGCTCGGGAAATGCGATCTTGATCGCGCCGTTATGCGGCAAAAGCGAGCTCGGCGCCTTAAACCAGATTAATGGCGCGCCTAATTCAGTTCGTTTCATCTCCGCGATGTGATCGGAGTAATTCAGGCCGACCGCGATTAATTTCGATGGCGCCACCGGAAGATCGACATGCAAATCTGCCAGCTTCTGTACATCGCCGGTCGGTTCGATCTCAATCCAATACGGTTTTGCCAACACGTGCACATCGTCGCCGCGCACTTCGCCGAAAAAAAATTTGTCGCCTGATCTGAATCCGCCAAAGGTACGCATCTCGCGAAATTGTAGGGCAACCGCGCCGGTTGCCGAATCAAAAACTGGGCAGGCGAAGCGCCTGCCCTACAATTTGGGGACAACCCCCACAAAATCGCGCACCGGTTTTTGCTCGCGAATCGAAAATGCACTGCCATTCGCGCGCGCGAACCAAAATGCGCTCGAAGATCCGCCATCGAGATTCAGTGCGCGCTGAATTTTCAAATCATCGGCCAAGCGCGTTGTAGTAAGAATCGCCGCCAATTCGGCGAGCGAGATTTCGGAGCAAATTCCGAGCAACGCGCGATCGTTCGTTGCGGTAGCGGCAAAACTCCGGCGCGCCGCAGTTGAATCATCCAGGCCATGAACGCGGTCGTAATGATCGACAAGAAACGGTCCACATTGAACCGCAGCGCCTATCTTTTCTCGTCGGGAAAATTCGCGGACTCGCACGATCTGCACTCCGCGTACCGACGCGCTGAGGACGCCGGTGATCAATCGAGCGCGTCGCAATGAGGCAATCATTTTGCCATCGCTAATCAATAAGCCGATCGGCGCGAAATCGGAGCTGAAATAACCGCCGTTCACTCCCGCGGCGCATTTCTCGCGTCGCATTGTGTCGGACAAAGTTTCGCCGGTTGGATTGTCAATTACGCGGAGGGTACACGATTTAGCAGAGAAAATTGCAAGATCGACCATGGCGCTCTCATTCCCACCCGCATTTTCTAGGACGACGTGCCGATGCGCGATACCGTCGCGCCCGGGTTTCGAGTCAGTCGAGCGAATCGTCCAATCCGCGTGCGCCGTGGCTGCAACGGCGAGAAGGAGCAGCGCGGCCTTACGCTTTGCCACTGTATTTAGATAGCAAAGCCTGAAAATCCGGATCGTTTCGCAGCGAATCCCAAATCGGATTTACTTTGAGTCCCTCAACGGTGACAGCGCTCGGCCGGCTCAACAATCCGTCCAGGATTTCGATCGCGCGATCATTTTCGCCAAGAACGGCGTGAACTTCAGCCACCCCAGCGGCAATTTCCGGGCCGCCAAAGGCGTCTTTGCTCTCCGGACGCAATTCGGTGGCGCGCCGCGCTTCAGTTAGCGCGGCATCTTTTTCTCCGAGATAGGCGAGAACTTTGGCGAGTTGAATATGCATGTCCTCCGCATCGGGACTTCCTTTCAGTTGTCCTTCGAGGAGGTCTTTTGCTTTCAGGAAGGCGGCTCGCGCGCCGGCTTCGTCCTGAAGCGCCTTTCGCGCAAAGCCGATGAGAAAATATTTCCCACTCAAGTGCTGCTGGAACTCGTGGAAGAGATCGTCCGGCAGACTTTCGGCTTCGCGCAATCCTTCTTGATATTTCCGTTCCAAAAGAAAAACGTCCGCGCGCGCGCCGGCGATCCTAAGTTTCTCCTCGTTGGTCATCGGGATCGATTTCGCGGCCGCAAATGCTTTCTCTGCGACGCTGAAATCGCCTTTCTCAGCGATGGCCAGCTTGGACTTGGTCTCCCAAAGTCCCACGCCGTTTGGATTCATATTAAGCCCGCGGTCGATCGTTTTGTTGGCGTCGTCGAAGTTCCGCAACACCTGGTAATTCTGAGCAAGATTCTGCAGTGACCACGGGTCTTTTGGATTTAGATTGGAAGCCTTCTCGATGTTGGCGGTCGATTCCGCCCATTTGCCCTGCCGGCGCTGGATCGCGCCAATGGCGAGATAAGCATCCGATTCGTTAGGCAATCCGCGCTGCGCGATTTCGAATTCTTCAAGCGCTGCGTCGTAGTTGTTGTCGCCGTAATAATGCGAGTATCCCAGGGCCAGGTGCGCTTCCGGCAGATTAGGCTGCAATTGAAGAGCCCGCGCCGCCAGCGTACGCGCTTTCTCCCGGCGTTGCGGCGTCCGGTCAAATGTGTGCAGGAACCAGCTTTCCAACTGTGAGTAGCGCGCCATAGCGAGAGCAAAGTTCGGATCCAGCTCGATCGCGCGCGCGTAAAGCTGTTCGCCCTGTTTCAGTTTGTCGAAATCCTCAAATGCGCAGGAAAGATTGTGCGCCTGAACGAAAGCGAGATAAGCCTCGCCGTTTTCTGTCGGCTTGCGTTCGAATTGTGCTTTTTCGCTCGGCGACAATTTTGCCTGCAACTCGCTCGCGATTTTTCGTGCCAGATCCGTTTGAATTGCGAACACATCAGTGAGCTCGCGGTCGTAATCTTCCGCCCAGAGGTGCTCGTCGTTCTCGGTGTTGATCAATTGCACGGCCACGCGCACGCGATTGCCAACGCGGCGAACGCTGCCCTCCAAAAGGGTTGCGACGCCCAGTGCCTTTCCGATTTCACGAACGTTGGATCCTTTTCCTCGGTATGGCATCACCGAGGTGCGGGAAATCACTTTGAGATCGCTTATCTTGGAAAGATTGGTGAGCACGTCGTCCTGAATGCCGTCGGCGAAATAGGTGTTCTCTTTGTCGTCGCTCAAACTCTCAAAGGGAAGCACCGCAATCGATTTGTCGATCTTGCGCGCGAACGCGCGAGGCAAAAGAAACGATCCCGCGATGAGCAAAGCCGCCAGGCCTGACCCGGCGAGTAAAAAAGCGTTGCGGCGGCGCCTCCGCACCTCGGTTCGCGCTCGCTTCAAACGCGGGGGATTGGGATTACCGAGGTCTTTCGTGTAGAAGTTGACGATGGAGATCATTTCCCCGTGCTTCACCTCGCATTGGCCGACATCGTGCAGGTACGGCTGCCATTCCAAATAGTGCTGAAGATCTTCTGCGACATGCTTTGAAAGCAGGATGTGACAACTATCGCCGCAATCCATCACCCGTTGCGCGATATTGATCCCCGCCCCCGCAATGTTGGCGCGCTCATTCACATCCGCGACCTCGTTCACCGGCCCGCTGTGAATCCCCATCCGGATCTGGAGTTTCGGGTAATTCTTAAGCGCCCGACTAATCTCCAAAGCACAGCGCACCGGTTGTTCGGGGCTGTCGCGAAAGACCAACGCCATCCCGTCACCGGTGGGTAAGCGCACTAATCGACCCTCCGCTACCGCGGAACGGAACTCTCCCGCCTCGCGAACCGCATCATTGAGCACACCAAGCAACTCGCTCTGGTCGCTAATCAGCAGCTTGGAGTAGCCTACGATGTCAATGAACAAGACGTGCCCGATTGCGAGCCGAACAGCGGCTTTGGATTCAGCAGGCATAAGCGCGATGAATGCAAGATCGCTAACAATAAGACAACGGCAACATCGATATGTTCGCTAAAAATTTGTGTAACTACCTTGCGGGCAAGATCGTCTTCAGCGGCACCGAATGAGAAAAGTAACACTGTTGTTATTTTAGGGCGATGAAATGCATGACCGTCGCAGCGGCCTTTGCCGGACCAGGCCGCGACGCCAGGCTACAGCTTGGAATGTCATTTTATTCCGGTCGCGAACACCGTTTGGAAATGCGGGCTCTGCTTTTCTCGAGAAACCACGCTGATCTCGATCTCTCGGAAACGGCCTTTTTCCATGAACTGATGCAATTGCACTTCGCTGAATCCGAGCCAGTGATCTGCATACAATTCGCGAGCGCGTTCGAACCGGTGGCTCAAAAGATCGAGAATCACCAGTCGGCCGCCACGTTTCAAAATCCGCCGCGCCGCGGCGATGGCTCGCTCGGGATGAATAGCATGATGCAAAGCCTGACTCAGGATTGCAAGGTCGACACTGTTTTTCGCGATCGGCGGATCTTCAATATCGCCAAGCCGGTACTCGAGATTCTTGAATCCGTGTTTCTTCGCCAGTTGCGCGCCGAAGTCGACCATTTTGGACGAATTATCGATGGCGATCACTTTGCGCGCATTTTTTGCCAGCAACTGCGAAAGTGTCCCCTCGCCCGCTCCGAGGTCAGCCACAGTCAGCGGCGGGAGAAGAGTAATGAGCGTGTGTGCCAGCGCCTTCCACGAGCGGCCCGGCACATAACTTCGCCCAAACTTGCCGGCCAGCTCGTCGAAGTACTTCCGTGCTTTGTCCTGCCGCTTGTGCAGCACGAGCTTGAGACTGGTGCGGTCGCGCGAGGTTTCCGGTAATTCGCGCGCGAGCAGGCGCGTTATTTCCGCCACGCGCTCTCGCTGTAAATTTCGTCCCTGATGGTCTGCGCCATAATAGACATTTTTCCCGACTCGGCGATCGGAGACCACGCCCGCGCGTTTCAACTGCGCAAGATGACTGGAGATCCGCGACTGGCCCATGCCCAGAATCTGCTGGAGCTCTGCTACCGAAAGCTCTTCCTGTTCGAGAAGAAGCATGAGACGCAGTCGCGTGGGATCGGCCAACAGCCGCAACAAATTAATGGTTGACGCCATGATCTCGGACCACGATATATCCACGCATCATGATTGGTCAATATGTCTTGCGACACCGTGAAAGCCTTACACCGTTGAAGCGTTGAATCGTTCGACTGACCGGGAATTGTAAACCGCTTTAACGCTTCAACCCTTCAACGCTCTTCAAGCCATGTCTCGCCGCTACATTTTTTCCTCCGAGTCCGTCACCGAAGGACATCCTGATAAGGTTTGCGACACCATCAGCGATTACGTCCTCGACGCTTGTCTCGAACAGGACCCGTTGAGTCGCGTGGCTTGCGAGACCCTTGCCAAGGGCAATCTCGTGGTGATCGCCGGGGAGATAACCAGCAATGCGAAGTTTGATTTCGAGGAGCGCGTGCGCACGGGCATTCGCGACATCGGATATGTCAACGGCGACTGCATTTTTCACGCCGACACCTGCCGGGTGATTTGTGAAATGACCGAGCAATCGCGCGATATTAAACAGGGAGTCGATGAGGCTCCTGCTGAAGGAAAGGGTACTGCGGAACAAGGGGCTGGCGATCAAGGGTTGATGTTCGGTTTTGCGTGCAATGAAACCCCGGAGCTGATGCCTGCGCCGATTTCTTTCGCGCACAAGCTCGGACGCGAGCTGACGCGCCTACGAAAGTCTGGCGAAGTCCCGTGGCTTCGTCCCGACGCCAAAACGCAAGTCTCAATCGAATACGATGGCTATAAACCAGTGCGCGCCACGACGGTGGTCGTTTCCTCGCAGCATACCCAGGATGTGAAGCAAAAAGAAGTGCGCGAAAACAGGTCGGTTTGTAATCGGCGGCCCCGAGGGCGACGCAGGTATAACTGGCCGCAAGATCATCTGCGATACGTACGGTGGAATGGGCCGGCACGGCGGCGGTGCGTTCTCGGGAAAAGATCCGAGCAAGGTTGATCGCAGCGCAGCCTATATGGGACGCTGGATCGCAAAGAATGTAGTCGCAGCCGGCTTGGCAGACCGATGCGAAGTCCAGTTCGCGTACGCCATCGGTCACCCCGAACCGGTGAGCGTAAGTGTCGATACCTTCTGCACAGGCAAAGTGGACGAGGAAAAATTGGAGTGCGCCATCTGTGAAGTTTTCAACTTCAAGCCGGCTGAAATTATTAAGCAGCTGAACCTGCTTCGGCCGATTTATCGCAAGACAACCAATTACGGCCATTTCGGACGCGTGGACGATCTCGACGCCCTCACATGGGAAAGGACCGACAAGGCCGAAGCGTTGAAACAAGCTGTCAGGTAGAAAACCGAATACTTTTATGAGTACGACAATCACTGAATCGAAGACAAAGCAGGACTACAAAGTCGCGGATATCTCGCTGGCGGATTTTGGAAGAAAAGAAATTTCCATTGCCGAAAAGGAAATGCCGGGGCTGATGGCAATCCGGGAGAAATATGCACCGCACAAACCGCTCGCAGGCGTGCGCATCACTGGATCGTTGCACATGACGATTCAGACCGCGGTGCTCATTGAGACACTGGTCGATCTTGGCGCAAGCGTGCGCTGGGCAAGCTGCAATATTTTCTCGACGCAAGATCACGCTGCCGCAGCCATCGCCAAACGTGGTATCTCCGTGTTCGCTTGGAAAGGCGAATCGCTTGAAGATTACTGGTGGTGCACTTATCGCGCGATTTCGCATCCAGACGGCAAAGGGCCGCAACTTGTAGTCGATGACGGCGGAGACGCAACGTTGCTCATTCACAAAGGCTACGAGCTCGAGGAAGGCAGCGATTGGGCAAAAGCCAAATCGGCGAACAAGGAAGAACAGGTCATCAAGGATTTGCTGCTCGAAATTCATCGTGAGAATCCCTATCGCTGGCACGAGATCGTGAAGGATTGGCGCGGCGTTTCCGAAGAGACTACCACCGGCGTGCATCGTCTTTACAAAATGCATCAGGAAAACCGGCTGCTGGTTCCTGCCATTAACGTCAACGATTCAGTGACGAAATCGAAGTTCGACAATCTTTACGGCTGCCGGCATTCACTGGTCGATGGATTGAATCGGGCACTGGATGTGATGCTTTCCGGAAAGGTGACCGTCATTTGTGGTTACGGCGACGTCGGTAAAGGCTGCGCGCAATCGTTGCGCGGCCAGGGCGCGCGCGTCGTCATCACCGAGATCGATCCGATCAACGCTCTGCAGGCCGCAATGGAAGGCTACGAAGTCACCACTATCGAAGACACGCTAGGCCGCGGAGATATCTACATCACCGCCAGTGGCAACATCGATGTCATCACACTCGAGCACATGCAAAGGATGAAAGACCAGGCGATCGTCGCAAACATCGGCCATTTCGATAACGAGATTCAGGTCGACGCGCTCAACGCAGCCAAAGGCGTGAAGAAAACCAACATCAAACCGCAGGTGGACAAGTACACGTTTCAGGATGGTCACGAGATTTTCCTGCTCGCCGAAGGCCGCTTGGTAAATCTCGGTTGCGCCACCGGTCACCCGAGCTTCGTCATGTCCAACTCATTTTCCAACCAGGTCCTCGCGCAGTTGGATCTGTGGAAAAATCGAGAAAATTACAAAGTCGGCGTTTACGTGTTGCCGAAGAAACTCGATGAAGAAGTCGCCCGCCTGCACCTTCAAAAAATCGGCGTCAAACTGACGAAGCTCTCTACAAAACAATCCGATTATCTCGGAGTCCCGATCGACGGCCCGTTCAAATCAGAGCATTATCGCTACTGAAACGTGACGCAGGCAATCCTGCCTGCGTAGGCGGCGGCACGCGACACGATTGTCCGGGTCACTCATCAATGCGCCTCTGGCGGCGTGATCATTGATTCAGTCACGTGCAAACGAGTTACTCTTAACTCCCCAATTTCGAGCCGTTTGATTTTCGCGCGGCCGATTATCAGGCGGCCAATCGCAACCAGCCCAAGCGTCACCGCGCCGACTGCGATCGCGCCGGCGGCGAACGCACCGACCGATTGCGCGCCAATGGCCAGTGCGCGAATTGCAACTGGGCCGAACCTTCCTCCGGTTTCCTCAATGTCGTTTGATTTCATCTCGCTAACTCCGCACTCGTGGCTTCAACGTAGCTGCAGTTTGATTGTCCGCCACGTCGCCATTTTCCCGAAATATGGACGCGCCGGTTTTTCTTCGCCGCGTCGGTGAGGATTTCCGTTTCCCGCCTCGGTGCCGCCAGCCAGACCGTTGATCCTGCACCGTGAAAATCGAACATGATTTGCGGCGTGCACGGCTCGCCGGCATACAGCGTAACCCGCCCGACTTGATCGAAACGCGAACCGAACGCCGCCGCCTTGACCTGCACCGCCGGTTTCTTTACCTGGGCGCAACCTGCTATTCCGGCCAGAGCGGCCCCTGCGATAAACGAATATAATAAGAACTTTTTCATACCGAAGAAATCAGAACTGCTCGCGAAGCACTTCAGAAAATCCATCTATTCACGCTCCTCCGCGTGAAAGCGATGCAGCAGGCGATGAACAAAGGGCGCCAGCAGCACCGATACGATGCCAACGAACGCGAGACCTGAAAACAGAGCGTAAAACGAAGCGAAAAGTTTCGCGGCGTTGTTAGGCAACGGATCGACAGGACCCATTCCTCCGATAATCATCGACGCATTCAGGAGCGAATCGATCCAGCTCAAGTGAGCGATGAAATGATAGCCGAGAATGCCGCTTCCAAGTCCGAACACTAAAACTCCAAGCGCCACCAGCCCATGCCGCTCAACGCGCTTCAAAAATTCGAGCCGGCTGAGAAGAGGCTGCTTTCGATGCTCGTACATTGCGCGGCAGATTTCGGTAGAGTTTAACGTCGGATATCGACCATGGCGATTTTCCGCCCAAGATAAGCTGAAAAGTATCCCGCGTAGTCATCCTGAGCGGGGCGAAGGATCTCTCGCTGGGTGTTGCGTCACACAAGCTTCTCAGTGTGATCGCTACGCCGATTGTGAGATTCCTCGCTTCGTTCGGAATGACAACGCATTGCGATTTTTCGCGCAAGATAAGCTGAGAAGTAACCGGCATAACGTTTCTGCAATTCCGGGCGCTGCCAATCTTTGCCGGTAAGAATTTTTCTGCAATTGGGCGCGCCGCATTGGCATTCCACGGAATAATCATCGTCATCAGTCATCGCCCAATCATGCGTGAGCTCTTCGCCGGCGCGGACGTTGCGCATGGCCACGAAGGTGATCTCGCCGCGCACGCCAAGATTTGCATTGCATGAGTGATTTGAATACAACATCGACAACTCCCGCTCGTCGTCAGTGACAAGCGCGATGAACAAATCGTCGTCGATCTGAATTTCCACCGGCCCTAGGCGAGGTGTGATTTGTTCGCGCAAAGTTTTTCGATCAACAATGTGGCCGCCTTTGACCGCCACGACTTCATCTTTTGCGATGTCAGCTGTGGCGAATAAACCGTGCCCGTGGATCTTACTCTCGCGCACTTCCGTTTTCGGCGAGCGATAGGAAAGAGGCATCATGATTTGCCGATAGATTATTTGTAGAGGCGCTTGTGCCAAGCGCCTCCATTTGCTTCGGCCGTTGACACAACCGCCGCTACAACGTTGCGTTCATGCTCCACTCGCAATGAAATCTCGCCCAGCCGCCATCGCCTTCATCTTCGTCACCGTCATGCTCGACATGCTGGCGCTGGGGTTGATCGCACCAGTCTTACCGAAGCTCATCCTCAACTTTCTCAGCGGCAACGCAGCCAGCGCAGCAACGTGGATCGGGGTTTTCGGCACCGTCTTTGCGGCGATGCAATTTTTCTTTTCGCCAGTGCTCGGGGTGCTATCCGATAAATTTGGCCGGCGACCGGTCATCCTTTTATCGAATCTCGGTCTCGGCCTCGATTACATCGTCATGGCTCTTTCGCCTACGATTGGATGGCTCTTTCTCGGTCGAATCATTTCCGGAATCACTGCTTCGAGTGTTCCAACCGCCATGGCGTACATCGCTGACGTCGTTCCGAAGGAAAAACGTGCAGGCGCTTTCGGAATGATTGGAGTCGCGTTCGGTCTCGGCTTTATTCTCGGTCCCGGGATTGGCGGCCCTCTCGGAGACATCAGTCCGCGTTTGCCATTCTGGGTCGCCGCCGGATTTAGCCTGGCGAACTGGCTTTACGGTTACATTTTCGTGCCGGAATCGCTGCGGGCAGAGCACCGGCAAGAATTTACGTTACGCCGGGCGAATCCCATTGGCTCACTAGTATTGCTTCGGTCCCATCCGGAATTGTGGAAACTCGCGACGCTCCAGTTTCTTGCCTATATCTCGCACGAAGTCTTCGTGATTTGGGCGCTCTACGCGATCTATCGTTTCGCGTGGAGCCAAAGCATGATCGGCATTTCGCTAGCAATCGTGGGCATTTTCACAGCGGCGATTTCCGGGGGGCTCACGGGGCGAATCGTGGCGTGGCTCGGTGAGAAGCGGACGCTTTGCATCGGTCAATTTTTTGGCGCGCTCGGGATGGTGATCGCCGGCCTCGCCAGAACCGGCGCTGGTTACATGGCCTCAATCCCAGTAATTTCGATGTGGAACATTTCTTTCCCGGCAGCCCAGGGAATGATGACTCACCGCGTGAGCGAGCGCGAGCAGGGCGAATTGCAGGGCGCGATCCAAAGTCTCCGCTCCATCGCGTTCGTCATTGGGCCGTTCCTCTTCTCGGGAATTTTCGCTTGGTTCATTAACCCGAAGCATTCGCTTTATATTCCCGGTGCGCCGTATTATCTGGCGGCGGTATTGTTGTTCACGGCGATGCTACTCGCGACGCGAGTCGAGCAACCGCAGTTTGATCAGCCTGGAGAGAAACCAATTGAACCAATCCCGCAGGCGCGGGACGTACCGCCGGGAGGAATTGCTTCGGGTGCAGTTGCGCCGGTTGTCGATCCGGCGGAAGAAAACGTTTGAGATTCTCCGCGCGTGAGCGATTGAAGTTCGCGATGAAAGCGGTCACGCGATGCGCGGTCGTCTTGATTGCGATCTGTTCCTGGCTTGCGATCTCGAATCATTGCGCATTCGCTGCGGTGGCGACGAAGGCCGATTCGGTGCAAACCGAGTGCCCGTTCCATTCCACACCGGCAAAGCAAAAGCAGGAGCCCTCGCAGTTACAATGCTGCAAAATTCTACGCGCAGTTGTTTTCGCCCAAACGAAAAGTTGGGCGCGCGATGACGCGAAGTTTTTCGACGTCGATCTTTGCGTTGAAGAATTCGCGCGTCTTGCTTTTTCGCATAACGCGCAGGCGTCATTGCCTTTGGACACGGGGCCGCCCGGCGCGCACTCATTTGCTGAGCTGATCTTGCAGCGGAGCCTTTTTGCTCACGCTCCGCCGTTTCGCGCGTAGAACGCGAACATCTGCGTTCTGTTTGTAGGGCAACCGCTCCGGTTGCCGTTCTATCCATCTGGCAGGCGAGGCGCCTGCCCTACAACCAGAAAATGCGAAAAGAAATAGTAATTCTAATCGCGAGCGCGATGACGTTCATCGCGATTGCAAAGATAAGGGCGATTGACCCCAATCGCCCACATGGCGAGCACGAGCACGAGAAAAGCAAGAGACAGAAATACACGTGCCCGATGCATCCCGAAGTCGTGATGGATCATCCCGGCAATTGTCCGAAATGCGGCATGAAACTCGTACCGCTGAAATCCAATGGAAAGGCTCATCCGTCGCATTTGTCCCATCCGTCACATGAAATGCAGGAGCACCCGCCTTCGCATGCGGATCACGAGATGCACATGGAAATGCATTCGTCCATCGATATTGCCGATCCAATGAATCGCGAGGGCTCAGGCACAAGCTGGCTCCCGGACTCGAGCCCGATGTATGGCCGCATGTTCATGTTCGGTGGCGACATGCTGATGTTGCACGGAGCAATTTTCCCGCGTTACACCAACGTGAGCACGCGACGCGGCGATGACCGCATCGATGCGCCGAACTGGATCATGGGAATGTACTCGCATCCCCTCGGCGATACCGCCCAGTTCGGCGCGCGATTGATGATGAGTCTCGATCCGCTCACCGAAGGCGGCCGCGGTTATCCGCTTCTCTTCCAAAGCGGCGAATCGTGGCACGATCAGCCGTTGCACGACCGGCAACATCCGCACGATCTCTTCGATGAACTCTCAGTGAGCCTCTCGTCCCGCATCGCGGGATTCGATCACGATCTGAGCGCGTATTTTTATTTCGGTTACCCGGGTGAACCGGCGCTCGGTCCGCCGACTTTTATGCATCGCCCATCAGCAATGGATGATCCCGATGCGCCGATCGGCCATCACTGGCAGGATTCGACCCACGTCACTTTCGGTGTCGCGACGTTGGGCGCGCAATGGCGCAACCTGAAGATCGAAGGCAGCGTGTTCACCGGTCGCGAGCCGGACGAAGACCGATACGATTTTGATCGGCCGCGTTTCGATTCATTCAGCGGGCGGATTTCCTGGAACCCGACCCAAAATCTGGCGCTGCAATTTTCGCACGGTTACATCAAAAGCCCGGAAGACCTCGAGCCGGACCTGAAACGCCATCGCACAACGGCATCCGTCATTTACAACCTGCCGCTTGGACACGATAGCAACTGGTCGAACACATTCGTCTGGGGCCAGAACCACGATACCGCCGAAGGCAAAACACAATCGTTCCTGATCGAATCAGATTACCAGCGCGGACGCGACACCGTTTATCTGCGCTGGGAACGCGTGGAAAAATCCGGCCACGAGCTCGTGCTCGATCCTCCGGATGAATCGCGCATCTTTCCGGTGAGCGGTTACACAATCGGTTACGTCCGCGACTTATCGCACGGCAACGGGCTCGATGTCGGGCTCGGCACGCAATTTACCATCAACGATCGCCCCGACCGCCTCGATCGCTACTACGGCGACGAGGTCGGCTATGCCTTCGA
>WNGD01004525.1_pt1 | contig 13671 bp, 9 predicted proteins | sample 5400671 | NCBI WGS metagenome assembly WNGD01 (sample SAMN13153369, study PRJNA577476) | soil metagenome | isolation source: 40 cm soil or saprolite under grassland replicate 2 | place: USA:California | collected 2016-06-15
TACCCTTCCCCAGTGCCTTCCGCACCCCGCTCTCCATTCAGCTTTTCTTTCTAAGTCCGGCCCGCACCGTCACGCCTCCGCGTCGCGCTGCACGGGCTCGGTCAGCGCCGGCGCGGCGATCTCGCGCGCGAGCGCGCGGTACGCCACCGCTCCCCGCGAGCCGGGGTCGTAGAGGAGCACCGGCATGCCGTGGCTCGGGCTCTCCGACACGCGTACGTTGCGAGGGATGACGGCGCGAAAGACCTGATCGCCGAAGTGGGAGCGGACCTCGTCCTGGACTTGGCGGGCAAGGCTATTGCGCCCGTCGAACATCGTGAGCAGCAAACCCTCGAGCGCGAGCGTCGGGTTCAAGGCGTCGCGTACTCGGCCGACCGTGTCGAGCAGCGCTGTCAGCCCCTCGAGCGCGTAGTACTCACACTGGAGCGGCACGAGCACCGAGTCCGCCGCGCGCAGCGCGTTCACGGTGAGCAAGCTGAGCGACGGCGGGCAATCAATCAGGATGAACTCGTACCGGGTGCGGACGCTCGCGAGGGTCTCGTTCAGCCGGTTCTCGCGCGCCAGCTGGGGGACGAGCTCGACCTCGGCACCCACCAAGTCCCGCGTGGCCGGTGCGACGGCGAGCCGCTCGATGGCCGTGCGCCGCACAATGTCCGTCATGGCGCGGCCACCGAGCAAGGCCTCGTAGATCGTGTCTTCGCCGTCGGCGGGCCGAACGCCGACGCCCGTCGTCGCGCTGCCCTGCGGATCGAGGTCGACGAGGAGCGTCGAGTGCCCCTGGAGCGCCAACGCCGCCGCGAGGTTGATCGCCGTGGTGGTCTTCCCCACCCCACCCTTCTGATTGGCCACCGCGATCACCCGGCCCATCACCCAGCTCCATCCGTCGAGGGAGCGGAAGCGATCCCGCCCCCACGCCACGCGCGTCGTTTAGCATATGAGCCGCTGCTATGAAACAGGCGGGCCGCGATCGAAGAAAAGAAGCGCACGGGCGGCGCCGCCCGGCAGGGCATAGTCCTGCCTGGCGGCCAGTCGAAACCCATGCTCGAGGGCGCGCTCGCGAGCCAGACCCGCCGTGCGCGGCGTCTGCATCGCGATCGCCGTCCCATGCGGTGCCAGGAGGGGCACCGCCAGGGCGAGAAAGACATCGAGCCTGAGCGCGCGCGAGATCGCCACCGCGGCGCGCCCCGCCAGCTCGGGATCGGTCGCCGCCTCCTCGGCTCGCATCTCGAGGACGCGGACCGCCGGAAGCGGGATGGCGCGGATCGCCTCGCGCAGGAAGCTCGCGCGTCGGCGTCGGGACTCGATCAGCGCGATCTCCAGGTCCGGGCGAAGACACGCGAGCACGATTCCCGGGAAACCAGCGCCGCTGCCGACGTCGACGACGAGCCCCGTCGTCGGGATATGCGCGGCGGGTGCGAGCGAGTCGATGGCGTGGTTGCGTACCAGACTCGGCAGGCCGCGCGCTCCGGTCAGGTGAATGCGGCGGTTCCAGACCGCGAGGAGGTCGAGGAAGCGAGCCAGGCGGTCGAGCGCGCCGTGGCCCACGTCGACACCGAACTCGCGCGCCGCGGCGTGCAGGAGCCGGACCTCCAGAGGCGTCATGCGCGCCGAACCATGGGCCAGTAGGTGGGGCCGCGGCTACGAGTGCGACCCAAGATTCCAGACCGAGCCCCGCGGTCGAGCGCCGAGGAGGCGGGGGACGGAACGACGAGGAATACCCGTGCGGTATTTCGAGAAGTTCCGCGCCCCGGCTCCGACGGCAATCGGCCGCGGGGCGACGGAAGCGAATCTCGGGTCACCCTCCCAGTGTCCCGAGCGTCTCGACGACGCTGGCTGCGTTGCTACTCCCTCCGAACGAGGTCCGTCACCAAATTCGCGCGCAATAGCGCCAACTAGCTCTCGGGTGGCTACGGGCGCGGCGGCCTCCGCATGCGATCGGCGGGCAGGATGATCACCTTCCGATAGTGGCCCTCGCCCTGGCTCCGCGTCGAAATGGTGGTATCGCCCTGCAGGGTCACGTGGACCACGCGCCGGTCCCTGGCGCTCATGGGGTTCAGCGTGACGGGCCGCCCGGTCTGCTTGGCCTTCTCAGCGAGCCGCCGCGCCAGTTGAGTCAGATGTTCGAGCCGCCGCTCCCGATAACGTTCGACGTCAATCATCACCCGCCCCGAAACCGCGTCCTCTCGGCCGACGATCCGATTCACGATGTACTCGAGGGCATCGAGAGTCTGGCCCCGCCTGCCGATGAGGAGGCCGCCGCTGTCGGCGCTCACCGCGAGGAGAACGCTCCCCGGGTCCGCTCCGGGCCCCACCTGGACAGCGCACGACACGCCAAGGCGCGAGAGGATGGCCTCGAGCGTGTCCTTGCACCTGAGCTGGAACGCCGCAGACGGCGCCGCCGCGTGAGATGCTGCCTCTGGCGGAGGCTCGGCGCGCGTGTCTCGAACCTGTCGATGCGCAGCTTCGTCGTGCTCCACCGGCAGCAAGGTTTCCCGGGAATCCATGTCGGCCGCTTCGTTCTCCAAACCACGGAGCCGGGAGAGCAGGGGCGCGCGCACCGTTGCCGTGACGCGGGCCTTCTTCCCCCCGAACCCGAGTAACCCGCGGGTCGCACCGGTGAGGATCTCGATCTCCACCTGGTCGCGGGTGACATTCAGGGCACGGAGGGCGTTCTCGATGGCCTGGTCGATGGTATCCCCCTCGCTTTCGATCGACCGCATATCGTCTCCTCACTTCATGGACCGCATCATGAGGTACTGCTGTCCGATGGTGAGCAGGTTGTTGATCAACCAGTAGAGAACAAGGCCCGCCGGGAAGTTGCGGAACATGAAGGTGAAGACGAGGGGCATCAACATCATCATCCGCTGTTGGGTGGGATCGGCCTGCGCCGGCGTGAGCCACTGCTGCAGGAACATGCTGGCCCCCATGAGGAGCGTCAGTACCGGGATGCCGATGTCGGCCACCATCAGCCGTTCGGGCGCCGATAAGTCGTTTATCCAGAGGGCGAAGGGCGCATGACGGAGCTCGATGGCCAGCGAGAGGGTGGTATAGAGTCCGACGAAGATCGGCAGCTGGAGCAGCATCGGCAGGCAGCCGGCAAAGGGGTTCACATGATGCCGGCGGTAGAGTTCCATGACCTCCTTCTGGAATGCGACCTGGTCGTCCTTGAAGCGCTCCCGAAGCTTGGCCATCTGCGGCTGAATCTTCTGCATTTCCCGCATGTTACGGAATGTCGTCTGAGTGAGGGGCGCGGTCACGGCCTTGACCAGGGCAGTGAGCACGATGATCGCCACCCCGTAGTTCCCGGTGAACCGCTGAAGCGCGCGGAGGGCATGCAGCAGCGGGACCGCGACGAACCAGAACCACCCGAAGTTGAGAGCCCGGCCCAGGTCATGGCCCACACGGGCAAGCACCTCGCGGTCCTTCGGCCCGCCGTAGACGGCGAATTTCGCCTTTCCACGCACGACCGCCGCGTCCATCCTGACGACCGGCATCCCCGCTGCGCCTGTCAGCACGGCGGGCAGCGTGCCGGACGCCGGCATCGCGACCGCGAGGAAGTACTGCGTGGCGAATCCGGCCCACGCACTGGCGACGAACGGGGTATCGGTCGTTGGAGCGTCCTTGACCGGCTTCTCGACCAGGCTGTCGCCGACCAGGGCAACGGCCCTTGCCGCGGCCGTCGGGCTGTCGGCCCGAAGCGGCGTCACGATGAGGCCGAGCGACGACGGCGCGGGAGCATCCCCCGACACGCTCGCGGCGAGCTTGAAGAGATAGCGGTCCCCGGTGAACCGGTACCGCTTCGCGACGTGCATCCCGGCAGCTGAGTCGACCTCGAACACCACCTCTGCACTGTCACCGCCGTGCACTACCACGTCCGTCCGGGACGGTCGGTACGCCAAGCGCGCGTCGCTGGCGCCGGGACCGAGCTGCAAGGTTAGGGGCAGGATGGGGCCTGCCTCCACAAGATCCAGAGGGCTGTCGCTTGCGACCGAGCGTCGATAGCCTTTGAGCTCGAGTCCGACGACGCGCCCGCCGACCGGCGTGAGAGTGATGCGGCACAGATCCGTCTCCACATTCACCAAACCGCCGCCCCCCGGATCCGCCGCCAGGTCGCTCGCGAGTTCTGGGAGAGGCGCACGGGAAGGCGCCGCCTTCGACGCCGCGGGTGTCGGGGTGGCCGGTTGCCGCTTCTGGTAGCGGCTCAACACCAGCTCCTGGTAGGCGAAGATCAGGAGTAGCGAGATCGCCGACGCGATCAGGAGTCTCCGCTGGTCCACGACTCACGTTCTCCGCGCGGGGACCGGATCGTAGCCGCCGTCGTGCCACGGGTGGCAGCGTGCGACCCGCCGCGCGGCGAGCCAGGTGCCGCGGACCGCACCGTGCTCCTCGATCGCCCCGATGGCGAACGCCGAGCAGCTCGGAGCGAACCGACACGTGGCCGGTAACGCCGGCGCCAGCACGAGGCGATACGTCCTGAGCAGCGTGATCAGCGCCCGCGCAAACGGCCGCGGGCGTGGTCTGTCACCCGCCGGCGGACAGCTCGAGGGTTCGCACGAACTCGGTAGCCGCTTGGGCATAGGTGAGGGTGTCCGCACCGGGCTTCGCGATCACGAGCACGTCGCTCGGCGGCTTGATGTCGCCGCGGCGCGCGCGAAAAACCTCGCGCAGCAGCCGCTTGACGCGGCTGCGGACCACCGCGTTCCCGACCCGCTTGCTCACCGTGACGCCGAGACGGGAGCACAGCCCGGGGGCCGGCCGGCGGATCACCACCAGGTGTTCGCTGTGCCGACGGCGCCCCTCGCGCTGCACCGCGAGGAACTCAGCACGCCGGCGCAGGCGGACCGCCTTCGGGTAGCTGTGCGAGGCGGCCACGGCTCACCCGGGCTGCTTCGGCGGAATCGCGACCGTCAGGCGCCGGCGCCGCTTGTCGCGCCGCCGCTTCAAGACGCGGCGCCCGCCGGGCGTAGCCATCCGGGCGCGGAAGCCATGCGTTCGTTTGCGGCGGCGGTTGCTCGGCTGATAGGTCCTCTTCATCGCTCACCGGGCTGGGCGCGGGAACCAGCGATACGAACACAGCGGTGGGGGAATGTCAATTTCACCGCGACGAAGGCGCTGGCGTCTTCTGACCGAATGACGCCGCTCGCGTTGTCAAAGTGAGCCACTCCGTTTCATCTCAGTCGCGGGTACTGCCGCCGTGCCCGACGTCGTCGCCGTCGCCACACGCCGATCCCGACATAGGCAGCGACCATGACGAGAACAAGCCCGATCGCATTCTGCCGTAGGAGCGCAACGACATCCACGAGCGCTCCGTATCACGGGAGCAGTTCGGCGGCGAACGTGGAGGGACGCCGAACTAGGACAACCCCTCCGCCCGGACACTACCGCGCTCCGGAATACGCACGAGTGGTGACCGTGCTTGCCAATTTAGGCCACTTGGTGTGGACCGCCGGCACGGCGGTTCCCGTGGGGACCCGACGGATCAGCTCTTGACCTTGGCCGCTGCCTCAGCCGGAGGCCGGCGCCTCCGCAGCCTGCGGGACGCGCTTTCCGGGGTAGTCACGCGCGAAGTGCTCCTCGCACCGCCCGCGCGCGACGATCCGCTTGCGACAGCTCTCGACGCGACAGGTCTTGTAGCGACTCTTGGGCAGGGCGCCGCGTTTCCAGCCGGCATAGTGGCGGCGGCAATAACCCTTCCCACCGTCGGCGGGCCGCTTACATCCCTCGTGCTTGCACGCTGCTGAGCGGTTCGGCATGCACCTTCCTTCCCTCAGTCCGTCTCTCGCTCGAGGCCGCGGGTCATCAAGTCGCGGCACCTCGACTTCCACGCTGCGAGGATGGTGACCGCCGCCATGGCTGGGGCGAGAAGGCTGGCACGAATGGACGCCGGCGCGCAAGCGCGACGGCGGGTTCGACGTCGAACGGTCGGCGTCTACGCGCCGGCCGTCGGGTCCGGGTCGACGGGCGGCACGGGCTCGTCCTTGACCTCGCCCTCGTCTTCGCGCTCGGCGAGGCGGGCGACGGACGCGACGCGCTCCCCTTCCTCCAGACCGATCAGGCGCACGCCCTGCGTGTTGCGGCCGATCACGCGGATCTCGTTCACGCGCAAGCGGATCACCTTCCCACCGCTCGTGACCAGCATGATCTGGTCGTCGTCCGTCACCATGCGAACGCCGATCACGCGGCCGGTCTTGTCGGTGGTCTTCATGGTGATGATGCCCTTCCCGCCGCGCCGCGTGAGACGATACTCCTCCATCTCGGTGCGCTTACCATAGCCGTTCTCGGACACCGCGAGTAGCGTGGCGCCGGGCTCCACCAGGTCGAGAGAGACCACCTCGTCCCCCGCATCGAGCTTCATGCCCCGCACGCCGTAGGTGTCGCGCCCCATCGGCCGGGCCTCGTCCTCCTTGAAGCGGATCGCCTGGCCGTCGCGCGTGGAGAGGATCGCCTCGCGCGAGCCGTCCGTCAGGCGAACCCCGATCACCTCGTCGCCCTCCTCGAGCGCGATGGCGATGATGCCCGAGGGCCGGGGGCTCGCGTACTGCATGAGATCCGTCTTCTTGACCAGGCCGCGGCGCGTCGCGAACAGCACGTAGCGCCCTTCTTGGAACTCGCGCACGGGCAGGAAGGCCGAGAGCTTCTCCTCCGGCTGCAAGCTGAGCACGTTCGTGATGCTCCGCCCGCGCGCCGCGCGGCCGGCCTGGGGGATCTCGTGGACCTTCAGCCAGAACACCTTCCCCGAGGTGGTGAAGAACAGCAGGTAGGAATGCGTCGAGGCGACGAAGAGGTGCTCGACGAAGTCCTCCTCGCGCGTGGGCGCGCCGATCCGGCCACGCCCGCCGCGGCGTTGCGCGCGGTAGAGGGCCACGGCATTCCGCTTGATGTAGCCCTCGTGCGAGATGGTGACCACCATGTCCTCTTCGACGATCAGGTCCTCGACCGAGATGGCGGTGGCCTCGTCCACGATCCGCGTGCGCCGCTCGTCGCCGTACTTCTCGCGCAGCGCGCGCAGCTCGTCGGCGATGATCTTCGCGACCTCGCGCTCGTCGGCGAGGATGGCGCGGTAGCCCACGATCGCCTTCTCGGTCTCGGCGTACTCCGCGACGACCTTGTCGCGCTCGAGACCGGTCAGGCGCTGGAGGCGCATGTCGAGGATGGCCTGCGCCTGGAGCTGCGAGAGCGCGAAGGTCGCCATCAGGCGCTGGCGCGCGGTGGCGGGGTCGACGGCGGCGCGGATGATGCCGATCGCCTCGTCCAGGTGCTCGATCGCGATCTTGAGGCCAGCCAGGATGTGGAGCCGCTCCTCGGCCTTGCGCAGATCGTAGACCGTGCGGCGGACGACGACCTCGCGGCGGTGCTTCAAGAACACCTGCAGCGCGTCCTTCAAGCTGAGCAGCTTCGGCCGCCCCTCGACGATCGCCAGCATGTTCACGCCGAACGATTCCTGCAGCGCCGTGTGCTTGTAGAGCTGGTTCAGCAGCACCTCGGCGACCGCGTCGCGCTTGAGCTCGATCACGATGCGCATGCCGTCGCGGTCGGACTCGTCGCGCAGGCCGTCCCCCGCGATGCCGTCGAGCTTCCGCTCGCGCACCAGCTCGGCGATCTGCCCGATGAGACGCGCCTTGTTCACCTGGTACGGGATCTCGGTCACGATGATGGACGAGCGGCCGGTCTTCTCGTCGGTCTCGACCGTCGCCCGGGCACGGACCGTGAGGATGCCCCGTCCCTCGCGATACGCCTCGCGGATCGGACCCTGCCCGCAGATGAAGCCGGCGGTCGGGAAGTCCGGCCCGGGAATGTATCGCATCAGCTCGTCGACGGTCAGCTCGGGGTGCTCGATCAGCGCCACCAGCGCATCGCACACCTCACCCAGGTTGTGGGGCGGGATGTTGGTGGCCATGCCGACGGCGATGCCGGCGGAGCCGTTGATGAGCAGGTTCGGCACCTTGCTCGGCAGGACGAGCGGCTCCTGCGTCGAGTCGTCGAAGTTGGGGACGAAAGTGACGGTCTCCTTGTCGATGTCGGCAAGCAGCTCCTCGGCCAGCTCCGTCAGACGGCACTCCGTGTAGCGGTAGGCCGCGGGGGAGTCGCCGTCGATCGAGCCGAAGTTGCCCTGACCGTCGATGAGCGGATAGCGGAGGTTCCACTCCTGCGCCAGGCGGACCAGCGCATCGTACACCGCAGAATCGCCGTGCGGGTGGTAGCGCTTCAAGACCTCGCCCACCACGCCCGCGCACTTGGAATAGCGGTGATTGTGGACGAGCCCCTCGCTGAACATGGCGTAGAGGATGCGACGGTGGACCGGCTTCAAGCCGTCACGTGCGTCGGGCAGGGCACGCCCGATGATGACCGACATCGCGTAGTCCATGTAGGACTCGCGCATCTGGTCCTCGATGTTGACCGGGACCCGCTGCCCCTTCTCGTCCATGCTCAGATGTCGAGGAAGCGAACGTTGAGCGCGTTCGCCTCGATGAACTTCCGCCGCGGCTCGACCTCGTCACCCATCAGGGTGGAGAAGATCTCGTCGGCCTCGTAGCCATCCTCGATCTTCACCTGGAGCAGCGTGCGGGACTCCGGGCTCATCGTCGTCTCCCAGAGCTGCGACGCGTTCATCTCGCCGAGGCCCTTGTAGCGCTGGATCTCGAGGCCCTTGCGCGCCTGGGCCATGACGCGCGCGACCGCCTGCTGCAGATTCGGTACCAGCTCCGCGGCCTCGCCCTCGCCGATCGTGTACGGCGGCTCGCCGGCGGCGGCGAGCTCGCGAGCCAGACGGCGAAGCTCCTCGAACTCCGGGCTGAGACAGAGTTCGCGGTCGATGAGATTGCGGTGCGCGGCGCCGTTCGTGCGCGTTGAGGCGATCAGCGAGAGACACGCATGCTCGCGATCCTGCTCGAAGGAGAAGCTCACGGGCACCAGGTCCGGCGCTGCGACCTTCAGGTATGCCTCGGCCGCCGCCACCACCTGGCGCAGGCCGGCCTCGTCGGTGAGCACGCTCGCGTCCATCGCCGGCTGGCGTGCGAGGGCCGTCACCACGTGCCGATTCCTGCCCTTGCGCTCGAGCACGTCGAGCACCTTCTCCAGGCGGATCGCCTTCTTCACGAGCTGCTTGAGCGGGGTGCCGGCGATCGCGGGCCCGCCCTGACCCCGGAGCGTCATGTCCCCCGCACCCAGCTCGATCAGGTAGTCCTCGAGCCCGAACTCGTCCTTCAGATACTGCTGCGTCCGCCCCCGCTTCACGCGGTAGAGCGGCGGCTGCGCGATGAAGAGGTGCCCGCGCTCGATGATCTCCTGATAGTGCCGGTAGAAGAAGGTGAGCAGCAGGGTGCGGATGTGGGCCCCGTCGACGTCGGCGTCGCACATGAGGATGATGGTGTGGTAGCGTAGCTTGGAGAGGTCCTTGTCCTCCTTGCCCACGCCCGCACCGAGAGCGGTGATGAGCAGCCTGATCTCCTGCGAGGAGAGCATCTTGTCGAAGCGGGCCTTCTCGACGTTGAGGATCTTGCCGCGCAGCGGGAGGATCGCCTGGTTGCGGCGGTCGCGGCCCTGCTTCGCGGAGCCGCCCGCCGAGTCGCCCTCGACGATGAAGAGCTCGGAGAGCGCCGGGTCGCGTTCCTGGCAGTCGGCGAGCTTGCCCGGCAGCCCGCCCCCGTCGAGCGCACCCTTGCGCCGCGCGAGCTCCTTCGCCTTGCGGGTCGCCTCGCGGACGCGCGCGGCCTCGAGGCCCTTCAGCATGATCCTTCGTGCCTCGGCGGGGTGTTCCTCGAAATAGATCGCGAGGCGATCGTTCACCAGCGCCTCGACCGTCCCCTTCACCTCGCTGTTGCCGAGCTTGGTCTTGGTCTGGCCCTCGAACTGCGGCTCCGGGACCTTGACGCTGATGACCGCGGTGAGCCCCTCGCGCACGTCGTCGCCCTGGAGCGCCTCGTCGTCCTTCTTGAGGATCCCGTTCGCCACCCCGTAGGCGTTGATCGTGCGCGTAAGCGCCGACTTGAAGCCGACCAGGTGCGTGCCGCCCTCGATCGTGTTGATGTTGTTGGCGAAGGCGTACACGTTCTCTGCGTAGCCCTCGTTCCACTGCAGCGCGATCTCGATCTCGATGCCATCGCGCGCACCCTGCAGGTAGACGACGTCGGGATGGATGGGCGTCTTCGCCTTGTTCAGGTGCTGCACGAAGGAGACGATGCCGCCTTCGTAGAGAAACTCGTGCGACTTCTGGTCGCGCTCGTCGTCGATCGTGATGTGGATGCCGCGATTCAGGAACGCGAGCTCGCGCAGGCGCTGCGAGAGGATGTCGAAGCTGAACGATGTGGTCTCGAAGATGAGCGGATCCGGCTTGAAAGTGATCTTGGTGCCGCGCTGATCGGTGACGCCGGTCTCCTGGATCGGCGCTTCCGGATCGCCGCGGTGGTAGCGCTGGAAGTACACCTTGCCGTCCCGCCGCACTTCCATCTCGAGCGTCTCGGAGAGCGCGTTCACCACCGACACGCCGACGCCGTGGAGCCCGCCGGACACCTTGTAGGCCGACTTGTCGAACTTGCCGCCGGCGTGAAGCTTGGTCATCACGACCTGCGCGGCCGAGACGCCCTCCGCCTCGTGCATCTCGACCGGGATGCCGCGCCCGTTGTCGTCCACCGTGACGCTCGAGTCGATGTGGATGGTGACCGCAATGCGCGTGCAGTGGCCGACGAGCGCCTCGTCGACCGAGTTGTCGACGACCTCGAAGACGAGATGATGGAGACCGCGCTCGCTCGTGTCTCCGATGTACATGCCCGGGCGCTTGCGCACGGCCTCCAGCCCCTCGAGGACCTTGATGTTCGCGGCGCCGTAGGCGGACCCGGTCTCGGGCGTGCTCATGGACCTCCGAAAAGCAGTTTTGTTACTCTGCCGATTCTACCCGTTGGAGCGCTCCGACGCCATACCGGGGCGACGAAAATTACATCGCTATTCTCATGGCTTGCAGCTGTTCTCCGGCCACAAATAGAACGGCTGCCCAGGGGGCTCGATCGGGGCTCTCGGGACGAGCCGGGATCAGAGCCGCATCGGCATCACGACGTAGGTGTAGTCGGGGTCCTGGGAACCCCGCACGACCCCCGGCCCGACCTCGTCGGTGAAGCCGAGCTCGATCACTTCCCCTTCCGCGTGCACCGCCAGCACGTCCAGCAAGTAGCGCGCGTTGAAGCCGATCGTGAGCGGCTCGCCCGTGTACTGAACGTCGACCTCCTCCGAGGCCTCGCCCTGATCGGGGTTGCTCGCCGACAGCTCGAGTTTCCCGCGCTCCAGATGCAGCTTCACGCCGTGCGAGCGCTCGCTCGCCAAGAGCGAGATGCGTCGCAGCGCGGACAGCAAGTCATCGCGGTTCCCACGTGCTTGCGCGCGGGGTGCCCCAGGGATCACCTGCCGATAGTCGGGGAAGTCGCCCTCCACGAGCCGCATGAAGAACGACACGGAGGGCAGGACCAGGCGGATGTCCTTGGGCGAGACGAACATCGTCACCTCGGCGTCCTCTACCTCCTCGAGGAGCTTCCGCGCTTCGACCAGCCCCTTGCGCGGCATGACGACGCCCCGCTCGATCCTTGCGTTCGGCAAGCGGCGGTCGATCATCGCCAAGCGGTGCCCGTCGGTAGCCACCATGCGTAGCACCCCATCGTCCTCGTTGCCGAGGAAGACCCCCGAGAGATTGAACCGCGTCTCGTCCGACGACACCGCGAACAGCGTGCGGTCGATCATCTCCCGGAGCGTCCCCGCAGCGATCGCAAGGGCCGCCCCCGGGGGCGCATCGGTCCCGAGCGGCAGCTGCGGGAAATCCTTGGGGTCGAGGCTCACGATCTTGAACTTCGAGCGGCCGGCGAGCACCTCCACCCAGCCGGCCTGCACGGACTTGAGAACGACCTCCTCGGCCGAGACCTCGCGCGTGATCTCGTAGAGCTTGCGTGCGTTCAGGGTCACTGCACCCTTCTTCCTCACCTCGGCCGTGACCAAGCGGCGCAATCCCACCTCGGTGTCCGTCGCCGTGAGCGCGATCCCTTCACCGGCAGGCTCGATCAAGACGTTGGAGAGGATCGGCAGGGTGTTTCGTCGCTCGACCACTCCCTGCACGAGATAGAGACCCCGAACCAGGTCCTCGCGCCGAACCGTGAACTCCATGGCCTACCTCACCCTTCCTGACTTGTTCCGATTACCCAGACCCTCTCCGGGTACTCCGTATACTCTCTTATAGTCCAAGATCGTTGTCATCGTAGGGAGTGTGGAGTGTGTGGACAAGCCCGTAACCCCTCGATGCCATCTAGAAGAGTGCGCCGTGCTTGTCCACTGTGGGCTTGCGAATTGTTTCCCCGGACTAGTGCTCTCGTAAGCTCCGCTCCAGTCGCTCGACGGTCGCCCGGAAGGCCACGTCCTCCTTGATGCGTCGCTCGGTGACCGTGGTGGCATGGATCACGGTCGAGTGATCGCGCCCGAAGAGCTCCCCGATGTGCGGGAACGACACGCTCATGAGACGGCGGCAGAGATACATGGCGAGCTGTCGCGGCAGGACCACGTTCCTGCTGCGCCGCTTCGAACGCAGGTCGATCGGCCGCACCGAGAACCGGCTGCACACGGCGGTGACGATCTCGTCGAACGACACCTTGGGCGTCTGGGGCTTCAGCACCGCTTGCAGAACCTCGCGCGCGAACTCGACGGTGATCGGTCGGTGGGCAAGAGAGGCGTGCGCCCCGAGCCGGGTGAGCGACCCCTCGAGCTCGCGGACGTTCGCCACGAACTCGCTGCCGAGGAACAGCGCTACGTCGTGCGGAAGGGGGATGCGTTCCATCTCGGCCTTCTTCTCGATGATCGCGACGCGCGTCTCGACGTCGGGGGGCTGGATGTCGGCGATCAGCCCCCACTCGAACCGGTTCCGCAGGCGCTCTTCGAGGTCGGGGATGTCCTTCGGGACCTTGTCGGAGGTGAGGACGATCTGTCGGCGCTGGTCGTAGAGCGAGTTGAAGGTGTGGAAGAACTCCTCCTGGGTACGCTCGCGACCGGCCAGCAGCTGCACGTCGTCGAGGATGAGCACGTCGACCTTCCGGAAGCGCTCCTTGAACTCCCCCATGCGGTCGCGTCGCAGCGACGAGATGAGGTCGTTCATGAACGCCTCGGAGGACAGGTAGGCGATGCGCGCGAGCGAGTTGCGCTCGAGGATCTGGTGCCCGATCGCGTTGGCGAGATGTGTCTTGCCGAGGCCGACGCCGCCGTAGACGAAGAGCGGATTGTAGTGGTCGCCCGGTTGGGACGCCACGGCCTTGCTCGCCGCGTGCGCGAACTGGTTCGAGGCGCCGACGACGAAGCTCGCGAAGGTGTACTTCGGATTGAGGGCACCGAGGAGGGGGCGGGCGCGCCGCTCGCCGTGCCGGCGGGCGGAGTTCGGGAAGAGCTCTCCCTGGGAGCGCACGGGAAGCTGGGTCATGACCTGCCGCGGCCCGAGGACCGCGGCGACGCTCGCCTGGATGAGCGGAAGGTACCTGTCCTGCACACACTGGAGGACCAGGCTATTCGGCGCCTCGAGGTGGAGCTGCGCGGGCGTGATCCGAACTGGCCTGAGCGGCCGGATCAGCTGGTTGAGATCCTCCACGCTCACGCGCTCGGCGACGCGCTCGAGGACGCGATCCCAGGCGCGCTCGATCTCGGAGGCGAGCGAGTTAC
>WNGD01008097.1_pt1 | contig 13671 bp, 13 predicted proteins | sample 5400671 | NCBI WGS metagenome assembly WNGD01 (sample SAMN13153369, study PRJNA577476) | soil metagenome | isolation source: 40 cm soil or saprolite under grassland replicate 2 | place: USA:California | collected 2016-06-15
GTTCGAGTGGTAGGACTCCACTAACTGGTGGTCGAGCATAAAACCCCTTTGCGAAGACGAAGCAAAGGCCGAAGACGTGATGGGTCGCTGTGGGCTTCTGATGCCGTCGGCTTCTTGGATCGTCCACGTCGTTTTGGCTCAATCCAAGGCGAGGGAGCCACACGGTAGTTCAAGAGTTCGCTGATGCGCCAGACATGATCGGTCAAGCCACTGGCCGTGGCCGGAGTCAGCGGCACTTCTCCGCGTTGTCCCTGAGCCCTAGCGGCGCGTCGGCTCAACTCATGATGCGGCCAGCAGAGATTGTAGGTACAGCCCAGCAGCCACATGCCGCTTTCCAGAGCCGCCAGCCGACGAGCCGCATGCCGACATTTGCGCGTCAAACTAGCGAGTCGCTCACGCATCGTGCCGTTCAAGCGCTCAATAAAAGCCGTATTGAGCACGATTCCGCCACAAGAAGCGGAAAGCAGGGCCTCAGCTTGCTCCAGGGTTCGCCTCCACGACCTTGCGCGTGATTTCTCCCACGCGTTTCTTGTGCGTCCGTTTGATCACCACAGCGATACACAACTGCGGCCACACCCGCAAACAGGCTCGTCCGCGTCCAGCTATCTCCTTCACTTTCTCGCGAAAAGCCCGCCGGATACTGCCCGGATACGCGCTCCAGCCATCCGTACACACCAACAGCGCGCACATGGGTTGGCAACAGGCACGCACATGCCGCAGTAAGCGATCGGCTAGACGGCGATCACGTGTCAGGCTCACGACCCCTCCCAACCACAAGCGCGTCGACACCATCATCGCCAAGCCCATCCAGGCAATCATCTTGTGCCCTTTCACGCGAATCTCATCGGGAAGCCCTTGCACCAGATCCAGGTGCCCTTGTTGCACCACGGCCTGATGGACCTCCTGGCAGTGGTTCCCTGCTCGATCGCGCCAACTGGCCACTGTGCGTTCGTCCAAGTCAAAGGCCTGCACAATCGCCTGGATTGGACACCCAGAAGCCAGTAACGTCACCACGATCACAATCAACGCCTTGGGTTTGCGCAATCCCTCAAACATCGTGCCCGCCTGCGCGCTAAACGTCTTGCCACAAGTCTTGCAGCGATAGCGGGCACGTGCCTTCCCATGGCTCACGATATTGCCTTGCCCAACATGTCCTCTTGCCTTGCACTTCTCATTCGGGCAAAATACCTGCGAGGCATCCATCTGTTCTCTGCTTGTTTCTTTCATATGCATAGCTTACAGATCGATGCTCGTTTTTTCCACTCACCCTGACTTCTCTCCACCAGTTAGTGGAGTCCTACCACACAGCCCTCCGTTGCAAAGCATTGACAGATCGGATAAAGTAGAGGTGGTGGCGAGTGCTCAGAACATTCCGTCACGATTTTTGCAACACAAGCACAATGTCATGCCGACATCCAAGAGGATGAAAATGGCTATTTACGAGAGAACCTGAGAGGGGGACATTGATGAGTTCACAAGTAGAAGCAGCACCTATCGACCGGCTCTCCATCAATACCATTCGTACACTCTCGATGGATGCAGTCCAGGCGGCCAACTCTGGGCACCCTGGGACTCCCATGGCTCTGGCCCCCTTAGTCTACTGTCTCTGGCAGCGTCTGCTGCGCTTTGATCCTGAAAACCCCATCTGGATGAACCGTGATCGCTTTGTGCTCTCTGCTGGTCATGCCTCGATGCTGCTCTATAGCATGCTTCATCTCATAGGCGTCAAAGCCGTGAATGCGAAATATGAACGCCTGGGTGAATTATCGGTCAAGCTTGATGACATTGAGCACTTCCGCCAGCTCAATAGCAAATGTCCAGGTCATCCCGAATATCGCTGGACCTCGGGAGTCGAGGTGACCAGCGGTCCGCTCGGTCAGGGGGTCGCAACCAGTGTTGGCATGGCTCTTGCTGGACGCTGGCTGGCTGCGCACTTCAATCGCCCTGGCTTTGAGATGGTTCATTACGACGTCTATGCGCTAGGCGGAGATGGATGCTTGATGGAAGGGATCAGCAGTGAGGCCGCTTCGCTGGCTGGTCATCTCAAACTCTCCAACCTCTGCTGGATCTACGATAACAACCGCATTAGCATTGAAGGCCCAACACGTCTGGCCTTGAGTGAGGATGTGGCCACGCGCTTCATCGCTTACGGATGGAACGTGACACGGGTGGGAGATGTGAATGACCTGGAGATGCTTGAGCGAGCTTTTCGGGTCTTTCAAGCGACGCATGACCGCCCAACATTCATCATTGTGGATAGCCATATCGGCTATGGAGCCCCGCATAAGCAAGATACCAGGGAGGCCCACGGTGAGCCACTTGGCGAGGAAGAGGTTCGTCTCGCCAAGCGCTCCTACGGTTGGCCGGAGAACGCGAAATTCCTGGTACCTGACGGTGTGCGAGAGCATTTCCAGGAAGGAATAGGCAAGCGCGGTGCTCACCTCTATGCTGAGTGGTCTGCCCTGTTCGCCTCTTATGGGGAGCACTACCCAGAGCTCGCCGATCAACTGCGCAGGATACAGTGGCGTGAATTACCGCAAGGCTGGGATCGCGACTTACCGTCGTTTGCCCCCGATCCTCGCGATATGGCCACGCGAGACGTATCAGGGCAAGTGCTCAATGTTCTTGCCAGGAATGTTCCCTGGCTGGTGGGCGGCTCTGCTGATCTTGCTCCCTCGACGAAAACGCGCCTGACCTTCGAGGATGCTGGCGATTTTGAGGCCAATCCCTCTGCTGGCCGCAACCTCCATTTCGGGGTGCGCGAGTTCGGGATGGGGACCATCCTCAATGGGTTAGCACTGGCGAAGGTACGCGCCTTTGGGTCCACCTTCCTGATCTTTAGTGATTATGCCCGTCCAGCCATCCGGCTGAGTGCCCTGATGGAAATCCCGGTCATCTATCTTTTCACCCATGATTCGATAGGTGTTGGTGAGGATGGACCCACCCATCAACCGGTGGAGCAGCTTGTTTCACTGCGTGCCATCCCCGGACTCATCGTGTTACGGCCGGCTGATGCCAATGAAGTCGTCGAGGCCTGGCGCGTGATCATGCGCTTGCACCATGAACCAGCTGCTCTTGTCCTCTCGCGACAAGCTTTGCCCATCATTGACCGCTCCATCTATGCCCCAGCCACAGGCGTCGCTCAAGGGGCCTATATCCTGGCAGACGCAGACGGTGGCAAGCCGGAGGTTCTGCTGCTGGCGACCGGCAGTGAGGTCCCGCTATGTCTGCAGGCCTACGAACAGCTCAAGCAAGAGGGGATCAGGGCCCGTGTGGTGAGTATGCCCTCCTGGGAACTGTTTGAGCGGCAAAGTCAGGACTACCGTGACCACGTCCTGCCGCCAGAGGTGACGGCACGGGTCGCAGTGGAACAGGCCTCGACGCTGGGCTGGGCCCATTATACCGGCCTGAAGGGGACGATCGTTGGGATGCGAACCTTTGGCTCTTCTGCACCGCTGAAGGATTTGCTGGTCAAGTTCGGGTTTACACCGGAGAAGCTTATCAGTGCGGCGAAGGCCCAACTTGCTCCAAGGGATTAACACTATCTGATGTCAGACCCTGAGATGTTTCTTGTCAAGACTATTCTCATGAAAGTGACGGCGCTTCCCCCCTCCATAGAATGGCAAGGGCCTCCGCCCCGCATGAGGGTGACACGCCGTTTGTAGAGACAACAGCCGTCGCCGCAGTCGAAGCATTCTTTGGAACAACTCGACGGGACGTGGCTCTTGCTTCGGAAGAGAGCCCTACGCCGGATACCACTCAGATGCCTCCCGCGGCAAATGAAACTTACGAGGAGAAGAGTCATGGAACCTTTAGCAGCTGCTGCACGAACAGCAAATGTAGAACGGTTGGCGCGAGAGCAGTTTGATGTGCTGGTGATCGGCGGCGGCATCACTGGGGCGGGGGTTGCCCTTGACGCAGCTGCCCGCGGCTACAGTGTCGCACTGGTGGAAAAAGTCGATTTCGCCAGCGGAACCAGCAGCAAGTCCACCAAACTGGCCCACGGCGGCATTCGCTACCTGCCCCAATTTGACTTCGCGATGATCCATGAGGGCGTGGTCGAGCGCGGGCTGATGGTCCGCCATGCCCCTTTCCTGCGATGTTGGCCTGGCCTTCGTGCTCGATATCGGCCTGTGGATGTACGACTTGATGGCTGGACGGCTCAACATCGGCCGCCATAAGCGCATCAGTGCCAGGGAGACGCTGCGCCGCGCGCCCAAGTTGCGCAGCCAGGGTCTCAAAAAAGCGCTGCTGTACTACGACGCGCAGACTAATGATGCGCAACTGACGGTCACCGTGCTGCGCACGGCGGCACAGTTCGGGGCGGTCGTGACCAACTATACGCAGGTCACCGGCTTTACCCGTGCCAATGGCAAGCTCAATGGCGCGCTGGTGTGCGATATGCTCACCCAACAGGAAGTGACCGTCTCGGCTCGCCACATCATCAATGCGGCAGGCGTCTTCGCCGAGCATGTGGCAACCCTGACGGGTGATGAGCCGAAGGCCACGGTCGAGCCGAGCAAGGGCATCCACCTGGTGGTGGCACGGGATCGGCTGCGCATCAGCGAGACAGCGGTGGTCTTGCCCGAGACCGAAGATGGGCGCATCCTCTACGTCATCCCCTGGAGTGCGCGCGCCGTCATCGGCACCACCGATACCGGCTCAGGCGACCTGGACGACCCGCAGGCCAACCCGGAAGATATCGCTTATCTCTTGAAGCATGTGAACGACTATCTGGAGGTCAATCTGACCGAGGAGGATATCCTCAGTGTCTACGCGGGCTACCGACCCCTGGTCAAATCACGGGGAGCACGGGCCGCCGATCTTTCGCGCACTCATGCAGTGTTGCAGGAAAACAGCGGTATGGTCACCATCGTGGGCGGTAAACTAACGACCTACCGGCGTATGGCCCAGGACACGGTCGATGTCCTCGCCAAACGGGATGGCATGCCCACCTCCCATCCTACAAAGAATTTGCTCCTGGCTGGCGCGATCGGCTGGCGTGATGCGAAGCGCGAGATCGAGGCGCGTGGCCGCCAGATCGGTCTGACTCAGGATATTGTGGAGCATCTCGCGTTCAACTTCGGCAGCCTTACAAGCAACATTCTCGACCTGATCGGTGAGGATGCCAGCCTTCGAGAGCGTCTCTTGCCCGAACTGCCCTATGTGCGCGCCGAAGTAGTGTACGCCTGCCGTGGCGAGATGGCGATGACGTTAGAGGATGTGTTGGCCAGGCGCACGCGCATCATGCTGGAGGATGCAGAGCGCGGCGCAGGTATTGCTCCAGAGGTGGCCGCCCTCCTGGCGCCCGAGCTGGGCTGGTCCAGCGACTATACACAGGCCCAGGTGGAACAGTATCGCGCGCTGGTAGACCATCAGCGCGAGGCCGAGGGCCTGCGCCGAGTGCAAGGGGACTCTGTTGTCAAGCATTGACAGATTGGATAAGGTAAAGGTGGTTGAGAGTGCCAAGGGCAGCCAGGTGTAGCCATGACTGCACAGCACGACCAGGTCGACGGTATACGCGTCCACCGCGGTAAGGATGGCGCCGGCGGCCTGGTCGAGGGCAATCTTCCCATCAGTTTCTTGCGCCAGGAGAGAAACCAGAACACCAGTGCAACGAACAGGAGAAAGATCCCGTAGCCAACCATGGCATCGAAAGATAAATGAACAGGAAGAGGATCAAGCCAGGTATCACGAGGAAAGGCGTCAAGGCTGTGCTGGCTACTTGGCATATCTGTTCGAGGATGATGAGAGAAAAGAACGAACCGAAGGTCCATGATGGCGAAGTAGAGTAGGCTGAGGAGGAATCAGCCAGGCATCACGGCAGAGATAGTTTGAGAACGCAGACACAAATAGCCTACGCAGGAGGAGACGTCGATGCCAAAGAGTAGGTGCTTCATTAGTAATATAAAAGTTGCAGATGATGATGGTGTCTCCCATGAAACAATCCGGCGTCTCGTTCGTGCGGCTCGTCGCAGCTACGAGTCACGTTTGAGAACGGATAACCCAAGGAGCCAGTACACCAGAGTGTAGGAGCCAATGTGTTGGTCACCGACGATGCCGACGGCTTCAAGGCTGTTGCCGATGAGGTGGGGTGCACCACCAAGTCTGTAAAGCCCATGTGCTGCGCACCTCCGAGGCTATAACTCTCCGCTATCAGCCGTTGGTGGCCAAAGATGCCGATGGTTCTCTCCAAGCGATTGGAGTCAGCCCACAGCAGGCGGCAGCCGACTGAGAGCGCTTGGGTGAACTGGTCAAGAGCCGACAACGGGAGCAGGCTCCTGCACTGGGAGCGATGCATCGGCGAGATCTAGAAGCCGCACCGCCGCAAGAAGGAAAGCATCAGACGTTGGCCTATCGCTTGCGGCTCTTGTTTCTGGATCGGCTTCCACCTCTGGCCCCGCTTGACGCGCTATCGCACATGGAAAGGACCTCAAGGGGAAACGCTCGATGGCACCCACAATGCCTGTGAGCGCGCCATCGGGTGGTGGATCAAAGAACGCTATCGCACGATGCGTGGAGACATCGGTGCCCGCGAAGGCGGTCGGCGTCAGTCGGAGGCTTTCCTGGTGTGGCAACTTCCTCAACACGGCGGATAGAGCTCTCCTGGCAGAACTCTTCTAGTAAACAAGAGCGACAGAGCAACCTCACCGTTTTTTCCTTCCTGACCTCTCGGTACCAATTATCGAACGATAACTGAAGGAGATAAAGCGGTAGACTGCCTTGCACTCTTTTGTTATACAATCGGTGCAGGAAAACCTGCGTCTTTTAAGCGCTGAGGTCTTACGGTCCACTGACGAGATGGTTGCAGCGCTCCAGGCGACAGAACATGTCTCTTCAAACGATAACAAATAGCAGGAGAAAAAGGAATGGCAACACAGGTACAAAGCGTTCGTGCCGCCGTCGTGCAGGCTGCCCCGGTTGCCTTTGATCGGGAGCGCACTCTGGAGAAAGTTCGAACCTTGACCGCAGGGGCGGCCAGCCAGGGAGTACAGATCGTTGTCTTCCCGGAGGCCTTTGTCTCGGCCTATCCACGGGGTCTGACTTTTGGGGCTGTGGTGGGCAATCGGACTCCAGAGGGACGTGAGCAATACCGTTGCTACTGGGAAAGTGCGGTCGATGTTCCCGGCCCTGCTGTTGACGTCCTTGCGGACATTGCCAGACACCATCAGGTATATCTGGTTATCGGAGTGATCGAGCGAGATGGAGGAACGCTCTACTGTACAGTGCTGTTCTTCTCAGCCGATGGGCGCTATCTGGGGAAGCATCGCAAGCTTATGCCCACCGCATCTGAAAGGCTCATCTGGGGCTTCGGCGATGGCTCCACTCTTCCTGTCTTCGAGACCCCATTGGGACGACTGGGAGCTGTCATCTGCTGGGAAAACTATATGCCCCTGCTGCGTATGACGATGTATGCCAAAGGGATCCAGCTCTACTGCGCTCCGACTGCCGATGGACGAGATAGCTGGATTGCAACCATGCAACATATTGCGCTGGAAGGACGCTGCTTCGTCCTCTCCTGTAATCAGTTTGCCCGGCGGCGTGATTATCCGCAGGACTACAATACCTCCTTTGGGGATGACCCTGAGACAATCCTCTCTCGTGGAGGAAGTTGCATCGTCAATCCGCTGGGCCAGATACTTGCGGGTCCCAACTACAGCGAAGAGTGTATCCTGACGGCGGAGCTTGATCTGGCCGACATTGCACGAGGCAAATTCGATTTCGATGTTGTGGGCCACTATGCTCGACCCGATATCTTCTCACTTCATGTCAATGAACACCCTCAGTCTCCTGTCATACACAACTAGGACTGAGATGAGAGCAGAAAGCTTGAAACGCTGGGTTGCCTGTCTGGCGGGCGGAATTAGTATTACGTGGATCTTGCGTGTGCTCTGGGTCCAGTATGGGCAACATTCCAGGGCCATTCGCCTCTTCAACAGAGTCGTTCTTAATCCCATTGTGCTGGCCTTTGCCGGGCGAGCAGGCATGCCCTATGCCCAGTTCCCAGGCCGCCAGTTGCATATTGGCCGCCGCCTGCCCGAGATCGAAGCCATCGGCCACAGAAGAAATCAGGGCGATGGCAAAGGGAGCTCCTGCCAGGTGTCCAGCATAAGCTCCACATTGGGCAAGTTGTTGGAGTGTTGCCCGGTCACGAATGGCGATGAAATGCCAGGGCTGCGTATTCTTCGAGCTTTGTGCTCGTCGGCCAGCATTGAGAATTGTACGGCTCGCTTCTTCCGAAAGAGGTTCATTGGTGAACTGGCGAACAGCGCGCTTGGTGCGGATCAGTTCGGAAACCGTCATGTTGATCTCCCTTTCTCTCGTTGTGTTCATGGTCAAATGTGAGCACCTTTTGCTCTCTGCCTTGCCTACCTTCGTTATTGCTTTGGATGGCGCTCAAGCAAAAGGCCTCACTTTTTTTGTGAGAAAAGCTCTATTCGTTTGTTGCATTCAGATGCGAACTGGAGGCGAGAACAGCGGTTATAGCCTCGTCGATGATGGTGATGGCTGTGTCGATCTCCCTTTCGGTTATCGAGAGTGGCGGAGCCATGCGGAAGCAGTTGAGCATGCCGCCGGTCGAGCGCACAATATTCATAGACAGACCCCGTCGCAAGCATTCGTCACCGACGGCGACCCCCAGCATGTCGGCTGGTTCTTTTGTCTCTCGATCCTCGACAAGCTCGAGGCCGACGAGCAGTCCCTTGCCCCGTACATCCCCAATGTGCACGTGGCGTTGCTGGAGTTCACGCAAACGGGCCAGCAGGTACTCTCCCCGTCGTCGTGCCTGTTCGACCAGCCCCTCCTGCTCAATCACGTCGATGACGGCCAGCCCGACTGCTGCCGGAAGCGGGTCGGAGACGTGCGAGGTCACGTGCATGAAGCCTTTCTTGTAGCAATCTTCCTCGATCTCGGTGGAGGTGAGGGTGGCAGCGAGTGGGATGCCGCCGCCAAGCGTTTTGGAAACCGAGAGCATATCCGGCACGACGGCGAACGACTCAAAGCCGAACATGGTGCCGAGCCGCCCAAAGCCGGTCTGGGCTTCGTCGAGAATCAAGAGCATCCCGCGCTCCTCGCAAAGCTGGCGCAGGCGCGGGAAATACTGAGGTGGGGGGACAATAACGCCCCCGGCTGAGAGCACCGGTTCAGCGATTACAGCACACAGCGAGCCTACCGACTGCTGATCAATCAGGTCGAAACCAGCATCCAGACAGGAGCAGTCACAGGTTCCATTGCAGTGCCGGATCGGACAGCGATAGGCATAGGGAGCGGGCAGTGTGAGCGAACCCGGCATGAGCGGGCCATATCCACTGTGACCTCCTGCCAGGTTGAGGGAGGCAGTACCCGCCTGTAAGCCATGCCAGCTGCGCGTCAAGCCAACAACCTCGAAGCGGCCGGTGTGCATTTTCGCGATGCGCAAGGCAATTTCGTTGGCTTCTCCGCCCGTGTTGACAAGGATAACTTTATTCAGCGATGCCGGTAGCAGGCTGACCAGTCGCTCTGCCAGCTCAAGAACAGGCTGGGAAAGCATCCAGGAGTTGAGGTGGATGACTTTATCGAGCGACTGCTGCACAGCCTCGACGATGCGCGAATGATTGTGACCAATCGTCGAGCAAATCTGGCCCGAGGTGAAATCCAGGATGCGTTGTCCGTCCTCTGTTTCCAGCCATGCGCCAGAGGCACGCGCCACGATGAACGGGGCAAAACCTCGCGCATAACGGATCAAAAAGCGTTGGCGTTCGTCGGGCATCTTTCTTTCCTTTCCGGGCAAGTTGGCCTGATTGTTCCATTGAGGGCGGCTAACAGCCTGCTGCAGGCAAATAAGTGGTCGGCATTTGCGGCGGGCTTATGCGCTGATTGCCGGTGGAAGCCCATGATCGAAACAATAGTACAGCGTCTGGTAGTTTTGCCTGAATGCGGCCACGTCCTGAGCCACCTCTGCCGGACTCTCCTGCTCAACGACGACGCGAGCAATGAAATCCGCAATCTGTTCCATTTCCGCTTCACGCATGCCCAGCCGGGTTACTTCTATCGTCCCCATGCGCAGGCCTCCTGGTTGATCCCAATCTTCGACTCGGTCAGCCGGAATGAGATTCTTGTTGGTGATAATATTGGCCTGAGCCAGTCGCTGCGCCACCGCCAACCCTCTGCCAAATGAGCGCACGTCGGCGATGACTTGCTGTGTGGTTGTGTAGCCCTTGTGTGCTCCAAGTATGGGAATGCCGCGCCGTGCCAGGGCAGCACCCAGAGCCTGGGCGTTGCGTATGATCTGCGCCATATAGACGTCACCGAAGGCGAGCATTTCGGCGGCTGAGACGGCGAGGGCGGCGACCCGGTTCACCTGATGGGTGGCTGCCAGCATGGGGAAAATCGCATGGGTGAGCCGAACCGTCAGGCCTGGATCGTCCCAGACGATGACGCCGCTCTGCGGCCCGCTAAAGGTTTTCCCTGCCGATCCTGTCAGGACTGCCGCTCCCTCTCGCAGTGGATCCTGGTACTGGTGGCCGGCGATGAGGCCAAGCTGGTGAGCACCATCAAAGAAGATAGAGCCTCCCCATTCAGCGACAATCTCATGCATGGCCTGAACAGGAAATGGGAAGAGGGTCATGGAAGTTCCCAGCGTGATCACACGTGGTCGAACCAGCGGGGCTACCTTACGGAAGAGGTCCAGGTCCACTTCGAGTTCAACCGGATCAAAGGGAATATCGACGATCTTGAGTCCTCGTATACCGGCAGGCCCATCGACGCGATTACTGGAGTGACCTCCGACGGGCTGAGGCACGCTCATGATCACGTCTCCCGGCTTGGTAAGGGCAGTATACACGGCCAGATTGCCGGTCATGCTGGCCACCAGGCGATGGTCGGCATAACGTGCCTGGAAGACCTGTTTGAGCAGTTCGACGCACAATGCCTCGACCTCATCGATGTGTTGTGTTCCGGCAAACCAGCGGTTCGCTGCGCCAATATGGCCCTCGGCAGCCCGAATACCAATTTCAGAGGACAGCAGTGTCCTGACAGTTGGACTCGTCGGAGCCTCGGGTGCCAGCAGGTTCAGACAGCGTTTTCCCCTCCATTCCTCATTGCGTGCAACGGCAGCAAGAACAGCCACCTGTATATCCTGAAGGGAATGACACGTATCTAAAATGGCTCTTGCCTGGGCCAGGATTTCAGCATCATGAACTTCAAATTGGGTTACAGACTCATTGGTCTTTGCCATGCTATCGTCTCCTCATAATCAGTCGGTCGGGTTATCTCGCTCCGATCTGTGAACTCTTGTATTCACTATACCATATAAACTGAGGCTCCTTGCCCGGCTCCATCAACTTCCCTGGCCTTTGCCCCTCTCGGTAGCCCTGGGCGATCTGACACGTGAAGCACTGGCATTGAGGCATTCGCTACTTTCGACTGCTCTACACTCCTGAAGGCCATCGGTTTGTGGTACCATGAGATGAGAGAGGAGGAGATATGACAGTAGAATCGCAGGAGATGGGGGCGGTGCAGAGACGAGAGTGGTTCATCCAGGACCGGTTTGGACTCTTCATTCACTGGGGCATCTATGCGCTGGCGGCTCGACATGGAGGCAATGGACTGGCGGAGTGGATTAAGAGCGGGGAGAAGATGAGTGATGCGCAGTACCAGCGGTATTTCGATCACTTTGACCCTGATCTCTATGATCCTGCCGCCTGGGCGAGCATGGCGAAACGAGCCGGGATGCGTTACGCGGTGATAACGACGAAGCACCATGATGGCTTTTGCCTCTGGGATTCGCAACTGACTGACTACAAAGCGACGCGCACGCCTGCTGGTCGGGATTTGCTGCGGCCCTGGGTAGAAGCTTTTCGCACCGAGGGGTTGAAGATCGGCTTTTATCATTCGTTGATTGATTGGCATCATCCTGAATTCCCCGTCGATGGTTTTCATCCTCAACGCGATGATCTGGCTTTTCGAGAGGCGAGCCAGCAGCGTGATATGCGCAAGTATGTGGAGTATCTCCACGGTCAGGTCCGCGAATTACTCACGGGCTACGGCCAGATTGATATCCTCTGGCTCGACTTTTCTTATCTATCAATGGATTGGGGCTGGTCGAAGGGCAAGGGTTCTCAAGACTGGCAGGGGCAGCGGCTTGTGGAAATGGTACGTGAACTGCAACCAGCTATCTTGCTCAACGACCGCGTGGGCGTTGACCCGGATTTTTATACACCTGAACAGCTCCGGCCCGCTCAGTGGGTGCAGGTTGATGGACGACGCGTCACGTGGGAGGCGTGCCATACTTTAAATGGAAGTTGGGGCTACGATCGCGATAACCTGGACTGGAAGTCGCCGGAATTGCTGGTCCGCATGCTGATTGATACGGTGTCTAAAGGCGGAAATCTCTTGCTCAATGTTGGGCCAACAGCAAGGGGGGAATTTGATGCCAGATCGCAGGCAATCCTGGACGCCATTGGATGCTGGATGCGTTTACATTGTCGTGCTATCTATGGGGCGACTGCCAGCGACTGGAGTGCTCCTGCCGATTGCCGCTTCACTCAACGAGGCAATCGGTTGTACGTGCATATCTTTGCCTGGCCTATGCAGGCGCTCCACTTGCCAGGGCTTGCAGGTCGAGTGGAGTATGCCCAACTGCTTCATGATGGTTCTGAGATACATCTGCAGAGCAGTGGGCACGATGATTCACTCACGCTCACCCTACCTGTTCAGCGCCCTGATGTGCTCGTGCCTGTTCTGGAGTTATTTCTCGGGTAGGGCACATGGCCTCAAGGAAAATCTGCCTTTGTAACGGTTTCACAGCTCGATGATGCTCGGCCTCGGAGAGGAGCATGAAAATCGTGCAAGACAGGTATTCCCAGATTCCTCTAGTGATTTTCGCAGGAACCCCAGGTAGTGGTACAAAGAAGCAGGATATGGTAGACTCTGAAGATCAATCCTTCTCAAAAAGAGGAGCCTTCAATGGTGACGATAACCCTTCACTGCACTCACTGAAAGACGCGAAGCTCTGGTCCGCAATGGTCATGCCCCAATGGCAAGCAGTTGTATCGCTGCCGTGCCTGTGGACGTCAGAGTCGCGAGAACCCGACCCCCCATGCCTATCCAGAAGCTCGCCGCCAGGAGATCTTGCATGCCTCTCAAGAACGAAGCAGTCTCCGCGGCCTCACGCGCACGTTTGGCGTCTCTCGCACCACGGTGTCCAATTGGATCAAAAAAAAGGAACTCAGCTTCCTCCCTTAAGTACCACCCTGCTTGCCCCCGATCCAGAAGATGCCGCTTCCACCACGCTGGAACTGGATGAACTGTGGTCGTTTGTGCTCAAAAAAGCCAACCAATCCTGGATTTGGATAGCTCTGTGCCGTAAGACGCGACAGGTGGTCGCCTATGCATTGGGCGATCGGAGCAAAAAGACGTGCCAGCGGTTGTGGGAGGCGATTCCGCAGGAGTATCGCCAGGGCCATTGCTTCACCGACTTTTTGAGCGTGTATACTTCTGTCATCCCGCAGGAGCAGCACACGGCGGTGGGAAAAGAGACGGGAGAAACCGCCCATGTGGAGCGCTGGAATACTACGCTGCGGCAACGCCTCGCCCGTTTTGTGCGCATGACGTTGTCCTTTTCCAAGTCAGAACTCATGCACGAGGCGTGCCTGCTTCTCTTTCTGCATCGATATAATTTAGACCGGGCTA
>WNGD01004526.1_pt1 | contig 13670 bp, 10 predicted proteins | sample 5400671 | NCBI WGS metagenome assembly WNGD01 (sample SAMN13153369, study PRJNA577476) | soil metagenome | isolation source: 40 cm soil or saprolite under grassland replicate 2 | place: USA:California | collected 2016-06-15
CTATAGGCGCCGATGACACAGAACAGCAGCGTCCCGACGCACACGTACTGATAGGGCAGACGCAGCAAGCGCGCCCACAAGCCCACGAACGGCAGGTTCAAGATCAACAGGATGACGTTGCCGACCATGAAGCTTGCGATCACCGCCCAGACCAGGTCGGGACGCTCCTTGAAAAGGAAGGGGCCGGGCGTCAGGCCGTTGATGATGAAGGCGCCCATCAGCACCGCGATCGTCGGCGAGCTTGGGATGCCGAGCGTCAGCAATGGGATCATCGCCGCGTTGGCGTAAGCGTTGTTGGCCGTCTCGGGTGCGGCCACGCCCTCGATGGCGCCGCGGCCGAACTGCTCCGGCGTCTTCGAGAGGCGCTTCTCGAACACGTAGGCGACAAAGGTCGGGATGATGGCGCCGACGCCGGGAATCAAGCCCAAGAAAAAGCCGATCCCGGTGCCCCGTGCGATGGCTCCGAACGAGCGGCGCCATTCCTCGCGCGAGGGTAAAAGCGACGTGAGTTTCGTCTTGATCACCTGGCGGTATGGCGCCTCGACGGTAAGCAGGATCTCGGCGATGCCGAAGAGACCCATCACCACCGGAATGAAGCCGACTCCGTCATAGAGGCTGGGGATGCCGAAGGTGAAGCGTGGCGCTCCGCGCACGGGGTCGATGCCGACCATCGCGATCAGGAGCCCGACCACGGCCATGACGAGACCGGTCAACAGCGACTGTCCGCCGAGACCGGTAATGAGACACAAGCCCACGACCATCAGCGCAAAGAACTCAGGGGGGCCGAAACTCAACGCAATCCGTGCAAGCGGCGGGGCAACTACGATCAGTGCAACAGTGGCGGCGATACCGCCTACGAACGAACCGATGGCGGCAATCCCCAGGGCGGTGCCGCCGCGGCCCTGCTTCGCCATTTGATAGCCGTCAAAACACGTGACGACCGAGGCCGCTTCTCCCGGCACATTGATCAGCACCGACGTGATGGTGCCGCCGTACATCGCCCCATAGTAGATGGCGCTCAGCATGATGAGAGCGCCGATCGGATCCAGCGTGAAGGTGAGCGGGATGAGGATCGCTGTGCCCGCTGCCGGCCCAAGCCCTGGCAGAACTCCAATCAGCGTGCCCAGGAAGCAACCAATCAGAGCGAAGCCCAGATTTTGCAGGCTCGTTGCCGCCGTCAAGCCCGCCAGGAGATGTTGGAAGGTGTCCACTCTGCACCCCTCTCAAAGTCCGAGCGCGCCGATCGGCAGCGGTACCTTGAGCCAGTAGAAGAAGACATGGAAGACGCCGAAACTTCCCGCCAACGCGGTGAGCAAGATGGCGAACGGGGAGCGCGCGCCAAGCGCAAACAAGAGACCGGCTATGAAGAGCAGCATGGTCAGCCGGAAGCCAAGCGGCTCGAGCAGCGAGGCTGCGGCTGCCAGCGCGATGAGCACGCCGCCGACCTGCCACGCCGCCTGCCGGCTCGGCAGAATGCTCGCGGTACCGATGTCGTGGCTGCGCGCGGTCTCGACCAGGATGGCGACCGTCAATGTGGCCCCAAGCAAGCTCAGCCAGAACGGAAAGAAGCCCGGCCCCGGACCCAAAGCATCCATGAGCGAGTAGTCGAGCGAGGTGACCAGGGCAGCCGCGAAGATGCCCAGCAGGCAGACGCACGCAACGAGGCGCCCGCGTCGCACAGTTCCCCACCACGGATTTGTTGTTGTTGAAGGAAGCTAACATGATCCGCGCGGTTGGGACAACCGACGCCCAAGACCTGATACGGTATGATCGAACTTTCGAGGCGAGCAAGATTCAGGCCGCGTGATCATTCAACGCGAATAGTCGAAAGCCCTTACCTGCGAGGTCCGCGAGAAGATGAGAAGCGAGATGAAGGATCGGTCTTCCCGCCGCATGCAAAAAGTCGCGCCGCCGGCCGGTTCCGCCGCCGGCCTCGTCATGCTAGATTGCGCCGCAAAACAACACGTCCAGAGATTTCCGTCCTGCCGCCGGCGCGGCCGTTGCGTTCTTCTCGGCGGCTGATCTGTCGAAACGACAGGGGAACAGCGATGAAGGCCATCGGTATCGTTGCCGCGCTGTCGGCGCTGCTGACGGCGGGCAACGCGTTTGCACAGGCGAGCTATCCCGACAAGCCGCTCCGCATCCTGGTCGGCTTTGTGGCCGGCGGTCCCGCCGACGTCGTCGCGCGCATGGTCGGCGACAAGCTCATCGAAGCCTGGGGCAAGCCGGTTGTGATCGAGAACGTGACCGGCTCGGGCGGTAACATGGCGACCGAGCGCGTCGCCAAGGCCGCGCCCGACGGCTACACGCTCCTGCTCGGCACCTCCGGGCCGTTCGTCATCCATCCGAGCCTCTACCCGAAGCTGCCGTTCGATCCGGTAAAGGATTTCGCGCCGATCACGCAGCTCTGCTTCACTGCCAACGTTCTAGTCGTCAACAACGGTGTCCCGGCGAAGAGCGTGGCCGAGCTCACCGCGCTCGCGCGCGCAGAGCCCGGCAAGCTCACCTTTGGCTCCGCCGGCGTCGGCACCACCCAGCATCTCTCCGGCGAGCTGTTCAAGACCATGGCCGGCCTCGACATCCAGCATGTCCCCTACCGCGGCATCGCGGCGGTGATGCCGGACCTGCTCGGCGGTCGCCTGACCATGGTGTTCGCCAGTCCCGTCTCGGCGCTGCCGCTCGCGCGCGAAGGCAAGGTGCGCCCGCTCGCGGTCACCTCGCTCACGCGCGCGCCGTCATCGCCCGACCTGCCGACCATGGTGGAAGCGGGCTTCCCGGGCTTCGACGCCACTGCCTGGTTCGGGCTGCTGGCGCCGGCCGGCACGCCGGAGCCGATCATTGCCAAGCTCCATCGCGAGGCGGTGCGCATCCTGGCGCTGCCCGATGTGCGCAAGCGCTTCGACGAGCTCGGCATGGTGCCGATGGGCACCTCGCCCGCGCAGTTCGCCGCCGCTATGGGGGCGGAGGCTCCGTTCTCGGCCAAGGTCATCAGGGCCTCAGGCGCCAAGCTGGTGGATTGAGGCATAAGGTTGGGTCAGCGCGGCCCGCGCGCCCGCGATACGTGTCGTGCTCGTAGTGCTGCTGCGACTTCGATTTCCTCGCCGGCACCGCGTCCAGCGCAGCGGCGGAGATTCACGAACCGCAAGCCGCATTGGTGCGTCGCTGCAGCGGCTTGATCGGCGAAACGACTTTGCCAATCATGGAACGAATGGTCGGCGCGGGTTCACTCCGACCACAAGGGAGGACGAACATGATTTCGACCATCAGCCGGCGTGGTTTCCTCACGACCACGGGCGCGACGGCGCTCTCCATGGTCGGACCTCGTGCGAGCTTCGCGCAGCAGTTTCCCGCCCGTGGAATTTTAGTGATCGTGCCCTATGCCGCGGGCGGCGGCAGCGACGTCTCGGCGCGACTGCTGGCCAGGGATCTCGAACCCATCCTCGGCCAGCCGGTAACGGTCGAGAACCGCGCCGGCGGGGGCGGCTGGATCGGTTGGGGCTCGCTCGCGGCGTCGAAGCCCGACGGCTACACGCTGGGCTACATCAACGCGCCCAGCATGTTCGCCGGCTACCTCGACAAATCGCAGGGCGGCGCGCGCAAGGAGAGCCTGGCAAGCTTCACGCCGCTGATCAATCACGTGGTCGATCCCAATCTCTGGGCGGTTCGGCCGGACAGCAAGTTCAAGACCGTGAAGGACGTGCTGGACGAAGCCAAGCGCCGCCCGGGCACGATCACGCTCAACGGCGGCGGCCACGGCACCGACGATCACGTCGCGGCGCTCGGCATCGGCGCCAACACCGGCACGAGCTTCCAGATGGTCCACTTCCGTGGCACGCCGGAAGGCAAGACCCAGGTGCTGGCCGGCAACATCGAAGTGCTCGCCTGCAATGTCAGCGAGGTCGCTGAGGACATCAAGGCTAGCCAGTTCCGCGTCCTTGGCGTGATGTCGGCCGAGCGCTCGCCGTTCATTCCCGACGGGCCGACTTTCCGCGAGCAGGGCTTTAACGAGGTGTGGTCGGTGTCGCGCGGCATCGCGGCGCCGGCCGGCTTACCGAAGGACGTGGAGGCGGCACTGATCGGCTACCTGGAAAAGGTCCTAACCTCGAAGGAGCACCGGGCCAAGGCCGAGGCCCTGGCGCTCGACCCGCAGATCATCAAGGGCGAGGAATACCGCAAATTCCTCCAAGACAACGAACAGGCCACCAAGAAATTGATGGGTTGGTAGCCGCAGCGCGCGGCCCGGGCTCTCGCTGGATCCCTGTGCAGACGAGGCGGCTGTAGTTGGAGGGCGCTCGATGCACCTCACCGACAACGCCTTGAGGCGCGGCAGGTCGAATCAATGCGATTCGCCGCGTGGCAGTGGCGGCGGCCCTAACGCCCGGTCGGCCGATCGGCACCTCAAAGCGCTGCCGTAGCATGGCACCCGACGACATAAGGCCGATTGTGGATTGGCTCGTCGATGGCGCGCGCTCGACGATGCAGGCTCACGCGGGATTTGCGGCGCAGCAGACCGTCTTCGGCGTCTCCGACGAAGCAAACGTGACGGTGTCGAACACCCCGTAGGGAACGGCGTCTCTCGTCGGCGCTGGACTGCCGGTCAACAGACCCAAATTCGCGCGTAGCCGTAGCGGCCGGGATACCACTGCCAGCAGCTATAGTCGCTGTAATAGTCGCTGTAGGCGTAGACGGGGCCGCCGTAGAAGGCAAAGCTACGAAAACCGCGGTGGAAGCGCCCGTGGTGAAAGCGGCCGCCGCCATGGAAGGCGAATGCACGGGCCACTCCGTGCCCACCGATGGCGAATCCACGGCCGCCGACTCCGCGAGCACCGACTCCGCCACCCATGGCGTGTGCGCCCATACCGCCACCATGCGCGGCCATGGCAACGCCGTGTCCGCCACCGCCATGTCCACCGCCGCCGTGTCCACCGCCGCCGTGTCCACCACCACCGTGTCCGCCGCCACCACGCGCCGACGCAATAGCCGGGGCAAGGGCGACCGCGGCACCGATTGCGGCGGTGGCGGCAATGGTCATGAAGCTCTTTCGGAACATGATTCAGCCTCCCTGGTGCCCTCCCCGTGCAGCCGATCCTAACGGCGGCGGCTTACACCGGGCTGAATGCTCGAATCACTTGGGCGTGACAGGTCGACGCATCGCGCGAGCGCCAATGCCGAACGGCATCCAGGGACGCCGGCGGCAAACCAGCAGGACGAGATTACGAGCTACTGAAGGACGACGGGACGTCGTGGAACTCAGGACGGCTGAGGGCTAAGTCTCTGGCAATCTCAGTGCATGGAATGCCGACACCGCCACAGCATGACAAAACGGTGTGAAATCACGCCGCGTCCCAATCCGGCCGGATCGGCCCGGACACCTTTTCGAACGCGCCATCGCTGAGCTCGCACACGAGGAGCCGCGCCGGATCGACCGGCCCCGGCATGGTGGCGCGGCCTTTGGGAATGCGCTTGAAGCCGGATTTGCCGTAGTAGGGCTCATCGCCCACCAGCACGACCAGCCGGTGACCCTTGCCCTTCGCTTCGGCGAGCGCGCGCTCGATCAAGGCATAGCCGACGCCGTGCTCGCGAAACGCGGGCTCGACGGTGAGCGGACCGAGCAGCAGCGCCTTGGTCTCGCCGATGCGAATCGGAGAGAGCCTTACCGAGCCGACCAGCAGCGTGCCGATGCGCGCCGTGAACGACAGTTCGAGCCGGTGGCCCCTGCCCTCGCGCAGCCGGTAAGCCGACTTGGCGTAGCGGCCGGGGCCGAAGGCGCGCTCGTGCAGGCGCTCGATCGGCAGCGCGTCGTTGGCCGTTTCCGGCAGGATGGTGAGGGAGAGGTCGGTCATTTGCGCCCGAGCGCGCTTAGCATTTGGCGAGCGGAAGGTCCATTGCCCGGCGCGCGGCCTCGCGCCGATTGCCGGGAGTGGTGAAAGCGTCCACGCCAATGATTAGATAGGCTACGGTCGGGCAAACAGGGACGTTTGGCATGGGCCTTCTGGTCGACGGCGTCTGGCAGGACGAGCAACACAGCACGCGCACGCCGGGTGGGCGTTTCGTGCGCCCGACCACGCGCTTTCGCAACTGGGTGACGCAAGACGGCAGCCCCAGCCCGACCGGCGTGGGCGGCTTTGCCGCCGCGCGCGGGCGTTACCATCTCTACGTGGCGCTGCCCTGCCCGTGGGCGCATCGCACCGTGATCATGCGCATGCTCAAGGGGCTCGAAGACGTGGTCTCGATGTCGGTGCTCGAGCCGCTCTACGGTCCGCACGGCTGGCGGTTCGGGACGAGCCCCGGCACCAGTCCCGACAGCATGAACGGCGCGAGCGAGCTCGCCGAGATCTATCTGCGCGCCGATCCGCGCTACACCGGCCGCGTCAGCGTGCCAGCGCTGTGGGACAAGGAGCGCCGCACCATCGTCAACAACGAATCGGCCGAGATCATTCGCATGCTCAACGGCGCCTTCGGCCGCTTCACCAACGTGCGGACGGACTATTATCCGCCGGCGCTGCGCGAGGAGATCGATCGCGTCAATGCGCTCGTTTACGAGAACGTCAACAACGGCGTCTATCGAGCCGGTTTCGCCACCGCGCAGGAGGCCTACGAGGAGGCATTCCACGCGGTGTTTGGCGCGCTCGACGAGCTCGAGCGGCGGCTTTCGCGCCAGCGCTACCTCGTTGGCAGAGACATCACCGAAGCCGACTGGCGGCTATTCACGACGCTCGTGCGCTTCGACGCGGTCTATTACAGCCACTTCAAATGCAACCTGCGCCGTATCATCGACTATCCCAATCTCTCGAATTACCTGCGCGACCTCTATCAGCAGGGAGGCGTCGCCGCGACCGTGAACATGGACCACATCAAGCGGCACTATTACGGCAGCCAGCGCCACGTGAACCCGACCGGCATCGTACCGCTGGGGCCGCAGCTCGATTTTTCGGCGCCGCACGACCGCGGCAGGTTCGAGAATTAGAATGTGTCTGCAGCCGAATCATCGCCGTTTCTCAGACGCTCCGTGGCGGCCAAGTCGAGCCGTCCATCCACGTCGATGACCACGCCATAGTCGCGCCGCGCGTCCCGCACAGTGATCAAGCCGTCGCGCACGTCGTCGAGGACGCGCTGCGGATCGCGGGTGCGTGGATCTCCGATGCCGCCGCCCCCCGGCAGCTCGAGGCGGATCGCGTCGCGCGGCGGCACGGTCTGCCGTCCTTTGGGCCGGATGGGCCGGCCGGAGCGCAGCGCCACCGCGCCGGACGCGCCCGCACCGCCACCGTCGCGTCCGCGCGCAGGGTTGTGCACGCGCTCGAAATTGCACAAGAGCGCGATCGGCGCGGCGCCGGCGCCGCCGAGCTCGATCACCTGGCCGAGCCCGCCGCGGAGCCTGCCGGCGCCGCCGGAGCCCTCCCGCAATTCACGTCGATAGAACACGACTGGAGCCACGCTCTCGGTCGCTTCCACGGGTATCGTGCGCACACCCGACGGGAAGGCGGTCGCGCTGAGCCCGTCCTTGGTGGGGCGCGCGCCGGCACCGCCGCAGTGAAAGATCACGGTGCTGAATTCCGGTAGCGCGTTCGCGTCGGTGCCCTCTTCGACTTCATCGACCAGCGAGCCGCCGCCGAAGATCTGCGGATTCCACAGCGACGACGCGCCCTCGGCCGGCACCGCGCCCGGCATGACCTGGTGCAGACAGCCGAACACGACATCGGGCAGCATGTGGCCGACCGTATGACGCGCGGCGACCGGCCACGGCCGCTTGACGTTGAGCACGCAGCCTTCCGGCGCGCTCACGCTGATCGGAGCGAGCGAGCCCGCATTGTTCGGCACGTCGGGCGCCACCAGGCATTTGACGCCGAACGCGGTGTAGGCGAGGCAATAGTTGTAGACGACGTTGATGCCATGAGACGATGCCGGCGATGTGCCGTCGAAATCGACGTGAATGCCGTCATCGGAAATAGTCAAGGCGGCATTGAGCACGAGCGGCTTGTCGTAGCCGTCCATGGTCATGCTGTTGCGATAGGTGCCTTTCGGCAACGCACGGATGCGGCCGAGCGTCGCCTCGCGCGACGCTTCGACGATGGCGTCACCAAGGCGGTCCAAATTGGCGATCTCGAATTCGTCCATCATCTCGATCAGCCGCCGAATGCCCTCGTCGTTGGACGCGGCGGTTGCGTAGATGTCGCCCTCGACTTGCAGCGGCTCGCGCACGTTGGCGCGCACGAGGCGCAGCAGATCGTCGTTCATGCAGCCCTCGCGGGCGAGCGGCATGATCGGAATGGACAGGCCTTCCTCGAACACCTGCCGTCCGTCCGGTCCCATCCCGAGCCCGCCAATATCGACGACATGGATCGTGTTGGCGAACAGCCCGACGGGTTCGCCGCGGTAAAAGCTCGGCGTCACCACCGTAATGTCATGGAGATGGCCGGACGTCAGCCAGGGGTCGTTGGTGATGTAGTGGTCGCCGGGCTTCATGGTCGCGAGCGGATAGACGTCGAGAAAATGTCTGACCGCGTTGGCCATGGAGTTCACGTGTCCCGGGGTGCCGGTGACCGCCTGCGCCAGCATGCGGCCGTGGCGGTCGAACACGCCCGCCGAAAGATCGCCCGCCTCGCGCACGGGCGTGCTGAACGCGGTGCGCAGCATCGTCTGCGCCTGCTCTTCCACCACGGCAATCAGGCGGCTCCACATGATTTGGGTATTGATCTGAGCGAGCGCCGCGTTGGGACGAGCGATCATGATTCAAGCCTCGTTGCGCGTAAGTTCAATATAGCCGAACCGGTCTATCCGTGCGTCGAAGCGCGCACTGACGACGGTTGACGTCTCGTCCTCCGCGATCACGGCCGGGCCGCTGATGCGCGCGCCAGGCGCGAGATCCGGCCGCCAATAAATCGGCACTTGCTGGAACTCGCCGACATCCGGGTCGAACATCGGCCGCCGCGAGGCCGGTTTTGGGTCGCTCGGCCGTTCCCGGGCCGGTGCGGCGAGGTGGCCTTCCGATGGGGCCCTCACCGCGACCACCCAGCTTAGAATCTCGATGTCGACGCCTGGGATCGGGCGGCTGTAGAGCCGGCGATAAACTGCTTCGAACAGCTCCCTGATGGTCGATCGATCGCCAGCCGTGAGCTCGCGCACCGGAAGCTCAACTGCGATCTCGTGGCCCTGGCCACGGTAGCGCATGAAAGCGGAGCGCTGCTCAACCAACTTGGCTGCCGGCGCGCCGCGCCGCACGATCGCTTCTGCTTCGGTGCGCATCTCTGCGAACAGGCGGTTGACCGATGCGGCGTCGAAGCTATCGAGACGCATCAGCCTGCCGCGCACAATCTCGTAGGCCACGGGGGCGCGCAGGAGGCCGACCGCCGAACCCACGCCCGCGTTGGCCGGGACAAGGACTCGAGCGATGCCCAGTTTCTCGGCAACACGTGCGGCATGCAGCGGAGCCGCACCACCGAAGGCGATCAGCGTGCGTGGACGCAGGTCCTTCCCGCTCTCGATGGCATGCACGCGCGCCGCATTCGCCATGTTCTCGTCCACCATCTCGCTGATGCCGAGCGCCGCATGCTCGGTTGCGAGGTTTAGCGCAGCTCCGATCCGCTCGGCAGCCGCGCGTTCGGCACCGGCGACATCGAGAGTCATCTTGCCGCCCGAGAATGTCCTCGGATCGACACGTCCAAGAACCACATCGGCATCGGTCACGGTGGGTTCTTGGCCGCCGCGGCCGTAGCACACCGGTCCAGGCTCCGAGCCGGCGCTGTCCGGACCGACGACGATCCGCCCAAGCGTGTCGACCCGCGCGATCGAGCCGCCGCCGGCGCCGATCTCGACCATTTCGATCACCGGAACGCGCAGCGGCAGCCCGCTGCCCTTGAGAAAGCGGTAGATCCGCGCCACCTCGAAGGCGCGCGCGGTCTGCGGCTGCGCCTTGTCGATGAGGCAGATCTTCGCGGTCGTCCCGCCCATGTCGAAGGATACGACCTGATCGAGCCCGTGCTGACGCGCGATGCAAGCGGCGAAGATCGCGCCGCCCGCGGGCCCGGATTCGACCAGTCGGACCGGAAAGCGAATGGCGGTCTCGCTGGTCGTGATCCCGCCGCCCGAGGTCATCAGCAGGAGGGGACAGCGAAAGCCCGCACGCACCAGCTCGCGGTCGAGCTTCGCAACGTAGCGCCCGATGAGGGGTTGCAGATAGGCGTTTGCGCAGGCGGTGGAGAAGCGCTCGTATTCGCGCATCTCCGGCGAGACCTCGCAGGACAGCGTCACTGCGAGCTGCGGCAACCGGCGCGCAATCGCATCGCCGACCCGGCGCTCGTGATCCGGATTGGTGAAGCTGTGCAGCAGCCCGACCGCCACGGCCTCGACTTGCTGGGCAGCGAGCGCCTCGATCGCACGGGCGACGCTGGATTCGTCGAGAGGAACCAGCACCTCACCTTGCGCATCGATCCGCTCGCGGATGGGCAGGCGCAACCGGCGGGGAACGAGCGGCGGCGGCAGATCGATGTTGACGTCGTATTGCTCGAAGCGGTTTTCGTGGCGGATCTCGACCACGTCGCGGAACCCTTCGGTGGTGAGAAGGGCGGTTCTGGCGCCCTTGCGCTCGATGAGCGCATTCGTGGCGAGCGTCGTGCCATGGATGATCACGCCGACCTCGCCGGGCTCGACGCCCGCCTCGGCTGTGACCGAGCGCAGAGCGGCCAGCACGCCCTCTTCCGGGGCGTGCGGCGTGGTCAGGATCTTCCCCGTAAACCGCCGCTCGCCGATCTCCAGCGCCACGTCGGTGAACGTGCCGCCGATGTCGACGCCGATCCGGATTGTAGGAGAGGATGTCACGCGTGAGCGCTCAAGCCGCTATCCGGGAACGACAGTAACGTGAGCGACGTTTCAGGGCAAAGTGCCCTTCCCCTTGTTTGGGCTTGGACGCCGGTCATGCTAGAAACCCGCAGGGGACGCAGGGAGGCCGGAGATCGTCGGATGACGAACAACGCCCTCGGCGCGGCCGTTTTGACCGCCGCGCTTGCAATATCCAGCCCGGCATTGGCGCGCGCGCCTGCGCCCCTCGTTCCCACCGCGCTGGTGGAGGATGTGAAAAGCGCGTCCGCAGATGTCGAATTCATGGACTATGTCGGCACCGGCCAGGTGATCAAGCTCGAGCCGAGCGACGTTCTGGTGCTGAGCTATCTCAAGTCGTGCGAGCACGAGACCATCACCGGCGGAACGGTTCGCGTCGGATCGGACAAGAGCGACGTGGAAGGCGGCAAGATCGTCCGCGCCAAAGTGCCCTGCAACGGCCGCAACATGAAGCTCACCCCCCAGCAGGCCAACGCCAGCGCCGCATCGTCGTTCCGCCTGCAGAACGCGTCCTTCGAACCGACCGTCTACGCGCTGCCTCCGGTCATCCAGATTCCCAAGATCGGCACCGGCGACAGCCGCACCCTCGTCATCGAGCGCAAGAACCGCCCGAGCGAGCGCTTCGCGGTCGAACTCGACGAGTCTCTGGCCAACGGCGGCTTCTACGATCTCGCCAAGACCGACAAGCGTCTGCGGCGGGGCGCGTTCTACACCGCGACCCTCGGAAGCCGCACGTTCACCTTCAAGGTCGACGCCAAGGCCAAGACCGGCAAGACGCCGGTCGTCGGCCGGCTGCTGCGCTTCCCGCCGGGCTGAGCATCCGCGGCGCGCTCATGGACGGACCGCGTCTGCGCGCTGCATTGGCAGCCTTCCTGATCGCGCTCGCCGCGAGTCTTGTTGCCGCCTCGCCGGCGTTCGATCCGCTGCGCGGTTTGTCCATCGATATTCTCACTGCATTGCGCTGGCGCATCTACGGCAATTCGCAGCCGCCGGAAGCCTCCGCGGTCATCGTGGCGCTCGACGAGGAGACCTTCCGCACGCCGCCGTTCGACGGCACGCCGACCGTCACTTGGACGCGCGAGATCGCAGAGGTGCTGACCGCGATCATCGACGGCGGCGCCAGGGTCGTCGGCTTCCACATCGTGTTTCCGACGTCAATCGAGCAGGTCCGCGGTGCCGTTCGGCCAGCAAACGCTCGGCGCACGCGTGCGCGGCTTCGACCGCGATTACCTGCGCGCGCTGGCGCTCGGCGCCCGCGCCGGCAAGGTCGTACTCGGCCAGCTTCAGCATCAGGATCGTCCGCTGCTGCCTTCGCCCGGGCAGCGCGCCGCCGTCGGATTCGGGCGCAACATCCGCCCGCTCAACGTCCACACCGATCCCGACGGCGTGATTCGCCGCGTGCCGATGAGCTTCGAGGTCGACGGCGAGCAAGTGCCTTCGATGGCGGCCGAGCTGGTCGCCCGCGGTATCGAGCCGATGCCCGACGCCGTCTTTGCGCGGCTGCCGCGCCAGGTGCCGGATATGCTCACCCTCAACTTTGAAGGCGGCGCCGATGACATCCCGACGTATTCGTTCGCTGACCTCTACGCCTGCGTGGCGCAAGACGACAAGGATTTCTTCAAGCGCCATTTCGGCGGCAAGATCGTGTTGATCGGCACGGTGCTGGACGTCGAAGACCGCAAGATCACGTCCAAGCGCTTCGCGACCGCCCCCGAAGGCGCGCGGGCGGAGCGTTGCGCGCTGCCGATACCCGTCGCGAGCCAGACGTTCGCCCGCGACTCGATCGCCGGCGTCTACATCCACGCGACGGCGGTGAACAATCTCGTTCGCAACGATGGCCTGATCGAATTCGGCCGCATCGGCGCCGCCGTGGCTTCATTTGCGCTTGCGGCCCCTTGCCGCCACGGCTGCGCTCGCCTTCGGTCCGGTAGCGGCGGCCGCTGCTACGGTCGGCCTCGGCGTGACCTGGATCGCGGGCGCGACGGTCGCACTGCGCTATGCCCTGGCGCTTCCGCTCATCGAACCCCTGCTCGCCAGCCTTGCGGCGCTGGGGGCAACCATCGCCTACCGCTTCATGATCGCGGACAAGGGCAAGCGGCTGCTGCGCCAGAGCTTCGCGCTCTACCTTGCGCCGGCGGTGATCGAAAAAATGCTATCCTCCAACAAGCCACCCGTGCTGGGCGGCGAGATGCGCAACGTCACCGTCTATTTCTCCGACATCGCCGATTTCTCCGCGATCGCGGAGAAACTCCCGCCGGCCGAGCTGGTGACGGCGATGAATGAATATCTCTCGGCCATGACCGACATGATCGAGGCGCATGGCGGCTTCGTCGACAAGTATTTCGGCGACGCCATCGTGGCGGTGTTCGGGGCGCCGCTCGACGATCCGCATCACGCCACGAACGCGGTGCGCGCGGCGTTGCGATGCGCCGCCTCCCTCGGCATGCTCGATCGCGTCAACGCTGCATTCGGCGGCACGGTGCGCCAGCGCATCGGGCTCAACTCCGGCGAGGCGCTGGTCGGCAACATCGGCTCGCAGCGGCGCTTCAACTACACGGTGATGGGCGACGTGGTGAACCTCGCCTCGCGGCTTGAAGGCTCGAACAAGCTCTACGGCACGACCGTCATCGCTGCGGAGGCAACGGTAGCGCTGACCGGGGCGGTGTTCGTCTGGCGCGAGCTCGACGCGATCCGCGTCAAGGGCCGCAGACAGGCGGTGCGGATTTTCGAGCCGCTCGGCGTCGCGGGCGAGGTGGCGCCGGAGTTCCTCTCCCGCGCGCAGGCCTATGGGACGGGCCTGACCCGTTATCGTGCGCGCGATTTCGCGGCCGCAGCCG
>WNGD01008057.1_pt1 | contig 13670 bp, 11 predicted proteins | sample 5400671 | NCBI WGS metagenome assembly WNGD01 (sample SAMN13153369, study PRJNA577476) | soil metagenome | isolation source: 40 cm soil or saprolite under grassland replicate 2 | place: USA:California | collected 2016-06-15
AGGCGTCGGCCGCAAAACAGCAGCCTGCGTGCTGATCTTCACCTGGGGCATCCCGGAGATCCCGGTCGACGTCCACATCCACCGGGTCGGCGGCCGGCTCGGCCTCTTCCCGCCTAACTCCTCCTTCGAGCGAACCCACGACGAGATGCTGGCGATCGTCGATCCCGAGGACGCCTACGAGCTGCACATGAACCTGATCAGGCACGGGCGCGAGATCTGCCGCCCCAAGCCACGCTGCGGAGAATGCGAGCTGCGGCGGATGTGTCCCTGGTACCGCAATGAGCGCGGGGGCGCCAGTAGTATCCGCGCCGCCGGTCGGCGGGACTGACCCGGGGGACCGGCCCCAACTCGCCAAATGAGCAAGCGAACCTTCATCGTCTTCGGGCTGCTGGTCGTCTTCCTCGCGGTCCTCATCCCCTGGCTCGCCTTCCGCTCGGACGGGGACGCGGCGCGGGGCGCGCAGGAGGTCCCGGCCAGCCTAAAGGAAGGCCAGAGCCTCTTCCAGACCAACTGCGGCACCTGCCACACGCTCTACGCCGCCGGCACGGACGGCAACTTCGCGCCGGACCTGGACCTCCTGTTGGCGCCGTCGGGGCCGCCCAGCGGTTCCACCGCGAAGCAGACGATCGAAGCGACCGAAGGGCGCGTCCTCAACGCGATCGAAAACGGCGTCGACAGCAGCACCACGCCAGGCCGCATGCCGCCGGGCATCCTCTCCGGCGAGCAGGCCGAAGAAGTAGCCGAATTCGTCGCCCACACCGCGGGCGAGGGCTAGCCTCCGGACCTCAGAGCGTTAGCGCGAGAAGCGCAAAGCGCTGAACACCCCCGCGTGGTCTGAGTCCCAGAAGCCGTTGAGCTTCTGTGATCTGCCATACTAACACTTAGATTTCTTAGGCTTAGATAACGAAACTCCCCTGGACTCTGGAGGTACTTGACAGTGGGCAAGACGATTGGAATCGACCTTGGCACGACCAACTCCTGCGTCGCCGTGATGGAGGGCGGCGAGCCGACCGTCCTCGAGAACGCCGAGGGCGGGCGGACGACACCCTCCGTCGTCGCCTTCACCGATTCCGGCGATCGGCTCGTCGGCACGGTCGCCAAGCGCCAGGCGGTGATGAACCCCGAGAACACGATCTTCTCGATCAAGCGCTTCATGGGTCGTAAGGAGGCGGAGGTCAAAGAGGAGGAGACGATCGTCCCCTACAAGGTCGTGGCGGGCCCCAACGGCGACGTCCGCGTCGAGGTGCGCGGCGAGCAGTACAGCCCTCCCGAGATCAGCGCGATGATTCTCCAGAAGCTGAAGACCGACGCCGAAGCGAAGCTGGGCGAGACGGTCGACAGCGCGGTGATCACCGTCCCCGCCTACTTCAACGACGACCAGCGCCAGGCGACCAAGGACGCCGGCAAGATCGCCGGGCTTGACGTGAAGCGGATCATCAACGAGCCGACCGCCGCCTCGCTCGCCTACGGCCTCGAGAAGGAGGAGGCCGACCACGCGATCCTCGTCTTCGACCTCGGCGGCGGCACCTTCGACGTCTCCGTCCTCGAAATCGGCGAGGGCGTCTTCGAGGTGAAGTCGACCGCCGGCGACAACCACTTGGGCGGCGACAACTGGGACAAGGCGATCGTCGAGTGGCTGGTCGCCGAGTTCAAACGCGACCAGGGCGTCGACCTAGCACAGGACAAGAACTCCCTCCAGCGCCTCTACGAGGCGGCGGAGAAAGCGAAGATCGAGCTCTCCTCGACCCAGGAGACGCAGATCAACCTGCCCTTCATCACCGCGGTGGAGGGGCAGCCGAAGCACCTCGACCTGAAGCTCACCCGCTCGAAGCTGAACGAGCTGACGTCAGCCCTGCTGGAGCGGATCGTCGGGCCGGTGAAGCGGGCGCTGGACGACGCCGGCGACGTCGGCATCGCCCACGTCGTCCTGGTCGGCGGCATGACCCGGATGCCGGCGGTGCGCGACCGCGTCAAGGAGCTGACAGGCAAGGATCCCCACCAGGGGGTCAACCCCGACGAGGTGGTGGCGGTCGGCGCCGCGATCCAGGCGGGAGTGCTGGCCGGCGACGTCAAGGACGTGCTGCTGCTCGACGTCACCCCGCTGACGCTGGGGATCGAGACCAAAGGCGGCGTGATGACGAAGCTGATCGAGCGCAACACGACGATCCCGACCAAGAAGTCGGAGATCTTCTCCACCGCCGAGGACAACCAGCCGTCGGTGGAGATTCATGTGCTGCAGGGCGAGCGCGAGATGGCCGCCGGCAACAAGAGCCTCGGCAAGTTCCAGCTGACGGGGATCCCGCCGGCGCCGCGCGGGCTGCCGCAGATCGAGGTCACCTTCGACATCGACGCCAACGGCATCCTGCACGTGACGGCGAAGGACCTGGGGACCGGCAAAGAGCAGAAAATCGAGATCAAGTCGGGCTCCGGCCTCTCCGAGGAGGAGATCGAGGGCATGGTCCGCGACGCCGAGGCGCACGCGGAGGAGGACCGCGTGCAGCGCGAGCTGGCCGAGGCGCGCAACATCGCCGAGAACGCCGCCTACCAGTCCGAGAAACAGCTCGAGGAGCTGGGCGACAAAGTCGACTCCGCGGCCAAGGAAGAGATTGAGGCGGCGATCAAGGAGGTGCGCGAGTCGCTCGGCTCCGGCAGCGCCGAGGAGATCAACGCGAAGACCGAAGCGCTGACCGCGGCCTTCCAGAAGGTCTCCGAGCAGATCTACGCGGCGGCGCAGGAGCAGGCGGCGGCCTCGGCCGACGGCGCGTCCGCCGCGGGCGAGTCCTCCGACGAGGAGGAGGTCGTCGACGCCGAGGTGGTCGACGAGGGCGACGACAAATGACATTGCCTCAGGACGGGGATTCCACAGAGCGCTCGGCCGCGGGGCCTGTCGACGAGGGACAGGGCGATCGGCCCGCGGGTCCTGTCGCCGCAGGGCGAGGGACCGACGAATCGACCGCGGGTCCTGACGCCGTAGGGGACCCCCCACCCCCTGCGGTAGCTAAAGCTTCCTCGGGGGTGGGCCCCCCTACGGCGCCACCCGCGGAGGATGCGGCGGCGCAGCCCGAAGCTGGCGAGAGCGTCGAGAAGGACCTAGACGCTCTGCTCTCCGATGTCCAACGCGAGAGAGATGAGTACCTCGATCTCGCAAAGCGGACCAAGGCCGACTTCGAGAATTTCCGCAAGCGGATGGCCGCGGAGGTGCAGGCGGCCGCCGCGCGCGGCAAGGGGGAGCTTCTAAGGGATGTGGTGCCCGTTCTCGACGATCTGGAGCGGGCGATTCAGGCGGCCGGGCTGGACCCGGAGGGTGACTCTGAGGATGGGTTGTCGCATGGAGTGCTGCTCGTCTACCGCAGCCTGCGCGACACGCTCGCGCGCAACGGGGTCGAGCCGGTCGACCCGGTGGGGGAGAAGTTCGATCCGCAGTGGCACGAGGCGCTCTCGACCCAACCCGCCGACGGCGCGGAGCCGGGCACCGTCCTCGAGGTGGTGCAGAAGGGCTACCGCCTCGACGACCAGTTGATCCGCCCTGCGCGCGTGGTGGTCAGCGAGTAGGAGACGGTGGCCGAGGACCTCTACAAGACGCTGGGCGTCTCCAAGGGAGCGTCCGACGAGGAGATCAAGAAGGCGTACCGCAAGCTGGCGCGCAAGTACCACCCCGATCGCAACCCCGACGACCCGAAGGCGGAGGAGCGGTTCAAGGAGGTGCAGGGCGCCTACGACACCCTCTCCGATCCCGAGAAGCGCAAGGAGTACGACCAGGGCGGGATGTTCGGCGGCTTCGCCGGTCGGCCCGGGGGCTTCGGCGGCCAGCCCTTCGGCGGCCCCGGTGGAGGCGCGGGCTTCGGCGGCGACTTCGGCGACATCCTCTCGAACCTGTTCGGCCGCGGTGGCGGCGGCCAAGCCCAGCCTCAGCAGCAGCGCGGCCGCGACCTCGAAACCGAGGTCAGCCTCAGCTTCGACCAGGCGGTCAACGGGACCCAGGTCAGCGTCAACGTGCCGAAGGCCGAGCGCTGCCGCACCTGCGGCGGAAGCGGCGCCAAACCGGGGACCAGCCCGATCACCTGCCCGCGCTGCGGCGGCCGCGGCATCGACGCCCAGAGCCAGGGCTTCTTCTCGATCAGCCAGCCCTGCCCGCAGTGCGGCGGCGCCGGCCAGATCATCGAGGACCCCTGCCCGACCTGCGGCGGCTCCGGCCTCACCCAGCAGACGAAGCGCTACAAGGTGAACATCCCGGCCGGGGTCAAGGACGGGACGCGGATCCGCCTCGCCGGCAAGGGCGAGGCCGGCCCGCGCGGCGGGCCGCCGGGCGACCTCTTCGTCGTCACCCGCGTCGCCGCCTCCCCTGTCTTCAAACGGCTCGACGGCGGCAACCTCGAGGTCACCGTGCCGATCACGATTGCCGAGGCGCTGCGCGGGGCGACGATCGAGGTGCCGACGCTTGAGGGGACGAAGAAGATCAAGGTCCCGGCGGGCACTCGCCACGGCACGATCCAGCGGCTGCGCGGCGAGGGCGCGCCGAAGCCGCGCGGCAAGGGTCGAGGCGACATCCGCTACCGGCTCGAGATCGAGATGCCGCAGAAGCTGACGAAGGAGCAGCGCGAGGCGGCTGAGAAGCTGGCAGAGGCCTTCAACGGCTCCGACCCGCGCGCAGAGCTGCTGGCGAAGGCGGCGATCCGATGAGCACAGACGGGCGACACGTGCGGCGGGAAAGGATCGAAACGAAGATCGACTCCGAGCGGGGAGTCTTCATGATCTCCGTAGCCGCCGAGCTCGCCCACATGCACCCCCAGACGCTACGGGTGTACGAGGCGCGGGGCCTGGTCACGCCGCAGCGCTCGCCGAAGAACACCAGGCTCTACTCGCAGCGCGACGTCGAGCTGCTGCAGCGGATCCAGCGGATGACCTCCGAGGAGGGGCTGAACCTGGCCGGCGTCGAGACCGTGCTGGAGATGGAACGACGGGTGGAGAGGATGCGCGCCGAGCTGAAGCGGATGCGGCGGCGGGCCGAGGAGCTGGAACGCCAGCAGAAAGAACGGAGGAGCTGATGCAGCCCGATCGATTCACCGTCAAGTCACAGGAAGCGGTCGCGGCGGCGCAACGACTCGCGGCGGCCGGGCGCAATCCGGAGCTGGCGCCGGCGCACCTGCTGATCGCGCTGCTCGAGCAGGACGACGGTCTGGTCGTGCCGATCCTGCAGAAGCTGGGCGCCGACGTGGCGGGGATCTCGGCTCGGGCACGCGAGGCCGTCGACGCGTTGCCGAAGCTGAGCGGCGGCGAGGAGCCGGAGGCGCGACCGTCCTCGGCGCTGGTCAAGACGCTTCAGGGGGCGGAGAAGGAGATGGCGAAGCTCGGCGACGAGTACATCTCGACCGAGCACATCCTGCTGGCGCTGACCGACAAGGGCTCCGGCGTCGCCGACGTGCTCTCCGACCGCACCTCGCTGGAGAAGGCGGTCGCCGAGGTGCGTGGCTCGCACAGGGTCACCTCCCCCAATCCCGAGGACACGGTGCAGGCGCTGGAGAAATTCGGCCGCGACCTGACCGCGGAGGCGGAGGCGGGCAAGCTCGACCCGGTGATCGGCCGCGACGAGGAGATCCGCCGCGTGATCCAGGTCCTCTCCCGCCGCACCAAGAACAACCCGGTGCTGATCGGCGACCCCGGCGTCGGCAAGACGGCGATCGTCGAGGGGCTGGCGCAACGGATCGTCGACGGCGACGTGCCCGAGAGCCTGCGCGACCGCCGCGTGATCGCGCTCGACATCGGCTCGCTCTTGGCCGGCTCCAAATACCGGGGCGAGTTCGAGGAGCGGCTGAAGGCGGTGCTCTCCGAGGTGCAGGAGGCCGCGGGCCAGATCGTCCTCTTCCTCGATGAGCTGCACACGATCGTCGGCGCCGGGGCCGCCGAAGGCGCGGTCGACGCCGCCAACCTGCTGAAGCCGATGCTTGCGCGCGGCGAGCTGCGCGCGGTCGGCGCCACCACCCTCGACGAGTACCGCAAGCAGATCGAGAAAGACGCGGCGCTGGAGCGGCGCTTCCAGCCGGTCTACGTCGGCGAGCCCGACGTCGCCGACACGATCGCGATCCTGCGCGGGCTGAAGGAGCGCTACGAGGTCCACCACGGGGTGCGGATCGCCGACTCGGCGATCGTCGCCGCGGCGACCCTCTCGGAGCGCTACATCGCCGACCGCTTCCTCCCCGACAAGGCGATCGACCTGATCGACGAGGCCGCCTCGCGGCTGAAGATCGAGATCGACTCGATGCCGACCGAGATCGACGAGGTCGAGCGGCGCATCCAGCAGCTCGAGATCGAGCGCGAAGCGCTGAAGAAAGAGAAGGACGAGGCTTCGAAGGCGCGGCTGGAGGCGATCGAGTCCGAGCTGGCCGAGCTGCGCGAGCGCTCCGGCGAGATGAAAGCGCGCTGGCAGAACGAGAAGGACGCGATCGAGGCGATCAAGGAGGCGAAGGCGCGCCTGGAGGAGGCGGGGCGCGAGGCGGAGCGGGCCGAGCGCGACGCCGACCTCGAGCGGGCGGCGAAGCTGCGCTACGGCGAGATCCCGGAGCTGGAGCAGGTTGTCGCCGAGGGGGAGGCACGATTGGCCGAGCTGCACGCCGGCGGCGGCACAATGCTGACCGAGGAGGTGACCGAGGAGGAGGTCGCCGAGGTCGTCGCCAAGTGGACCGGGATCCCGGTCAGCCGCCTGATGGAGGGCGAGGTCGAGAAGCTGATCCACATGGAGGAGCGCCTGCACGAGCGGGTGATCGGCCAGGACGAGGCGATCGAGGCGGTCTCCAACGCGCTGCGGCGCTCGCGGGCCGGGCTCTCGGACCCGAACCGGCCGATCGGCAGCTTCCTCTTCCTCGGCCCGACCGGGGTCGGCAAGACCGAGCTGGCAAGGGCATTGACCGAGCTGATGTTCGACTCCGAGCAGGCGATCGTCCGCCTCGACATGTCCGAGTACATGGAGAAGCACACGGTGGCGCGGCTGATCGGCGCCCCGCCCGGCTACGTCGGCTACGAGGAGGGCGGCCAGCTGACCGAGGCGGTGCGGCGCCGCCCCTACGCGGTCGTCCTGCTCGACGAGATCGAGAAGGCACACCCCGACGTCTTCAACACGCTCTTGCAGATCATGGACGACGGGCGGCTCACCGACGGCCAGGGCCGCACCGTCAGCTTCACCAACACGGTCCTGATCATGACCTCGAACGTCGGCAGCGACCGGATCGTCTCCGAGTCGGTCGACGAGAAGATGCGGGAGCAGATCGAAGAGGTGCTGGCGATGACCTTCAAGCCGGAGTTCCTCAACCGGATCGACGACACGGTGATCTTCCACCGCCTCTCCAAGCAGGACATCGGGCGGATCGTCGAGCTTCAGGTCGAGCAGCTCGTCGGCCGGGTGCGCGAGCGCGGGATCGAGGTCGAGCTGACCGACGACGCCCGCACCCTGCTCGGCAATCTCGGCTACGACCCGACCTATGGCGCGCGGCCCTTGAAGCGGGTGATCCAGAAGCAGCTCGTCGACAGGCTGGCGCTGAAGATCCTCGAGGGCGAGTTCGGCGAGGGTGAAGTCGTCCGGGTCGACGCCGCGGACGGCGAGCTGAGCTTCGAGAAGGCCACTGCCGAGGCCGCTGCCGCATCGGCCCTTTAACAACCGGTTTACCTTATTGCCGCACAATACGGGTGGGATTTGGGCAGGCGCCGGGGGATTTGAGATTCGCAATCCATGCGGCCAGACTTCAGGAGTCGGCCTGAAATTCCGACGTAAGCTTCAGCGAGCTTCAAATCCATGCTCAGACGACGCGCAATCAACTTGGGTGTGAGCCCCACCGGGGCGGGGGCCGGCCGCCGCGTGCTCTGGGCGTTCGAGGACCGGGTCGTCTGGGGTGGCGCCGACGCGCTGCGGACGATTGTTGACGTCGTCAGGTGGCCGTTCGAGCGGGCCGCCTGGGCGATCGAGAGCCACTTGATCTGGCCGCTGCGGGAGCGCGCCGGAGAGCTGAGCGCGCCGGTGCGCGCCGCCGGGACCGCCGCAGTCGCCGCGGCGGCGATCGGCGCCGGCGTGCTCGGCCTGACCTGGGCGGCGGGCGGCGGGACGAGCGCCGGGACCAAGCCGGCCTCGCCGGGCCCGCCGGTTCTCGCGCAGCCGGTGCACGAAGCTGTGGCCACGGCGCCGCCGAAGCTGCATGGCGTCGCTCCCGACTTCACCCCGGAAGCCGGCGGCGGCGCGTCGAAGGTCTCAGAAGGCAAGGCGCTCGCCGATCGAGTGGCGACTGTCGACTCCGGCGCCGCGGGCTCGGCATCCGCGTCTTCGGCGGTGAGCGGCGCCCCGGCCGGCCCGGCGGCGCTGAAGGTCGCCCACCGGTTCTCCGGCGCCTTCGTCCTCTACGAGACCGGCCAGGAAAACGCCAAGGTCCGTGCGACCTTCGCCGAGACAGCGACCCCGCGGCTCTCCCGCTCGCTGCTGCGCCGGCCCCCCCGCCTGCCGGCGAACGTCGAGGTGCCGCGGGCCAAGGTCGTGAACGTCGTGCCCGGGCCCCCGGTCGGCGAGGACGCCACCGTCAGCGTCTCGCTGCTGCGGGTCGGTCTGACCAGCGAGCTGCGACTGAGCATGCACCGCGGCAAGGACGGCAAGTGGCAAGTAGCGGACGTCCTCGGCTGATGGGAAGGATTCGCAACACGCTCGCGATGGCCGCTGTCGGGGCCGCGTTGACCGCCTCCAGCGCGTCGGGCGCCGAAGCGCCGCCCCCCTCGCCGTCGGCGCCCGCCGGGCCACCGCAGCAACCGGCAAGCACCACGAAAGTGCCCGCTCCGGTGACGCCGGGCGTCCAGCAGGGCGCGACCCTGGTCGCGCCCCCGGCCCCGGCGGAGCCGACCAAACCCCAGCACACCGGCGGCACCCCTTCGGGTGGATCGGGCAAGGAAAGCGCCGAACCCAAGCCGTCTCCTTCGACGAGCGAACCCGCTCCCGGGGCAACGGCCGTTCCCACTCCCTCGCAGGCGTTCGCGGTTCCCTCGGTGCCGACCTCCAGCTGCGCGGCCGCCGGGGTTCCGCCGATCCTGGTCCCGATCTACCAGCGTGCGGCCGCCGCCTACGGGCTGGGACCGCAGGGCGCCTCGGTGCTGGCCGGGATCAACGAGGTCGAGACGGCGTTCGGCACCAACCTCAACGTCTCCTCGGCCGGCGCGGTCGGCTGGATGCAGTTCATGCCCTCGACCTGGGAAACCTACGGCGTCGACGCCAACGGGGACGGGGTCAGCGACCCCTACAACCCCGAAGACGCGATCTTCGCCGCCGCCCGCTACCTGAGCGCGGCCGGGATGCCGGCCGACACCTACGGCGCGATCTACGCTTACAACCACGCCGACTGGTACGTCGCCGAGGTCCTCGCCAACGCCAACTGCTACGCCCCCACCCTGGGCGGGGCGGCGGGCGCCCTGGTGACCACGCCGGAGCTTCAGGTGCTGAGCTGCCGCCCGGGGCCGGGCTGGCACCGGACGATCCCCCCCGAATACCTCGACGCGTTCGAGGCTGCCGCAGCCCGCTACGACCTCGGCCAGCGCGGCGTCTGGGCGCTTGCCGCGGTCGCCCGGCTGGAGTCGAACTTCGGCCGCGGCCTGAGCAAGCGCCAGCTGCGCCAGACCGGCGCGCTCGGCCTCGAACCGAGCGAGTGGCATCGCTACGCGGTGGACGGCGACGAGGACGGGCGCATCCGCCACGCCGACCCGGCGGACTCCGCCGCCACGCTGGCGCGCCTGATCTGGTCGCGCGGCAGCATCCGCGCCGGCGTCTTCACCCACAACCAGGCGGCCTGGTACGTGCAGGCCGTCCTCCGGGACGGGGGCGATCGTCGCGATCGGCGACGCCAAGGTGCTGCGGACCGGCGCGCCGGGCTGGCCCGAAGAAGGCGGGGTTCTCTACCAGCTGCTGGACGGGCCGCTGAAGGGCGAGTCGATCTTCGTCTACGAGGGGGTCGACGCCACCGTGCAGCCCGGGCAGACGGTCAAAGCCGGGCAGCAGATCGCCACGTTCAGGCCCGGCGGCTCGATCGAGATCGGCTTCGCCGACGCCGCCGGCACGCCCCTCAGCCACGCCGAATACTACGAGGGCAAGGTCACCGAGTCGGGGCTCGAGATGTTCTCGCTGCTCCAGGCGCTCGGGGTCTGACCGTAGACACGCCCGCCGCTCCTCGCGTAACTTAGTACCTGACGCGAACCACGCGCGAGAGGAGACTGGATATGCCCACCTACGTGATGCTTACCAACCTGACCGCCGACGGAATCCGCACGCTGAAGAACAACCCGGGCCGGGTGGCCGAGGTCAACAAGGAGGTCGAGCAGATCGGCGCCAAGGTGCTGGCGCAGTACGCGACGCTCGGCCAGTACGACTTCGTCACGATCGTCGAAGCCCCCGACGAGAAGACGATGGCGAAGGTCTCGGTCGAGCTCGGCTCGCGCGGCACGATGAGCAGCCAGACCCTGGCGGCGATGCCGGCGGACGAGCTGGCGGGCTCCCTCTAGGGACTCGCGCTTGAGGATCCTGGTCGTCGGCGGGGGCGGGCGCGAGCACGCGATCGTACGGGCGCTGGCGCGCTCCGCCCACGCGCCCGAGCTGCTCTGCGCGCCCGGCAACGCGGGGATCGTCGCCGACGCCGAGTGCCTGCCGCAGGTCGGCGCCGAGGACGTCGAGGCGATCGTCGCGGCGTCGCGGGAACGCGCCGCCGACCTCGTCCTGATCGGGCCGGAGGCGCCGCTGGTCGCCGGCGCGCTCGACGCGCTCGAGGACGCGGGGGTGCCGGCCTTCGGGCCGAGCGCCGCCGCGGCCGAGCTGGAGGGCTCGAAGGCGTTCGCCAAGGAGCTGATGAAGGAGGCAGGCGTTCCGACCGCCGCCCACACGCTGCTGGCCAGTCGCGAGCAGGCGATCGAGCAGCTCGCCTGCGCCTCCTACCCGGCGGTGCTGAAGGCCGACGGGCTGGCGGCGGGCAAGGGCGTGCTGATCTGCGCGACCGAGGCCGAGGCGCGGGAGGCCGTCGACGTCTTCTTCACCGAGCGGCGCTTCGGCGAGACGACCGTGGTGCTGGAGGAGTTCCTCGAGGGCGAGGAGCTCTCGCTGCTGGCGCTGTGCGACGGCGAGAGCGTCGTGCCGCTGACGCCCGCCCAGGACTACAAGCGAATCTTCGACGGCGATGCGGGGCCGAACACCGGCGGGATGGGCAGCTACTCGCCGGTCCCGGGCTTCGGCGCGGCCGAGGTCGAGGAGATAGTCGACGCCGTGCACAGGCCGGTCGTCGCCGAGATGGCGCGGCGCGGGCGCCCCTTCCACGGAGTCCTCTACGCCGGGCTGATGATCGGGCCGGGCGGACCCAAGGTGCTCGAGTTCAACGTCCGGTTCGGCGATCCCGAGACGCAGGCGGTGCTGCCGCGACTGCGCTCGGACCTGGTCGACCTCTGCCTCGCCGCGCGCGAGCCGGGCGGACTGGCGGGGATGGAGGCCGAGTTCGCGGAGGAGTGGGCCGTCACCCTGGTCCTCGCCTCGGCCGGCTACCCGGAGTCCTCCTCGAAGGGCGATGCGATCCGCGGCATCGAGGCGGCGGCGGAGCTGGCCGAGGTCACCCACGCCGGCACGGCGGAGCGCGACGGCGTCGTGGTCACAGCCGGCGGCCGCGTCCTCAACGTGACCGGGCTGGGGACGACGCCTGCGCAGGCGCGCGATCGCGCGTACGATGCCGCCAGCCGGATCGAGTTCGACGGGATGCAGATGCGATCCGACATCGCCGCCCGCGCCGTGGAGCGGGTGCCCAGTTAAAGAGAGGAAGAGATGAGCGAGATCTCAGAGGACCCACAGCCGGCCGCAGAGACGATGCCCGCCGTCGAAGAGGCCTTCGAGGAGATCAGCGTCGACGAGCCCCTGGTCGGGATCATCATGGGCTCGAAGAGCGACAAGCCCAAGATGCAGCCGGCGGGCGCCGCCTTGCACGAGGCCGGCATCCGCTACGAGGTGCGGGTGATGAGCGCCCACCGCGACCCCGAGCAGGTCCGCGAGTACTGCCACAACGCGCGGATGCGGGGCCTGAGGGTGATCATCGCCGGCGCCGGGATGTCGGCGGCGCTGCCCGGCGTCGCCGCCGCTCACACCGACCTGCCGGTGATCGGCGTGCCGATCCTCGGCAAGAGCCTCGGCGGCCTCGACGCCCTGCTCTCGGCGGTGCAGATGCCGCCGGGCATCCCGGTCGCCTGCGTGGCGATCGACGGCGCCAAGAACGCCGGAATCTTGGCCGCGAGAATCATCAGCGCATGAACGTGAAGCTCCAGGCGGGCGGGTCCTGTCGTCGGGGTGGGGTGGCCCTCGGCGGCCCTACGTGCTGCTCCGGGCGCCGGGACACATCGCCGGTAGGGATGAGGCCTCGCCTTCCACAGCCTCCGGGACCGGCGAGTCCACCCCACCCCGACGCCACCCGCCCGAGTGGAGGTGTCGATTGATACCGCGATACACGCGGCCTGCAATTGGCGAGATTTGGTCGGTCCAGCGTAAGTTCGAGTGCTGGTTGGAGGTCGAGTTGGCGGCAACCGAGAGCTGGGCTGAGGAGGGGGTGGTGCCGCGGGAGGCCGCTGAGGCGGCGCGGGCGAGCGCGGCGTTCACGGTCGAGGCGGTCGGGGAGCGGGAGAAGGTCACCGACCACGACGTCGCCGCCTTCGTCGACGTCGTCGCCGATTCCGTTGGCGAGCACGGGCGCTGGGTCCACTACGGGCTCACCTCCTCCGACGTGCTCGACACAGCGCTGGCACTTCAGCTGCGCCAGGCCGGCGAGATCGTCCTCGCCAGCGCCCGCGCCTACCGCGACGCGCTGGTCGGGCGGGCGCTGGAGCATCGCGACACCCTCTGCGTCGGCCGCACCCACGGCGTCCACGCCGAGCCGACCAGTTTCGGCCTGCGCCTCGCCGGCTTCGCCTTCGAGGCCGACCGCAACCTCGCCCGCCTCGACAACGCCTTCGAGCAGCTCGCCTTCGGCAAGCTCTCCGGCGCCGTCGGCACCTACGCCTCCGTGCCTCCCGCGGTCGAGGCGCGGGTGATGGAGCGGCTCGGGCTGAAGCGGGAGGACGTCGCCACCCAGGTGGTCCCGCGCGACCGCCACTCCGTCCTCACCTCGCGGATCGCGATTGCCGGCGGCGGCCTGGAGCGCTTCGCGACCGAGGTCCGCAACCTCCAGCGCACGGAGGTGCGCGAGGTCGAGGAGCCCTTCGCCTCCGGTCAGCAGAAGGGCTCCTCGGCGATGCCCCACAAGCGCAACCCGATCCGCAGCGAGCGGATCGTCGGCCTCGCCCGCGTCCTGCGCGGCTACGCGCAGGCCGGCCTCGAGAACATCGCCCTCTGGCACGAGCGCGACATCTCCCACTCCGGCGCCGAGCGGGTGATCCTCCCCGACGCGACGATCGCGCTCGACTACATGCAGGACCTGGCGGCGAAGGTCGCGGCCGAGATGACCGTCCGCGTCGACCGCATGCGCGAGAACCTCGATCTGACCCACGGCGCCCTCTTCAGCCAGCGCGCCCTCACCGCCCTGGTCGAGACCGGGATGGGCCGCGACGAGGCCTACCGCGTCGTCCAGGAGAGCGCCCAGCGCGCCTGGGACACCGGCACCAACCTCCGCGACCTCCTGGCCGAGGCCGCCCCCGGC
>WNGD01004527.1_pt1 | contig 13666 bp, 15 predicted proteins | sample 5400671 | NCBI WGS metagenome assembly WNGD01 (sample SAMN13153369, study PRJNA577476) | soil metagenome | isolation source: 40 cm soil or saprolite under grassland replicate 2 | place: USA:California | collected 2016-06-15
GTCGAGCCCGCCCTGTGAGAGGCAGGGATCGCTGATGAGCGGCGACGAGTACGAGGCGGCATTGATGTCGTTCGGAACGTAAGTGCACGGCTGGAAGACGTCGAAGCCGTCCACGTCGTCGTCGGCGCCGGTCTCGCGAGGATCCGTGCCGGGCACGAGGTCGCGGGAGTCCGTCCAGGCAGCCTTCACCGTGCCTCCGACTGCCGAGATGTAGAGGTAGTCACCCCAGAAGCCGTCCCGCCGGGAGCCGTGCGTCTCCCAGCCGAAGTTGCTTCCGACCGAGGAGACCTGGGTTTCGCTCCAGCTCACGCCGCCGTTCGTGGACTGGGCCACGTACGTGTTTACGACGTTGCCGGAGTTGGCTCCGGACGCGGTGTTCCCCGGCGGGCGGCCGGCCGAGTACGCCGGGTCGGCGCGCGAGTCGTAGAAGACGACGCTGATCGTGCCGCCGCTCGACGCGATGTCGGGGAACCACTGGTGGCCGGCCGCGACCGTGTCGAGCGTCGCCGAAGGCGTCGGCCAGCTAAGGCCGTCCGGCGAGTTGCGGACGAAGATCTTCGACTGGCCGGTCGTGGTCCTCGCCGCCCAGACCACGTGCACGCCGGTTGCATCGGCGGCGACCGTCGACGAGCTAAAGAACCGCGAGAACGTGAACCCGCTCGGGCAGGCGAACGGCCCGTCGCCGCAGTCCGAGGCGCCGTTGCCGCTGTACTGGCTGGAGTCGAATTGGTCGATCGAGGCCACGAGGGCCGGCGGCCCGAAGGTCACGCCGCCGTTCGTCGACTTCACGAGCCAGATGCCGGTGCTCGGATTGGACCTGGACGGATACTCGATAAACGTCACGTACACCGCGCCGTCGGGACCGACCGCGACGTCGGCGAATGACGCGGTGCCGAGCGCGACCGGCGTGGCGCGGATCGGCTGCGAGAACGTTAGCCCGTGGTCGGTGGAGCGGGAGACCAGAACCGCGTTGTTCCCGGCCTGCCCACTGTACTGCGACCACGCGAGGTAGACGTTGCCTGAGTGCGGGCCGTTCGTCTGGTCGACGGCGATGTTGTCCTTGTCCTGGAAGAGCCCGCTCGCCTCGAAGAGGGCGGACGGCGCGCCCTTCTTCACGAGCACGGTCCGGTCGTAGGTGCCGCCGTCGTTCGTGTACCGGGCGACGTAGATGCCGCCGTTGACGGGCTTTCCTCGGTTGAAGCAGATGAACGCGTAGAACAGACGGCCGGCGTTGTCGAATGCCTGGCTCGGATCGCCGGCGGCGCCGCACGTCCCGTGCGCCGGCGAGGCGGTGCCGCCCGCAGACGTATCGGCTGGATAGCCCGGCACGACGCTGTCCTGCCAGCTTGAGCCACCGTCTGTCGAGCGGTAGTAGCCGGCCCACACGTCACCGTTCACCATCGAGGCGCAGTAGTCGTTCGCGCCGGCGGCGATCACGGACGTGTCGTGCGGGTCGACGGCCACGCTCGGCTCGTTCTGTTGGCGTCTGCCCGTGCTGCAGGCGGCCGTGGTCGCGTCGCTCGAGCCGTCGTAGCGCAGGTAGCTCGAGGCGGTGTCGTCCCGCGTCACGCGTGCGTTCGCGCCCACGCCCAATGCCGAGCTCGTGAAGGCGACGGCAGCGACGACGATCGAGCCGATGAAGAACGAGGTAGCTCTCATCTGAACCTCCCCTATCGGCCGCAGTAGCTCGTGAGCCCAAGGTGGGCAGATGGCCGACAGCGGAAGTCTCGCAAACTTTGGGCGCCCAAATCCGATCGATGACGCGCAGGCGCTCCTCGCCGGACAGCACGCTCGGCTTTCGCATCGAAGACTTTCGCCTGAGGCCCGAGCTCGTGCACTTCGGCGAGGGTCGCCGTTGCTCAGTCGACAGCCGGAAGCTCCTGATCGCTCGACGCTTCACGGGCCTCACGGTTGAAGGCGTCCCTCGTCCGGGCGAATAGGCTCTGCGCCTGCTCGCGGCTGTCGCCGACGGCGGTGAGGCCGATCAACCCGTGCCGGCCGAGCGTGGTCATCATGTGGAAAACGGTCCCTGTCTTAGTCGTATGGTCGAAGTGGAGGCCGTTGCGAACGGCCAAGTCGAAGACGTCGTCCGGCTGCAGCACTCGGTATTTCTCGGACTCGAGCCGATCGGTGGACACGAAGAACTTCGCCTCCCCGGTCGGCGTCAGGAAGAGGGCACGCCCGGCGTCGTACGTGCCATCCGTGAGGAACTGCAGGGTGAGGTAAGGGTGTGTTGTGCCGCCCTTGCGCAGGTTCAACTCGATCGCGTACGGCTTCCACCCGCCGTCCGTCCGAGCGGTGAGAAAGTCGACCGCAAACCGGCCGATGACGCCGCGCCCTGCGAGCGCCTCGCCGACCTTGAGCGCCTCGTGCGCGATCTGGCGCGCATATTCGTCGCTTGCCGGGAACACCGACCCAAGGAAGCTCAGCCCGCTCGCACCGCCGAGCAGCTGGTCATGCGTCGAGAGCTGCTCGATTTTGCCGAGCGGCGTCGCGCGCATCTGAACGCTTGGGCTGCGGAGCTCCCTCGCCACGACGAGCTCCTCGACGATGCCGCCGTCGGCGAGCCGCTCGAGGAATCGCTCAGGGCTCGAATGTGCGTCCTCGGGACGAAGGTCGCTCAGCCGCTGTTCGACACGCGCCCGCTCCGCCTCCTCGAGCCCACGCACGTCGAGCACAGCATTCCCGTATCCGGATACCCCCTCGTCGTGCTTCAGCACCACCGACTCGATGCCCGGCCTCGCCGCCACGAGCTCGAGCACCGCGTCGACCGAGCGCAGCCCCTCGCGGCCCTCTGGATGCGGGACGCCGGCCTCCGCGAAGAGCGCCCGCCCGCCGCTCTTCGTCCCGAGCACGCTGAACTTCGGGTCGGCGCCGTACATCGGGATCCCGAGCCGAAGGGCGAGATCGCGTTCGAGTCGCGTGGTGTTGTAGGGAACGAGGTGTGCGCGATCGGGATCCCCCGCGAGCAAGCGAATCTCGTCGAGGAGCCGCGGACGCTCGAGCAGCTTCGCCGACAGCGGCGGCGGCCCGCCGTCGTGCGGACTCACGAGGTGGAGCCGCCGCCGCGCGTGGCTTGCGACGACGCCCGGAAGGAGCCCGAGATAGTAGTCGATCACGCTCGGCTGGATCGGCTGCGAGGTGACATAGATCAGCTTCGCGCGCGGCTGCCGAAGCAGGAAGAGAAGGAAGAGATAGCGTTCCTCGTATGCTTGGCGCTTTGTCGAGTCGAGCGGCAGCTCGACGCCGCTGAGCGACGGGACGACGACGATCCCGTACGGCTCGTCCGTGAACTCCTCGATGAGCTCCCACTGCGGAACGAGCTTGCGCTGGAGCGCGTCGAACCGCGCCTGGAGCTCCGGCTCGGGCAGCGGCATCCCAAGGCGGTCGAGATCGGCCGTCGCCACCGGGTCGGGGGCGCCGACGTGCATGCCCGCATTCTCGCACCGAGTCAGGCGTCGGTGCTCGGCGGACCGGCTTGAACCGCCGGCACCGCCGACCTTCGCGGGCTCGATTCCCGCCGCCTCCAGCTTTCGTACTACCGGCCACTCGGTGACTGCGGTCGCACCCGCGGCCGCGAGCGCCGCGGCCATCCAGTTTCTCCGCTGCCTCCTTCTCCGCCTGCAACGGTCGGCAGCCATGGCGGCGGCGTCCAGCGCTCGCGCTCCCATGCTTCGGCGCCTCTACGACTTTCCGCGATTTTTGGATCTGGTCTTCTATCGCGACGTCAGCAGTTCGTACCAGTGCTCGGCGATCGCGGTCGCACCGGCGAGGTTCGGCTCGATCACACTGACGAACCAAGGCTCGTCCGATGCGATGCCGTGCCCGTGGAAGAGCCGCTCCAGATCGGCGAGGAGGAAGCAGCGCTTGCTGGCCAGCGCGGCGACGCCGCGGTTGACGGCGTTTAAGCGCCGTCGTAGCTCCTTTGTCGCCAGCCACGAGAGACCCAGCTCGCGCCGCCCGACGTCGTTGTCGCCGTCGCTCGGGTCGTAGACCGTATTGAGGATGATGCGGGCGCCGAGCGGTTGGATTCGCCGAGCGATCTGGTCAAGCCGTCGCAGGATCGCGCGCGATAGGTCACCGCCGAGCAGGTCGTTGCCGCCGGCGGTTAGCGTCACGACGTCCGAAGCTGCCGGTGCACGAGCGAGGTCGGCGAGCACGCCGTACGTCGTGTTGCCGTCGCGCGTCAGGTCGATGAGGTCGATGCCGAGCTTCTGTGCAAGCTGGGACGCGGCTCCACCACCGCACACGCCGGTGTAGTCGTCGATGGAGATGCTGTCGCCCAGGGCGAGATAGGTACCCATCGAGATGAGCTACATCGTCGCGAAAGCCGCGATGGGGATGGCCGTTCAGTGACAGTGCCAAGCTCTGCGCTATGCATTTTCCGCACTGCTGTGTTCGTCGACGGCAGCCTCGGGAAAGAAGCCAAAGCCGGCTGAGCGGCCGAAGTAGGTGGGCCGGATTGAACCGGCGTCGTACTTCGATGGCCCGCTCCACTTGGGCATCGTGGCGCTTTTTTGGAACTCGAGCGAATTCTTGGAACTCGCCCTCTAACGAAAGCCCCGCTAGGCGGGGTTTTTTGTTGGCTCATTCGTCAACGCGTCGTAGCTGATTTCGTCGCTGGTGCCCATTAGTGCCTCCACGGGAAGCCGAAAACAATCGCTGAGTTCTAGGCCCGGGCCAAGACGCGCGCGAGCGGCGGCTCCAAGGAGTAGAGTTGCTGAACTGGCCCTGCGGCCAGAACCCCGGCCGAAAGCCCGAAGGCGCCAACGCGCGTCGTCGCGCGAGGCGATGGGCCTAGGCGAACAGAGTTCGACTTGCGGGGCCAGTGCTTCTAGCACCGTTCGAGCGCCTCACAGCGTGATCGCTCGAGGGTCCTAGACTTCGTCCGAGTCGAGGATGTCCGGCGAGATCATCAACCGATAGAGCCGGCCTTCGCGGACGAGGAAACCCTCTCGCTCAAGCGTTCTCAGCGCCGAGGTGACCGTTTCGCGTGCGGAGCCGACGGCCTGACCAAGGAGCTCGTGCGTCAGCGGTAACTCCACGCGGACGCCGCCGCTGACGACGGTGCCGTGCGTCCGCGCAAGCTGGAGAAGTTTTCCCCGCAGGCGCTCGGCGTGGCCGACGATCGCGAACTGGGCAAGGCTCTCTTGCCGCTCGCGGAGCGCCTCGAGCAGGGCATCGACGATCTCGGATGCCGCAGACGGAAGCTGAAGCAGGCTTTGTAGGACCCTCGGGCCAAGCGAGATTACGGTCGAGTCTGCGAGAGCAGCGAGTTGCTCATCCGAGTGGGGTGAGGGAAGCAGCGTTCCGGGCGAGCAGAAGCTGACCACGATCCGCCGTTTCGGCCGGGCGGCGGATGCGATGACGATAATCCCCGCTTCGACGAACAGCAGCGTCGCCTCGGAGAAGTCGTCTGCACTGTGGACGTCGCCCGCGTGAAGCGTCAATCGCGGGCAGACGGCAAGCAGTCGGCCAAGGTCGTTGCCATCCGAAGGCCGTATCGTCGAGTCGAGCACCGTATTTCGACCTCCGCGGAATAACTACGAAGGCCGCGCGATCCTCGGATTTCGAAAGAAATGTGAGCTGGCTTACAGTCCGAAAATCCGTCGGTTCACAGCGGGCGTAACGCCGAGAAATGCCCGCCGGCGAAACCTCCTTCGCCGAGCCGGTGCAGGCCCGGCCCCGCGCACCTCCGAGGTCGATGCGTGACGCCCTCCGGCGTCCGTCCTAGCTCGCCGAACCCCTAAGGAGGAGATCATGGAAACGACCGAACAGCATCTCGACACCCGGCGCGCCTTCTTGCTCAAAGGCGCCGCAGTCGGAGCAGGAGCCATTGGCGCGGGGCGGCTCCTGGCCGATCCGCCGGCGGCGCACGCGAGCGGCGGCCTGACCCCGGGAGACGCGGCGATTCTCCAATTCCTGGCCGCGGCCGAGATCCTCGAGACCGATGCCTGGCAGCAGTACAACGAGCTCGGCGGCATCCAGGACAGTGAAGTCCCGGCGGAAGCGGGAATCTGGCCTACACCGAGGCGCTTGCGGTGCTGGACGAAGACATGGACCAGTACATCCACGACAACACCGACGACGAGTTCACCCACTTCACCTTCATCAACGCTTATCTGAAGGCGCACGGCGTCGAAACGGTCAACCTCGACAAATTCCGCACGCTGCCGAGCAGCACAGCAACGGGCGCCCAGCAGATTGGACGGCTCACGAATCTGATGCAGCTGACCGTCGACACGAGCTGGTGGACGCGCTACCGCAGCGACTCGCAGAACCCCGACTTCGGCGACACGTTGCCCCAAGCAATCCCCGATCTCGCCACCGGCCAACACCCGGCGATCCCGCGCAGCAATGCCGACCTAACACCATCCGACCACCTACAGGCGATCGCCAACACGGCCGGCTTCCACTTTGCCTTCATCGAGCAAGGCGGCACCAGCCTGTACCCCTCTCTCGCCCAGCGCGTTACACACACGGAGGTGCTGCGCATCCTGCTCAGCATCGGTCCCACCGAGACGATGCATTTCCAGACCTGGCAGGACAAGGCTGGCAACGCGCCCCCGCTGACCGACCCCACGACCGGGCTCACGTTCCCCGATCTCAACGCCGACGGCGAGCTTTTGCAGACCAACTTGATCATGCCCGAGCCGACGATCTTCCTCGACCGCAAGTTCCCGGTCTGCTCGATCATCCGCCCTACCCATACGGAGGGCGCCGCGATGGGAGCAGTCAAGGCCCTGACCGCAAACGGGCTCTTCATCGGTCAATCACCCGAGTTCTTATCCGTCCTCACCGGGCTGGCAAGAGCCGCCGACGCAGCCCGGCACGGGTCATAAGCGATGCACCGGCGTTAGGGAGGAGGGGTGACCTCGAGGGTAAATCGCGCGCTTAGCTGTCACGAGATTGCCAACCGCGGATTGCGCCACCCCTAACGACGTTGGCATAGACGCCGACGTTCAGGAGGTCGCATCGAGCGGATGAGTCTCCGCTATTACGGGACATCGTCTCGCGGGCGGCGCGCGCCGCCGTACCTCGCGTGCTGCCGATCGGCCCGCAGGTAAGACACGCGCGCCGACCGACACTCACGTGCCGAACGCAACTCGAAAGGTAGGTGAGACGTGAGTACCACGATCGAAACGACTGCTCCAGGCGCGAGCCCTGTACGTCTTGAAGAACCCGAGCACGCTTCGCTTCTGCGCGACCCGCGCTACCAGGCGTACCTCTTGCTGCGGGTTGGCTTTACGGTCGCACCAATCGTCTTCGGCCTCGACAAGTTCTCCAATCTTCTCGTCCACTGGCCCAAGTACCTGGCGCCCTGGATCAACCACCTCGTCCCCGGCAGCGGCCAAGAGTTCATGTACTTCGTCGGCGTCGTCGAGATCGTCGCCGGCCTCGCGGTTCTGCTCAAGCCGCGCTACGGCGCGTATCTGGTCGCGGCCTGGCTCGCGGGGATCATCGTCAACTTGCTCAGCTACTCAGGCTTCTACGACATTGCGCTGCGCGACTTCGGGCTGATGCTTGCAGCGCTCACGCTCGGTCGGCTCGCGTCGGTCTACGACCCGCCGCTGCGGCTGCGCCGCTGACACGCGTGCTCGCACGGATCAAAGAGAAACGGGAGGTGGCGGCGGGGACGCTGCTGGTCGTCTTCGACCTGCTCGGTCGCAAGGTTGAGTTCCGGCCCGGACAGTACTTCTGGGTGACGCTGCTCGACCCGCCCTACGACGACGAGAGGGGACCGCGCCGCCACATCTCCGTTGTCACCTCGCCAAATGAAAGCGGCTTGCTCGGCCTCTGCACCCGGTTGCGCGACAGCGCCTTTAAGCGCTCGCTGGCCGAGCTTCCGGTCGGGGCAGAGGTGGAAGTGGAAGAGCCGAAAGGCGACTTCGTCCTCCCCGACGCGACCGACCTGCCCTACGTCTTCATTGCGGGTGGGATCGGGATCACTGTCTTTCGCAGCATGCTCCGCTATATCGCCGAAGAGCATCTGCCCCATCGCGTCACACTCGTCTACTCCAACCGTGACCGCGGGTCGACCGCTTTCCTCGAGGAGCTCTTGGAGCTCGAGAGCGCGCACGAGAACATCCACCTCGTGCTGACGATGACCGACGACGCGAGCTGGGAAGGTGAAAAGCGGCGGATCGGACCGGAGCTACTGCGAGAGCATCTCGGTCGCGATCTGGATGGGTTTCGCTACCTCCTGGCCGGGCCGCCCGCGATGGTCGAGGCGGTCGCCGCGCAGCTGCGCGCAGCCGGCATCCTTGACGAACAGATCCGGCCTGAGCGCTTCAGCGGTTATTGAGCCCGAGATTTGGTCAAGAGACGCGAGGTAAGAAATGCCGGGCCGCCGTCACCAACCGAATGTGCGAACCGAACTGCGAACCGGCATCGACCGCGGGGACATCGCCGCTTGGCGGCGCGAGCAGCTGGCTCGCTCGGGGTTCCCGCCTTCTCTCGCGGCTCGGCTGGCCGGAGACCCCGATTACGACCTGCATCGTCTGATCGAGCTTGTCGAGCGGGGCTGCTCGCCCGAACTGGCGGTGAGGATCCTCGCACCACTCGAGGAAGGACCGGCCGCATGACCCGATCCGGTACGGCTAGCGTTCCGCTGCGGTCGATGGAAGCTTCTGCTCACCCCGCTGTCACGGGGCGGCGGCCGCCGAGCGTGGCGGCCGATCAAGATTCATTCGTCTGGCTGCGCGACCTGCGCAGCGAGGGCGCTGAGCGCGAAGCCGCAGTCGCGCGGCTGCACGCACTGCTGCTTCGCGCTGCCCGCTTCGAAGTCGCGCGTCGCGGGCCGTCCTTGCGGCACCTGCGCGGCAACGAGCTCGACGAAATCGGGCTCGAAGCGGCAGACGACGCTCTGATGAGCGTGCTCGCCCGCCTCGACGACTTCCGAGGCGCCAGCCGCTTCACGACTTGGGCCTACAAGTTCGCGCTGCTCGAGGCGGCCGTGAAGCTGCGCAAACGTGCCTGGCAGGGACGCGAGGTGCCGCTCGAACCGGAGAGCTGGAGCCTGTTCTCGAGCGCCGAACTCGGTCCTGCGGCCGAGCTGGAACAGAGCGAGCTGCTGCGGACGCTGCAACGCGCAATCGCCGAGGCGCTGACGCCGCATCAGCGGCGCGTGCTCGTCGCGCTCGCACTCAACGGTGTGCCCATCGATGTCCTTGCCGACCGACTCGGCACCACCCGCGGCGCCCTCTACAAGACATTGCACGACGCGCGCCAGAAGCTGCGCAAGCACCTGCACGAGACCGGGCACTCGCCCGACTCATGGCTGGAGGAGGAGTAATGGAGCGACCCGAGCTGAAACAGGCGCTCAGCCGGCTACTCGGCCCCGCGACGCCGGAGCTCGGCTGCGACGAGTGTTTCGAGCAGCTCGACCGGTACGTCGAGCTCGGGCTCGCCGGCCAGGATCCCGATGCTGTGATTCCAGGCCTGCGCGCTCATCTCGACGGCTGCCCTGCCTGCCGCGAGGAGCACGAGAGCCTGCGCGCGCTCGTCAGCGGTGGACAACCCCTCTAGGAGACCGCGAGAAAGAGACCCGCCGCACCTCCCATCATCCGCTCTGACGAAAGCCCACGCTAAGCCGAGTTTTTGTTGCCTCTGTAGAAATCGGGTCTGGCTCGTCGACTGAGGACCACAAGTCGGCTCGATACCAGGCTAGCCGCCCTTGACCGCGGCGGCGCTCACGCGCTCGACCGCGGCGTCACTTACCAGACCTATCTGGTCGCATGACGCCGCGCGACCACAAAGGAGACTGACGTGTCTGCAACCGCCGAACAGACGAGCGAACCGCGCTCTCCGAGGAGTGGGTCGGGGCAGGGAAACCCGGATAACCAGACCTGCCCAGGTCAGGCGGCGGACTCGAGGAGATCTTCTGGCCTTTGCTCGGCGCTCGAGAGGAGCGTCAACGCCGTCAGCGGGAAGAGCAGCACCGATAAGAGGCCGGCCGCGATCAGCGCTGCCGACGCGGCGGGACGAATCAGGCCTAGCTGTACACCGATCTGGCCGGCGACGACCAAGAAGCTGATCGAGGTTGCTTGTAGCAGCACAGCCGCAAGTGTCTGCGTGCGGGTAGCGAGCGATCGGTAGACGAGCGCGGGCAGCCCGCGTGCAACGAGCAAGGCTGCGAGGATGATCGGCACGCGCGCGAGATTCGTCGCGTTCGCGAAGAGCGCGTTCAGCTCGAATCCTACGCCCGTCGCGACAAAGAACACGGGGACGAAGACGCCGTAGCCCACCGCCTCGAGCTTCTGACGGAACTCCGGGTGCGTTCATCGTCTGATCCCGATCGACGAGCTTGATGATCGCACCGGCGAGGAAGGCGCCGAGAATCGCCTCCAGGCCGAGCCGCTCGGCAAGCACGACAAAGAGAGCAAGCAAGAGGAACGCCGCCCGGATGCGAATCTCCGCTGTCGTGTCCTGCAGACGCAGGAACGCCGCCGAGATGCGCATCGAATGCTCGGCGCCGAGAACCGCCACACCGACGGCGAGCACGAACAGCCCGAACAGCCCGAGCAACAACAGTTTCACGCCGAGCCCGCCGGCTTCACCCGAGAAGAAGAGTGACAGCAAGACGATTGGTGCGATCTCGGCAATCGACGCGCCGGCGACGACGAGCTGCCCGAATGGCGTGTCCACTTGACCCGCGTCCTTCAGGAGCGGAACCACGATCCCGAGCGAGGTGGCAGACAGGGCGATGCCGATCAGGAACGGCGACTTCACAAGCCCACCGGCGTGGAGACCGAAGCCGATCACGAGCGCAAGTCCGAACGAAATTGCGTAGCCGATGACACTGAGGCGAAGCGCCTGGCCGCGAAAGCGCTCGTAGTCGACTTCCAGACCTGCGAGGAAAAGCAGAAAGGCGAGGCCGAGCAGGCTGATGACCTGGATTGCGGTGTCAATCGAGACCCAGCCCAGCACATCGGGTCCGATCACGATCCCGAGCACGATCTCCAGCACGATCGACGGCAACCGAACACCGGGGAAGAGCCCGAGAGCGAGCGGCGCCGCCAACGCCACCGCGGCGACGATCGCTAGTCCACTGAACGAGACGTCAATGGTTGCCGGCTGATGAAGCGGTTGCTGTTCTCAGGAGTGGGTCAGTTCCTCCTCGCGGGTCTGTTGCTCGTATCCTTCGATCACCTCGCCTTTGTGTGCGGCGAATGCAGCCAGAACCTCCCCTTTCTCCGGCTCGGGCACATTGAAGTGATCGAGCGATCGCCCAAGTTCAGCCGCGACTTCATCGAAGATCGCGGGAGAGATCGTCAGCGCGCGGTGGGCTTCTTCCAAGCCGAGAGGAGTCTTGCCCGGCTTCGTGGCTGCGTTGTGCTGGGGTCCGCCGGCAATGTCGCAGACCCAGAGGGTGCGCATGAATTTGAGGCCTGGAAGCCTGCCCAGATCGTGGGTGCTCCATTCGTCTAGTTCGGGGTCCTCCGACCCCTGACCCGTGATCGGGTTACGCACGACCGCATCGCTGAAGTGGTCGATCACTGCTGCGATCGCGAATGCCCCGCCGAGGCGTTCGTACAGACTCGCTTCCGACATGTCTTACCTCCTTGACTCGCTTCCGTCATTTCTTACTTCCTGGACGGTGCAGACGGTTTTCCGTCGTACCTCCACATTTGGGCTTGTGGCACTCCGTCGCAACCCGGGAAAACCCCGGCGTAAGATTGAAACCCGTCCTCAAAGCATGACCTCACCGCTCGACCTGGCCGAGCCACGGGCTTCATCCCGAGTCACTGGCGTTGCTGCTGGCCTAGGTAACGACGTATGTTCCAGGCGGTGCGTGGGTGATGAGTGTCGAGGCTTCTGCTCCTGCTTTCTCGATGTGGACCGCCGGCGGCTGGGGTGGGGTTTGGTGCAGCGTTTCGGGTCCCCAGATGCGGCCGAAGCGCAGGATCAGCGCCTCGCCGGGAAACCGGTGTGTTGAGTGCTCGAGCTGTTCGAGCGCACGAGCCGCGTCTCCGTGGAGCGGGAATGCAACGCTTTCAACGACGAGTCGTGCTGCGTTGGCCGCCTTGGCGGCGTTGAGTAAGTTCGCTCCGCCTTCGCGCCGCACGCGGGTGTTCCCTTCGTCCGATCCCGCGGACAGGTCGGTGAGGAAGTTGACGACGATCTGCGGCCGTGCTCGCTGCGCGACACGCATCAGCGTCGGGTAGTCGTAGACGTCGCAGACGATTCCTTCGGCCCCGAGGTCACGCAGAAGTTGCAGCTTGTCGCCGGTCCGCGTCAATCCGATGACTTCGTGCCGATCGAGGTGGGGCAGCGTTGAGCGGCCGAGAACGCCGCTCGCTCCTGCGACGAGGATCCTCATGCCCGGAGCGAAGCAAATGCGGCGACCACTCGGACCGAGATGGGCGGCCCATAGCGGCCCGGCACTGCTGTTGGCCGCAGCCTAGGCCCGCTTTGCCCTCAACCACTATGCCTCTAATCGACACGGCGGTCCCGCGTTTCTCAGCTCCAGCCACCCCGATCCGGACCTGCGGCCGCAGCTGGTCGTCTGGTACGTCGGCGAGCCTCGTTGGTCGGCAAGCAATGGGCGTCGCGTTGTTGACGCATCGCGAACGGCTGGTCCAACATGTCGGCGCGATGCCACCTGGTATGCAGGATGTCGACCTGTCCTTGGTCGACAGCCTCGTGGTGCCGGCGAGTCTGCACGACGTTGACGGCAGGTTTGTGCACCTGAACGCGGCTGCGGAGCGGGCCATAGGCCTCTCGAGGGCGCAGCTGCTCGGTCGCCATTTCACCGAGCCCGTGCCACAGGAAGCACGCGAGAACGTCGCGGAACAGTTCCGCCGCGCGGTGGAGTGCGGCCAGCCGACCGACTTCGAGACCGTCTTCATCGACGCGAGTGGGCAGCTCCGTGGCGTGCGGGCACAGCATCTGCCTCTCTGCTCGGGCGACGCGATCGTCGGCGTTCTCATTCTCGCGTTCGCCGCGCGCCGGCCGCCCTCCGTCGGCCCCGATCCTCAGCCGCGACTGACACCACGACAGCGCGAGATCCTCAACCTGATCGCCGCCGGGCTATCGACGTCCGAGATGGCGGAGACGCTCTCGATCTCCACCGAGACAGTCCGCAACCACCTGCGGAGCGTCTTCACGGAGCTGGACGTGCACACTCGGCTCGAGGCGATCGCGACGGCGCAGCGGCTCGGCTTGCTCGCGACGCCGCCGCTCGGGCCGCAGCCCCCGAGTGATTCCCGTTCTGTCGCTTGACTTGCCTGGATCTGGCGCGATCGCAAGAAGGCCCTGGCGCGGAAGAAGGCGATCGAGTGATTGCGGCGGGTCGACCGCGGAAGCGCTCAGGCGGCCGCGGCTTCTCGGTCGAGCTCGTCGACCAGCTGCCGGACCAGTTGCTCAATCTTGACGCGGATCTCCCGCACCTGCTCGAGAGGTAGCGGTTTCGGGTCGGGCAGCTCCCAGCTCACGTAGCGCTTGCCGGAGATCACCGGACAGGCGTCGTCGCAGGTGGCGACGATGACGTCGGCCCACCCGATCGCTTCCTCGTCGAGGCGCCGGGGCCGGTGGTTGGAGGCGTCGATGCCGACCTCTGCCAACGCTTCGAGCATTTGCGGATGCACTGCCGGGCCGGGGTCCGAGCCGGCAGAGCGCGCCTCGTGCCGCCCGCCTGCGGCCTGCCGGAACAGCCGTTCCGCCA
>WNGD01004529.1_pt1 | contig 13666 bp, 6 predicted proteins | sample 5400671 | NCBI WGS metagenome assembly WNGD01 (sample SAMN13153369, study PRJNA577476) | soil metagenome | isolation source: 40 cm soil or saprolite under grassland replicate 2 | place: USA:California | collected 2016-06-15
CGCGGCCGTGTGCCGGACTGAGCGGCCGTCGCGGCGGCGCTGCAAAGAGAAAGCCCGCCCAGGGAGGCCGGGCGGGGCTTTCAGGGAAGCACAATGGAGTCGAGCAGTCAGTCGGCTGACTGCGCTTCTCTCAACCTGGCCTAACGCTCGACTAGCCGGGGATTCGTCGAGTGCTAGACCCGAGGGATTACTCGATGAGCCGGCGTGCCGCGATTCTGCTCAGGGGATTGAAGGGACCAATCAGGCCCGGCGATCCGGAGTAGATGGCGTCAACCATGGTCACCTGTACCTCCCAGTGGCCCTTACCGCCCGTGCAGTTGACAGCGCCAACGCAGCTATAGCTCTTTAAATAGGCGAGTGCCCAACCCTTGATAGTGACGGTCTTCACGGGGGTCTGGTCCGGGGTGACGATTGGAATGATGATGTAACGCGGGCTCTGGGGGCAGACAACGGCATAGTGAGCGAAACCGTTTTGCCCGGAGACGAAGACCTCGCTGAAGTCATCGATGCCGTTGCCGTTAGCGTCACATTTGGGTTCATTGAGCAGACGCTGGTCGATGGCGTGATCTGTGCCACCGACCTTGTTGCCGGGTAGCGCGTCGACAACGGAGGTGTCGCAGTCGGGATCCGTTTGGCCAACGGAGCAGTATTTCGTCGCGGCCGTGCCGTCGATGATGTTGGCCTCGTATTCGCTGCTGCCGCCGCCGGAGCCGTCCAAGTCGAGAGCCCCGTACCAGCCGCCGATCGCGCTGGCGCCGGAGCCAAGCTTGACAGAGCAGTTTGCGCCCGAGATCGGATTATTAGCCGAATCCAGGCAGGCCGAGTCGCCCATCATGATCGCCCAAGGCATCAGGTTGCTTGTGCCGCGCAGCGAGCGGATCTGCGCAGCGGCGCCGGCCGAGACGGGGTTGGTGCTCAAGCCTAGCGCGCCGCCGAAGATCCAGCTGAACTGCTTCTCGAGTTCCACGTAGAGGGTATCGTTCGGGACTTCGGTTGTCCGTATTTCGATCTTCTTTATCTGCGAGGCGGGCACGCCGTTGTTGGCGGCCCAGTCCTGCGCCTTCTGTCTCGCGGCGAGCGGTTGCAGAGGCAACTCCGCTACGCCGGCGAGGGCCGCCGCATCGGCGGTGTTTTGCAGATGCCGCCTGTCCTCGAAAACGAGGCCGAGGTCAATCGTCATGGCGACGAAGCCGAGAATCGCCGCGAGAGCCAGTACAAAGACGACCAGCGCCTGCCCGCGATTGTCTACGTTCCGTTTGTCAATCAACCCCAGTCCCTCCCAATTTCTCGGCCCGTACAAATTGCTCGTAATGCTATCGCCAGCAATTCCGTCGAGTCCTACGCGGAAGGCCAGTAACAGCGTTTAGAACCGGTCCGGCGTCGGTTTGGCTGCTCTCTTCCGCTTCGTTTTTGTGCCGCGCTTCTCTTTTGTGGCGGAGTTGCCGCCTGCAGCAGGCGGAGGCTCTTCCGTTGCAGTGCTCGCATGGACGGGTGGAGAGTTGAAGCCTCGGAATATCTCCGTTTGCCTCGGCTGGCTTCTGCCTCTCAGCACGCTCGTCACGGCATCGACATCAAAGGCGCCCGGGCGCCCGAGCACCCTGTCGATGATTTTCCGAAAAGCCATTCCGCCAGCCTTGTCTCTCCTGTTCCTTCCAGTTGCCTTCACACTACTCCCCGTTCGGTGAACGGTCGGTTAACCGTTTCTTAACTTTGGTTAATAATCGGTAAAGAAAGCCGGGCGTAACACCAGCGCCTCACCTACGGGGTGGCGCGAGGCGCTGGCTGGAGCTGCTGCGGTAACAGGAGTGGTGGCGGTTCCGGCGTCGCGGACACGCCGCCCGTGAACGCCGCCGCGATCAGGGCGTGCAGCGTTGCCCGAAGAGGCCTGTCAGCTTCGTGATGTCGGTGATGGCAAGAGAAGCGGTGCGGCGGGTCCGGCGCGGCGTGGTAGCGGCGGGCTTACCTTATACGCAGCGTTGTCGTGCTGCTCCCAGAGTTGTTCGACGTATTTTGCTCTACACCTTCCCCGGTATGTTTCACGGAGGCCGTGACGGTGAGGCCATAGTTCCCCGGCGCGACGAGGCCCGGCCCGCATGTGATCGACACTCGAAGGTGATAAGTGCTTCTGCCAAGCCGGCGAATGGACGCGGACGTATCGCCGCCTCCGCTTGAGACCTCGCAGCCAGCCGGCACTCCGCTGACGTCGACATGCAGCGACAGCGTTTCGGGGTGGTTCACCAGGTTCGCGACGGTGACGTTGACTCCCATTGTTGCTGTCCCGACATGCAGGAGGCGGAGCGTTACGTTGGAAGGGTTGACTCCCGTGACGGCCAGGTCATGAATGGGCGTCGGATCGCAGACATCACCCTTGCCGTCCTGGTCACTGTCAAGTTGATCGGTGTTTGCCGTTGTAGGGCAGTTGTCGGCGAAATCCGGAACGTGGTCGCCATCTGCATCGGGAGGCACGGACGGGTAGCTTCCGCTATTGGGAGCGCAATCGGTGGGCTCGGCGAGGGTGCCAAGCACCATGGCGAAGTTGAACGACGTATCGCCGCCCAGAGCCGACACGGGAATGATCAACGTAAAGGATTTCTCGGCGAAGTTGACGGGTACCTGAACGCCGCCGGGGAAAATGGTCACGAAGCCGTTGCCGACACCAAACAGGCTCAGAGTTGCTTCGACGCCAAGGCCCGAGGGATTCGAGCAGTAGAAATCGAGAGAGCTCGGGAAGCCCGTCGCCGGATTCGCGTCAGTGTCGAAATCGATGAATCCCACGAGGCGCTGGGCCGAGACAACATCGGCCGGAGCAACAGGACCGGCGAAATCTAAAGTGAGACAGAAAGTTGAAGCATTCCCTTGCCAGGACACGCGGGTGATATCGTGCTTCACCGATCCGTAGCCGAAGGCATCGCCCGCGGGGTCGGGAACGAGGAAGCTGAAGTCCGGGCTCGAAGGACAGGTGGGAGGTGTGTATACAGCGACATTGAAGACGAGATTGTTGCCCGCGGCTTGAGCCAAGGCGGCCGGTCCGGGTGGACCCCAGTTTCGCCCCGCCTCGCGCGATTTACCCGGCGGAGGCAGAGGCACAGGGCCAAACGCGAAGCGACTGATCTGGAAGTAGTAGGTACGGCCACCTGTCAGATTGAGGACAAGGCGAGACTGATTACCGCCCGCCTGGTCGTTGCAGCCAACGCTCTGCAGGTCTCCAAGACCGGTCCCGGTGAAGACGGCAAGGACCGTGTCGTAATCGCTGCCGAAGGTATCCGCGTCGACCCTTACATCTGCGGCAGGAGTGAAGGCATACCACACGCTGGAGACGACAGGAGCGCAGGCGAAGTTAGGCTCAAAGGGCTCCAGCGTCGCGCCGGTCGTGCTCTGGACCGCGTTGTACGGGAGATCGGGGATGGTGGAGGCGTCGGCGAAATTATCGTTATCAGGACCGGGCGGGGGTGGCGGCAGTGGTTGACAGTCGCCGACGACTCCCGAGTTCGGGCCGCCGATCTGTAGGGTAATGGTCCGCACGCAGGCGAGGCGAGGACCGTCGGGTACGAAGGGGCCGTTACCCGCGACGCTGCGAGGCGGGATCGGGCGGCCCATGAAATCCGTGCCCGGGTCGGTCCCAGGCGTATCGCATGCGTCGCCTATGCCGTCGGGGGTGGGCACACCCAAGTCGTTCCGCTCAGAGTCTTGCTGGCCGGGATTGTAGATGAGGGGGCAGTTGTCGAGGCGGTTGATGAAGCCATCGCCGTCGTGGTCGGTGGGCTGGCCGCCAGGCGGGGATGTGGCTTCGGCCGGTGTTGGGTCGCAGGTGTCCGGAATGCCGTCACCCAACGATGTGCCGGCGAATACGTCGCTGTCGCCCTCGATGGGTAGGGACGGGTCGCGGGGATCCCATATCGTATCGGCATGGAAGGGACAAGTGTCCAGATTGTTCTCAATCCCGTCTCCGTCGGCGTCCCGGCGGCTGGTTGCCAGAACCGTGAAGTCAACGGGGCCGGCAGTCACTGGGTTTGATCTAAACGGAATGCCTCCCTCATTCGTGGGAGTGTCGGGGTTGTCCTGCGTGATTCCGAACAGAGTCGTGGTTGTGGTTAAGGGCGTACAGAAGTCCGAAATCACCGTTGGACCAGGTGGAGATGTGGGGTCCAGCAGCACGCTCACGCTGGGGTAGCCCAACGCGGGGTCGAAGGTTTGTCCGGCGACTGTTGTGCCAGGTTCAAAAACTACGACTTGGAGGATCGCCCAGAAGTTGCCGGCCGAGGGAATCACGGTGGCGGCAGCATACCGCGCCCGAGGCTTGACGCCTTCGAATAGCGTGTTGAGGAAATAGGGATACCGGGTGACTATAGGGGGTGGTTTGATGTCCTGGATGCCGTCGCGGTTCGTGTCCCCTGCCAGGAAGTTGAAGCTGCCGAAGACCGTGTTGCTGGTGTCCGTCGTTGCCTCGTAGAAGGTAAAATCGACGGCGGTGGGCGAGGCACAGCTGGTATTCAACAGGCCCAGCGTCGCCCGCGAATTGAGGGTGCCGACCTTGGCGCCATCCGGTATATCAGCGTCTGTAGGAATGCCAAGCTGCGTTGGGCTGAAGTTCACCACGTCGGCGAAGTTGAGGTCAGGGGCGTCAAGATTGAAGGCAAGGGTAATGTCGGAGTTGGCGCCGGGGGCGGTGTCGGCGAAATTCAGGGTCGATTCGGGATTGAAGGAGGCGCCCGGTCGGGGCGTGGGCGGGGGCGTAAGCGTCGGCGTCGCGCTTGGCGTCGGGGGCGCCGTGACAGTGGGCGTGGGTGTCGTGGGTGGCGGCGTCGGGGCCTGACAGGTGGCGCCCTCCGCGTGGGTGCCGTCACCCAGTGCGAACTCGCTTAGCAGGAGCGCCTGACTGCCGGCACCGTCAAAGAAGGAGATGCCGCTGCCGGGGGCGTTGGGGATTTGATCGTCCAGGTCCAGGAGGAGCGCAGATTGGCCTGCCTGTCCGGCTAGGACCTGGTATTGTAGGGCCGCGAGAACGCCGCCGGTGGGAGCGCTGTAGTTAGGCGCGGGCACCTCCGCTGGGGATTTGGCAGGGGTGTCAGGTGAGACCGAGGAGTCCGGGGTCTGGAGGTAACTGGAGCCGAACGCGGCGGTCTGGGGCCCCGGTGCAGCGGCCGGGATGTTGGAGGCTGAAGTCAGGTCGCGGTGGTTCCCCGTAGTCGAGTCGAGTGGCAGGTTGACGAAGGATATGTTCTGGAGGGTGTTGTTATCAGCAAAGGGCGTGAACTGGACGGTATTAGGACGCATCTGATCGCCCAGGTAGTTTACACGCGCTTGCCAGCCGATCAAGTCTTCGGCGTTCTGGATAACGAGGTGCGCTGAATGCGTATGTGTGGAGGCGTTGGCCGTCGGACTGGAGAGACAGTTATCGACGGTGCCCACGATCATGGTGTTGGTCGTCTCGTCGTATGTGTTGCCGACCGTCACCATATCGAGACTGATCGACGGTGACTGGACGGCACGAGACGTGAGCGGGCCGGCGAACAGGAGTGCCCCGCCGAGCGCGAGGATGGCCGGACCAAGCAGGACTGCAAGCGGGATGTTCGAGCGTCCCACGGCCTACCTCCACTGGCCATATCGTGCGTTAGTGGCTGCATTATACGCGTTGACCATACCTTGTCAAGCATGCCCAATGCTTGGGGGCGCCCGCCGCGACCGGGCTTGCAGCGCTGCCGGCGGGTCAGAGCGACATCGTAAGTTTACGCCAAGTTTCGCGAGACGAGCGCGGAGACCCGCGGTCGGCAACGGTCTCGCGCGCTTTGTGTAGACTCGGGTCAGCCGGCGCTTACTGGATGGTGAAGGCGTCAGTGAAGCTGCCGCCGGAGCCTCGGACGAACTGGGCGCACCTATCGCGACTTGTAAACGAGGAGAGACCCGACGGCGAAGATCAGCATTACACCAAAGTAGAAGACCGGTGAGTTAAAGGTTGCCAGCACCCCGAACACGAAGACCAGAAAGACGAGTATGATCCAGATCGATTGCGTCGCCCACGCCACGAGAAGCACGTTCGGTTGCTCTTGTTCATAAGCCGCGGGTTCCAGACTTCCGACGGACGCATAAAGAACTCCGCCGTACCTCGCGAGAGACAAGACGCGGTGCCAGCACCGGGAGCAGATTCGCTCTCCGAGCCGTAGCTGGGTTCCCGCGTCGGCATCATATACCGCAAAATGGTGGCGCCTAGCAGGAGTGTGGCCGCAAATGCTCGGTCTCCGTGCCAAGTTGGAATCCTCCAGGTTATATGCGGGCGACTATGTTATCGGCGTAAAGAGCGAAGGGCAGCTGCTTGTCATTGCCGATCTGGATCGTACGTATGCCCGAAGTCCCCAGACTGGCAGTCGTTGTCTGGTAGATGACGCTTCCGTTCATGCTGACCTGGATCGTGCTGGCGCCGGTCCCCCCCGCGATCACATAGACCGAGAAGTTGGCCCAGGTCCCGAGCGCGAGTTTAGCCGATGTCGAGTAAGTTGTGGCTCCGTCTACCAGGTAGACCCGGCCGGAGACATTTCGGCGGTAGAGGTAGACCAGCCTTGTGCCCGACGAGTCGTACAGCTTGAAGATCGGCACTTCCTTGTTGCTGCCGCCTTCCATCGTGATCTGGAAATCACCGGAGACCGTAATGTCCGGCTGCGATTGCGAAAGCGTCTTGCGGGCATAGGCGTAGGACGTGCTGGAAGGCGCAGCCAATGCGGCGGCGAAGCTTCCCGTCTTCGCCACATCGCTCTGGACCATCGCGCTGCCGTTGTTTGCGGTATGGATGGTCGTCCAGTTGCTGAAGTCGCCGCTCTCGAAGCCATCGGTGAAGGCTACTGGGTCCACCGTCCAGGTCCGGCTCGCGGGGGTCGCGTCGACGTTGCCCGCGGGATCCGTGGCTCTGACCGTGAACGTATGCGGACCGTCAACCAGGGTGCTGTAGCTCGCCGGCGAGCTGCACAGGCTAAGAGGCGCGCCGTCCAGCGCGCACTCGAACGTCGACCCCGCCTCGTTCGAGGAAAAGTCAAAGCTGGCCAACCGGCTGCTCACGTTCCCGCTCGGGCCGGAAGTGATGGTTGTCTCCGGAGGCGTTGTGTCCACCGCCCAGCTCCAGGTGGCGGGCGTCGGGTCGGCGTTGCCGGCCGGATCGGTTGCCTGGACCTGGAAGGTGTGCGGACCGTCGCCGAGGCCGCTCAGGCCGGCGGGCGAGGTGCACGCAGCAAGGGCACCGCCGTCCAGTCCGCACCGGAATGTCGTCCCGGCCTCGTTCGACGAGAAGGAGAAGGTGGCGGCCGCGTCATTGACGAGCGGGTTCGGACCGGCGCTAATCGTTGTCTGCGGCGGGTTGTTGTCGACGGCCACCGTGTGGCCGGCGGAAGTCGCGGAATTAGAAGAGGTATCGACGGCGCGAGCGGCGATCGATACCGGGCCGTCCGCCACCGACGTTGAGTCCCAGGCAACGCTGTAAGGTGCGGTGCCGACAGTCGCTACCAGCGTCCCGTCCACGAGGAAGTCTACGTGGTCAACCGCCAGGTTATCGGTCGCATCAGCGCTCAAGGTAACAGTCCCCCTCGCCCATACGCCATCGGCGGGGGCGATCAAGGTCGCCGTCGGCGGTGTAGCGTCGACCGCGCTAGTGTCGATGTTCCATGTTCGGTGAGCGGGAGTGAGGTCCGTGTTGCCGGCCGGGTCCGTCGCCCGGACCTCGAAACTGTGAGGGCCGTCGGCCAGGCCGCTGTAGGAGGCGGGCGAGCCGCACGCCGCGAATGAGGCGCCATCTAGGGCGCACTGGAACGTCGAGCCGGCCTCGCCGGCGGAGAAGGTGAACGTGGCAGACGCGGAGGTGGACGCGCCATCCGGTCCGCTTGTTATCGTCGTCTCGGGCGGTGTCGTGTCGACAGTCCATACAACGACCGGCGCGTCGGCGTCCGTGTTCCCGGCGGCGTCCGTCGCCCGTGGCTGGAATGCATGTGTGCCTTCGGCAAGCCCTGAGTACGTTACTGGCGAATTGCAGGCGGTGAACGGCGCGCTGTCCAGGCTGCAGCTGAAGGTGACGTTCTGCTCATCAGAGGACAAGGAGAACGTCGCCGAGGTGCTGTTCGTGACCGGCGGCGGGCTGGAGTCGATGATGGTCGCGGGGTGGATCGTATCGATGGTCCAGGCGGTGCCGGCCGGCGTCGGGTCGAGGTTGCCCACCGCGTCGATGGCGCGCACTTCAAACGTGTGCGGTCCTTGAGCAAGTGCCGTGTACGAGGCGGGGGACGGGCAGGCGGCGAAGGAAGCGCCGTCCAGGCTGCATTCGAACGTGGAACCTGCCTCATTTGAAGAGAATGCGAAGCTGGCGGAGGAGCTGGCCACAAGCCCGGATGGCGCGTTATCTAGGGTGGTGTCCGGCGGCGTGGTATCGCCGGGGGTCAGCGTTACCACGAGCTGCGGTGCGAAGCCTGTGTTCTCGCGGGACGCGTAGTGCACGCCGTCAGTGCTGACGGTGTTGATGCCGAGGCTGACAAGGCCATCGCCGGTAACCGCGCCGGTAACGTCGAACTCGTACCAAGTGTTGGTGTTCACCACTCCGAGCGTGGATAGGACCGGTCCATCGATGGCCGGGCGGGTATTGTACGTGACCGTGGTCTCGCCCCACGAAGTGTTGCTCACCTTCGCGGCGGAGCCGCCCTTGACGCTGCCGTTCGTCGTCACGTATAGCCGGAGCTTCGCCGAGGTCACCGTGTTGCCGGTGAGACCGGCGAGTTGGAACTTCAGATAGGCCTGCTGGACCGGCGAGGCATCGACGAAGAGCTCCTTCTTCGTCCCGTTGTTAGTGTTTGGGACGGAGCTGTCCACGTAGGCGTCTGCCACTGGTGCGAACGTTCGCACCGCTCCCGTCTGAGCCGTGGTGTCGCTAACCTCGTCCGAGTATCGGGAGTAGCCGACGGCGTTCCAGGCGCGCACCCGGTAACTGTACGGGGTGCCGGCGGTGAGCCCTGTATCCGTGTACGAGGTGACGCTCGCGCCGACGGTGGCTATCTCGCTGTAGGTGCCTGTCCCCATCCGGCGCTCGATGGCGAAACCGGTCTCGTTCGTGCTGTTGTCCGTCCAGGCAAGCTGCAGTGTGGTGTCCGGGTTCAGCACCGGCGAAGTAAGCGTCAGGTTGCTGGGAGCGGCCGGTGGAGGCGCGGGTTCGCCGGCCAGGCTCAAGTAGTTGTGCCAGTAATAAGCGTTAGCGTTGGCGCTTGCGAGGACCACCAGGCCAGTCGCCGTGTTCAGGTTCTGCTTTGTCGAAGTGGGGTTGCTGATGTCCGTGTCGGTGGAGCTCTGCATGAAGGGGGTACCCAGCCCGGTCTCGAAGGAGATGTTATCGATTGGCGACTTCTTGTAGTAGATGGTCCCGCCCACCTCCGGCGAGACGGCGAACATGAAGAGCTCCCGGTGTTCCTCGTCAATCATCACCATGGGCCGCGTGTGTAGGTCCTCCACGGCTCCGAACGGGTACGCGCTCCACTTTGCGTGGTTATCGCGCACGATTAACACCACAAATGGCTGGCCGGTATTGCGGTTGGCCGTCTTGATCGCGGCGAAGATGCGGCCGCTGCCGTCGCTCGAGAGTTGCTTCAGGTTGACATGGTCGTTCGCGCAGCCGGTGCTGCAGCCGCCCACGCTGCCGCCGTATGCCACTTCCGTCTGCCAGGAGTTGTCCGGGGAGCCGTCGCCGTGGACCGCCAGGTAGAACTTTCGATTGAGCTGGTTGCTCCACATGACCCCGATCTTGGTGCCCTGGAAGGCGACAATCGCCGAAATGTCATCGTAGTGGACGCCAGCCGCCGTCGTTGGAAGGACGAACGGACTACCCCAGGTAGTATCGTTGCCGACGCTATGGTTCACGTACACAGCGCTTGTGTTGTCCGGGTTCACCAGCGTGTAGGTGACCCAGAGTAGGCCGGTGGAGTCCTTCGCCAGGGTGATTGACTCGGTGCTCCCGCTATGCACAGTGGCCGGGAAGCCTGCGTCGAGCGTGTAGTTGCGGGCCGACGGGTTGTAACTGAACCGGGACAGCTCAGCCGAGCCGGCAGCAACGTCGGACGGGCTTGGCGGAGTCCCAAACTCAGAGACGACTGTCGTGCCAGAGACCACGTAGAGCTTGCCCGTCTGGCTGTCCCAGAGTGCGTCGCCGCGTGCCGTCGGGCGCGAGTCAACCGTCATCCCGGTGTCCATCCATATCTGTCTGGAAACATCCAGCGAGAAGATATCGGTTGCGTGGGAGCTTGTACTGTAGAGCAGGCCCCACCAGGTACCGTCTTGGAACCACAGCTTGCTCTGCGGCTTATCCTCGGTAGGCGTCTGGACGCTGTTGAAGTCCCTGTACGTAAAGTCACGATACCCGATGTCCGCGGCCTGGGCGGTCGCGGTCGGAGTCTGACTGGGAGTCGCCGTCGGGGTGGGAGTGGTGGTCGGCGTCGGCGTCGCCGTCGGCGTGGGAGTCGGGGTCGGCGTAAGAGTCGCAGTCGGCGTTGAGGTCGGCGTTTCCGTTGGAGTGGGCGTCGCCGTTTGGGTGGAGGTTGCTGTAGGAGTCGGCGTTTGAGTGGGGGTCGCAGTCGGAGTCAAACTCGGAGTCGCCGTCGGCGTACGAGTTTCAGTCGGCGTCGGCGTTGCTGTTGCGGTTGGGCTCGGAGTGGGCGTCGCCGTCGGTGTGGGCGTGGGAGTCGCCGTGGGCGTCGGCGTTGCGGTTGGGCTCGGAGTGGGGGTCGCCGTCGAAGTCTGACTCGCAGTTGGCGTCGGCGTAGGAGTTTCAGTCGGAGTCGGCGTCGGCGTTGCCGTTGCGGTTGGCGTGGGCGTGTTGGTGGATGTGGGTGTAGGGGTCTGGGTTGGCGTCGGCGTCTCGGTCGGTGTGGGAGTAGACGTGAATGTCGGTGTAGGGGTAGGGAGAGCGGGCAGCGTTATCGTTGGCGTCGGAGTCGCTGTCGGCAAGGGTGTCTCGGTCGGCGAGGCAGTGGGAGACGGCGTCTGCGTGGGACTCGCAGTCGCAGTCTGACTCGGAGTCGCAGTCGGTGTCGGCGTTTCGGTCGGAGTGGGCGTCGGAGTTCCCGTTGCCGTTGGCGTGGACGTCGCAGTTGGTGTGGCTGTGGGCGCAGCCGTCTCGGTCGCTGTTGGCGTGGGTGTCGGTGTGGCCGTGGGCGAGGGTGTCCCGGTCCCCGTCGGCGTTGACGTCGGCGACGGCCCCGTGACGAGAATGTTATCTGCGATCACCGTCCCGGCCTGCCCGCCGGTCTCATTTCCCAGTTGTACGCTGGTGACGAGCTGTGTCCCCAGGCTCGCGGTGAACGTCTCGTAGACCTTAACGCCGTTGAGCCACACCTGGACGGTGCTGGCGCCGTCACTGACCACGACGCTGCGCACCTCCAACCGATTCCAAGTGTTGAGGGCGATGACCTGTCCCGTGGAGTAACGAACGCCGCTATGGCTCACCCAGAGCCCACCGGTTCCGTTCTGGCGGTAGAGACTTATCAGCCGCGTGCCGGCGGAGTCGAAGAAGCGGAAGATTGGCACATTCCCGCCGCTGGCGCCCTCCGCCTGGACGTTGAACATGCCGTCCGCGTGGACATCGGCGTCGGCAATGGCTTTACGGAGGTAGGCGCGGGAGGTTGACGAGGATGTAGTGCTCAACCGGGCTGCATAAAGGCCGCCCCAGACCGTCTGCTGCTGGACGGCGGCAGAACCATCGCCCGTGACCGTCATGCTGGTCCAATGCGAGAAGTCCCCACTTTCGAAGCCGTCTGCAAACGGAAGGCTTGGGCTAGCCGAGACGTGAATTACATAGACGACGAGTGAGGCGACCAGTATGACGACAGCCAGGATGATAGGTATCGTCAGCAGGCTCTTGGCGACGACCTGCGCGGGTCTCATTCGACGGATTCGTTCCGATCAATGACAACCGGGCTGGGCTGTAGCAAGCGCAGGTCGCCATTCGCCCGACGCCGAGCGCTACCGGAGAACCGTTCTCTGAAGATGGCTTTGAGGATTCGCCAACCGTCTCCAAACGGTCGAAGGCCGCTACGGCCGTCGATTCGATCGAATTCACGGCTTGGAACTTCGATCATTCGCAGTCCGGCCTTCCAAGCCTTGATGTTGATCTCCGTCTCTATCGCAAAATCGTCCGACCGGAGCGGTAAAGCATCGACGGTCCCACGGCGAAAGGCGAAGTACCCATAACAGAGGTCGGTGTAGTGCGAGCGATGAATGAGGTTTGTGAGCGTGCGAAACGCCCAGTTGCCCAACCTTCGGAACGTCGTCAAATCGCATGAGCCGCCTTCCGGCAACATGCGCGAGCCTTTCACATAGTCGAAGCCCAGGGCGAGCAATGCTACGAACATGCCCATCTCGCCGGGATCCATGCTGCCGTCTGCGTCAATCGCCACGATGAGGTCGCCCGTGGAGTGGCTGAACCCTTGCCTTAAGGCGGCCCCCTTCCCTTTGCCGGTCTGTCGAATGACGCGGATCGACGGCCAATGATGTCGTGCGACTTCGACGGTGGCGTCAACGGACGCGCCGTCCACGAGAATCACTTCGTGGACCCATGGCGGTATTCGGTTCAGCACGTAGGGGAGACACTTCTCCTCATTGCGCGCCGGTATCACAACGCTTACCGTGTGGGGTTGCGGGACCCATTCGGGCAACCCGTGACTAGCGAACTGCGGGGCGATATATTCGGCGAGGCTGTGCGATCCAGACTCCGTTACAACAGGCGGCCTAGCGCCGTTCGCGCCAGATCTGGCGGCATCATCGTGGGCGTCCAAAGCAGTTGGAGTGCTATCGTCCTCCACTTGTCTCCATTGATCCCGGCTGTTCAAGAAGCAAGCTCCTTTCCCCTATCGGCACACAAAGGCGAATACTTGTGCGGGGGATTACAGCGTAGTCGGGAACGAGGGCCCAACTCAGTTAACTAAAAGTTAACGAAGGTTGAGAAATGGTTAAGGAGTTCGAGGCGAAGGCCCTGGATGAGGGCGTGGAGCGCCTGCCCCAACCTTCGTGATGCCGGTAATGTCGAGGAAGCCGTGCGGGCATCGGAGCGAGTTGTAGCGGGCGGTCGCGAGATGTCGCGATCGCGAAGGGGCTGCTACGGTGCGCGGCTATCTAGACGGCTGGTGAGTCGGACGGCACCGTGGGCTCGTCCGCAACCGATGCCTCCGCGTTTCTATGGCGGGAGGGAGTGGACTTCGCCTCATCCGACCAGACGTACGCCTGAGCATGTGCCGTATTCAAAAGGGCGAGCGATTCGAAGCGAATGGGAGTGTTGCTGTCGAGCGCGGTTACGGTCACGTCCGTGAGCGCGACAAAGCGGTTGCTTAAGCTGACAGTGACGACGGACGGATCGACGCCGAGGGCAAGATGGAAGTAGCCGCTTACCTGGCAACCCGGCATGATCACGGTAACGAGCCGCGGGTGCTTCACGATTACTTCGCCTGGGTGGATTCTCGAAGCTGAGCCCTGGTGGGCATAGGCGAGAAGGATGGAGTTACGGGCGATCTGCATTAAGTCGAACTCGAGGGAACTGCCAGAGCGGTCTCGAAGCGTGCCTTTGTGCAACGTCAGGTAACCGCTGTCTAGGGCGTTGAGGATGTCGACCAGACGGCGAGTGACCCCGAAGTACCTGATTTCGCCGGTCACCCAGCGGCCA
>WNGD01004530.1_pt1 | contig 13665 bp, 9 predicted proteins | sample 5400671 | NCBI WGS metagenome assembly WNGD01 (sample SAMN13153369, study PRJNA577476) | soil metagenome | isolation source: 40 cm soil or saprolite under grassland replicate 2 | place: USA:California | collected 2016-06-15
ACACCGCTGTTCAAGGTGGACGACGCGGAGCTCAAGGCGCAGGTGGCGAAAGCCGAGGCCGACCGGGACGTGGCGCAGCGCAATCTCGAGCGTACCAAGCAGCTGATCGCGCAAAACGCCTCGTCGCAGTCCGACCTCGAGAAGGCGGATGCCGGGTACCGGTCCGCGCAGGCGTCATACGATCTGCTCAAGACGCGGCTCGACCGCACGGTCGTCCGTGCGCCGTTCGCCGGTCTCGCCGGTCGCCGCCTGGTCAGCATCGGCACGTACGTCAACGCGCAGACGCCGTTGATCAGCTTGCAGTCGATCAACCCGCAGCATGCGACGTTCCAGGTCCCCGAGCGTTACGCCGATCGGCTGCGCCAGGGGCAGCTCGTGAGCTTCCAGGTCGCGGCGCTGCCGGGGAAGAATTTCTCCGGCGAGGTGGTATTCGTGGATCCCGTCGTTGAGCTGCCGGGCCGCACGATCCTGATCAAGGCGCGGGTGCCCAATCCCGAGCGTCGGCTTCAGGCAGGCATGTTCATCGAGGCGCGCCTGGCGACGGATATCCGGCCGAACGCGGTCGTCGTTCCCGAGGACGCAATTCTGCCGCTCCAGGGTCAGACCTACATCTGGGTCGTCAAAGCCGGCAAAGCTGACCGCCGGCAGGTGACGCTGGGGGTGCGGACGTCGGGTTGGGTCGAGATCCAGGCCGGCTCCGTCGACGCCGGTGATTCGGTGGTCGTGGGCGGCGCGGAGCGGTTGTTCCCCGGTGCCAACGTGATGGCGCAGGTGGTCGAACGCCACCGCGGCGTGCCGACCGGCGAGTCGACGGGCACGTCCCGGCCCGCCACGCGTTAGTGGGGGGGGGGGAGGCCCGGCTGCTCCGGCAGCGGCTGTACGGCTGTTTCGGTATTCCGGAAGATCGACTGCGCGATTTGTTGCGCGCGCGCCGACAGCGCGCTGTTCGTTTTTTGCAGATCCTGCGCCATCGTGTAGTACGTCAGCCCGTATAGCGAGAGAATCCCCTCGGACGGCTTGTCCACCCAGCCGCGCGGCCTGGTCCGCGCGGCGGCGTCCGCGTGGTAGACGTCGAACAGCAGCCGCGTCGTGCGCGGCACGTTCACGTAGCCCAGTGACTGGATCCCCTTGATGCTGTCGGAGGCCACGATCTCCTGCTCGCGCAGCGCGCGCGCGAAGCCCTGGCCTTCGAGATGGGACGTGAACCCGAACTGATCCCCGTACAGGCCGACCGTGCGGGAGAAATAGATCGGGCGTTTGCCGAGCTGATCCTTGATCACCTGCAGCACGATCACGTCGGCGCGCTCGAGGTAGGGGCGGCCCAGCATCTGCGGATCGAGCGTGACGTTGATCGAGCCGAGTCGCGCCACGCGCTTCTGGTCGATGATGTAGTACTGCTCGAGCGCGTTGAGTTGCTCATCGCTGAAGCTCATCAGCTTGCCGGCGGGCATCGGCCACGGTTTGCCCCGATACACCGCGGGCGCGCGGGTCGAATCGAAGGGCTCGAGCGGCCGCCGCTGCAGCTGGCGCACGTACCAGTCGGTATTCGCCAGCGAGAGGTTGACGATCGTCACGTCGCGGCGAATGCCTTCGACCTCCTGCGCATACCACAGCGGGAAGGTGTCGTTGTCGCCGGCGGTGACGAGCACGCCGTACGGCTCGACCGATTGCAGCAGGTCGTACGCGAAATCGCGCGCCAGCGTCTCGCCCTTTCGCGAAGCCGTCAGCCGGTTGCCCACCAGCGGGATCAGCGCCAGCGCCAGCAGCGGCGTGCCGTACAGCCAGCGGCGTGCCGTGTCCGGCTGGCGCTCGCGGAACAGGTCGCCCACCCATTCGATCCCGGCCGCGAGGCCCATCCCCACCCAGATGCCCCAGATGGCGAACGAGCAAATGAAGAAGTAGTCGCGCTGCCGCACCTCGTGCTGATTCACGGCCGCTTCCGGATGCAGCGAGTAGCCGTACTTGAAGTTCAGGTAGAACACGAGCGCGAACGTGAAGATGAACATCAGGGCCGTCATGGCGATCGCGGTGCGCTTGTCGGCGCGCCAGTGGCGCACCGCGCCACCCAATCCGACGAAGCCGAACAACACCGCCAGCAGCCGCTGCGCGCGGTCCGGGAAGTCATGGCCGAACTGCCAGCTGAAGTACTGTGCGTAGTTGACCAGCTGATCCCAATAGAGGGTCAGGGTGTGACCGGGATTCGTGACGCCCGGTGCCTGGGTGGGATCGTCGAAGATGGAGGGCTTGCCGTACTGCTGGCGGCTGAGGACCGCCCACAGCGCCTGCCAGTTCGTCGGCTCCCCCTCGTTGATCGGCGGGTAGAAGCCGGCGCGAATGGGGAGATAGGTATAGACGGAGAGTCCGACCACGACCACCACGATGGCGGCGATCGCGAACCGCACGTTGCCCGCCAGCATCGCGACGACCAGTGCGCCGGCACACAAGACGCCCGCGACGGCGATGAATTCCCAATGCTCCAGGCCGAGCGACAGCAGCAGCGCCCAGACGGACGTGAACACGATGAACTGCGACCACTCGACGTTGCGCTCGCCCGCCGTCACCGGCCGCTGCTGTTTGAGCGGCGGCAGCAGCAGCACCATCACCACCGGGCCCACGAGCACGCCCATCATGTGGTTCGTCGCGGTGAGCGCGAGCAGATAGATGATCAGCAGCAGATAGTGGTCGTGCGCGTCGCCCGCCGGCTGATCGTCCCAACGCACGATCAGCCACAGAATCAACGCGATCGAGAGCAGGCTCAGGGTGTACACCTTCTCGTTGACGACCGACTGATTCCATACCGTGAACGCCGTCGCCGAGACGATGGCGCCGGCGAGCGCGGCGAGTCGCCGCGGCCACAGGGCGGGCACGAACGAGCGCAGCCAGCGCTCGCCCACGAGGAACCAGCACCCGGCGGAGACGGCGCTCGTCAGCGCGGCGAACAGGTTGATGCGCTCCGCATAGCCCGACACCAGCGGGATCAGCCCCCAGACGTGCGCCATGAGCACGAACAGCGGATTGCCGGGCGGATGCGGGATCCCGAGCGAGTACGCGGCCGCGATGTACTCCGACGTGTCCCAGAACTGCGTGGTCGGCGCGAGGGTGAGGAGATAGAGCAGCAGCGCGCCGGCCGCTACGCACGCGGCCATGATGTAGGGCGGCCGGTGGACCGCGGTGGAGGTGGCCGCCCCCGCCGCGGACAGGGGTCGGTTGGTCGGTCGTGCGGGAGACTGCGTCGTTGCCATAGAGGGAATCAGTTAGACCTTGGAATGGCGTAGGTGGTATTGGCGAGGATGGCGTCGCGCATCGCGCGGGCTTGCAGCGCCAGTGCCGGTTCGCGGTCGCGCAGCGCGGCCGCCATGGTGTCGTACACGAACACGTAGCCCAGGAGGCTGGGCTGCGAGGGGGTATCCACCCATCCCCGGGGTCGCTTGCGAGCCGCGGCCGCGCCTCCGCGGTACACCTCGAACACGAGTTTCCGCGTCCTCGGCACATTGAGGAAGCCGCGTCCTTCGACAAAGCGAATGCTGTCGCTCGCGACGACCGGCGCCGGCATCAACCGGCGCACCAGCCCCTCGCTGACCAGATACGGGGTCAATCCCAGCTGGTCGGCGATGTTTCCGGTGGAGGACGAAAAGTAGATCGGCCGTTTGCCGACCTGATCCTTGATCATCTGCAGCACCGCGAGCTCAGCGCGCTCGAGATACGGGCGCCGGAGCACCTGCGGGTCGAGCGAGATGCGAATCGGACCGACGTCTCCCGCCACGGGATGGTCCACGAGCACGTACGGCGGCAGCGAGTCGCTCCCCCCGGGCGCGCCGAGATAATACTTGCTCATCCACGGCTGCGTCGGGGCGGGCACGCCGGCGTACGGCACCGGTGGCCGGCGCTGCAGCTGTGCGAGGTACCAATTCGTGTTGGCCAGCGTCATCACCATGACGCTCACGTCCCGCCTGATCCCCTGCGCCTCCTGCGCGTGCCACAGCGGGAAGGTGTCGTTGTCGCCGCTGGTGATGATCAGCGCATACGGATCGACCGATTCGAGCAGGTCGCGGGCGTAGTCGCGCGCCACCGTCTCCCCGGCGCGGGACGCGGTGAGCCGGTTGCCGGCCAGCGGAATCAGCGCGATGACAAACAGAGGGGCTGCGGCTAATCGCCACCGAAGAGTCTCCGCGATCGCTGCCAGGCCGATCCCGACCCACACCCCCCACACCGCGAACGATGCGATGAAGAAGTAGTCGCGCTCACGCACCTCGTGCTCGAGGCCGGTGTACGGCTGCGAGAAGCCCCACTTGAAGTTGAGATAGAACACGAGCGCTACCGTCAGCGTCAGGACCAGCGCCGTCATCGCGAGCGCGGAGCGGCGGTCGGCCCGCCAGTGACGCCGGGCGCCGAGGACGCCGAGGCCGGCGAACAGGACGGCGAGCAGGCGCTGCGCCAGCGCCGACCAGTCACGCCCGAATTGCCAGGTGAAATACTGCCAGTAGTTGAGGAACTGCTGGCCGATCAGCACGATCGAGCGGCCGGGATTCTCCGCGCCGCGCTCATACATCGGGTTGTCGAAGATCGATGGCTTGGCGAATTGCTCGCGCGCGAGGACCGCGCGCAACGCCGGCCAGTTGGTCGCATCGCCCTGATTCATGTAGGGATCGAGCGCCGCGCGGATCGGAATGAACAGATTCACGCTCAGCCCGACGACGGCGACCAGGCCCGCAGCGATCAGGAACCGGGGCCGCAGCAGCGCGCGCGGATCGGTCAGCAGCACGTAAACGAGCACCGCGGGCGCGACCAGCAATCCCATGAGCTGATTGGTGGCGGTGAGCGCCAGCAGATACACGATCAGGACGAGCAGGTTGTCGGGGCGCGTCTCGGCGGGCTGATCGGCCCAGCGCAGCGTCAGCCACAGGATGAGCGCGATCGACAGCACGCTGATCGTATAGACCTTCTCGTTCGCCACCGCCTGATTCCACACCGTGAACATCGTCGCGCCGACGACGGCGCCCGCGGCCGCGGCAAGGCGGCGCCAGCCGTCCGGGGCGACGATGGGCCGGAGCCACCGCTCGCCGATGAGAAACCAGAGGCCCGCCGACGTCGCGCTCGTCACCGCCGCCAGGAAATTGATGCGTCGCGCGTAGTCGGAGGCGACCGGCAACAGTCCCCACACGTGCGCGACGATCACGAAGAACGGATTGCCGGGCGGATGCGGAATGCCGAGCGCGTGCGCCGCCGCGATGTATTCCGACGCATCCCAGAATTGCGTCGTCGGGGCGAGCGTGACGATGTAGAGCATCAGCGCGGCGAGTGAGACGCCGGCGGCGCTCAGGTACGTCTGTTTGGCAGGGGTGAGGGTCATGGGTCGTGTAATCTAGTGACGGAATTGCCGCATACCGGTGAGGACCATGGCCAGGTCATGCTCGTCCGCCGCCGCGATGACCTCGGCGTCCTTGACCGACCCCCCCGGCTGGATGATCGCCGTGACGCCGGCGGCGGCCGCCTCGTCCACGCCGTCGCGGAATGGAAAGAAGGCGTCGCTCGCCAGCACCGCCCCACTCGGGTCGTGGCCCTGCTGCCGGGCCTTATGCACGGCCAGGAATGACGAATCCACCCGGCTCATCTGCCCGGCGCCGATGCCGATCGCGGCCTCATCCCGCACCAGGATGATCGCGTTCGACTTGATCGACCCGACCGCGGCCCAGGCGAAGCGCAGGTCGTTCCATTGCGCATCGGTCGGGCGCCGTGTGGTCACCACCTGCCATTTGGACTCGTCGGCGACGCCGCCGTAGCGGAAGCGGTCCTGGACGAGAAACCCGCCGCGGATCCGCTTGTAGTCGAGCGTCGGCTCATCGGGGAAGCGCGGCAGCTCCACGACGCGCAGGTTCTTCTTCTCCTTGAAGACCGCCAGCGCCTCGGCATCGACCCGCGGCGCGACGACGACTTCGACGAACAGGTCGCGCATCGCCTCGGCGGCGGCGCGGTCCACGACCGTGTTGAATGCGATCACCGATCCGAACGCGGAGGTGCGGTCGGTCGCCAGGGCGCGCGCGTAGGCATCCGCGGCGTTACGGCCGAGCGCGATGCCGCAGGGCGTCGTGTGCTTGATAATTACGCAGGCGGGACGGGCGTCCTTGCTGCCACCTCGCCAAGGCGCGATCGCCATCATCGCGGCATCCACGTCGAGCAGATTGTTGAACGACAGCTCCTTGCCGTGGAGCTGGTGCATGTCGCGGATGCCCCCCCCCGGGTCATCGGTCGCGTAGAGCGCGGCGCGCTGGTGCGGATTCTCGCCGTAGCGCAGCGGCTGTTGCCGCTCCAACACGACGCTCAACGTCTCGGGGAGCGCTTCCTGCGAGCGGGAGAGATAGCCGAGGATCGCGGCGTCGTAGGCGGCGGTGTGGGCGAAGACTTTCGTCGCGAGGGTCCGCTTGAGGTCGTTTAGCGAGCCATCCTTCAATGATGAGATCACGAGCGGGTAATCGTCCGGATCCACGACCACGATAACGGACTCGTGATTCTTGGCGGCCGAGCGCAGCATCGAGGGGCCGCCGATGTCGATCTGCTCGATCGCCTGCGCGAACGTGGTCTGTGGTTTCGCGACGGTCTCACGGAAGGGGTAGAGATTCACCGCGACGAGGTCGATCGGCGTGATACCGTGCTGCTGCATCGCTGCGAGATCACCGGAGTTATCTCTTCGTGCCAAGAGTGCTCCATGCACCTTCGGGTGCAACGTCTTTACCCGCCCATCCATCATCTCCGGAAAGCCCGTGACCTGTTCGACGAGGACGACCGGAATGCCCTCGCGCCGCAGCGCTTCCGCCGTCCCGCCGGTGGAAACAATTTCCCAGCGGAGCTCGACTAGCTGACGCGCGAAATCCACGATTCCGCGCTTGTCCGAAACTGACAGCAGAGCCCTCATAGGGCGGTCAAGAAACAACGGCGGCGGTCAAAAAGCAAAGGCGGCGGTCAAGACGGTCGTGACCGCCGCCTTTGTCGTTTGACCGCCTTGACCGCCGCCTTTGTCGTTTGACCGCCTTGACCGCCGCCTTTGTCGTTTGACCGCCTTGACCGCCGCCTTTGCAGTTTGACCGCCATGTATTGCTACCAATCCTCCGCTACAACTCTCACCATGTCAGCCAGGCTTACCAAATCTCTCAGATCCACGATTTCCACCGGGGAATGCGAGTATCGAAGGGGCCACCCCATTGGGACATCTACAACTCCATATGGCACAAACGTCGAGCCGTCGTTGCCGCCGTTGGTCGTGCCGATCTGCAGCGCGACGCCGCGGGCGCGGGCGAGCTGTGCCAAGGTGTCCACGTCGGCCGGTGGCGTGATGGACGAATTGTCGAGTGCGCGCGCCACGGCGCCCGCTCCCAGGCGCGCGACCGCGAAGTTCGGCAGCTCGAGCGGGGAATCGGCGGAGACGAACGTATCGATGGCGTGTACCCGCCGCGTGCTGGTGCCGAGCTGCCGGGCGACCACCCCGGCGCCCTCCAGGCCGATCTCTTCGCGCGTGCTGAAGATGAAGACTACGGGATGGCGCAGCTTTGAAAGATTCAAAGTTCTTAGAGCAAGGATAAGCGAGGCGCACCCCATGCGATCGTCGAACGAGCGGCCGGTCGCGCGTGTGCCGGCGAGCCGCACGTACTGCTTCGGCATCGTGATCGTCTGGCCGAGCTTCACTCCCAGTGATTCCGCACCAGCCCGCGTGGTGGCGCCCACACTAACGCGCAGGGGCGGGGGAGTGCGGCGCGTGAGACCGGTATCGCGTGGCAGGAAGATGCCGGGGATGTCGGCACGATCGCCGTGGATCAGGGCGGGCTTTGCTTCGAACAGCGACAGAATGAAGCCGCCGCGGTTGCGCAGTCCCAGCGTGCCGTCGGCGTTGATCGTATCCACGCGAAAGCCGATCTCGTCCATGTGCGCGACGATCACGACTGGGCCCCCCCCATCGCCCTGTCCAACGCGCACCCACAGGTTGCCGGCGGTATCGGTCTCAGTCTTGGCCCAAGTGGGCAACAGGCGCTGCACGGTGGATCGAACCGGCGCTTCCATCCCGGAGACTCCGTAGCTCTCGACGAGCTGCGAGAGGACGGATTGGGCTTCGGCAATCCTAGTCGTGTCTTGTAAGGCCAGGATCGCCGCGAGTGCGAGGATCATTGGGAACCTCCGATCCACCGCACGACGTCGGCCAGCAACGCGTCCACGTCACGCAGGCTGACGGTCTCGACGGACGTGTCCGGGAATTTCGAGGGCACCGTGACCTGCCGGCTGTCGGCAAACGGTCCTTGCGTGTTCTGCACCGTCTTCAAGCCGGCGCTGTCGGCATAGAGGCTCTGCACGGTGAACGCCACGACGACCGTGCCCCGCACGCGCGGCTTCGACAGGGCGGCGGAGGCCAGCGCGGCGCACGCCGAGCGGCGTCCGGCGCCGGGCGCCGCGAGGAGGCGATCACCGTAGCGGTGCGGGCGTTTCGCGATGGACATGGGCGTGAGAATCGAGATGCCGAGTGCGAGCACTTCGTCGCGAGAGGTGGCACCGACATCCACGTAGGCGTTGTCCACGGTGAACGGTGCCTCGTTGCCGCTGGGCCGGCCGCGGGTTAGATGTGTCGAGCGCACGGCCACGACGCCCGGCACCGGCCCGTTCCGTCCGAACAGCGTGACGCGCTGCCCCTCGATCTGCTGATCGAACAGCGGGTACAGCCGCGCGCCGCCACCCACGCGCCGCAGCGTGAGGTAGCCGTCGTCGGTGATGTTGCCGACGACGTAACCGACCTCGTCGAGCCCGCAGTAGACGAGGCGCTTGGGCGCGCCGCGGCCGAGCGTGACCGTCACGTTACCTATACGATCCCGTGTGCTTCCCGGCAGAAGGGCGAGCAACGAGTCTGTCATTGCCTGCTCGTAGCCCGTAATCGCGGTCATGCTGGAGAATCTGGTGGCGAGGCTGTCTACGGACTGCGCGGCCAGTGGGGCGGTCAAAAAAACGAATGCGGCGGTCGAGGCGGTCAAGAACAAAAAGCGGCGGTCAATGACCGCCCGACCGCCGCCGTCGTTTCTTGACCGCCGCAGTTGCCGTTTGACCGCCATTTTCCAGCTCATCCAATCCTCCTCGCAAGATCCAGAACCACACGCCGCAGCAGTCGGTGCTCCGCTTCCAGAACTCGTGCCGCGAGACTGTCGGGCGTGTCTTGCGGGCTCACCGGCACCTTCTCCTGCGCGATGATCGCGCCCCGATCAAAGACTTCGTCCACGAAGTGCACCGTGGCGCCAGACTCTGTGGCGCCGCTCGCCAGCACCGCCTCGTGCACGCGCCGCCCGTACATCCCGGGGCCGCCAAACGCGGGCAGCAGGGCGGGGTGAATGTTGATCATGCGGCCGCGAAATTGGGAGACCACGGGCGCAGGCACAAGTTTCACGTATCCCGCCAACACGACGAGCTGCATCCCCTCGAGCGCCGCGAGCAGCTCGGCGGCATCACTCGGATCACGCAGCACGGTGGTGGGGACGGCGCTGCGGCGCGCGCGCGCGAGGGCGCCGGCATCGGGCCGGTTGGAGACCACGCGCGCGACGCGCGCTAGGGTCGAATCGTGGAGGGCATCGAGGAGGGCCTGCAGGTTCGTGCCGCCGCCCGAGACGAGCACGGCGACACGAACCGGCCGTTCTGTCACTGACTACTGCGACTGCACCGCGCGACCGACTTCGGCTTCGAGCCGCTGGTAACGCTCACCGTGAACGATCCCGTGGCGTAGTGATCCGCCGTATTCACGACGATCTCGTACTCGCCGCTCTGGGGGAACGTCGCGGTGAGGCGGGCGTGACAGTTGCCGCCGGAGTCGTCGTCCTGGAAATCGCGGCCGCCCGAGATCCCCGGCCCGCGCAGGAACAGATAGGCATCGAACGCATCGGACTCGAGGTCGATCGTGATCGTCTGACCGGCGCGGCCCTGGATCGTCCACGGCTGCGCATAAGTGCTGTCGCTGGTCAGCAGGACGTCGTTGCGGGTGAGCGTGCCCTGCTGGCTCTGCCCCACGTCGATCGACCGGGACGATCCGCCGCCGCTTTCCGCCCCGCTATTGCCGGCGGCGTTGCCCTGCGGCGCCTGGCAATCCCGGTTGCCGTGGTCCTGGACCGGCTTCGTCCCTTCGGTGATCGACAGCGAGTAGCGCCCCGTCTGCCGCTCGGGCGACGCGGTGGTGTTCACGAGGATCCGGTACGGCCCGCGGCTCGGGAAGGTGCGCGACACGCGCGCCGAGCAGCCGGGCCCGCCGTCGTCGTCGATGATGGATGCGTCGAGATCGTCGCCACGCACGATCAGCACGGGATCGAAGTCGTCGGATGACAGATCGATCGTGACCGGTCCCGACGGGGCGGTGAACGTATAGAACTTGAAATAGCTTTTGTCGGGATAGAGCGAATCGTTGCTCGTGAGCGAGCCGTTGAGCGTCTCGCCGACCCGAATCACGGGTATCCCAACGGTGTTTTGATTGCCTGGATGACAGTCGGAGTTACTGGTGCCGTCCACCGGCATGCTGCCTTCCTTGAGCGACAGCGTGAAGCGACCCGTCTGCCGGTGCGGGGAAGACGTCGTGTTGACGAGAATGCGGTAGGGCCCGCGGCCGGTGAACGTCTGTGACACGCGTGACGCGCAACCGGGCCCGCCGTCGTCGTTGATGATCGACGCCGCCAGGTCTTCGCCGCGGATGATGAGCACCGGATCGAAGTCACTCGACGACAGGTCGAGGGTGATGTCGCGTCCCGGCGTGGTCGTGAATTGGTAGAACTTGAAGTAGGTCGTATCGGGATAGAGCGAGTCCGACGACGTCAGCGTCCCGTTGATCGTCTGACCCATGCTGAGCTGCGGGATGCCGGCCAGCGAGCTCGTGTTGCTCCTGCCACCGGGAGTATTCGCCGTATTGATCACGGACTTCGGCGTGAGCAGCCCCTGGCCCTCGGCCACGGCGACTTGATCGTTATTGAGGTTGCGGATCGCGTCCGTTGCGGTCGCGAAGTTCAGCGACTGCCCCGCCTCGATCGTGCTGCGCACGATGCCGATCACCTGCCCCCTCGTGTTCAGCACCGGCGCCCCGCTCGAGCCGTGAGAGATGGCGGCCGAGATCTGCAACAGCTTGGTGCCGTGCACGACGCGCGATGCGGAGACGATGCCGCGCGATACCGTCCCCGGCAGTTGCCCCAGCGGGTTGGAAATCACGGTGACGTCGTCGCCGTCCTTGACCGCCTCGCTCACGCCCCAGCGCAGCGTCGCCGGTGGTACGCCCGGCACCATCAGCAGCGTGACGTCCTTCACCGAGTCAGAGGCCCCGACGGAGCAGCGCTGTTGCTGGCCGTCGGCCAGCTCGATGCGGCACCCGGCGGCCCCTTCCAGCACGTGCGCCGCCGTGACGACGTAGCCCTCGGTGACGAAGAAACCGGTTCCGCTGGCCATCAGCTGGCCGCTCGCGTCGAGCGCCTGAATCGTCACGACGGCCTTGCGGACCGTGGGGATATCGATGCCGGCGGGACGGGGCTGTTGAGAAGCGACTGGTATGGCAAACAGGGCGAGGGCGGCGAGAGGAGTCAGGATTCGTCCGCGCATGCACGGCTCCTTCATGAAGGGCGAGGTCGGGCTAATCTGCAAGTTGAGAACGACAAATACAATCGCCGGATCGAATTCACACCCTGAAGGGTGTGCTCGGCAGACCCTGTCCTTAAGGACTGTGATTGCCGAGCGCAGGCTTTAGCCTGTCGAATTCAAAATCTCATTTGCCGCAGCTTGCAAGTCAGCGACGACCGTCACACCGCTCGCCCGCGCCTGGCCCTGATGGAGGTTGCCTTCCCCCTTCGCGACCAGAATGCCACGTCCGCCCAACGCGCGTGCGGGCTGCACGTCCGACACCCTGTCGCCCACCCACCAGGAGCGGGCAAAGTCGATGTCGAACGCTGCCGCCGCCTCGCGGAACAACTTGAGGCCGGGTTTGCGGCACTCGCAGGGTCCCGTGACATCCGGCCAATGCGGACAGAAATAGTCGCCGTCGATGCGTGCGCCCTGCGCCGTCAGCAGCTCGCCGAGACGACGCTGGACGGCGGCGTAGTCCTCCACCGAATAGAGACCACGTGCGATTCCCGATTGGTTGCTCACCACGACGACGACAAAGCCGCGCTCATTCAAGCGGCGGATCGCCTCGGCCGCGCCCGGGAGCAGTTTTACGCGATCGGGCTCGTGCAGATATCCGGGGTCGTCGACAATCGTGCCGTCGCGGTCGAGAAAGGCCGCGCGCTTACTCACGAAGGGCTGAGACTACGGTATCCACCTGTTCGGGGAAGATTGTGCGGGCGTCGAGTAATACGCGGCTTCCGGCCACGCGCGCGATGATCGGCGGATCATTGGCGCGCAGCCGCTCGAAGAGCCGTTCGTCCGGGAATCCGGCGAGCCACGTGCGGAGCTTGGCGCCGGGGAACGACCCGCCGCCGACCTCGGAGTCGCCTTCGATCAACTGCCCGCCGAGTCGTTCGGCTCTGTTGCGAATGCTGTCCATGCTCTCGGTCAGCATTCGCAATACCGGGATTTCCTTTCTGGCAATTTCGGGCTCCCGATACAGCGCCAACGTGGCCTCGAGCGCCGCCAGCGTCAGCTTGTCGGCGCGCACCGTCCGCGCGATCGGATCGGCCCGGCACGCCGCGATCGCGGCCTCGCTGCCGACCAGGATCCCCGCCTGCGGACCGCCGAGCAGCTTGTCACCGCTGAACGCGACGACGTCGGCGCCGGCTGCGACGCCTTCGGGGACCGTCGGCTCGCCGGTCAATCCCCAGTGGGACAGATCCATCAGCAGCCCGCTGCCCAGATCGTACACGCACGCAATGCCCCGATCGTGCGCCAGCTCCGCAAGCTCCACCACCGCGACGTCGGCGGTGAACCCGGTGACCTGGAAATTCGAGCGATGGACCTTGAGCAGTAATCGGGTGTCGGTCGTCAGTGCTCGGTCATAATCGTTGGGATGCGTCCGGTTCGTGGTACCGACTTCGACCAGGGTCGCTCCGGATCGCGCCATGATGTCGGGAATGCGGAACGACCCGCCGATCTCGACCAGCTCGCCGCGCGACACGATCGCCTGGCCGCCGCGCGCCAGCGCGCTCAGTGCCAGCAGCACGGCGCCCGCCGCGTTATTCACGACGAGCGCGTCGGCGGCCCCCGTCAGCTCGATCAGCAGATCGCGGCAATGCGCATGGCGCGAGCCGCGCGTGCCGCGGCCCAGATCGTACTCCAGCGCCGAGTAGCCCTGCGCCACGCGAGTCAGCGCGGCGATGGCCGCCGGCGCGAGCGGCGCGCGGCCGAGATTGGTGTGCAGCACGACGCCCGTCGCGTTGATCACCGGCGCGAGCGAGGCGACCCCGAGCCGCGCCACCGCCGCGCGCACCGCCGCATCCCAACCCTCGACCGGCGGCGCGCCGCCGTTGACGCGGGCCGCGTCGACCGCCGCGCGCGCCGCCTTCACGACGAGCGCCCGGGGATGCTCGGCGAGGAGCGACGCGATCCCCGGGTTGGCGAGGATCGCATCGATCGATGGGAGTTGGCGGCGGAGATCGGTCACGGGCGACCGGTGCGTGGTGCGTGGTGCGTGGTATCCGACACAACGGGCTTGGGCATCGCGAAGCCGATCAGGCCGTCGCCCTT
>WNGD01005151.1_pt1 | contig 13665 bp, 16 predicted proteins | sample 5400671 | NCBI WGS metagenome assembly WNGD01 (sample SAMN13153369, study PRJNA577476) | soil metagenome | isolation source: 40 cm soil or saprolite under grassland replicate 2 | place: USA:California | collected 2016-06-15
CCCTCGACCATCAAGGAAAACCCTGGGCCTGAGGTGGACGTTGCGGCTCTCGCTCCTGTCAACGCTGCTCCCGTAGCCATGGTTATGGCCGCGATCTCATCCTCTGTCTGTGTAACTAGGATCGAGCCTTTTTGGCCCGGATTGTTTCCGCCCGAGATGTCGAAGTTTCCGTGCGACTCTAAGAACTCGCTCTCGTCAGCAGCAGGGGTTATCGGGTAATAGGTCTGGACCCTGCAACCGCCCACCAGCTTCCCAAGTGCAATTGCCTCAACCCCCATTAGCAATAGCCTCGGTTGGTTCTGAATAGGGTGGAGCTGGAATGGAAACGGCTGTTTCAACTGAGACTTAGCAGCGTCGTAGGCGAGCTTTGCGCCTATCTCGTTCATTTCGACAACTTTCTTCTTACCTGCGAATGCCCTTCCGATGGACTGGTTGAGGAAGTTCTCATCAAAACCGAGGATTGCGAATGAGGCTGAGACTGAGAGAACGTTGACGATTCTTGAGAGCTTGCTCAGCTGGTGCTCTCCAATCTGGGCCGCAGTCTTCGCAATAATGTCATTGTACTGGATTGGGAATAGGTTGACTCCTCTTCTCTTCGCTTCCTCTAGGATTCCGGTGACATTTCCAGGAAGATTCTGCTTCGCCAGTCTTGTCTTGATCCTCAAAACCACGGGGGTCTCGATCGACTCGACCTTGTCGATTTCAATATTTGAAAACGTAGGATCGTAAAGTATTCCGCCGCCCGGGGCTACTTCCTCTGCATGGCGGATGAGTGTCTCGGCATCGAACGTCGCTAGGACGTCCACGTTGTTTACGTGAGATCTGATCTTGTCGCTGTTGACTCTGACTTCGAAGTAGCTGTGGGGCCCTTTGATGCTCGAGTAGTATTCTCGGAGCCCGAAGGTCCAGAGACCACCTAGTACGCATGCTCCGGCGAAAATGTTGGCAGACGAATCGACTCCGCTACCTTGCGGACCGCCTGTCATCCAAGACAGATCGTTGACCTTAACAGAAGTATGGCTCATGATTGTTAGCCTCCCGTTGCTTTATCGTGTCCGATGGCGCAGTCACAGTTTTCATTCTCGTCGCAGTAGGGACATGCGCACTGGTATTGCTCGCCCTCAATCAGGAGAACCAATCTCCCTCGCTTGGAAAGTTGGAAACGGTCGTTCGACATAAGGCTTCATGCACAATGTTGCTAGAAGACCTCAATGTGGTCGTCAGGAAACCCTAACTTGACAAGTTCTCCCTTGATCCTAGCTCGATGGTCACCTTGGAGCATTATTACGCCCTCCTTGGCTGTCCCTCCGGTCGCCAATCGCTCTTTCAGTTTGTGAGCAACTTCGGCCAAAGACCGTCCAGTTTTTGGTAGTCCTTGTACGACGGTTACGGGTTTTCCCCATCTGCGAAACTCGACCCTTACGGTGAGGTGGGTTTCGCTCTTGTCGAGTTCTTTCAGTGCGCTGTTGAAGTCGAATCCTTCACTCAATCCTGTCGCCTAGGACAGTTTCGGCCCCTCATTAGTTCTTTTCGACTACTTCCAAGAACCGGTTCAGATAGTCTGCGAGAAGCTTTTGGTACTGATCTCTAGTCATGTTTTCTTTCAGATTGACCATTAGTTCCTGGAAGTACCGGAACTGGTTTGCGGATGCTGGTGGCATCTGTGAAAGAAATCTCTTGTTCGAATCTACGGCTTTTCCACCCGTATCTTCAATGCCGTGTCTTGTCATTTGGCCGATCGCACGAGCGTTATGGACCATGATCGACGCGTTCACCCAACGGTCTCTCTTCGGATCTCCCGACTCGACGGGCTCATCCTTTACCCAGTCTTGAAGGAAACTGCTCATCTGGCCGGATTCGAGTATTGGGTTTTTCTTGAGGACCTTCATCGAGACGTCATCAGCGTACAAGTCTTGAATGTCGTTCAGTAGGTCATGGACGATCTTCTGTTGATAGTCGCTTGACAAGTATTGTTTGCCAATCTTGTCAATTGCTCCTTCGATTATTTCGGCGTCGTGGGATGGGTGATTATTTTCCATCCTGTAGATGTGTGACATCTCGTGAACCAGCAAGCCTTCGAGCATTCCCGACCCGACGGAGCCGCCTGAGACGACTATTCTGTAGCCTCTGCCCTGTGGCATAGTGTATCCCATGAAGGGCAACTGAGGGTCGATGGCCACTTCGACGTTACTCTTGAGACCAAAGCCGGATTCCTTCATCATGCGAGATGCGTTTGAGTAGGCCTTCTTCACGAATTCACTGTTCGCACTATCACTCGTCGGAGCGACTGTCTTGGCGACCGTACTGTTTCTTCTAACCGACACTTCGTGTTCTTCCTATATTCCCAGAAGGTGGTCGATAGAATAGATTCCACCGCCAAGTATAGCCAGTGCAAGCGCGGCCAAGAACAATGTAACGTCAATCTCGTATCCACCCACGTATTTCTTCTTCATCTTGCTCATTGCGAACCATGTGGTGGATAGCATCCATAATGCCGAGAGCACCGCGACTATGGGAGTGAGTATTCCCAGAATCAACGCCAGTCCGCCGAAGAACTCTACAACGCCCCCGAAGGGAACCATTGCGGCCGGCATTCCAATGCTCTTCATCCAGGCACCACCTTGCTTTCTTTGAGCAGCAGTTAGCTTAGGGTATCCATGTATCATGAACAAGGTCCCGACGGCAAGCCGTAAGATAAGCGAGGACAGGTCGATGTTCGTAAAGAGTGTTTGAATCATGTCTCAGTCAAGACTACGGTCTCAATTATAAAGTAGGTAGTCAACTACTACCAAGTAGGTTGCAGTAAGCGTATCAAGTCAACCCAGCTTGACCAATACAGGAAACGTGTCCAATCGTAACTGGAAACGCCCCCAAGAATAGAACACCTCGCCTATCTTCCCGCAACCACTTATTGCAGACGTGGACTGAAACGGACTCTCCGATGGTCAACACGTCACAGGAGGACGCGCTATGCGCACGGCAGTCGGCATAGACGACATAGCCGTCTACATTCCTCGACTGTACGTGGAGCTGGCTGACGAGAATCGGCCAGAGAAACCAACGGAATTCTCAACGGCCAGAAAGTCGGACCCCTCAAAATACCTTCACGGCATAGGAATCGCCAAGATGTCCATTCCAGACACTTACCAAGATAGCGCCGTCTTGGCCGCGAACGCAATCTTCGACCTAATGGAAAGAAACAACGTTCAACCTGCAAGTCTCGCTAGAATTGACATAGCCACAGAGACCGGTGTGGACGAATCCAAACCTGTCGCCGCCTACGTTCACGGAATGCTGGAACAAAAGTATGGTAAAGGGTCTCTGAAGAGAACCTCTGGTGTCGAGTACAAGTTCGCATGCGTGAGCACTGCAGACGCTCTGGAAAGTTCGCTCGACTGGGCATGGGCAGGTAGAAGCAATGGAAGATACAGTATCATCTGCGCGACCGACATCGCTAGATATCCGCTTACCAGTCCGGGTGAACCTACTCAGGGGGCTGGGGCGGTCGCCCTTCTTGTCAAGGAGGATCCTCGTTTGCTGGCGATCGACCCGGTCATCGGCACTCATATGGAGGACGAGGATGATTTCTGGAGACCACTATTTTCGACGACAGCAGTCGTCCACGGAAAACATTCTGAAAGATGTTATCTGAGAGCGATGGAGGGAGCGGTGGACGACTGGGCCGAACAGGCAATTGCTTCCGGTATCATCAGGGCTGGACCGGGCGAATCGTTGGTAGACCACATAGGTCCCATGTCTTTTCATGTCCCGTATCCGAAAATGGCTGAGAAAGCTTTCGCATACTTGTTGCGACATTTCTGGCGGGGGCTTCCTCGCTGGAAAACCATCGTTGGCGAGATCGGCGACGAACCCAAAGCAGACGGCTACAAGAAAAGGGAAGAATTCGAGAAGGCGGAGACTGACTATATGAAACGCTTCATGGAGACACATCAATTCCAAACCGAGTACTTGGACAAGGTGGCAGATGGACTCGTCCACGCTAGGGAAAGCGGCAACAGTTATTCCGCCTCAGAGAAGAGTTGTCTCTCAATGCTTCTGGAGACCAAGGCAACGAAGGGAGTGGACCTCGCGGGAAGAAGAGGTGGATCTGGAAATTATGGAAGCGGTTGCAAGGCCAAAGCATCAAGCTGGACTGTTCAGGAAGGTTGGGCGGCGGTCGCGAAGAGATTTGGTCACGCCGAGAAACTGAGGCATCGCCGACCAGTATCTCTCGCGGAATATGAAATCTTGCACGAGGGAAACCTATTTCCAGATGGAAGAAAGTTTGTGGCAGAGCCCGAGAACGAGTTCGTTCTGGTAGACGTGACCTCTCAGGGCTATCGACATTACAGGCTTGCCGACTGATTGCAAGCCCGGAGTCAGCGGGCGACGCCTCTCGGATTACTTCGGTCAAGTGTTCACGGTTTCAAACCGTTATTCAAGCAATCCTCGCAAGGATAGCCGACTATGAGCGAGCTCGGAGAGAGGAGGCCGAGTGGAGAAGATGAACTCGTGCTGGTCTTCAGGCCGCCTGAGAATCCTGCGGCCCAAGTAGCAGTCGATACTCCCTTCAAGGGACATAGAGTAAGGCTTGACGAGATACTAGATTGGTTCAAGGCCCTCAAAGTAGATTCTATTGAGCTCTGGATCGAGGGCGCAAGAACCTCTGGAAGCAAGACAGAGCTCTTTCTCTCGACAGAGGGCAAGACTGGGGCGAAGATCACCCTCAAGCCGCACTCTGAGGCCGGACCAAAGGAACTCTCTCCTGACCTGGTCGGAAGCTCTTCTCCCTCGAAAACACCGGGAGAATCACTCAGGAATGCGGCTCAGAATTTCCCCGCGAATCAAGTTCAAACGGTAGCAACTCCTTCGGAGTCGCCTGTAACGGCCTTCTTTTCGCCCAAGGGAGGCATTGAACAACAGATTCTTACTAGAATAGGCACAGCGACAGAAACCATCGAGATGGCGGCCTACGCGTTCACAAACGAGAACATCGCGAAAGCCTTGATCGACGCCGTCAAGCGTGGAGTCAAAGTTTCCTTGGTTATGGACAAGTCCCAGACAAAGGGTTCCCAAGCTTCGCTACATGATGAGTTGGAGAAGGCTGGAACCGCGATCCGGTTGATTTCCCCGCCCGGAGGAATAATGCACGACAAGTTCATCATCGTTGATGGCAAGAACGTTGAGTGGGGAAGCTACAATTATACCGGCCGAGCAGAGGAGACGAATTTCGAGAACGCCACCTTCATGTCCAATGGCAACCTAGCCCAAAAATACCGCTCAGACTTTGTGACCATATTCAGCCAAGCAACTCCTGAGGCTCAGGGGCTTCGACGCCCACTGCGACGATTCTTGAGGAGACTGAGATAGCCCTTCAAGCCCCCAGAGGATGAGGCTCTGCGATAATTGGGATCTTGTCCAAAGTGAGATTGAGAAAACTCCAAAAGTTGTAATGATCCCAAGACAACAATAGAAATTCGGCAGGGTAGCTACAAGCATAGAGAACCCGCTTCTCCCAAGAACTTATCTAAACTGGTTTTTCTTAATCTGGAACCATGACCGGAAAGGTTGTTGTGATCACTGGAGCGAGTAGCGGAATCGGTGCTGCGCCGACTCGACAGCTTGCCTCTCAAGGTCATCAGCTCGTTATTGCAGCTAGGCGGGAGAGCGAGCTGAAGCAGGTTGCAGCCGAGACGGGATCAAAAGCGATCCCAGTAGTCACCGACGTTACCCGCAGAAGAGACCTTGAGAACCTGCGCGACTGCGCTCTGAAAAAACACGGCCACATAGATGTCTGGGTGAACAACGCAGGGCGGGGCATAACCAAGACCGTAATGGACCTGACTGATCATGAATTCGACAGCATCATAGACGTGGTTCTGAATCGGCCTTTTACAGAACCCAGACGATTGTTCCGCATTTCCAAGAGCGAGGGGAAGGGCATCTGATCAATATTTCTTCCTTCTTGGGCAGGGTTCCTTTGGTTTCGAACCGGTCGATTTACAGCGCCGCGAAGAGCGCAGTCAATGTCCTGACATCAAATCTACGCATGGATCTCAAAGGAAAGTATCCTCGAATCAAAGTCTCACTTGTACTGCCGGGCATCGTGGATACTGACTTCCACCGCGTCGCAGGAACACCGATTGCGATGAAGGCCGGCAGCCAAGTAGGCCCTCAAAAGGTTCAGTCAGCCGGCGAAGTTGCAATCCAAATCGCGTCGCTCATAGACCATCCGGTAGCTGAACTCTACACCAACCCAGCCCTATCCGGATTGACCTGGCAGTACTATGCGGACGTGGGAGCTTTCGAAGAGAATATGACCATGCGGTCGTCTGGCAACTAGTTACCTTCAGGTCTGTCTGCTGGGCGTGTCAGTCTGTCGATTAGTGGGGATGCAAGAGCAGTTACGAGAACTGCTAAACCTGCTACAGGGTAGAGTTGCGGACCTACTAGTCCGGCATCAACTCCTGTCTTAGCGAGTACTAGCGAGAACTCTCCACGGGGAACCAGAATGGAGCCAACTAGAATGGGGCGTCCGATCCGAGCAAGTCGTGCTCCGAAGAACCCCCCAGCAAGCTTGCCGAGAACAGCGCCGACCAGGATAATCGCCAGTGGTAGGCCGAGGGATAACGCAGTCGACGTGTCGACCAGGGTCCCCATCGATAGAAAGAAGAACACGATGAAGGCGTCCTTGAGGGGTAATATTTTCTCTCTGACATACCTTGATTGCTTGACGGGAAGAAAGAATCCGACCAGGAGAGCCCCGATAGCGGGGGAGAAACCGAGATAGTCTGAGAGTACCCCGAATAGAAAACCGAATGACAGAGCCAGGAGGAATGCGACCTCCCCGATCTCCAGCTCATACTGGCTAACCTTGTTGATTAGCCGAGGCCCAAGATACCTCCCGAACCCGAAGCTTGCGAGAAATAAGAAAAATCCCTTGGACGCGATGAAAAATAGGCCTAACGCCTGAACTTGGCGGCCCCCCGCCAGCTCAGGTGTAAGAAAGAGTAGGAAGACTGCAATCACATCCTCCACCACCATCACCATCATTAGCGATGTAAAATTTTCATCATGTCCGGGAAAGCGATCGAGAATCAATTTCGCAACTATGGCCGTGCTGCTGAGACCGAGTACGGACCCGAGAAAGAGCGCCGTCCCTAGATCCCATCCTGCGAACAGAGCGGACAGTATGCTGACTGCGAAAGCAATAAGAAATTCCACTGTACTCAGAATGAGGACCCTAGATCCAACCTTGCCGAACTTGCGCGGGTCAAGTTCAAGCCCGACGACGAACAAGAGTAGTATTATTCCGAGGGTCGCTAGAAAATCGATGGCTGTCGTGTCACGGATCAGTCCAAGACCAAAGGGCCCGACGAGCATTCCCGCCACCAGCTGGCCAACGATCATGGGAAGGCCAAGTCGGTAGAAGAGGAGGCTGACGAGAAGCGCTGCGGCTACAGCAATTCCCACTTCTAATAGAAAAGTTGTCTGCAAGAACTACCTTTGATCGAGGGCATGTGAATGGCTAAAGCACTTTGGGAAACTCAAATATCAGAATCAGTCAACAAGATTGTAGCTTTCCTCCTGCCGAATAGTTAACTAGTTGTTTCATTCCATTTCGTTCGCAGGACCCGTAGTCGAGCCACGCAAGATGCTCTGGACCTACAGTACTAGGAGAGAAGGCTTCTCTGCTCTAGCCTTTCTGGGTCGTTCTAGGTACCGTGAGCCCATGAGGAACCCAACACTCGGAATTGCGAGCCCTGAACCCAGGAGAAAGTACGAGTTCTTGATAGCATCGTCCGGCTGTGGAAAGTAGAACCATTCCACTTTGTAGGCCCGAAAGCCGGACAGTGTGACGTTCGCAGTCCCCGCGTCAGGTGCTACCTGAAAAAGCAATAGACTACTTTCAGGCCTGAACTGTCCAATAACCTGACCAGGAGAAGGGTGCACATGGTCAAAACTAGACTGCGAAATGATCTTGTAGGATCCGCCTTGAGCAAGAAGGGTCAGGGAGAACTCTTCGTGAATCCCTGGCACGAGAGACTGGTCGGCACGGTACCATTCGTACCAGGATTGATTCCAATGGTCAGCGTTGGTATAGTTGCCCCCTAGTGGTGTGAGTAGTCTGACAATCAATGGAAATCTTGAGTATGCGTCGCGCACGCCAAAATTGGCTTCGATTCCGTAGATCCCGTCTCCTGAATAGATGTAGCCGTCACATTCGTAGATTCTACCTGGTTGGAACACCATAAAGTCACTATCGCAGTTTGTCTGGACTGTCGTCTTCTGAACATTGGTAGATGATAGGGCGAAGACGCCGTTTCCCAGGAGGATAATTCCCAAGACCACCAGTGCCACCAATGAGATCCGAGCGATCTTAAGACGCTGCGGTGTCTTGAGGAAAGCCGGACTCACTAGTTTCACGGGCTCCTCTATTCGTGTCATCAACGAGAGCCCCGCTCGTCCCAAGTCGGAGAGGACATATTTGCTCTCGGCCGTCTTCTTGAGAAGACCGCCCAGCCCTTCGAGATGATAGCTCAGGTGGGCGCTCTCGATGTCGATCTCCTGGAGAATATCGGTGAAACTCTTTGGGCCCGAAGCTAAGATTCTCAGGATTTTCCTGCGCAGAGGATGCTTTAGCGAGGCGAAAATAACAGAGTAGGTTTCTTCATCCGACAAGGTTCTACTCGCCTAGTGAATGATCCGACCTCAAAATTAGGTCTTTTTCTAAAGGAAACCTTACTCAAGAGAGCTTTACATGATTAGCCCTCACAAATATCTCAGCGACCTTTGAAGTCTCGCAATGTCCCAAGAGAATAATAGTGTCTACTGGTCCGAAAGGGAAATCAAGGGCCCGTAGTCGAGCCAGGACCAAGACGTGGGCCTTCGGAGCGACTTCAGCGCGAAGAGAGCCCAAAATCGTGGGTTCGAATCCCACCGGGCCCGCCACCAAATATCCGGCACATCGGAACTCGGTCAAGTGTCTCAACCATATTGCAATCAAGTCAAACTGTTCAAGGAAAAGAGAGGCCGGAGAGTCAGATTCGAGAAATCTTCTAGTATGGCGATGTTGGTGTCCAGGCGACGAGTGTCTCCATGGCTGTTATCCCGTTGATGCTGCCTAGTTTCTCAACGGAGGTTTCCAGGAGTTCTTCCGGACTATAGCCGTGGAATGCGGCGAATACGTCGAACTCTCCAGGTATCACGTGAGCTTCGACAAAGCTCGGGAAGGTCTTGATTTTCTGCAGGACGTTTTTGTAAGCTCCCTTCACCTTCACAAGAGCGAAAGCGATAGGATCTTCTGATTCATCCTTTTTCGCGTTCGAGATTTTCTGAAGGGAGATCCCCGTCTGGGTAGACGTGATCCCTTTGATCTTTCTGATCTTCTCGACGATGCTGAAAGCCTTGTGGGGCTCATTGGTTCTTAGCTTGATCACTAGATCGAATCTGCCTGTGACAGGCGTGACCGTCTCGACACTGTTAATTTTTTGGAGTTGACTGATGGCACGTGTTATTCCTCCCCTGACACTCGCGAAGACCCAGCTGGTCTGTTCTGACTTGGGCATTTTTTTCTACTACCGGGGTGGCGAACGTCGCGCCTATTTCCAGTGACGCGTACCTCGAACGTCAGCTGAGGGTAACGTCGCGCGTCTCCGTCGAGGTAGTTGGCTTCACTTCGGAAGCGCAGTACAAAGTTGGGGAGTAGAGTCCAGCCGATAGATTAAAAAAGATAGAGTCTTGTTATTCGGCTACCATCATGAATGAGACAACTCTCTCCCTGAAGACGAACATGCGGAAGCTCTGGGCAGACCATGCGATTTGGACCCGACAATATGCTGTCTCGGCGCTGGAAGAAGCGCCGGATATGGTAGCGGCTAAAGAGAGGCTCTTGAAGACGCCTGATAATATCGGCAATTCCCTCGTGCCCTACTATGGCGAAGGAACGGGAAGGAAACTCGCAGAACTCCTGAGGAAACACGTCCTCCTGGGCGTTGATCTCATCGAGTTCGCCAAGGCTGGAGACCAGAAGAATTTCGAGACCCAAGATAGCAAATGGACAGTAAATGCTGACGAGATAGCAGGATTCCTGAGCCAGACGAATCCTCATTGGACAAAGGACGACATGTTCGACCTGTTCCATCAGCACCTGACCCTGACAAAGAAACAGGTTGAAGCACGACTTGACAAGCGATGGAACGATGACGTGGCAGCCTTCGATGACGTCTTCACCGAGATCAACACGGTCGCGGACACGATCTCGCAAGGCATCATGAAACACTTCCCCGACAAGTTCTAGCAGAGACCAGAATTAGCACTCATCAACCGTTACCGACGGCCGATGAGTACCATAGGTGCTGGAAGTGGAGCTCCCCCAAGCCAGAACAGAAACCTTCACAATAGGAGCTGGCGCTCCGGATTTCGGGAACCTGCTCAGTGTGGACGGGGAACGCTACTCCCTTTCATCTTTCCAGGATAAGAGATTGCTCGTTCTGTTGTTCATCTCAAACGGTTGCCCAACAGTGAAGGCTTGCCAAGATCGCATGATCAAGATCCAAAAAGATTACGCGGAGAAAAAAGTACAGTTGCTGGCCGTCAATTCGAACAACTCGTATCTCTCACCGGCCGACACTTATGCTGAGATGGTCCTGAGAAATCAAGAGAAAGGCTTCAACTTCCCATATGTCAAGGACGAAGATAGAACGGTTGCCAGAGCTTATGGAGCTCTATGCACGCCACACGTGTTTTTGCTGGATGAAGAACGGAGGCTTCGTTACAGGGGTCGAATAGACGACTCCAGAAACCCCGAACGAGTAACTGTCAACGATCTGCGAAACGCGATCGAAGATCTCACAGCAAATAGGCCTGTTCGAGTATCGGAGACAACACCCTTCGGATGCAGCATAGTCTGGTAAGTTCAGCAGGAAACCTTGCCTGACGTCCTTGTTGAAACCTGGCCATGTCTACGAACGGTTCACTACTCCTAAGAGACAACATGTAACTCTGCGTGTGATGAAGTGGGATGATCTTGATCGTCTGCTGTCGTTCATCAATACCATTGTGAAAGAGAAACAAAGAGATTCAAGGGCAGGCCTCTATGCGGGATTTGATCAGAAGGTCACCCGGGAGGAAGAAGCCGAATGGCTAGCACAAACCCTAGTGGAAATAGAAAAAGGAGAAGTCATCAACGCAATCGCTGAAACGAATGGAAAAATAATCGCAAATGGCGAGGTAACACAGGGCAAATACAAAGACACACGTCACCATGGGCACATGGGGCTAACTACGATCAGTGAATACAGGGGACAAGGCATAGGACGCAGGATCATAGAGACCCTCGTCCGAGAAAGCCGAAGAGCAGGACTAAGGACCCTCGAAGTAGAGTTTCTCGCCCAGAACGAGACAGCCAGACGAGCCTATGAGAAAGCAGGATTCAAACAAGCAGGAATAATCCCTCACAAAGTCTTCAGGGGCGGAAAGTACTTCGACGGCCTAATCATGTCCAGAGAACTATGACGCGAGATCGTAGTGACTTTTCAAACCCGACTCACGCGTCGGAATCGCCTGAAGATTTCTATGGCACACGATTTTGCTCTGCCTGTTTCTAATGTCACCATTTCACGGGGTCCTGCGGTTTTTCTTGGCTCCTCCAGAGGTAGAGTGTAGCTATTGAACAGTAAGGATGCCAATTTTTCGACAACTGTTCGAATTTTTTCTTTGTAGGTAGTTTTCTTAGTCGGTAGATTTTCTGGGTAGCTTTCCTCAGCCCAAGATCGTCGACGGGTAGAACATCTGTTCGTCCTAGGACGAAGATTAGAAACATTTCCGCGGTCCATCTCCCGATCCCTTTTACCTCGTCGAGTTCTTTCACGACCTCGTCGCTTGAAAGATCGGGCAATCGTTCGAGGTCGAGCACACCATTCTCGATCCTCTCGGATAGATCTCGGATGTATCGAATCTTCTGGGGAGATAATCCGCTCGCTCGCAGATGTTTCTCCTCAGTGTCGAGGTATTGGCGAGGCCGAGGAATCTTGCCATCGTAGATTTGTTTGAACCGGTTGATTATTGCACGTGCTGCGGCTCCTGCCAGTTGCTGGAAAATTATCGAGCCAACTAGCGCTTCGTAGTGATTCTCGTCCAATCGAAACTCGTACGGTCCGATGCGGTTGATTATCTTTGCAAGTGCCGGGTCGTTTTTCTTGAGGTGTCTCATTCCCCGGGTCCATACGCGTTTCTCAGCCAGGTTCGGTTCTGCCATTTTTTGACTCAATCGTGTGCTCTTCCAAGCCTTGAATAGAGAACGGTGGTTGACCGGTATCTGTCAATGGCCCTTTCGGACAAAGAGATCGCTTCCGCGATGAGAAAAGGAGAACTGGATATCCTTCCACGCGGATTCAGGATAAATCCTGCGGGAATTGATCTGAGGATCGATCGCGATGTTCGTTTAGAACCGAAACAACATTCGCTAGTGGCCAGCATCGAAAGGGTCGAGCTCTCTAATCGCATTGTCGGATTCTTACATCTTCGCTCGTCTCTAGCGCGTGAAGGATTGTTCGCGAGTCTCGCTCTGGTGGACCCAGGCTTTCGCGGGCAGCTCACTGTCAGTCTCTATAATTCCGGAGACAGCGCTGTCAATCTCGCAAAAGGCGAGAGGTTCATCCAGCTCTCCCTGTTAAGACTTGGAAAGCCCGCGATCAACAAGTACGCAGGCCGCTACCAGAATAGTAGCGGAGTGGTTGCGAGTCGTCGCAGAAAAAAATCACACACGCCAAAATAATGGAAAGCGTTATACAGGGTACGAGTGGCTAAGGTGCCGATACAAGAAATGAAGGACACTTCCCGCATTCTAGATCTCAAATACAAACTCATGACGATCGAACTGCTCAACCTCGCCAAACAACGGTTCACCTACCGAGAACTCTCAGCCATGGTTCACCTCCCTGAAACAGTTCTAAGCCGGTACGTGAAAGGACATGTCTTGCCGACAGCGGAGAGAGCAGAAGAGATCAACAAGACACTGCAGAGATACATGAGCCTGGACAAAGAACTCCTAGAAAGAATTCACTTCGACGAAGGAGGATATTTCGACAACACCGCGATCATAGGAGACACGATGCTGATGGAACGAGCCGTCCAACATGCCGTAGGCAAATTCGCGGGAAAGAGAGTTACAAAGATCATGACTGCTGCGGTTGATGGAATACCACTTGCGACTCTCCTGGCCCACAGGCTCGGTGTGGGATTGCTTGTCGCTAAGAAACAGAGAGAGGTTGGGGTGAGGGAGTTTATCGAGGAAATCTTTGTGCCTCCAAAGACTGCGGTTGTGTTGAGCCTTTTCGTTCCGCGCGATGCGATCAAGAAGACGGACTGCGTACTAATCGTGGACGATATAATCGATAGTGGAGAAACGCAGCGGGCGATGATGAAGATCATTCAGAAGGCAAAGGCGGAGGTCATCGGAATCTATGCTCTCGTGTCCATTGGGACGGACTGGAAGGCTCGCATAGAGTCAGCTGGAAACGTGCCCGTGGAGGTGGTAACCCCGGTTATCAAGAAGGAGCCTAAGGAGAAGGAAAGAGAGTCTAGAGAGACGAGAGAAGTTCGGGAAATATCCGCCTAAACCTACTCTTTATCGGTAGAAAAGGTATACATTCACACCGCAGA
>WNGD01005236.1_pt1 | contig 13663 bp, 17 predicted proteins | sample 5400671 | NCBI WGS metagenome assembly WNGD01 (sample SAMN13153369, study PRJNA577476) | soil metagenome | isolation source: 40 cm soil or saprolite under grassland replicate 2 | place: USA:California | collected 2016-06-15
GGTCATCCCGTCCAGCACGGCCTGGACGGCCCGTTTGCGCAGCGCCGCCTGGGCTGCGCCCGGCAGGGATCGAGCGTCTTCGTTCGACATGCCCCGAGCCTACGACATCCCACTCTATTTGCCTGCCGGAGTGATAACTGCAGGTGTGGTCGTGCTCATGTTGACGCTCCTCCACCGATCACGGCTCCAGGCCGCCCTCCGCCAGTGCGCTGCCGGGCTGGCGAGCACCCTTCGGCCTTACCGGACAGCATCAGGGCGGTACAGCCGGCTCGGCACGGGCCGAATGGACCTGTCCCCCCGGGACGGTCGGGCCAGCGATTCGGATCATCGGGCGCCACGGACCGTGTGGAGCAGGCAACCTGTCCCAGGCAAAGGGCCCGGCAGCGCAGGGCCGTTCGGCTTACCGGGACGCTGCCAGGCTGGCAGCATCGCCACCAAGGCGAGGGCGATCGGCCTGCGCCGGGAGTTGCTTGGGCTCACGGCGATCAGCTCGCACCGTGCTGGGTGGTGGCCCCTGCTTGCGGCCTGGGGTGAACCACCAGAGCGTGCTTGATCTCATCGAGGATCGCCGGGTCGTCGATGGTCGAGGGGACGCTGACGGCTTGGCCGTCGGCGATGCTGCGCATGGTCCCACGCAAGATCTTGCCCGACCTCGTCTTCGGCAGGCGGTCCACCACGACCACCTCCTTGAAGGAGGCTACCGCACCGACCTCATTTCGGATCAGTGCGATCAGCTCGGCGCGCAATGCCTCCGGATCCTGCTCGATGCCGGCCTTCAAGACGACCAGCCCCACGGGGACCTGTCCCTTCAGCTCGTCGTGGACACCGATCACCGCGCACTCCGCCACCGAGGGGTGGGTGGCCAGGACCGCCTCCATGGTCCCGGTGGACAGGCGGTGCCCAGCCACATTGATCACATCGTCGACCCGGCCCATGATGAACAGGTAGCCGTCCTGGTCCACGTGACCGCCATCCCCGGTGACGTAATAGCCCGGGAATCGCTGCAGATACGACCGCACGAACCGGTCGTCGTCGTGCCACAGGGTCGGCAGCGTCCCCGGCGGCAGCGGCAGCCGGATGACGACGGCCCCCTCGGTGTCCACGCCGACGGGGATGCCGTCGCCGCCAAGGATCTGCACGTCGTAGCCGGGGACCGCCTTGGTCGGTAGGTGTCGGGGTCCAGCCGCTCGCCGGCAAGGAACAGGTACCGGAGCCGCGACAGGTCGTGGCGGTGCAGATACTTGCCGGCCGGGTCTTCCCGCTTGATGGCCCGGAAGGCGGTCGGGGCGGTGAACAGCACCTTCACGCCGTGCTCGGCGATCACCCGCCAGAACGCGCCCGGGTCGGGCGTGCCGACCGGCTTGCCCTCGTACAGCACGGTCGTACAGCCGGTGAGCAGGGGCGCGTAGACGATGTAGGAGTGGCCGACCACCCAACCGACGTCGGATGCCGCCCAGTAGACCTCCCCGGGCTGGGTGTCGTAGAGGTGGGTCATGCTCCATCGCAGCGCCACTGCGTGGCCGCCGTTGTCGCGCACCACCCCCTTCGGCAGGGCGGTCGTGCCCGAGGTGTACAGGATGTAGAGCGGATCGGTGGCCGCCACCGGCACGCAATCGGCCGGCTGGGCGGTTGCCATCAGCGCGTCCCAGTCCAGGTCGCGACTGGGCACCAGGCTCGCCTTGGCCTGCGGCCGTTGCAGGACGATGCAATGCTCCGGCTTGTGCTGCGCGAGCTCGATCGCCCGGTCCAGCAGCGGCTTGTACGCCACGACCTTGCTGACCTCGATGCCACACGAGGCCGAGACCACGACCTTCGGCCGGGCGTCGTCGACGCGGATCGCAAGCTCATGGGCGGCGAAGCCGCCGAACACGACCGAGTGCACCGCGCCCAGCCGCGCGCAGGCCAGCATGGCCACCACGGCCTCAGGGACCATCGGGATGTAGATGACGACGGTGTCGTCCTTGCGGACGCCCAGGTCCTGCAAGACGCCCGCGAAGCGGGCCACCTCGTCCAACAGCTCCCGGTAGGTCAAGCGCCGGATCTGCCCGGTGACCGGGCTGTCGTAGATCAGCGCGAGCTGGTCGGCACGACCTCCCGCGACGTGGCGGTCCAGGGCGTTGTAACAGGTGTTGAGCTCGCCGCCCACAAACCACTGGTAGAAGGGGGCGTTGGAGTCGTCGAGGATGGTATCCGGCTCCCGGTACCAGTCGATGGCTTTCGCTGCCGCCCTCCAGAACCCGCCCGGGTCCTCCAGGCTCTGCCGGTAGCTGTCCTCGTATTCGCCCATCACAGTCACGTCCTTGAAGGATCTCGCATCGACCGTCGCGCTCTCAGCCGATGGGGAAGACGGGAATGACGGTCCGCTTGAACGTGTGGTTCACCACGCCAGCCGCCGCCGTGTACCAGGCCAACGCGGCCGTGACAATCCCTGTCCAGCCGCCCAGCTTGATGATCGTCTCCCTGCTGCTGCCCCACTCCCCGATCACCAGCAGGATGAATGTGACCAGCAGTGCGGTGAACACGCCCAGTAGCGCCCAGTTCAGTCGGAAGGTGCCAAGCCACATGTAGAACGTGAAGATCGTCCACACCAGCAAGAACACCCCAGCGCCTGGGGCCGCTGCGCGGCAGGGATGGTGATCTGGGTGGACAGCGCCCACAGGCTGAGCCAGAACGCCCCGTAGCTGGTGAACGCGACCGCCCCGAAGGTATTGCGGTTGTTGCGGAATTCCCACATGCCGGCGAGCACCTGGGCGATGCCGCCATACATCAGCATCAGCGGCAGCACCACCGGCCGGATGTTCGCGCTCACCACACCCGTGTTGACCAGACTCAACGCGAATGTGGTGGCCGCGAACGCCCCCAGCCCAAGCGGGGCTGGGTCGGCAACCACATTGATCCCCGGCGGCACCGTCAAGCGTCGACGCTTGCGTTGGGACCTCGACCGGAACCTTGACCTCTGCCATGTTGCACCTCCTCCAAACGATTGGTGCGCAGCACTGTGGACCGCGAGCCCCACTGGGACCGGGGCGGGTTGTGTACCACCTTGCCGCGCCAGGACGGGCGAACTAGGGGCAAAGGGCCTGATATGGCAAGGCCCCTTGACCTGACAAAGGCGCTCCCAGAAGGTCGAGGTGCCGGCTAGAGGGTGTCTGAAAAGCGGGTAGGCTGGGGGCTGTATCGCGTCCGTGTGCTGCAAGGAGCGTCAAGGTGCCTGCCCCGCGCCGCCGCTACCCGACCGACCTCACCGACCAAGAGTGGGCGCTGCTGGCGCCGCTGATCCCGGCGCCCAAGCTGGGTGGCCGCCCGGCCACACATGACCGCCGCGAGCTGGTGGACGCGATGCTGTACTGGCTGCGCTCCGGCTGCGCCTGGCGGCTGCTGCCGCATGACTTCCCACCCTGGCAGACGGTCTACCACTACTGGCGCCTGTGGCGGCAACAAGGCCGGTGGGAGCGGATCCTGGCCCAGTTGCGGGAGCAGGAGCGCCTGCGGCAGGGTCGCCAGCCCACCCCCAGCGCGGTGATCTTGGACAGCCAGAGCGTCAGGACCACCGAAAAAGGGGGCCGCACGGCTACGACGGCGCCAAGCGGCTGAACGGCCGCAAACGCCATCTGCTGGTCGACACGTTGGGGCTGGTCTGCAAGGTGCACATCACTCCCGCGGACACAGGCGACCGCGACGGTGGGGCCGGGCTGCTGCGCCGGGTGGACTGGCGGCGGTTTCCCCGCCTGCGGCACGGCTGGGTGGATCAGGGCTACCGCGGCGAGTTCCTGGACCGCGTCAAGCAGGCCTTCGGGGTCAAGCTGCAGGTCGTGCAGCGACCCGACGGGGGCCGGCGGGGCCGGTGGGTGCCACCCGACACGGCCGCGCCGGTGGTCGCGGCGTTTGCGGTGGTGCCCCGCCGCTGGGTGGTGGAACGGACCTTTGCGTGGCTGGGCCGGTTCCGCCGCCTCAGCAAGGACTACGAGTTCCTCCCGGCGACCTCGGAGGCCGTGGTCTATCTGGCCGCCAGCCAGCTGCTGGTGCGCCGGCTGGCCGGCGGGGCCGCCTCGGCACGCCAGCACCGGTCGGTCAGGTCGGCGGCGGGCGGGTCCAGCGGCAGCCGCGCTGGCGGAGCAGCGTCCGCAGCCGACCCGGGCTGAGCGTGACCCCGCGCGTGGTGGCCAGCCAGCCGGCCAGTTGCCGAGCCGTCCAGGCCTCGCCCCGGCGCAGCAGGTCCTCGACCGCGGCCAGGTCCGCGCCATCCAGCGCGGTGGGCGGCCTGATCGCGGCCGGTCGGCCAGGGCGTCCAGCCCGCCTGCCACAACCGCCGCAGCGTCCGGCGCACCGTGTGCTCGCACACGCCCACCTGCTCGGCGATCTGCGGCGCGGTCCAGCCTCGGTCGGCCAGCTGCACGCACTCCAACCGGATGCGGGTGCGGGGCGCCAGCCAGTGCTGGTGCAGCCGTGCGCGCAGCTGGGTCCGCTGGGTGGCAGTGAGGCGGCAGACGAGAGGCGGTCTGGGCATGGCATGAGCTTGTCCCGCTCTGCGCCTAACCGCCAACACCTGCAAAGCCTCCACCCGCTTTTCAGACACCCTCTAAGCAGGTGGCCAGAACTTCTGCTTGTAACCCTGGATGCAGGCGATCTGGGTCAATGCAATCGCCTCGCGGATCGTTGGAGCTTGCAACCACAACGACCCGCGAGGCCACACCTGCATGCGATGCGTCCCCAGCATGTACGCCAACATCCTCCGGCCCGGCCGGCTGCCCCTGCGGCTACGGCGGACCCAGGAGAGCCTCGTTCCGTTCGAGGGAACCGGCCAGGCGCATCCGGTATAGGAAGGATGCACCACTCTGGAGCCCTGGGAGGGAGGTGCGCCATGCCAACCCCCGCCAACCTCCGGCCGTCGCCGCGTCGCGCTCCACGCTGGCACACGTCGCTGGTCGTCGTGGTGCTGCTTGCCGCAGCCGCGTGCTCCGGCACCGCCGACACCCCGAGCACCCCGCGATCGACCCAGCCCGCCACCCACGCCCACCGGCACCGGCGCCGGTGCCACCGTGCCCGCCTTCGACCGCGGCCGGTTCGCCGCGGTCATCCCGGTTCCCGGTGCCGGGAGCATGGCCGTGGCCGATGGGGTCCTCTGGGTGCTGGACGCCGCTGGCACGGTGGTTCGGCTCGACCCGCGAACCAACGCGGTGGTCGGCAAGCCGCTCCGCGCCCCCGCCGACGCCGTGGCCATCGCCGTCGGCCAGGGGACCCTGTGGGTCACCAGCGTCGCCCCCGGGGACCTCGGCGCCACGCGAGGACGCGGTGACCCGCATCGACCTGGCGACCGGCCGGACGGTGGCGACCATCACGGTCGGCCGGGCGCCGCTGGACGTCGCGGCCACGCCGGGGGCCGTCTGGGTGACCAACTCCGGCGGCGGCGGCGACAGCCTGGCGCGGATCGACCCCAAGACCAACCGGGTCGCGGGCCGGTCGGTCACAACCGGTGCCAGCCCGCAGAGCCTGGCCATCGGTGGCGGGTCGCTGTGGGTCGCCAACCATGACGCCCGCACGGTGACCCGCATCGACCTGGCGAGCGGGAAGGTCGTGGCGGACGTCCCGGTGCCGTCCGAGCCGCACCGGGTCGCCTACGGCGCGGGTGCGGCCTGGGTGGGCAACTGGCACGACAATTCCGTCTCCCGGATCGACCCTGAGACGAACCGGGTCGTCGGGTCGCCGATCCCGATCGGGTTCCACGCCGGCAACCTCGCGGTCGGCGCCGACGGCGTCTGGGTCACCAGCGACTATCGGGAGGACGCCGCGGCCGAGGACGTGGTGGTCGTGCGCATCGACCCGCAGACCAACCGAGCGGTCGAGACGATCGCTGTCGGCGGCCACCCGATCGATGTTGCGGCAACCAAGGGTGCGATCTGGGTGTCGGTCGCAGATCCCGGCACGGTGCTGCGGATCGCCGTGAGCTAAGCGGCCTCACGACCTGCCTTGCAGGTAGCGCTCAGGCAGCCAGGGTGAGCTGGCTGGTGCGGCGGGCCGCCAGGATCTGCGCGGGCTGCGAGCGCGGAAGAAGGCGATCTCGCCTTCTTCCCATCCAGAGTTACAAGCAGAAGTTCTGGCCAACTGCTTAGAGGGTGTCTGAAAAGGGCTACGTGCCAGCGAGGCGGCGCGTCAGGATCTGGATCATGGCCAGGTAGATGCCCGCCTCCGAGGTGGCGGGGAGGAACTCGTAGTCCTTGCTGAGGCGACGGAATCGGCCCAGCCAGCCGAAGGTGCGCTCCACCACCCAGCGGCGCGGCACCACCGCGAACGCGGCGATGACCGGCGGCTCGGCCCCTGGTGGCAGCCAGCGGCCCCGCCGGCCGCCGTCACGCCGCGCCACCATCTGCAGCCGCACCCCGAACGTCTGCCGGACCCAGCCCAGGAACTCCCCGCGGTAGCCCTGATCCACCCAGCCATACCGCAGCCGCGGGAACCGCCGCCAGTCCACGCGGCGCAGCAGTTGCGCGGCGCCGTCGCGGTCGCCTGTGTCCGCGGGAGTGATGTGCGCCTTGCAGACCAGCCCCAACGTGTCGACCAGCAGGTGGCGTTTGCGGCCGTTCAGCTTCTTGGCGCCGTCGTAGCCGTGCGGCCCCCTTTTTCGGTGGTCTTGACGCTCTGGCTGTCCAAGATCACCGCGCTGGGGGTGGGGTCGCGGCCCTGCCGCAGGCGCTCCTGTTCCCGCAGGCCTGGCCAGGATCCGCTCCCACCGGCCTTGTTGCCGCCACAGGCGCCAGTAGTGGTAGACGGTCTGCCAGGGTGGGAAGTCATGGGGCAGCAGCCGCCAGGCACAGCCAGAGCGCAGCCAGTACAGCATCGCCTCGACCAGCTCGCGGCGGTCGTGGACCGCCGGGCGGCCACCCGGCTTGGGCGGGGGAATCAGCGGCGCCAGCAGCGCCCACTCTTGATCGGTGAGGTCGGTCGGATAGCGGCGGCGCGGCACAGGCACAGGCACTTGACGCTCCTTGCAGCACACAGACGCGATACAGCCCCCAGCCTACCCGCTTTTCAGACACCCTCTAGGCTTTGACGAAGCCAGCGCCTGCAAGCTCTCCTGACCATGGGTAACTCGGCCTGCGCGGGATCTTCGCCACCCAGCGCACCAGGAAAGCGAGCGCGTATCCGCCGTAACCGATCCGCGGAAGACGCCGATGCCGGTAGTCGGGGCCTTTGTGCACACCCAACGGAAGCTCGCGGATGTGTCGCGGCGCGAGCTCGCTCAACCCACCGACGTCTCCAAACCGTACCTGAGCGAACTCGAGTGTGGGCTCCTGCAGCCTCCGTAAGGGTCCTCAAGGCCATCGCCGCCAACGCCCTGAGCCTGTCCGTCGAGACGCTCCTGGCGCAGTCAGGCCTGCTAGACGCGGTGGCGCCGTCGCAGGCGGCCGATGACGAACACGATCCGCCCGGCGACCAGCGAGGCGGCGGCCAGCCCGGCGCCCGCCACGCCGAGCAGGACGTCCTCCTCCAGGCTGGCACCACCAGCGCCGACCCGGTCCGCCAGCGTCCAGACGACCCCCAGCAGCACCACCGCCACCACGGTGGCAGACCAGAACACCAGTTGCACCCGGCCGCCCATGCCGATCACATCTCGATATGGCTGACGACCGGCTGCACGGCCGCGTAGACGATCAGCCCGATGATGAACAGCACCACCACCGCCGCGGTGATCGTCACCGGCAGCCGCCGACGGCTGAGCGGGTGGCGGTCCGGGGAGCGGTCGACCCACGGGACGGCCAGCAGCACCACGAAGATCGCCAGCGTCGCCCACAAGATCCCCGACACGCCGACCCAGTCCTCCACCGGGTAGATCCACAGCATCGGCCAGGGCGGCTTGGTCACCTCGATGCCCTCGATCGGCGCGGGCCCGTGCAGCGGCGGCAACAGCACCGCCAGCAGCATCAGCACGCCGATCAGCAGCAGCCCGAGCGTGCCGAGCTCGGCCAGGTGGCGGGTGAACGGCCGGGTCGGCTGCGCCCCGGTGTCCTTGGTGGTATCCCTGCGGAACGGGGAGGGCGCCATGCCGTGGCGCTTGACCAGCAGCAGGTGCACTACCACCGCCAGCGAAAACAGCGCCGGCAGGATGCTGATGTGGACCACGTACAGGCGGGTCAGCAGCGCCAGGCCGCCGAAGGTGTCGGAGAACCAGAACCCGAAGCGGCCCAGCAGCTTGCCGACCTCGATGTTGTGCTCCAGTGCCTCCAGCGACTCCTGGTCCCACTTCAGCACGCTGCCGCTGAAAAACAGCCCGGCGGTGATCCCGGCCAGCACCACGCCGATCACCCAGTTCCCCTCGCGGGGCCGCTTGAACGACGCCGAGGCGAACACCCGCAACAGGTGCAGGCCGACCAGCACGATCATCGCCATCGCGCCCCAATAGTGGAACGCGCGGACAAAGTCGCCACCGGTGACGCCGGTGATGATATGCCGCACGCTGGCGTGAGCCAGGGCGGGGTCGGGATTGTAGTACTGAGTGAGGAAGATCCCACTGGCGACCATCAGCACAAAGCTGATCAGCGCCAGGCCGCCAAGCGAGTAGGCCAGCGTGTTGGCGTGCGCGGGGATCGGGTACTGCAGCGCCCGCAGACCCAGCCGCTCGTCCAGCGCGTCCAGCGTGCGTCGCCGCCAGGAAACGGGCGGCGATGGCCGGTCGGCGGGTCGGTCGATGGTGGCGTCGCTCATCGGACCCTCCAGGAAAGCGCCAGCCCGCCCAACGCCAGCACGGCACCGATGGAGAGCAGGACCGGCCTGGTCGTCCCGTGGAGGGGAACGCGGCCAAGCGCCAGCTCGTGGGCAGGGGTCGGGCAGGGCGTCTGAGGCAGCTTGGCGCGCACCCCAGTCGGGCTGACGACCGGCTGGCCCGGGCAGGCACCCAGCGCCTGCTCCAGCAGCAGCTCAGTCTTTGTCGTGTCGCCGGCTTCAAGTGCGTCCTTGGCCTGCTTGACGCGCTCCAGATCGACACCCTCGTGATCCTCGGCCTCCAGCGCGTCGTTGATCCTGTCGGCGGCGAGGTCCATCTGCTCTGGCTGGGTGCGCAGGATCGCGTCCGCAACGGCCACCTGCGTCCGCGCGGGAACCTTCTCCTCGCCCTCATGCGCAGACGCCGGGGCGGCCAACGCCGCGACCGCCAGCCAGGCGAGCACCAGCCCGCCCAGCAGCCGCAGCGGCCGCAGTCGGGGTTCTGGTAAGGCGGTCATCGCACCCTCCTCGGTCGCCTTGGTGGTGGCACTGGGCTGGCTCGTACGACGACGATACGGTCTGCTCGTCCTCTTTCATAGCCATGTGTTCCAGAACAACCGGTACGGGTAGCTCGCCTTGAACTTTTCGGCCATCGCCGGCGAACAGCTCGTCACCGCCACGTCCACATCACAGACGGCCATTGCATTGTTTCAGGTAATCGGCTTCCGACGCTTGGTACATCTCGGGTCCGGCATTGGGGCCCGGGTAGTGAAGTCGGCCCTGAAGCCCTTGCGGGTCGCGCTCAGCGCAGCTGCTCAGCGCAGATCGAACACCAACCGGGCCTTGACCTGCCCCCTCTCGACCTCCTCGAATGCCTCGTTGACCTGGTCGAGCCGCCGGGTCTCGCGGACGACCCGGGTCCGCCCCTGGGTGTGGAGCTTGAACACATCGGCCAGGTCCTTTCGCGTGCCCACGATCGAGCCGATGATCGTGATGCCGTTCAGCACCGTCTCGAAGATCGGCAGGCGCACGTAGTTGTCGGCCGGCAGGGCGACAAAGACCAGTCTGCCGCCCCGGCGCAGCGAGCCGTAGGCCTGCTCGAAGGCCTTCGGGGCGACCGCCACCGAGATCGCTGCGTCCGCGCCACCAAGCTCCTTGATCGCCGCCACCGGGTCCTGGGCGAGCGCATTCACGGTGTGGTCGGCGCCGAGCTCCCTTGCAAGCTCGAGCTTTTCGTCCACGACGTCCACCGCGACGACCGACGCGCCGAAGATCTTCGCGTACTGCAGCGCTAGGTGGCCGAGCCCGCCGATCCCGAAGACCGCTACCAGCTGGGCCGGGCGAGGGTTGGCGACCTTGACCGCCTTGTAGGTGGTGACCCCGGCGCAGGTGAGCGGGGCGGCGTCGAGCACGTCCACCTGCGGCGGGACCTTGCCCACATACCTCGCCGCGGCCTTGGCGTACTCGGCGTAGCTGCCGTCGATGGAGTAGCCCGTGTTGAGCTGCTTCTCGCACAGCGTCTCCCAGCCGTCGAGGCAGTAGTCGCAGACGCCGCAGGCCATGCCGAGCCAGGGCAGGGCGACCCGGTCGCCCTGCTGAACCTCGGTGACGCCCGGCCCGAGGCGCTCCACGATCCCGACGCCTTCATGGCCGGGGATGAAGGGCAGGTTCGGCGTGACCGGCCAGTCGCCGTGGGCGGCATGGATGTCGGTGTGGCAGAGGCCGGAGGTCTCGATCTTGACGAGGATCTCCCCGGGGCCGGGCTCGGGTAGGGGTACCTCCTCGAGTTCCAGCGGCTTGGTGAAGTCGTGCACCACGGCGGCTTTCATCGCAGCCCTCCTCATGATCCTCGATGGCTGCAAGCACCGGTAGGAGGCCGGCACTGCAAAGACGCTAGCAACCGCCGACCGCGAGCGTCACTGCTCGAAAGAGCAGTGTTTGCCGCAGCTCGGACGGGTAGGCGGCCCTGCTCGATCGGGCTGGCACCACCCTGCCCGATCGAATAGGTCGCGACGTCAGCCGGTACCGTGCTGGCGGCGCTGCGACATGGCCCAGCCGAGCCGCGCGCACCGAGGGTCCGACGGGGATGGAGGATGCGCCGGGTGACGGTGAGGTGGAGCGCGACGGCGGGCGGCGTGCCAAGCTTACCGACTCAAGCTCGGCGGAGTGCTTGACGGACGCCTCGGATGCTAAGTATAGTTAGCATCCGAGGCCGGGATGGCACGACAGGAGGAGGAAGCCATGCCCACTAGCAAGGACCCGGGCGAGGAGGTCCAGGCCCAGATTCTGACGACCGTGCGCAAGAGCCAGGACGCGGTGGTCGCCGCGGTCCGGAAATGGACCGAGGCCGTCCAGAAGCTGGCACCCCAGACGCCCGCGTACCCGCTGGCCGAGGCGCTGCCCAAGCCAGCCGAGCTCGTTGACAGCGCCTTCGACTTTGCCGAGCAACTGCTCGCCGCGCAGCGGGAGTTCGCCCACAGCATTCTGGGCATTACCGCGGCCACGACGGACCAGGCCAAGGAGCAGGCCAAGGAGCAGACCAAGCCGGCCACGGCCAAGAGCCCGCGCGGCGGCGCATGAGCACCTCGCGCCCGACCCGCGCAGCCACTGCTCCTGCTCGGCTGCGCGGGTCGCTCGCCGCCCGGGCCTGAAGTGCGGCACGCCCCGACGTGCCATGGCGAGGTGAGATGGCCGAGACGCGCTTCGCGGTGAACGGCGCGGTCCGGGTCGCCTACGAGCTAGACAACCGACGCTTCCGCCGGCGGCCCTGGCTGGTGCTGATCCAGGGCCTCGGGTTCGACCGCTCCGGCTGGGAACCAGTCGCCAGAGGGCTGGGCCGGCGCTTCGGCCTTGTGCTGATCGACAACCGGGGCGTCGGCGCAAGCGACGCGCCGCGCGGGCCCTACACGGTGGCGGAAATGGCTCGCGACGTCCTTGCCGTGCTGGATGCGGTCGGGATCCAAGCCGCCCATGTCGTTGGCGTCAGCCTCGGCGGCATGATCGCGCAGGAGCTGGCCATCGAGCACCCCGAGCGGGTGTGCCGGCTCGTGCTCGCCTGCACGACGCTGGGGCTCCCGCTCGCATACCCCGCGCCAGCGCCCACCGTGCGGCTCCTCTCGCAGTTCTGGCGGGTGCCCCGTGACATTGCCCTCCACCACCACGTCGAGAACGCGCTGGCGACGTTGACGGCCCGGCAGCGGCCGGAGCTGGTCGAGCGCATCGTGGCGCACCAGCAGGCGCGCGTCCCCGAACGGGCCGGCTGGCTGGCGCAGGCGACCGCTGGCGCCCGGTACGTCGGGCACGACCGGCAAGTCCGCATCCGCGCGAACACGCTCGTGCTGCAGGGAACGGCCGACACCGTCGTGGACCCCCGCAACGCGCGCGTCCTGGCCAGGCGCATCCCCTCCGCGCGGCTGGTGCCCTTCCCGGACGCGGGCCACCTGCTGTTCTGGGAGCAGCCCGATCGCTTCGTGCGGATCGTCGCCGACTTCCTCGAGGAGCCCGGGCCGCGGCCAATTCTCCGGCTCCCGGCTGCCGCGCGGTCGATCATCTCGGCCACCCGGGCCGCATGCGGGTCGGCCAGCATCGTGTAACCGGTGGCACCCTCCAGCCCAACCGGACGCGAGGCATCCGCTCCAGCTCCGACTACAGCTCCAGCAGGCCGAGCTTGCCCGCGACATAGACGATCTCTGCCCGCCGGTCCGCCCCGAGCTTCCCCATGATGTTGCGGACGTGGAACTTCACGGTCGTCTCGCGGACGTAGAGCCGCTCGCCGATCTCGCGGTTCGACAGGCCGCGGGCGATCAGCCGGACGACCTCCCGCTCACGACGGGTGAGCCGCGACCGGTCGCCCGCGTCGCCGCCGGGGCTCAGCGAGCGGACCATCACGGCGGCGCTGCGGGTGTCGAGGACGCTCTCGCCCCGGTGGACGGCGCGGATGCCGCGAACGAGCTCGACCGCGTCGACGTCCTTCAGCACGTAGCCTTTCGCGCCCCGCCGGATCGCCTCCATGACCAGGCGGTCGTTGAGAAACGTCGTGAGCACGAGCACGCCGAGGTCGGGATGGCGGGCCGTGAGCTCGCCGCACAGCTCGAGCCCGTCCGCGTCGGCGTCCATGCTCAGCTTGAGGTCGAGGAGCACGAGATCGGGCCCCTGTCGCGAGACGACCGCCCGGGCCGAGGCCGCGTCGGCGGCCTGGCCGACGACCTCGATGTCCGGCTCACGCTCGAGGATGGCCACGAGCCCCTGACGCACGATCACGTGGTCGTCGACGACCACAACGCGGACCGTCGAGCCGGGCCCGCCCGCCGTGCCGGCCCGGTGTTGGCTCATGGCGCCGGACCGGTAGGCGGCGTGGCGTCGGGGCGGCCGAGCGGGACGGTGACGCCGACCTGGACCCCGCCGCCCCGCGCCCGGGTGATCCGCAGCTCGCCGCCGAGCTCACGGGCGCGCTCCACCATGTTCGCGAGGCCGCGGTGGTGGCCGTCGGGAGCGCGTTCCGACCGGGCGAGCCGGGCGCGCAGCGCGGCCGCGTCGCCGATCCCGTCGTCGCGGAGCGTGAGTCGGACCCGGCCCGGCTGGGTTGGGTGGGCCACGCGGCGAGGTGCCTGCTGTTGAGCGGGTCCTTTTCCGCGTGGCCTCCCACCGAACCGGACGGGCGGGTTGTCCCCGCATCCGGCTCTCCGGTGACTACTGCGTGCGTGCGGTCGGGCGTTCACGCAGGACACTCAGGACCGTTTCGGCAGTCTGCATTTCGCATACCTCCCGGTCGTCGGGTGTCCGGTCACCTGTGCCTCTTCGCCCTGCGGACGGCTTTCCCGTCCTCCCTGGCAGGTCGTGACGCCTGCGACTACTACAGGCACTCCGTCGCCGTAGGACTCGCGTCCCGTAGGCGATCCCGCGTTCGTCCTTGCTGTACGTCGTAGCGTGACGTAGGCGCCCCACTCATCTTCTTCAATGCCCTCAC
>WNGD01010587.1_pt1 | contig 13662 bp, 8 predicted proteins | sample 5400671 | NCBI WGS metagenome assembly WNGD01 (sample SAMN13153369, study PRJNA577476) | soil metagenome | isolation source: 40 cm soil or saprolite under grassland replicate 2 | place: USA:California | collected 2016-06-15
TCGGCCTCGCCGGTGCGACTCTGGCGCCGTCGACCATGTCCCTCATTCGCAACATGTTTCTCGACCCTCAGCAGCGCTCCGTCGCCATCGGCGTGTGGATCGCCAGCTACTCCGCCGGCGGCGTGATCGGCCCGCCGCTCGGCGGGGTCCTGCTCGAGTCCTTCTGGTGGGGATCCGTGTTCCTCGTGAGCGTGCCGATGATGGTGCTCCTGCTGGTGCTGGGACCGATTCTCCTGCCCGAGTTCCGCGATCCGAAGGCGGGCCGACCCGACCTGCTCAGCGCCGTCCTATCCGTGGCGGCCGTGCTGGGCGTCATCTACGGGCTCAAGCAGATCGCCGCGCACGGCATCGGGCGGCTGCCGGCGCTCTCGATCGTCGCGGGGTTGGGCCTCGCCGGTGTCTTCGTCCGCAGGCAGCGGCGATTGGCGGACCCGTTGATCGACCTGCGCCTGTTCCGAGCACCCGGGTTCAGCGCCTCGCTGGCCACGTACATGCTCGCCACGTTCGTCGTGTTCGGGCCCTATGTCTTCATCGCCCAATACCTGCAATTGGTGCTCGGTCTCTCGCCGATGCGGGCAGGGCTGTGGTCGATGCCGTTCGGCGGCGCGTTCATCATCGGATCCATCGTGTCCCCGATGATCGCGCGCCACGTTCGGCCGGCCATCATGATGGGCGTCGGTCTCGTCATCGCGGCAGCCGGCTTCGCGGTGCTTACTCAGGTCGGCGGCTCCTCCGGGCTGGCGGTCATCGTGACCAGTACGGTGCTCTTCTCGCTGGGTCTTTCTCCCGTGTTCACCCTCGCAAACGACCTGATCATCGGCGCCGTCCCACCCGAGCGGGCCGGGGCGGCTGCGGGGATCTCGGAGACGTGCTCCGAGTTCGGCGGCGCGCTCGGCATCGCCATTCTTGGCAGTATCGGGACCGCGATCTATCGCAGGGCCATGGCGGATTCCATTCCCGCTGGGATACCGCCCGAAGCCGCCGCGGCGGCGCGGGACACCCTCGGCGGTGCGCTGGCTGCGGCCGGGCAGCTGTCCCATCAGCTCCGTGCGGCGCTGCTCGCCACGGCTCGGAACGCCTTTACGCACGGGCTGCAGGTGACCGCGACTACCAGCGCGATCATCGTCATGGGCATGGTCGTTTTGGTGATGGTGCTGCTGCGACACGTACGCTCGCCCTCCGAGCCCGAGCGGCGATCGCGCCGAGCGTCTGGGGCAATCCGGACGATCCCCTGACGGAGGTAGGAGAGTGCTGGGGGAATGCCCTGGCCCGGATTCGAACCGGGATGCCTTGCGGCGCTGCCCCCTCAAGACAGTGTGTCTACCAGTTTCACCACCAGGGCGCGTCAGGAAAGGTAGAATCGGCCTCTTGGGGGGTCAACCGAGGCGGCGCGGCGCGCCGGTCTGCACTAGATTGGTGCCCCATGGAACTCTGGGTCGCGTTCGGCTTCGGGGCGTTGATCGGCGCGTTCATCGGGACGCTCATCGGCCGGCACCGCGCGGCGGCGCGCAGTGCTGCTGCGCCCCCAGTAGTCCCGCCGCCTCCGGCGTCGCGGTTCGCCCCGCCCGAAGTACAGCACGTGGTGCTCGACGAGGGTTCGGCGAACGTGCTGAACGCGCTCAACAACCGCCTCGCGGCGATCGGAGCGTTGGCGGACCTGTTGCACGGCAGCCCGCTCGACCCCGAGCGCGCGCGGGCGCTCATGATGCTGCACGGGGAAGTGCGGCGGGCGGCCGAAATCACGCAGCACTTCCTCGAGCTGGCGCAACACCCCATCGGGGCGGCGGAGCCGTCGGACTGCTCCATCGTGCTGAACGGCGTGCTCGCCGAGCGCGAAGGGACGCTGAAGGAGCTGGGCGTAAAACTGGTCCGGAGCATCCCTCACGAGCTCCCGATGGTCGCCTGCCCCATGGCGCAGCTCACCGAAATGCTGATGAAGCTGTTGGACTTCGCGCTGCGCCGGCTGCGCGACAGCCAGCCGCCGCGCGAGCTACGCATCGCGGTGAGCGAAGCCGGGCCGTCGCTCACGATCTCCTTGTGGGACTCAGGGACTCCGCTCTCCGTCGAAGCCGAGCAGCGGCTGGTGACGCCGTTCCGCTTTACGCAGAGCGCGGGCGGGGGCGAGATCGAATTCGCCCTGGCGCGCGCGCTGGCACAGTCGTCGGGGGGGACGCTGCGACTGCGCCCGCGTCCCGGCGGCGGCGCCGAGGTCGTGGTGACGCTCCCCAAGAGCGTGCTGGCACCGCTGGCGCGCGCCACTGCCGCCACGCCGTCGCTGCCCAAGCTGCGCATCCTCGTCGTCGACGACGACGCGGTGAACCGCCAGGCGATGCGCCTGCTGCTCGAGCGTGAAGGTCACGAGGTGGTCGCGGTCGAAAACGGTCTCGAAGCAATCGAGCGGCTCGGGCCCGCGAGCGACCGCTTCGACGCGGTGGTGACGGACCTGCAGATGCCACGGCTCGGCGGCCGCGCCCTGTACGAGCAGCTGCGCGAGCAGCGCCCGCTGCTCGCCGAGCGCTTCGTGTTCGTCACCGGCGACCGCGCGCGCGACGAGACGCGCCGTTTCCTCGAGGAGTGCGGCCAGCCCGCCGTGATGAAGCCGTACGACTTCAACGACCTGATCAGCGCGATCGGGAAGGTGGCGGGGAAGGCGGACTGACCACCTCCGGCTCGTACGCGAGCCGGATGCCGAACTGCTGCTCGACTCCGGCCCGAACCTGCTCCGCCAGCGCCAGGAGGTCCGCGCTCGTGCCCCCGAGATTCACGAGCGCCAGCGCATGGCGGGTCGAGACCCCTGCGCCACCACTTGTCCCGCGGTAGCCCTTGGGGAAACCCGCCCGCTCCACGAGCCACGCGGCCGGCACTTTCACCCCCCCGTCCGCCGGAAACGAGGGGATCCCTTCCCAGCGCTTCTTGAGGTCAGCGAAGGCGTCGGCCGACAGCACTGGATTCGTGAAGAACGAACCGACCGAGCGCGTGTTCGGGTCCGCCGGGTCGAGCACCATGGACTTACTGCGGCGCAGCGCGAGCACGGCCTCGCGCACGAGGCGAACCGCCTCGCTCGGAGCAACGGTCTCGAGCCCGCCGCGCCCCGCCACGGCACGCTCGAGCTCCGGGTAGCGGATGCGTGGCGTCCGATCGCGAGCCAGCCGCAACGTGACCTCGAGCACGACGAAACGCCCGCGGTCGGCGCGCTTGAACCGGCTGTCCCGATAACCGAAGGCGCACTCCCCCGCGGTGAACGTGCGGCGCTCGAGCGTCGCGCGATCGAGACACACGACGCTGACGAGCGTCTCGGCGATGTCCTGCCCGTACGCGCCCACATTCTGGATCGGCGTGCCGCCCACCGTCCCCGGAATGCCCGACAGGCATTCGACCCCGCTCCAGCCGCGTTCCACCACGCGCTGCACCAGCGAGTCCCAATCGACACCGGCGCCGGCACGGACCTCGGGGCTGGGCCCGTCGCGGAACTCGATCCCGCCGATCGTGATCCGCAAGACGAGTCCAGGGAACCCCGAGTCGAGGAAGACGACATTGCTGCCACCGCCCAGGACGTACAGCGGCACACGCCGGTCGGAGGCGTAGGCAAGCGCCGCGCAGACCTGTTCCCCTGTGTCGCACTCGACGAAGTAGCGGGCCTTCCCCCCAAGCCCGAGTGTCGTGTACGGGGCGAGGGGCACGTGTTCGCGCAGCTGCACGCCATCATCCTCCACGCTGTGCTCCAGTGTTGCGGTGCCGCGACGGCCACGCCGTTACGAGTGGCTTGCATGGAATGTACGGCCTGCCAAACTTCCGCTCATGATGGGGAAGCACATAGCGCCGGCTATAGCCACCCCCCGCGAAAGCGGCGACGCCTTCCGCCTGCTGGTCGAGGGCGTCCGCGACTACGCCATCGTCATGCTGGATGGTGCGGGACGCGTGTCCACCTGGAACACCGGGGCACAGCACATCAATGGCTACCGGGCCGAGGAGATCGTGGGGCAGCATTTCTCCCGGTTCCATCCGCCGGAGGCGGTGGCGGCGGGAAGACCGGCGCGGTTGCTCGGGCTCGCCGCGCGGGAGGGCCGCACGGAAGACGAGGGGTGGCGAATTCGGAAGGACGGCTCCCGTTTCTGGGCCAACGTGGTTATCACGGCCCTGCGGGATGCGGATGGCGCCGTCATCGGGTTCGCCAAGGTGACTCGCGACTTGACGGAGCGCAAGGACGTGGAGGACGCGCTGCGTCGGAGCGAGCAGAGCTTCCAGCTGCTGACGGAGAGCGTTCAGGACTACGCCATTTTCATGCTGGACACGGAGGGACGCGTTGCAAGCTGGAATGCCGGGGCGGAGCTCATCAAAGGGTACCGCCCCCAGGAGATCCTCGGCGAACACTTCTCCAAGTTTTATCCGCCGGAGGACGTGGCGCAAGGCAAGCCGCAGTGGGAGCTGGAGATCGCGGAGCGGGAGGGCCGTCACGAGGACGAAGGGTGGCGCGTGCGCAAAGACGGCACGCGCTTCTGGGCCAACGCCGTAATCAACGCCATGCGAGATGCGCACGGCGGGCTCGTGGGCTTCGCCAAGGTGACCCGCGATCTCACGCAGCGGCGCCGCGTCGAACAGGCGCTCGCGCAGTCGAACCAGGAGCTCGAGCGGTTCAGCTACTCGGTGTCGCACGATCTGCGGGCGCCGCTGCGGGCCATCAACGGCTTCGCACAGGCGCTGGTCGAGGGCCACTCTGCCCAGCTTGACGAGGAGGGCAAACGGCTCCTGACGGTGATCCGCGACAGCGCGAAGCTGGGCGGCCAGCTGATCGACGCGCTCCTCGACTTTTCCCGCGTGGGACGCCAGGCGCTCGCGAGGGCCCCCGTTGACCTGAGGGCGCTGGCCGAGAACGTGGTGTCGGAGCTGCGCCAGACCCAGAGCCCGGTCGCCGTGGAAGTGGTGTTAACACCCCTGCCCCCCACCAGCGGGGATGCCGCACTGCTGCGCAACGTGCTGATCAATCTGATCGGCAACGCCTTCAAGTTCAGCGCAAAGCGGGCACATCCGAAGGTCGAGATCGGGGCGCAGCAAGACGCAGCGGACGTCACCTACTATGTGAGGGATAACGGCGTCGGATTCGACATGCAGTACGCGGGCAAGCTGTTCGGCGTGTTCCAGCGGCTGCATCGTCCCGACGAGTTCGAGGGCACGGGGGTCGGGCTGGCGCTGGCGCAGCGGATCATTCAGCGGCACGGCGGGCGGATCTGGGCGGAGGGGAAGGTGGGCGAAGGAGCGACGTTTTTCTTCACGCTGCCCGCGTAATGCGTCGAATGGGCCGACTCGGAATCGAACCGAGAACCTACTGATTAAGAGTCAGTTGCTCTGCCAGTTGAGCTATCGGCCCTAACGGAAAAAAGACGTCAAGCAAAAGCGTCAAGCAAATACGTCACGCGAAGGCGTCACGCGGAACGTGCATACGCCTTCGCGGGACGTTGTTGCTCGACGCCTCCGCGCGACGCCTCTGCTAGACGTCTTTTTGTCTCTGCCCCCAAGGGGAATCGAACCCCTGTTCCCACCTTGAAAGAGTGGTGTCCTAACCGTTAGACGATGGGGGCGAAGAGCTTAACAACGTCTCGCAAAGACGTCGAGCGAGAACGTCGAGAGAATTCGTCGAGCGGAACCGTACCCGCCCCCACCCCACGTCTCTGCTCGACGGTTCTGCGTGACGCCGTTGCTTGACGCCTTTACTTGACGCCTCTTTGACTCTATAGCGGTAACGGGATTCGAACCCGTGTTTGAGCCTTGAGAGGGCTCCGTCCTAGTCCCCTAGACGATACCGCCACGGCGGGGAAAAATATCACCACCCGCCCGCACGGCACGCAACCCGACGGTTGACCTCGGCCCGGTTCTGCTTACCCTTAACCCCGCCGCCGTCCCCAAGGAGCCAGCGACCCGTGCCCCGAGCCGCGCCACAAGAGACGCACCCCTACGAGGCCGTCTGGAAGGTCCTCTCGTACGGCCTCCCCGAAGCTCCGATCATCATCGCGGCGCTGCTGTACACGCATACCGACTGGCTCCAGGAGCTGCTCGGCCGGCTCGCGCCGTTCTACCCGTACGCCGTCTTCGGGGCCGGCGTGCTCTTGGGCTGGCGCTTCCATCGCAGCCGGCTGCTCTTCGCCCTGCTGGTCGTGACGCTCGCGGATCGGACCCTGGTGCACTTCGTGCTGGCGCACGGGGCGCGCGACCGGGTCGTGCTGCAGGCGATCGGCGTCCTCTTGCCCCTCAACCTCGCCGCGCTGTCGCTCACCGCGGAGCGCGGTGTGCTCACACCCCCCGGGCTCGCCCGGTTCGCGGCGATCCTGGGACAGCTGGCGCTCGTGGCGATCCTCGACCGCCAGGCCCCGGGCGCCACGGCGGCGCTGCTCCACACGCACCTGCTGCCGCAGTGGCTGTTCGCGTGGAGCTCGCTCGCCGACCCCGCCTTGCTCGCCTTCTTCGTCGCCGGGGGGCTCTTGGCGGCGGCGCAGCTGATGGCGCCCACCCAAACGGGACGCTCGTTCGCGTGGGCGTTGCTCCCCACGTTCCTCGGCCTCTCGACGGTGCGCCCGGGGACCCCCGGGTACTCGACGTTCTACCTCGCCACCGCGGCGCTCATCCTCATCGTGGCGGTGGTGGAAGCCTCCTACCACATGGCCTACCTGGACAGCCTCACCGGGCTCCCCGCCCGCCGCGCCCTGAACGAGGCGCTGCTGCGGCTCGGCGGCTCTTACACGGTGGCGATGCTCGACGTGGACCACTTCAAGCGCATCAACGACCGCCACGGCCACGACGTCGGCGACCAGGTGCTCAAGATGATCGCCGCGAAGCTGGCGCAGGTGGGCGGGGGGGGAAAGGCGTACCGCTACGGCGGCGAAGAGTTCGCCGTGATCTTCGCGGGGCGGGGCGCCGCCGAGTGCCTCACGGACCTCGAAGCGCTCCGCCAGACCGTCGAGGACACGCGCTTCATCCTGCGGGCCAGGTTTCGCTCGAAGAAGAAGAAGGAGAAGGTCTTGACCGACCGGGGCCCCGGGGAGCGCGTCCCCGTGACCATCAGCGTCGGCGTGGCGGAGAAGAACGAGCGCCACACCAAGTGGGATCAGGTGGTCAAGGCCGCTGACCGCGCGCTGTATCGAGCGAAGGAGGGCGGGCGGAACCAGGTGCAGGCCTGACGGGCTCGGACGGCGGCTGGCGCCACCGCTCGAAATGCGGCTTCTCGACCAGATGATAGAAGAGGAGTATCGCACACTGGTCGAACAGCGCGGCGACGAGTCCGAACGCCGACGCGGTCGCGAGTGCCAGGCCGTAGACCGGTAAATAGCCCACCGTATACATCGGGTTCTTGAGCCAGCGATACGGCCCCGCCGCCTTGGGGACGACCCGGTCGGTGGGCGTGAAGAAATTGCGCCAGTAGTACCCGTCGCCCAACGTCGCCGCGGCCCATATCTTCGTCGCGACGCCGACCAGGGCGAGCACGGCACCCACGGTGATCTCCAGACCGCGCGACAGCCCAACGGTTAACGTGTTCGCGCTCACGAGACAGAGGAGCCCGAAACTGACCGCGTCGTTGGCCATGACAAACGCCGCAACGCGACGGAAGCGTCGAAATCCCTCTTCGGCACCGTGGCGCCTGGTGAGGTAGGCGGTCCGGTCCTGCCGGTTGAGCGTGAGGCCCACGTAGAGCACGTAGGCGAGCCGGCTCGCGAGGTGGTAGGCGAGCGCGATCCAGATCATTGACATCTCTCTAGGCCGGCCGCAACTGGTCCTTCACCGGGAGCTTTCGGATCCGCCGGCCGGTGGCCGCAAAGATGGCGTTCGTGACCGCGGGCATCACGGCCGACGTGCCCGGCTCGCCGACGCCACCCGGCGCCTCCGGACTCTTGACCAAATGGACTTCGATCGCGGGTGTTTCGCTCATGCGCAGCATCCGGTAGTCGTGGAAGTTGTGCTGCTCGACGCGCCCCTGCTTGATGGTGATCTCGCCCCACAGCGCAGCGGTGATCCCGAAGACGATCCCGCTCTCCATCTGGGCCTTCACGGTGTCCGGGTTCACGACCGTGCCGCAATCCACGGCGCACACCACCCGCCGGACCCGCACGTCGCCCTGCGTCGACACGACGACGTCCGCGACCTGGGCGATATAGCTGCCGAAGGCATGCAGCAACGCGATCCCGCGTCCTCCCCCGCTGCCCGCCGGCAGCGGCCGACCCCATCCGGCATGCTCCGCCGCGAGCTCGAGCACCGCCCTGGCACGCGGTGACCGGTCGAGCAGTGCGCGACGGTACTCGAACGGGTCGCGCCGGGCCGCCGCCGCCAGCTCGTCGATGAAGCTCTCGACCACAAAGATGCTATGCGTGGGCCCGACGCCGCGCCAGAAGGCCGTGGGCACCCCGGGCGGCTCCTGGCGGACGTAGTCCACCTGGATGTTCGGAAGGGCATACGGCGGCTCCGCGGCGCCCTCCACGGCGTCCACGTCGAGACCTTTGACCATGGCCCACAACTGGTGCAGGCCAGCCGCCCGCATGACCCGGAGCGTCTTGGGAAAGAGCTGGTTGACCACCCGGGCCATGATCGAGGAGCCCGTGACCCGGTGGGTCCAGGCGACCGGCATGCCCTGCGCATCCAGCCCGGCGGCGATGCGGTCATAGTAGTACGGCCGGTACATGTCGTGCTGAATGTCTTCTTCCCGGCTCCAGAGCACCTGCACGGGGCCGGTGACCTGCTTGGCGATCTGCACCGCCCGGATGACGAAATCTACCTCGAGGCGCCGGCCGAACCCGCCGCCCAGGAACTGGTTGTGCACCTGGACCTTGCCCTTTGACAAGCCGGTCACCTTGGCCGCGGCGGTTTGGGTGAACGTAGGCACCTGCGTGCCGACCCAGAGGTCGCAGCCGTCCGGGCGGACGTGGACGGTGCAGTTCACCGGCTCCATCGTGGCGTGCGCGAGGAACGGCAGCTCGTAGATCGCCTCGACCTTCTGCGCGGCGCCGGCCATCGCCCTGGCGACGTCGCCTTCCTGGCGCGCGACCGCCCCCGACTTCTGCGACGCCGTTGCCAGCTGCTGCACGATGTCCGCACTCGAGAGATTCGCGTTCGGCCCTTCGTCCCAGCGAATGTCGAGGGCGGCCAGGCCCTGTTTCGCCCCCCACGTGTCGCCCGCGATCACGGCCACGGCGTCCTCGAGGCGCACCACCTGCTGCACGCCGGGGATGGCCTTCGCTTTGGCGTCGTCGACGCTCGTGAGCCTGCCACCGAACACCGGACAGGCGGCCACGGCGGCGTACTTCATGCCCGGGAGCCGTACGTCGATGCCGAACTGCGTCGTGCCGTCGACCTTGTCCGGCGTATCGAGCCGCCGCACGGGCGTACCGATCAGCTTGAAGTCCTTCGGATCTTTGAGCCGTACGTTGCCGGGTACCGGCAGGCGCGCCGCGCGGTCGACCAGCGCCCCGTAGCTCAAGCTGCGGCCGGTCGGTCCGTGGATCACCGCGCCGTTCGCGGCGCGACACGCGCCCGGCGGGACCTCCCAGGTTTCTGCCGCGGCGGAGACGAGCAGGCTGCGGGCGGTGGCGCCGGCGCGGCGCAACGGCTCCCAGTTCCCGCGCACCGACGTCGAGCCGCCCGTTTCCTGGACGCCGAACAGCGGCTCGGCGTATAACGCGTCGTCGGGAGGCGCGTGCTCCAGCCGGACCTGGCTCAGATCGACTTCCAGCTCCTCGGCGACGAGCATCGGCATCGAGGTGTAGGTCCCCTGCCCCATTTCCACTTTATGCATGATCAGCGTGACGCGGCCGTCGCGGTCGATGCGGATGAAGCCGTTGGGCATGAAGTCGCGCGCCGGGGACGCGCCGGGAGCGAAGGCGGCGTCGATTCGCGCGGGCAGGCTGAAACTGACGAGCAGGCCGCCGCCGACGGCGGCGCCTGCTCTCAGGAAGGTCCGGCGGGACAGGGTACGCACTGCTGTCGAAATTAACCCGCCGGACGGCTTCCTGCAGCAAGACGGCGCCGGCTCACATGTGGGACCGACGCAGCATCCAACGGGCCAGTGCGGCCGTTAGTTCGGGGCGTGCACCCGCGGACCGCCGTAGTCGCGGTTCCGGCCCAGGGTCGGGCCGGAGATGTCGAGACCACCGCGCGTGTTGTCGATCGCCGCGATGAACTGGCGAATCGAGCCGGGAAACGCCTCGGTGCGGCCGTTCTTGCCGAACGGGTCGGTGAACCAGAACGCCGGGCCCTGGGCGTTGTCGATCACGTTCTCGTTGATGTCGACGACGCGCTCCACACCGTCGAACACCGAGCGCGGGTCGTCGAAGGTCACTCCCAGGATCGTGCCCGCGCCCGTCGACTGGTCGCAATCTTCTCCCCGCGCCCGCGCGCCGCTTGGCGTGACCTCGTAGCAGACGTCGATCGGCCGTCCCACCAGGTTGACGGCGACGGGATCATAGAACCGGCTCGGCAGGAACACCTGGAAGTACGGATTCAGGAACGCCAGGCCGTGGCCGTCCGCCCGCCGCACACTGAGCGACAGCTGCCAGCTCTCGTGCAACACGCCAAAATCCGACCGCTGGCCGGGGGGCACCAGCACGAACCGGTCGATGCAGGTGCGATCGGGGATGATGCGCCGACCGCCCCCGGGCGGTGAATTGGCGGGAGTCGCGGGCCCCACGGCCACCGTCACACCGTCACAGGAGCGTTCGAACTGGCCCGGATCGCCGATCGCCGCGAGCAGCGTGAGGTGCAGCTGGGTGCCGTCGGTGCAGCGAAGATGATAGGCGAGCTCGTGCAGGTTGTTCGTGAACGCGTCCTTAGAGTGCGTGCCCTGGTGCAGCTTCGCGAGCACGTCACAGCGGATCTCGAACAGCGAGCCCGCCGCCGCGCTCCCGAACCGCATCAGCACGTTGTTCTCCCACTCGACCTTGTGCCCGAAGTGGTCTTCGTGGCGGGGGTTCGCGGGGTCGTAGATGTCGAGCTGCTCGTTCGCGTAGCCGAACGGAATGGGCCCGACGCTCGCGTACAGCGCCGACCCGCGCGGGTCGCGGCCGTGATCGTGCCCGAACGAGCACGCGGTAACCGGATCGACGGGCGGGTGCCAGGTCGGGTACAGCTTCCGATCCGGGCCGACGACCGAGTAGCTGTTGTGGATCTCCGCGGTGCAGTCGTCACCGGGCCCGGGCGTCCACACCCCGTAGGATGCGGCGTTCCCGATCGGCGGGCCGGTCCCGATCTGGAATATGCTGTCGCCGCAGGCCGCCGCGAGAACAATCAGCGCCAGGAAAGGTGAGGCACGCAACATGGCACAACCTCCGCTGTCAGCTTCGCTGCGGCTTGGGTTCGGGAGCGGTGATGACAGTCACCTCACAGCGGGGCGAGCGTCCTTAGCAATGGGCCACCCGCTATGACCCGTCTTGTGTTGCTGCTCGGCTCGCTCGCCCTGCTGGCGCTCGGTCGCGATGTCGCGGCCCAGCAGCAGCGCCAGGCGCGGGACCGCTTCTGGTTCGGGGCCGCCCTCGGGACCGGCTGGGCGCGTGTGTCGTGCGACATCTGCCAGGGGACGAACCGCGGCGGGCTATCGGGCGCGCTGCGCCTGGGCGGCGGCGTCAGCCGCAAGGTGCTGATCGGCGCCGAGGTGGCGGCGTGGTGGACGACGATCGAGGGGGCCGCGGACACGGTGCACCAGTCGCTCGCGGCGTTCGGTGCCGCGGCGTACTGGTACCCGAGCCGCCGCCGACCGCTCTACCTGAAGCTGGGGCTCGATTTCCTCACGCATCGCGCCGACGACGGTACGGACGTGATCACGTCCACGGCCATCGGGCCGCAATTCGGCGTGGGATACGAGTGGCCCGCGAGCGCACACGTCCTCGTGAGCCCTTTCATCAATGTGGCGCTCGGCATCGTGGGGGGGTCGGTGAAGTTCAACGGCGGAAGGATTGAGAACAGCCCCGGGGTGTCGCTCGCGCAGCTGGGGATCGCGGTGACGTGGCGATCGCCGTAAAACACATGTGACCCAAATCCGCGGTCGCTTTCGAAAAAATCCGCCGAATTGCACAAAAAAGCAGCCACCTCGGCGCCGCGATCCTCCAACTTCCTATTCTTCTGATTCACTAACTTGCACCACTTGCGCGGGTTACCCGCTGTTGCTAAAGTGCCACACCGCGGGGGGCGAAAATCAGTCGCGCTTCCGCCAACAAGAATCCGATCGCGCTGCTCAGAGCAAAGCCGTCGAAAGACGGTGTCGCAGAGCCACGGGACTAAAGCGAACTAACTCGCTACGTCAGCCGGGCCGCCAGCGAACCCGAGAGACTCCTCGAGTTCCCGGCGGCCCTTTTTGTTGCCCTAGAACAAACTGTGGAAGGAGTGCAACATGCCGTTTCTCTTCAAGTTGGCAAAGCGCGTGGCGCGACTGCGATCGCGCCCGTTCCTCGTCGCGGTAGCCGTGGTCGCAGGCGCCTGTGCCAAAGAGGTCGCCTCCCTCGGTGCCCCGGCGGATGGGACGCCGCCGGTGACCATTCAGCTCCCGTCGGCAGACGCCGCGCCCGGCGCATCCATTGCACTGGTGTTTCGCGCCACGGAGCCGCTGGCGGCAATCCAGGAAACGGTGGCATTCGATCCGCAGCGACTGCGCTACGAGCGTCCAGGCAACGGGCCTGATCTCGTCGTCGTGAACGATGAGGCGGCCGCTCAGGGCAGTCTGAGGGTGCTCGCGACAAACCCGCAGGGTCTCGCACCAACCGGAGTCACGCTGGTCTTCACCGTCACAGCGAGTGGGTACACCGAGGGAGTTCGGGGCACGGTCGAGCTGGCCGTGGCGCCTGACGATGGCCTCGTGTGGGGGGCCGCTCCGGGCGGCCCGAGTCGGGTGGCCGGCACGAGCCAGGCCGGCGGTTACCGGTTCGGGGACGCCAACCTCGACGGGCTGATCAATGTGTGGGACGTACTGCTTCTGGGCCGGGCGTCCGCCGGCACGACGACGCTGACGGCTGAGGCCTTCTTCCTTGCCAACGTGCGCCCCGTGAACGGCGGCGCGGCGGCGACCGGCATGCCACCGTGCGATCCGACGACGACCTGTCGGCCTGGGGTGACGCCGGCCGATGCGCAGAGCCCGAATGGCCTCATTGACAACGCGGACGCGGCCGCCGTCGCGAGTCTCGTGGTAGGGGTCTCGGTCCCGGTAGTTGGAGAACTGGCGCCGGCCGGGCCGAGCACGCCGACGGCTGTGGCTTCAGTCACCGTTTCGCCGCCGACCGCCAGCATCTCGGTTGGGCAGTTGTTGCAGCTCACCGCCATGCCGAAGGACTCGGCGGGCGCCGCGCTGACCGGGCGGACCGTGATGTGGACGAGCAGCAACGCCAGCGTCGCGACCGTTTCGAGCAGCGGGCTTGTAACGGGCGGCGTGGCGGGGACGGCGACGATCACCGCCATCAGTGAAGGCAAGACCGGCAGTGCCGCCGTGACCGTGGCACCCGTGCCTGTGGCCTCGGTGACAATTTCGCCGACGGCCAGCATCCGGGTCGGGCAGACCGTGCAGCTCACCGCCACCCTGAAGGACTCGACCGGCAGCACGTTGACCGGGCGGACCGTGATATGGGAGAGCGGCGACACCACCGTCGCGCGCGTGAGTCCCAGTGGCCTGATGACCGGCGTGGCTCAAGGCTCGGCGACGATTAC
>WNGD01004536.1_pt1 | contig 13658 bp, 8 predicted proteins | sample 5400671 | NCBI WGS metagenome assembly WNGD01 (sample SAMN13153369, study PRJNA577476) | soil metagenome | isolation source: 40 cm soil or saprolite under grassland replicate 2 | place: USA:California | collected 2016-06-15
GCCGGCGCAGACGACGTCGAGCGCGGGACAGCCCGAGCAGACGAACTCGCTCGGGCTCGGCCGGAACTCGCCCGCCTGGATCTCGGCGATCGCGACGGAGAGCTCGGCCTCCAGCGCTGGAACGTCAGCCCGGGCGAACTGCGCCGAGACAAGCGCGTCGGGGCGTTCCAGGAACTGGTAGATGACCTCAACTTCCTCCGCGCCCCCTCGCAGCAGGGCCAGCGCATAGACGAGCCGCTGCAGTCGGTAGTCCCGCTCCACGAGCTCCTCAGGCTCGCCCTCTTCGAGCGAGTTCGTCTTGTAGTCGGCGACGAGCGCCCGACCGTCGGCCATGTGCAGGACGTCGAGCCGTCCGTGCAAGAGGACGCCTTCGTGCTCGAAGGCGAACGGCCGCTCGACCGCGGCGCCCGTGAGCCCGGCGATCCGGCGGGCAAGCTCGGACTCGCAGTACCCGCGCACAAAGGCCCCGATCCGTTCGAGGTCTGCCTCGGTCACTGCCGGATAGCGCGCTCGAACAGCTGTCTCGATCTCCTTCGCACGAGGCTCGCGAGGCCCCGTTAGATCGAGTCCTTCCAGCAGGAAGTGGACCGCGTCGCCGAGCTCGGTTGCAGCGAGCCCCACGTGGCCCGCGACCGCCCCGCCCCCGTCGGCAGGCCGCATGCCCGCCACCCGCTCGGCGTAGTAGCGGTACGAGCAGCGGGCAAAGAGCGCGAGCGAGCTGTAGGAGAGCCGGCGGACGTGATGGAGCGGCGGTTCGGGGATCGGCTCGAGCGCAGACAAGACCGGGGCGTTCGTCACGACCGCCCGCCCGTTCTCGACGGCGAAGAGCTCGAGTTGGCCGGGCTCCGGTTCCAGTTCAGGCTCGATCCTCGGCAGGGTTTCTGGCTCGGAGACATAGCGGTCGAGCCTGATCAGCAGGCGCGCGCCGCCACGCTCGAGCTCGAGCGGCCCGTTCGAGGCCTGCTGCAGCTCACGCGCCTCGAGCCTTCCGAGCACCCAGCCGATCGGCGTCGTCTCCGAGGGGTTCTCGGCGTCGATCGAGCCGGCGACGACGAGGCGGTCGATCGCCCGCGTCATCGCGACGTAGTACAGGCGGCGCCTTTCGGCCTCGGCTTCGGCGCGCTCCGCCTCCTTGACCGCCTCGTAGGTGGAGGTGCCGCGGCGCTCTCCCGTGGAGGGATGCGGGATCCGGAAACCGAACCGGCCGTCGGGGAGTGCGAGGATCTCGTCGGGCGAGGGTCCCGCCCGGTCGCGGCCCGCGTCGGCGACTACGACGACCTTGAACTCGAGCCCCTTCGCCGCATGGATCGTCAGCAGGCGGACGACGTCCGCGTCCTCCTCCTCGGCCACGGCCTCGAGCTCCTTCGCTCCGACCTCGTCCTGCTGGCGGACGAAGCGGACGAAGCCCTCGATATCGGCGCCCCGCAGGTCCTCGTAGGAACGCGCCAACCGCGCGAGCTTGCGCAGGTTCGCGTAGCGCCGGCGCCCGTCCCACTGGGCGAGCACGGCGAGGTCGTAATCGTGCGCCGAGACGATCTCCTCGCAGAGCCGCTCGAGCGAAAGCGTCGGCACCGCGGCCGCGAGCCGGTCGTAGCGCTGCTTGAACGCCTTGAACAGGCGCTGGTCGCCCGGAGAGAGCTCCTGTGGCAGGGCGCGTTCCACGCCGGTGAAGAGCGGCCTTCGGCCAACCCCGCGCCGCAACAACACGAGGGCGTCGTTGGAGACGCCGACGAACGGTGAGGCCAGGACGCTGACGAGCGCCTCGTCGTCGTAGCGGTTGTGCAGGAGACGCAGGTACGCGAGCAGGTCGGCCACCTGCTGCTGGCCGAAGTAGCCGCGTCCGGTCGAGCGATAGGTCGGCAGGCCCGCTGCCCGCAGCTCCTCCTCGTACCACTCCGCGTCGGTGCCCGCGGAGAAGAGGAGCACGATCTCGCCCGGCTTCGCGGCGCCCGAGTCGACGAGCTCCTTGACGCGCCGCGCGACGTTGCGAGCCTCGCCGCGGCGCCAGTGCGTGCCGGTTCCGGCGTAGCTCGACTTGTCGGTCACGAGCAGCTCGACGGGCGTACCGAAAACCGGGTCGGGGAACTCTCCCGAGGCGGCGAGCGGCTGGAACTCGTCGCCGAAGTCGGCTCCGAAGAGGTGGTTCACGGCGGCCAGCACCTCCGGGCGCGAGCGGTAGTTGAGCGTCAGCGGCAGCAGCTGGTCCGCCTGGGCTCGCCGCTCGCGGAAGACCGCGACGTCGGCGTGCCGGAATCCGTAGATCGACTGGAACTCGTCTCCGACGAAGAAAATGTCCTTCGGCTGGATCTCGGATTCCTGGGGCGACGCTGGGGGTGCGGGGCCGGAGGGGACAGTGCGAGATAGCACGGCACCGGAGAGCCCCGTGCCGTCAGCGTCGTCAGGCGGGGGCGGAGCCGGGCTTCGCCCGGCGGGAGCCGCCGCCGGCCAGGGATCCGAGATCAGGTCGATCAGCTCGCATTGGAGGCGGTTCGTGTCCTGGAACTCGTCGACCATGATCGCCCGGAAGCGGAGCCGCTCCTTGTCGCGGATCTTCTCCTCCGCCCTGAGGAGGTCGCGCGCGCCGAGCTGGAGGTCCTCGAAGTCGAGCGCCGACTCTCGCTCCTTCGCGGCGGCGTAGTGGCGGCCGAAGCAGCCGAGCAGCTCCTGGAGCAACTCGCGGTCGCGGGCGGCGGCCTCGTCGAGTGCCGCCTGCTCAACGGCCTTCCGAGCTTCTTCGTAGGCCGCGAAGCGCTCACGCGGGCCGCCGCGGGTGCGCAGGTCTTCGAGGTCCAGCAGGCGGTCGGAAGCCGGGAGCCGTTCCAGCAGCTCGAGCGCCTGTGCAACCTGCGCGCGCTGGGCGTCCGCACCTGCGAGGTCTGCGTCGTCGAGCACGCATCGTGCCGCTTCCCGCCACTCGTCCAGCCGCTCCTGCAAGCTCGGCGTTTCCGTCACCCGTAGCTCGAGCGGCCGGCCCGCGGCCCGCAGCGTCTCGTAAACACCGGTCAGCATCCGCCGCAGACCGCCGGCTCCGTACGTGGCGAGCAAACGCAGCCGCTGCGGGTCGTCGCCGGTGCAGAACTCCTCCAGAGCGGCGCCGAACGCCTCGCTCCGCAGCACGCGGGCCTGGCTGTCTTCGACGACACGGAAGCGCGGATCGAGCCCGGCCGCGAACGGATAGGACTTCAGCAGCCGGTGACAGAAGCCGTGGATCGTCGAGATCCAGGCGCCGTCGAGCTCGCGCGCCAAGTCCTGCCGGCCGCGTTCGACGAGCCGTTCACGGATGCGCGCGCGCAACTCGCCGGCAGCGCGCTCGGTGTAGGTGATGACGAGGATCGAGCCGACGTCCACCCCGTCGTCGCAGACGGCGTTCGCGAAGCGCTCGACCAGGACCAGCGTCTTCCCCGTGCCCGCCCCGGCCGAGACGAAGACGTTGCCGTGAGCCTCGATCGCGGCCCGCTGTTCGTCATTAGGAGACCGCGGAGTCATGCGTGGTCCCGCCTCGCGAGCGAAGCGATGCGACTAACCAGCCCCGCGGGAGATGCGCCAGCATTTTTCGCGGAGATCATGTTCTCTTCACCCGGCACATCGTCCACAGCTCACACCAGGTGGGGCACTCGCCGCTCTTCGGGTCGTGCTTCACGTCACCCGCGCGCATGCGCGCGACGAGCCCCTGCGCCAACTCCCGTGCGCGCTCGACCTGACCCCAGAACGCGTCCTCGTCCAGATAGTCGTTGCGCGAGAACCCGGGGATGCCGTCGTCCTTCGCCTCCGCGCGCAAGAGGCCACGAGCCGCACGCTTGCCGGAGAGGGCGCGATAGAGGCCGCCGAGCGGCTCGATCCCAACGAGGTCTCGCAGGACCAGCATGTAGAGCGGGATCTGCAGGCGCAGCTCCGACTCGATCTGCGCCGCGGAGTGCGCGGTCTTGCCCGACTTGTAGTCCTGGACGATCCCGCGTGCGCTGAAGGGGTCGGTGTCGATCCGGTCGATCTTTCCCGAGAGCGCGAATCCGCCCAGGTCGAGCCCGCGTTGCAGCTCCGGCTTGGAGCGCTCCGAGCCGAACGAGACCTCGAAACGGCTCGGGACGAGCTGCAGCTCGGAACCCGCCTCGTCGGTGACGAAGAGCTCGAGGTCGCGCCAGAGGCCCTGTTCGAGCTCGCGGCGCTGCAGGTCGGTGAGCTCCAGCCGAACGCCCGCGACCGCCTCTGCAAGGCATTCGCGCAGGAACGCCAGCGCCTCGTCGAGATGGTCGGCGTCGAGGCGGTCGATCCCGAGGCGCTTCGGAATCCCGCTGAAGAACTTGTTCAGCGCCACGTGCGCGACCTGGCCGCGCTGGCGAGCGTCGACCTGCGCGTCGATCGTCTTCGGGTCGATCACGCGCCCGAACAGCCAGATCGAGGAGCAGTCGGCGAAGGCCTCGAGCTCGGTGACTCCGAAGGTCGAGCGTTGCGCAAGCTCTTCGAGGACGAGCGGGTGTGTGAGCTGCGTCTCGCGCGTGAACGCGCCGAGCGCGCGGTCGATCCGGCGCTCCCAGCCGTTCGCGGACGCGATCGCCCGCGCATCCTCGCGTTCGGACGCCGGCAGGGCTGCGAGCGCGCGGATCCGCTCGCGCTCCGTCGGCGCCTGCTCCAGCGGCCATGTGAGCGCCGAAAGTGCCCGGCGACGGGTAGCTCTGCGGACGTTCTCCGGGTCGAAGAGCGTCTGCACCTCGTCCCAGAAAGGGCTCGCCTGACGAGGGCTGCCGTCGTCGGTCGCGGCCTCGCGGACGAGGTAGAGGCGATCGGTCGCGCGGGTGCAGGCGGTGTAGAAGAGGTAGCGCTCTCGTGAGACCGCGTCGGGCCGGGCGAGCCGCGCACCACGGTGTTGCTCGTCGAGCTCGCGTCGCGCGTCGTCGTCGAGGAAGGGCGAGACGTCGGCGCGGCGCGGCAGGCTTCCCTCCTCAAGCCCGAGCACGAACACGACCTCGTACCGGCGGGTCCGAGCGCGCAAGAGATCGACGACGGCGACGCGTCCAGCCTCGCCCGCGGAGCCCGAGCGGACACGCACGCGCTCGAGCGCGCCGGTGATCTCGTCCGGCGAGAGCGAGCCGGCGAGCCGCTCCCAGGCCTCCAGCTCGCCGAGCGTGCGGTTGACGGCCTCGTAGGAGCGCAGGTCGCGCCTCGACGCCTCGCCGACCGGAGGCGCTTCAAGGCCGTATGCGCCCCGCAGCATTGCCCGCGCGAGCGACGCTACGCCTTCGAGCGGCGAGGGAGCACGGCGCAGCAGCTCGAGCGGCGGCAGCGGCTGACCGTCCCGCAGGCGGATGGTCTCCTCCTCCACCCGCTCGGGGCTCTGCACGGCCCGGCCACGCAGCCGGCCCTCGAGGTAGTCGACATGCGTCCGGGAGAGACCCGAGTAGGGAGAACGCAGGAACGCGTACAGGTCGCCACGACCGCCGTCCTGCCAGGCGAAGCGAAGCAATGCGAGCAGCGCGCGCCCGAACGGCGTCTGGTCGAGCCGAACACGGCCCTCGACCGCATACGGAATACCCAGGGTGCCGAACGTCGTCTCGAGCGCGGCGCGCCAGCGCTCGACCGAGGGGCAGACGATTGCGACCTCCTCGGCTGCGACACCCCCGCGAAGGAGCTCGAGCAGCTCCTCGCCCAGCAGCTCGAGCGTGCCGCGCCTGCCCGCGCCTTCGAGCCAGCGGATCGAGCCTTCGATCGAGGGCCGTTGCTGCGGCGCGTCACCGAAGAGGGAGCGCTCCATGTGGGCGAGGGCCGGCGGGCGCACCTCCGGGCGGGATCCGAGCTCCTCGATCCGCGGGCTCGCAAGCGCGGCCAGATCCGAAGCGGTCCGCTCGAGCGAGGCGAACGCGGAACGCCCGGGCTCGTAAGGAAGGGAGACGGTCACGTCGCCGCGCGCGGCCAGCGCCTCGAGAAGCGCCCACTGCGCGCCGGTGAGGTCTTCGAAGCCGTAGGCGAAGACGGGGCGCCCGTCCCACGCATCGAGCTCGCTCGCGACCCGCTCCGCAGCGCGGCGGTGTTCCAGATCCCGGTCGGAAAGCCCGAGCACGTCGAGCTCGGCTTGGTAGGCCTCGTATATCGCCGCGAGCCCGCCGTCGAGATCACCCGGGTCGACGAGCCCCGACTCGAGCTCGCCCAGCGTGCCGGAGAGGGCGTCAGCGAAGCCGGCAAAGCGCGCCGAGCGTGCCCAGCCGTTCAGTTGGGCCCGCGAGAGGACGCGGCGAACGACGAGCGCGCGCTGAGCATCGGTCGCGGGAGAATGTCCGCCGTTGTCGGGCGCCAGCCGTCGGAAGAGGTCGTCGAAGGTCCCGATCTGACCGCCGACGAGCGCGCCGGCGTGGCGGAGCAGATCGCGCTCGACCCGGTCGACGTCCGACGCGTTCGGCACGATCAGGACTGGGTCGCGATCGAACGCGTCCAGATAGCGGTCGAGCAGGCGCTCGACCTTGCCCGCATTCGCGGGCCCGGCGAGCAGGGTCAGACCCATCGCGTCCATCCTAGTCAGGGCGCTGGACGGCTTCGCTTACGCGAAAGACGCCGTGTCTGGAAAGAGCGGGGAAAGATGGAGGGACGGAGTGGCTCCGCCCCTCCTCGACTTACGCTGCGGACTTCGGACGCCGCCCGCGACGGGCGACCGCGTTGCCGGGCATCTCGCCCGAACAGGTGTCGCAGAGATCCGCCTGCTTCGAGCCACGGCGAGCGTCGGAATAGTTCAAGCGCATCGTTGCGCCTCTTCCCTCTCCGACTTCCCGACCGCATTTGTCACAAACAAGCACGGTCTTGCGTGCCAACTGGTCCCTCCTTACTCGAGGGGAGAATGAGCGCAGGGTAACCGAAACGTTCGAACCAAAAGCTAGGCTGCCGCGCGTGCTCGCCGGATGCGCCTCGATCGCAACAAACTCACGAGCGCTTGCTCATCCAGATCGAGGCCCATATCCCGAGCGCCGACGACGCGCAAATGCCGCGGTCGAAAATCATCGATCGTTCAGCCGTCGAGATACTGCTCGGTCACGCTCGAGCTGACGGACGAACACCGTGCTTTACGAGGTCGATCGCCGCGATCAGCGGCCCGCCCCAGGTGCGGAAATCCTTCGCGCTGAATTCTTCGCCGAGATACTCGCGGATGTACTCGTTCAACCTGCGTGCGGTCAGGTTGAGAAATTCGTCATCGCAGCGGTAGCGGAACAGGCGCCCCGGGCCGGCTAGACGCTGGAGCTTCCGGATCGCATCCGCGAGCTCGGCGTTCGACGAACGGCGGTCCGCACCCAGACGCGGTGCTTGCCGCGAAAGCGGAATGCCGCCGCTCCGAGCCATGGACTCTCTGTGTAGCCGGGGAAGAAGCTTGCTAATCCCTCAGTACAATCGCCGCCGATGGAGACGAAGACGATCGTCGTCCTCGAAGGAGACGAAACCGGCCAGGAACTGCTCGAGGAAGCGCTACGCGTGCTCGACGCGGAGGTGACCGAAGTCGAGCTCGAGTTCGAGCGCTTCGACCTCTCGCTCGAGGCGCGGCGGAAGACCAAGAACGGCGTCGTCTACGAGGCCGCGGCAGCGCTTCGTCGGGCGGGCCTCGGCCTCAAAGCGGCGACGATCACGCCGGAGGGGCGCGACGACGTCGGCTCACCGAACCGGATCCTGCGCGAGGAGATCGGCGGGCGCGTGATCGTTCGCACAGGCCGGCGAATTCCGGGCGTCGTCCCGTTCGGTGGAGTTCATGCCCCGATCTCGATCGTCCGCATGGCCGTCGGCGACGCATACGGAGCGGAGGAGTGGCGCGAGGGCGAGGGGGAGGACGAGGTGGCCTTCCGGACAGAGCGGATCGAGCGCAGGATCTGCCGCTCGGTCGCTGAGTTCGCCTTTCGGCTGGCGGAGCGCACCGGCGCGAAGGTCTTCGGCGGGCCGAAATACACCGTCAGCCCGACCTACGAAGGGATGCTGAAAGAAGAGATGGACCTGGCGGCCGAGCAGCACGCGGACGTGCCCTACGAGCCGCAGTTGATCGACGCAACCTTCGCGCTACTCGTTGCGTCGAGCGGCGACCCGCTCGTGATCCCGGCGCTGAACCGCGACGGGGACATCCTCTCCGACCTCGTCCTGCCACTCTACGGCTCGATCGCCGGCTCGGAGTCTCTGCTCGTCGCCTTCGGCGAGGACTACGTGCCGAGCGTCGTGCTCGCGGAGGCCGCCCACGGAACGGCGCCGTCGCTCGCGGGCAAGAACGTCGCGAACCCGATGGCGATGATCCTGGCAGCCGCGGCGCTCCTCTCCTACGCGGGCGAGCGCGCTCAGGCGGCCTCACGGGCGATTCGCGAGGCGTGCCTCGAATCCGTCGCGGACGGTGTGCGCACAGCCGACCTCGGCGGCCATGCCGGGACGACCGAGTTCACCGACGAGGTGATCCGGAGAACCCGCTCGAAGCTCGAAGTCTGGGCGGCCCTCTAGCGAGTACTAGGCGACTGCGGTGCGAAGCGCGCCCAGGACGCCCGTGCTCCAAACGTCCACGAAGGCGACGGCAAGCGACGGATCGAACTGCGTCCCTGCGCACCGCTCGACTTCCTCGAGCGCCATCGCTGGCTCGAGAGCTGCCCGGTAGGGCCGCGCTGAGGTCATCGCATCAAAGGCGTCGGCGAGCGCGAGCACGCGCGCCTCGACGGGGATCGTCTTCCCCGCCTTGCCCGTCGGATAGCCGCCGCCGTCCCAGCGCTCGTGGTGGTAGAGAACGTATGGAAGCGCCTCGCGGGCGAACGCGAAGCGGCGAATCATCCGCGCGCCGACGGCCGGATGCTGGCGGATTTGCGCGAGCTCGGCCGGCTCCAGCAGTCCGGGCTTCAGCAGGATCGTCTCTGCGATCGCGAGCTTGCCGACGTCGTGGAGGCGCCCGCCGACCCGCAGCGCTGCGAGCCGGTCCTCGTTCCATCCGAGCCTGCGTGCGAGCGCCTCGGCGAGCCGCGTGACCCGCGTCGAGTGTCCACACGTGTAGGGGTCGCGCGTCTCGATCGCACGCGAGAGGGCCGCCAAAATCGCCACGCGCGAGAGTTCAACCTCGCGTCGCGAATCCCTTCTAGGAGGGCTTGACCCAGATCCCGGTGATCGGCCTCGCCTGTGCCGAGCGGCCGAGGAGCGGCAGCGCCCAGGCGTCCTCGATCGTCCGCAGCAGCCCGTAGTGGGTGCTCGCCGCGACCGCGCGAGAGTGTGGCTTGACGGCGGGTCCGAGGGCGAGTGCCGCCACCCGACCTCCACCGGTTTCGCTGGTCACGCCCTCGTCGAAGACGACGAAGACGACTCCGCCGAGAAGCTGCTTGCTCGCGAGCAGCGGCTGGAGGAACTTCGCCAGCCAGGTATCCCCCGTCGAGACCGAGCAGTCATGCATGTCGTGGCAGAGGTCCGGTACGACGAGCGAGAAGTCCGGCAGCTTGCGGCCGGCAAGGTCCCGGCGGAGCTCCGTGAGCGGGACGATCCGATCGCGTCGGCGTTTCTGGGAGGTGACGTTGCGGAAGTAGAGGAACGGGTTGTGCTTCTTCGCATACCGGCCGGCCCACGGACCGTTGAAGCCCGGACGCGGCAGCCCCTCGGCGTAGGTCTTCCACGTCTTCCCCGCGGCGTCGAGCGTGCCGGTGAGATTCCGGGCGCCGAAGCTGCAGCTGGTGCAGTCGGTGCGGACGCCCTGAGTCGAGCCGGAGACGAGCGCGAGGTAGTTGGGAAGGCTGGGATGGGCGACCGCGAAGTAGGTCGGAATGAGCGCGTAGCGGCGGGCGAAGGCGTTCAGCCGCGGGGCAGCTCGATTTCCGATCACCTGACTCGATCCCTTGTTCTCCATCACGACCACGACGACGTGGCTGAAAGCCGGCACCGCGGGCTTCTTCGAGAGGCCGGCGGGCACGAGGCAGAGCCCCACTGCGCCGACGAGCGCGAGCGCAGACCTCACGCCGGCGACTCCGCGCCCTTCGAGCGTTTCCGCCAGAAGTGGTAGCCGAAGTAGCTGAGCAGGGCGAGCACGAGCGCGCCCCCACCGACGAACAGGCCGTAACGGCCGATTGCCTCGGCCGCGGCGCGACTCGTGTAGTAGGCGACGAGCCCGACCAGGCATGCCCAGGTAATCCCGCCGGCGGCGTTCCAGAAGAAGAAGCGCCACCAGCTCATCCCGCTCAGCCCGGCAAGCCACGCGGACGTGATCCTGAGGAACGCGATGAAGCGGCCGATGAAGACCGTCTTGCCGCCGTGGCGCTCGAAGAAGCGCTCGGCCCGCGGCAGGGCCTTGTCGCTCCAGCGGGCGATCCGGCCCCACTTCTGGAGCAGCCGGCGGCCTCCCTTTCTGGCGGCCCAGTAGCCGGCGTTGTCCCCGACGATCGCCCCCGCGGCGGCGACGGCGATCACGGCCGCGATGTTGAAGTGGCCGTGCTGGGCCAGCACCGCCGCGACGATCAGCGAGGTCTCGCCGGGAAGCGGGATGCCCGCCGATTCCATCCCGATGACGACGAACAGGAGCGGCAGCCCCAGGCTCTTGATCAGATGAGTCAAGGCGCAGTCAGTGTAGGCAGAGCGTGAGCTGGTCCTAGTCCAGCTGGTAGGCCATCAGGATCGCGTCCACATAGCCGTCGCCGCGGCGGTAGTGGTTGCGCCGGTATCCTTCGCGCTCGAAGCCGAAGCGCTCGTAGAGCTCGATCGCTGGCTCGTTGTGAGGGAAGACGTGCAGCTCGAGCTTGCGCACACCCGCCCGCCTGGCCCAGGCGACGGCCTGGCGCAGGAGCGCGCTCCCTACACCCTTCCGCCTGCGCTCCGCGGCAACCATCAGCCCAAGGTCAGCGACGTGCGCGCTCGCCGGATGGGGATCGCGGCCGACCGACAGGCGCCCCACGATCCCCTCCGGCCCCTCCGCGACGAAGACCGCGGCATGCGGGTACCGGCGCAGCGAGCGGAGATACCGGCGCTCGCCCGCGACACCGCGCGAGCCGCCCCCGATCAGCCACCCCTCCGGCTCCGAGCCGACCGCGCGGCCGAGCTCGACGAGCGCCTCCGCATCTCCCGGGGAAGCGGGGCGGATGACGATCTCGTCGCTCACTCGACGACAGCGCCGTGGCCCCCGCGCCGTGGGTCGCCGGCCGCCGCGAGCGTTCCGTCGTCGCGCAGCTCCACACCGGATGCACCGCCGAAGTAGAGGTTTCTGCGCCGCCAGCGGATGAGCTCGTAGCCCCAGGACTCGAGCCGGTCGAGCTCCGCGGGATCGGTGCCGCCTTCGCAGTGAACGTGCGGCTCCTCGAGGTGCACGCGCGGCGCTCCGATCGCCTCCTCGACCGCCAGGCCGTGCTCGAGCACGTTGACGACGATCTGCAGGATCGCGCCGCGCAGCCGCACCGATCCGGCGCTTCCGACTACGAGTCGCGGCCGGCCCTCTTCCAGGACGATCGAGGGCGCCATCATGCTCGTCAGCCGCCGCCCGGGCTGGACGCCCCCGCGCGCCGGGTTCAGGTCGTATTCCCCGAGCATGTTATTCAGGTGTATCCCGGTGTCCGCAACGATCACGCCCGAGCCGGAGCCGTTCGACGCCGTCAGCGAGGCGGCGTTACCGCGTCCGTCCACGACCGAGATGTGCGTCGTTCCCGGCGCTCCCGCCGGCTCGACCCGGCTGCGCGCCCGTGTTTGGATCCGCTCGAGCGCGCCGCGGACGTTCTCGTCGGAGTAGAGCCGCTGCACCAGCCCGCCTCTGTACAGATCGCTCGTGAACCGTCCTCCGCGCGCCCGCGTCTGTTCCCGCATCACCTCGACGAGGGCGGCGATCGCCTCGGCGCTGCCCGCCTTGCCCCTGGGTCCGAGGCCGTCCAGCAGACACAGCCCGTAGCCGATCAGCACCCCGCCCGACGAGGGCGGCGGGTTGGAGACGAACTCGCGGCCGCGGAAGGGGACACGCACAGGCCGGCGGGTGACGACCCGGTACGACTCGAGATCGGCCCGCGTGATCTCGCCGCCGCCGTCGCGAACGTGCCGGACGAGCGCGCGCCCGAGCTCGCCCTGGTAGAGCGCCTTCGCTCCCTCGGCCGCCAGCAGCTCGAGCGAGGCGGCGAGATCGCTCATGACGACGCGCTCTCCGGCGACGAGGCGCGATCCGTTGGGGCCGTACACGGCGCGGCCTTCGGGGCTGTGCCGGAGGATCAGGTCGAGGATCGCGTGCAGATACCCCTGCGTTCGGGTGAGCTCGACACCGTCGCGGGCAAGCGCAATCGCAGGCTGCAGGAGCTCCGCCCAGGCGACGGTTCCGTAGGCTCGGTGCGCAGCCGCGAGCCCAGCGACCGTTCCCGGAACCGCGCAGGAAGCGGCGCCGATCTTGAAGATCTGGGAGGCATCCCGGTCGTACTCGACGTCGATCTCCTCCATCCCCTGCGACGAGTGCCGCTTCAAGCCCTTGCCGGGGAGGGAGACGAAGAAGTCGAGCACGCGCGAGGTGTGGTCTCGCGCGCGGTGGACGAGCATGAACCCGCCGCCGCCAGGGCCGGTGAGCGGGCTTTCCGCAACCCAGGAGACCGCTGCGGCGGCGATGCACGCGTCGACGGCGTTTCCGCCCTGGGCGAGCACCCCCGCGCCCGCCTCGGCGGTCAAGGGGTGCCCAGCGGCGACGGCTCCTCGCATGACGTCAAGCGTAACGCCGTTCCCGTCGCCTTTTTCGCCGCTGCGGACCGCAGAGGCGGCTATGGTGATCCTGCCGTGCACCGCTCAACGCCGCTGGCCCGCGAGGCCACTCTTTGTGCCGTCGCCGCCGCCACGCTGGCAGCGGCCCTTGCCTGGCTCGGCCCGCCCGGAAGCGACCTGGCCGCGCACGCCTACCAGCGCGCGGTGTATCTCCAGCACGGGTTCCAGCTCTGGAACAACTTCTGGTACGCCGGCCGGTACAGCTTCGTCACCTACAGCCTCCTGTACTACCCGCTCGCCGCAGTGCTCGGGATTCGGCTGCTCGCGGTGGCGACGATCGCCCTGGCGGCGCTCGCGTTCGCCGTCGTGCTCGGACGGGAATGGGGACCGACGGCGCGCTGGTCGAGCCGCACGTTCGCGGTCGTCTGGGCGGGAATCGTGCTCTCGGCAGCGTTCCCGTTCGCTCTCGGCGCTGCGCTGGCTCTGCTGGCGCTCTGGGCGCTCCAGGCGCGCGCACACTGGCGCTTCGCCCTCCTCGCCGCGCTGACGCTCGCCGCGAGCCCGCTGGCCTTTCTGCTGCTCGCGCTCGTCGTCGCCGGGATCGGGATCGCGCGCCGCGCCGACGGCAGGCGCCTCGTTCCTCCAGCCGCGGCCCTCGTCGTGGGCGGCCTGCTCGAGGTGATCCTCTGGCGCGTCTTCCCCGACGGCGGCCGTTATCCCTATCCATGGGCAGACCTGCTCGCGACCTGTGTCTTCTGCGTGCTCGGAGCAGCGCTCACCTGGCGTGTGGAGCGAGCCCGAATGCTGCCCTTCATCTTCGTCGTCTACGGCGTCGCCTGCGTGCTCGCCTTCATCGTCCCCTCCGGGGTGGGCGAGAACATCGAGCGGATGCGGTTTCTCGCGATCCCACTCGTCGTGCTGATCCTCTCGTTACGTGAGTGGCGGCCCCGGATTCCCGCGCTCGTAGCGCTCGGCCTGGCGATCTCCTTCAACGCGACGCCCCTTGCTTGGAGCGTCCTCCGGGACGGCCGCGA
>WNGD01004543.1_pt1 | contig 13647 bp, 14 predicted proteins | sample 5400671 | NCBI WGS metagenome assembly WNGD01 (sample SAMN13153369, study PRJNA577476) | soil metagenome | isolation source: 40 cm soil or saprolite under grassland replicate 2 | place: USA:California | collected 2016-06-15
CCTGCTGGCGCCGATCGGGTACGTGCCGCCGACCGAGTTCGAGGACGCCTACTACCGCGAGCAGCACCGTCAGACGACTCCAGCCATGGGGGCTGGAGTCATGTAACTGAGTCTCCGGCGAACCCGGGGCGGTTCAGTTTCCGCGATCAGCATCCTCGCGTGCCACTCGTCCGATCCCGGCAGGAAGAGGCATAGCGTGGGTCCTGAGTACACGTGCGGAATCGGCTGTTCGGGACGCGGCCTGAGCGCCGGGCGAATCACCGACACGTCGGGTAGCCGAGGTATCCGATACGTGACACTGATCTCGTATTCGCTACTCATGGACGTGGGCGTGACTGATCCGGTCCAGGTCGCCACGCCGCATCGCCAACGAAGCTGGAAGCTCGGACACCGGCTCGCCATGCCGGCGACTTGCTGGCCCATCGTGAGGCCGCGTCGCGCGAACGGCCTACTCGCCAAAGAACGTGTTCCGCCGCACGGGTGTCACGTTACTGCCTGCGATCCCGGTGAGTAGACCCGACGATCTGCGGATTCCTAAGGTCTGGTGTTCGCGGAGCGTCTGGACGGCTCGCGCCTGATCTGCGACGGCCGCCTTGGTAAGCTCCTCTCCAAAGAGCCCAAACAGGGCATGAGCAACCTGGTCGATGCCTCGCGTGCGCTGGACCTCCTGCCACACCTGATGCAACTCCACGATGCCGTTCACGAACGCCGCATACGCGGCCGGCTCGTGGTCCCAGCGCTCGCTCAGGTCCTCCAGCGCGTTGGCGGGGTTCAGGACGAGCAAGCGATGGCCGTTTCGCGGGATGCTCGCGACGATGGCGCCGAGGACGTTGCCGAGAGCCAGGCTGATAGACCCCTCTCCCGAGTAGTAGGTGCCCGCGAGCGTCGTGAGCACGATGGAGATCGGCGCGTTCGCTGGATCGTGCCGATAGCGGAGGTCGCGCCAACGTTTCAGGAGTTGAACGATCCGCTTGAGCGTTGCCTTCATGTCTGCGGGCTCCTGCGCCGGCAGGGGCTGAATCGCCTTGATCACCGCCTCACCGAGCGCGCACCGAGCCTCGAACCAATCCGCGTAGCCCTTCGGATTGCTAGCCGTCCACGCCTGTGCCTTCCGGTCGGGCACCAGGATGCGGTCCGTCCCATCCCCAGGATGTGGGCATCCAGGCAGCACGTCGAGATGGAACTCGTTGGCGTAGTTCACCCGGATGCAGCGGTTCTTCCGTTCGAGCATGTGCTTGTAGGTGTCGTGCTCACGGAGTCGTTGCTCAGCGGTATTGAGGACGGCAATGGGGTTCCGAACCTGCTGCCAGTCGAGGCCGACGAGTTCGCAAACGAGGTCGAGGTCGTACTCCAGGCGGGCGAACGGTCTGACCGTGGTCCCGATCCGCAGGCTGCCCTGGGGATAGATTTCCGGCCGGAAGCGAGCGAGGACGGTGCCCGGTGCCGACAGCCACTGTCCGATGGCACGGTAGCGGGCTTCGGCAGTCTGGTGCTGGGTTGGACTTAGTTCGAGCGCCGCGCAGGCGCGATCCAACAGATCGTCAAGCTGCGTGTCGAACGATTCAGTGAGAAACATCACCGCATCCTCCTGTGGCACGGCGCCCGCTGCAAGGAGCGCAGACCGGACCGCACGCGCAGTTGATCCCCTGCCTCATCTGTGAGACACTCTGCCTCAGTGGGCCCCCTGCGTCAAGGATGACGAGGAGGATCAAAGTCTGAGACACAGCCAAGGGCGAAAGGGAGGGTGGACGTGGAGGACGCCAAGGTGAATCTCGATCTCGACCGGCTCGCAACGCACCTGCGGACCAAGATGGAGAAGGACGATCTCTCCATTCGGAGTGCCGCCGAGAAGATCGGATGCAGCGCAGCTACGCTGGCGAGGCTTCTTCAGGGCTCGAAGGCCGAGAACGTTCCCGATTCGGTGAACCTGATGAGGGCAGCGTCTTGGGTCGGCAAGCGGCTTGGTGACTTCGAGGTTGGAACATCAAAGCCTTCCTCAACGTTGGGTGATGTGGAGGTCCACCTTCGGGCGTTGCCCGGCCTATCGAAGGCAGACGCGGAAGGGCTAGTGGCGATGGTGAAGGCAGCTTACGATGCAGCGTCCAAACTACGCGCGAAGAAAGGCTCGGGGCGGTAAGGGGCTTCTCCCGCCGAATCCGGGTCAGTGGGAGATCGAGCACAACGGACTCGATCTCCGCGACGACCTGGGCCTTGGCCTTGATGTTCGGCTTCCCACCGAGGCCGCGTTCAAGTTGCTTCCCGATGTGCTCGTCGTTCCTCACGGCGAGCTACCTGCTGCGCACATGCACCTCAATCACTTCCGCGACGGAGGCAGGAGGGTCTGGTCGGGGATGGGCGTCCCGCTCCCTGAGGGTGGGACGATGGTCCTGTTCAATGACAGCCATCCTCCGGCTCGGATTCGGGCGACGCTCATGGAGGAGTTCTTCCACCTCTGGCTCGGGCACCCGACGACCTCAATTCGCTTCTACGGGGGCGACGAGGCGCACCGAACCCACGACCCGACAGTGGAGGGAGAAGCCTATGGTAGCGGCGCCGCTGCACTCGTCCCGTACAAAGCATTGAGGACGATGCTGGAAGCCAGGCAGCCCGTGGGCCGCATCGCCCGGCTGTTCGAGGTGTCGGCCGATCTCGTGATCTTCCGGGCCAAGGTAACGAAGCTGTACGGCCTACTCCGTCCCCGGTGACGGCCGGCGCAGACGGAACCGCGTCGGGAGGGCAAGCGGGTGGGCAGGAGGCGACGGCGGGAGAGATCGCGCGAGCGCGACGTTCCGATCTCGTGGGGTAGGGTCAAACCGATCACCGGGTTAGTGAGGGTGCGCAAGGAGGCCACGCACCAGCCCAGGGACACCCGAGAAGCACGCAGAAGCCCTCAGGACGGTTTCTGAAACGGTGGCAGGGGGATGGGGTCAGACGGGCGGCGTGGAGGGCTGAGAACGCCGCCTTCGAGGCAGCGGATACTACACAGATACTACACAGTCCGTCCTGACCACCACCCGCCACGCCGAAAAAATCAACAATATCGAGTGCGAGGAGGGGGACTTGAACCCCCACGGGTGTTTAGCCCACTAGCCCCTCAAACTAGCGCGTCTGCCAATTCCGCCATCCTCGCACAGTTGGGAGAACGCCCGGACGGGCACTCGTCCTAACAAAGCGCCCCGGGGCTGTCGAGGTCGGATGCGTCGCCCGCGCTCCCTCACTGGGTGGCGGGAGCGTCGCTGGCGGGCGCCTGGCCCTCGCCCTCAGGTGCCGCCGGCTTGGGCGCGGCTGCGGGTGCTTCCGGCGCGGGCGCGGCCGCGGGTGCTTGCGGCGCGGGCGCGCTCGCCTCCGGCTCCGGCGGCGGCGCGGCCGGTGCCTCGGCGGCGGGCAGGCGGTTCAAGAGGTCGGAGGAGGGCGCGCGGCTCGCGTTGTAGGTGAGGACGAGCGACGTCAGCATGAAGGCGATCGCGGTCCCCGTGGTGAGCTTGGTCAGGAAGTTTCCGGCGCCGCTCGAGCCGAACAGGGTCTGGCTTCCGCCCCCGAACACGGCACCCATGTCCGCGCCCTTTCCGGTCTGCAGCAGCACGACCACGATCAGGAAGAGGCACGCGAGCACGTGGATCACGGGCACGACGTAGTTGATCAGGACGCCTATCATCGCTGCTCCTCGGCTACTGGTACTGCACGATACGGGTGAAGGCGGCGGCGTCGAGGCTCGCCCCGCCGACCAGGGCACCGTCGATGTCGGGCTCCGCCATGAGCGCGTCGATGTTCTCCGGCTTGACGCTGCCGCCGTAGAGGATGCGCATCCGCTCCGCGGTGGTGGCCGAGGCGAGACCCACCAGCTGCCGACGAATGGCATGGTGGACTTCCTGTGCCTGCCCCGGGGTCGCGGTGCGTCCGGTGCCGATCGCCCACACCGGCTCGTAGGCGATGACGCAGCCGGCGAGTTGCTCGGAGCGCGCGCCGGCGAGCGCGCTCTCCACCTGCCGCGCGATGACGGCCGCGGTGGCCTCCGCCTCGCGCTCCGCCAGCGTCTCGCCGACGCACACGATGGGGATGAGCCCCGCGGCGAGGCAGGCGTGCAGGCGGCGGTTCACGCTCTCGTTGCTCTCGCCGAAGTGCTGCCGGCGCTCGGAGTGTCCGATGATGACATGCGTGCAGCCGGCCTCGCGCAGCATGGCGACCGCGATCTCGCCGGTGTAGGCGCCCTTGGGCTCCCAGTGGACGTTCTGGCCAGCGAGGCGGATGTCGGTGCCGGCGATCGCCGGCCGGACCGCCTCGAGGGCGGTGAAGGGAGGGGCGATCACGACCTCGCGCCCCCGCACGCGGCCCACGCTCTTGGCGAGCGCGCCTGCCAGCGCGACCGCCTCGCCGCGCGCGCCGTGCATCTTCCAGTTGCCGGCGATGAGCGGCGTGCGGCTCATCGGGGCACTGTCGCGTGCTCGGCCGGGGCCGCGTCCTCGAGCGCGGCGAGCCCGGGCAGCCGGCGCCCCTCGAGGAACTCGAGCGACGCCCCGCCGCCGGTCGAGACGTGGGTCACGGCGCCCTGCAGGCCTGCGCGCGCGAGCGCGGCCACCGAGTCGCCGCCGCCGACGACCGTCGTACCGCTCGAGTCCGCCAGCGCGCGCCCGATCGCCATCGTGCCCCGGCTGAACGCGTCGACCTCGAAGATGCCCATGGGCCCGTTCCAGAGCACGGTGCGGGCCGCCGCGATCTCCTTCGCGAACAAGTCGATGGTTTGCGGCCCGATGTCCACCCCGAGCAGCTCGGCGGGGAAGTCGTCGGCGCCGACGGCGCGCGTCGTCGCGCCCGCCTCCGGGCGGTCGGCGGCGAGGTGGTCGACGGGCAGGAGGACGCGCACCCCGCGCGCCGCGGCGCGCGCGAGCGTCGCGGCGGCGAGGTCGACCTTGTCGGCCTCCACGCGCGAGCGGCCGACGGGCTTCCCCTGCGCGCGGAGGAACGTGTACGCCATCGCGCCCCCGATGCAGAAGGCCTGGACGCGGCCGAGGAGGTTCTCGAGCACCCCGATCTTGTCCGACACCTTGGCCCCACCGAGGACCGCGACGAAGGGCTTCGCGGGCGCGACCAGGAGGTGCCGTAGGAGATCGACCTCCCGCCGGAGGAGGAGTCCGGCCGCCTTGCTCCGGAAGAAGCGGGCCATGCCGGCGGTCGAGGCATGGGCCCGGTGCGCGGCGCCGAAGGCGTCGTCGACGTAGACGTCCGCCAGGCGTGCGAGCCGCTCGGCGAAGACGGGATCGTTCTTCTCCTCCTCGGGGTGGAAGCGGAGGTTCTCGAGGACCACGATCTGTCCCGGGCGTTGCCGGGCGATCAGGCTCTCCACCGCCTGGCCGATGCAGTTGGGCGCGAGCTCCACCGGGACGTCGAGCGCGCGCCGCAGGTAGTCGGCGACGGGACGGAGGGACAGCTCGGGCGCCGGCCCGCCCTTCGGGCGGCCCAGGTGCGAAGCGACGATCGGGAGGCCGCCGAGCTCGAGGACGTAGCGAATCGTCGGCAGGCTGGCGTCGATGCGCGTCGCGTCCGTGATCCGTCCGGCCGCGAGGGGGACGTTCAGGTCCGCGCGGATGAAGACGCGCTTCCCCGCGAGGTCGAGCTCCTCGATCGCCCGCACCCGCCGCCCCCTCCTAGCGGAGGCTCCGGCCCACCAGGAGCGCGACGTCGCGCATCCGGCACGAGAAGCCCCACTCGTTGTCATACCAGGAGAGGACCTTGCAGAAGGTGTGGTCCATGACCCGCGTGAGCCTGGCATCGAGGATCGAGGAGTAGGGCGTGCCGTTGAAGTCCGCGGAGACGAGCGGCTCCTCGCAGTAGAGAAGGATGCCCTGAAGCGGCCCCGCGGCGGCCTCCTTCATGGCCGCGTTCACCTTCTCCTCGGTCGCGGCCTTCTCGAGCTCAGCCGTGAGATCGACCAGCGAGACGTTCGGCGTCGGCACGCGCACCGCCATGCCGTCGAGCTTGCCGTTCAGCTCGGGGAGGACGAGGCCGAGGGCGCGCGCGGCGCCCGTGCTGCTCGGGATCATGGAGAGCGCGGCGGCGCGCGCGCGGCGGAGATCCTCGTGCGGCAGGTCGAGGATGCGCTGGTCGTTGGTGTAGGAGTGGATGGTGGTCATCAGGCCGCGCCGGATGCCGAACGACTCGTGCAGCACCTTGGCGAGGGGGGCGAGGCAGTTGGTGGTGCACGAGGCGTTGGAAAGGACTGTGTGCCTGGCCGGGTCGTAGGCGCGGTCGTTCACGCCCATGCAGATGGTCAGGTCCGCCGCCTTGGCGGGCGCGGAGATGATGACCTTCCTGGCGCCCGCTTCGAGGTGCTTGGCGGCCTTGTCGCGGTCGGTGAAGAGGCCGCTGCACTCGAGGACGAGGTCCACGCCGAGCTGCTTCCAGGGCAGCTTGGCGGGATCGCGCTCGGCGAGCACGCGGATCGGCTTTCGGTCGACGGTGAGCCCGTCCTTGTCCGCGCGCACGTCCCTGGCGAGGGTCCCGTGGACGGAGTCGTACTTGAGGAGGTGCGCGAGCGTCTTCGCGTCGGTGATGTCGTTCACGGCGACGAACTCGAGCGCGCGCTCGTCGAGGCAGGCGCGGAGCACGTTCCGCCCGATGCGGCCGAAGCCATTGATGCCGACGCGGATCGCCACGGGTCGAGCCTCCTCGGTACGGGGCCGCGCGCCGGCATGCGAGCTGCGCGCGGGTGAGCGGATTTTTTTATTCCATGTTCGCCTGGGGGTCAAGGTGAACGCGCCCGCGAATTTGACTGCACGGGGGCCCTCCGCTAGTTTCGGCGCCCGGGCGGAGCGGGGCTGCTGGGTGGCACGTCGCTGATGATTCTCAATTGCGTGGAGCTGGGGAGAGCGCTCGTCGGCGGCATCCTCGCGCAGGCAGCCGCGCCGATTCCCGCGCACCAGGACACGGTGCTCGACATGGTCGTCGGGTCGGGCCCCGTGGTGCGCGCAGTGCTCGTGATCCTGCTCGCCTTCTCGGTCGGCTGCTGGGGCATCGCGCTCGCCAAGAGCGTGGAGATGCGCCGCGCGCGGCGGCAGTCGGAGAAGTTCGTCCAGATCTTCTGGGACGCCAAGAACCTCACGGCCATCCAGGCCGCGAGCGTCGATCTGAAGGAGAGCCCGGTGGCCCAGGTGTTCCGCGGCGGCTACCAGGAGCTGCAGCGGCTCACCAAGGCGAAGCGCGGCAATCCCGGCGGCGACGAGGACGCGACCGAGTTCGGCGGCATCGAGAACGTACAGCGCGCCATGGCGCGCGCCCGCACGCAGGAGGTGACCAGCCTCGAGCGCGGCCTCACCTTCCTCGCCACCACCGCGAGCACGGCGCCGTTCATCGGCCTCTTCGGCACCGTGTGGGGCATCATGACGGCGTTCCGCGGCCTCTCGGTCACCACCAGCTCGAGCATCCAGGCGGTGGCGCCCGGCATCGCGGAGGCGCTGGTCGCGACCGCCGTGGGCCTCGCGGCGGCCATCCCGGCGGTCGTGATGTATAACCGCTTCGCGCGCCAGGTGCGCGTGCTCACCGCCGAGATGGACACCTTCGCGTCCGAATTTCTCAACATCGCCGAGCGTCACTTCTTGAAATGACCTTCGACCAGGGCTCGTCCGCCAGCGAGGCGATCTCGCAGATCAACGTCACGCCGCTCGTCGACGTGATGCTGGTGCTGCTCATCATCTTCATGGTGACGGCGCCGATCCTGCAGCAGGGCGTGTCGGTCGACCTACCCAAGGTGGCCGCGGGCCCGCTCGCCGGGCAGGAGGAGCAGCTGGTCGTGAACGTGGGGAAGGCGGGGCAGCTCTTTCTGAACGACACGCCCCTGACCCCCGAGCAGCTCACGACCAAGCTCGCCGCGATTGCGGCGGCGCGCCCCGACCGCCAGCTCTACGTGCGCGCCGATCAGGCCGTGTCGTATGGTCAGGTGATGCGCGTCATGGGGGCGGTGCACGACGCGGGCCTGACGCGCGTCGGCCTGGTGACCGAGCCGCCGGCGGAGCGGCGGCGGTAACGCCATGGCCACCTCGCGTCCGCTCCGGCTGGCGCCCGAGTGGGACGATCGCTTCACGCGCATGGTCGGCCTCTCGGCGCTGGGTCATGCGCTCGTGCTGGTGGCGGTCGTCCTCCTTGCCGGCCGCCTCGGTGGCCGCCCGTTGCCGATGGTCGCCTACACGGTCGAGCTGACCGATCCCAGCGCGCTCGGCGGCCGGCTGCCGCCTGGCGCCCCGAAAGCGGATCTCTCGGGTGGGCCCGCGGAGCCGCCGGCGCCGCCGCCGAAGGCCGAGCCCGCCGAGCCGGCGAAGCCACCCGCGCCCCCGCCGGAGCCGAAGCCGACCGCCGCGGCCGAGGAGCCGGCGGTTCCCATCCCCGAGCAGCCGAGGCCGCCGGAGCCGAAGCCCGAGGCAAAGCCGCCCGAGCCGCCGAAACCCGAGGCGAAGCCGCTGGAGTTCAAACCCGCACCGAAGCCGCCCGAGCCACCGAAGGCGGAGGTGAAGAAGCCGGAGCCGCCGGCGCTGAAACCCGCGCCGAAGCCGCCGAAGCCGCCGGAGCCGCCCAAGGCGCCGCCGGCGAAGGCCCCCGAGCCGCCGAAGGCGACGGCGGCCAGGCCCGGCGGCCCCGCGGGCAAGGAAGAGGCCGCGCCGCACGATGCCTACGGCGCCGCCGCCGAGCGCTGGCGCCAGCGCATCGGGGGCGGCCTCGGCGGCAACGACGGCGGCTCGGGCCCGATCGGCAGCGGCGGCGAGGGGAAGGGCGGCGGCGGCCAGCTCGTCGGCCTCGAGTTCATCGCCTACCGCCAGCAGGTCATCAACACGATCAAGGCGCGGTGGACGAACGTCATCGCGCGCCCGGGCCTGGTAGCGGGGGTGCGTTTCGAGATCGCGCCCGACGGCCAGGTGAGCAACGTCCGGCTCGCGCAGAGCTCCGGCAACGCGGCCTACGATGCCTCGGCCATGCGCGCCGTCCAGCACGTGGGCCAGCTGCCGCCGCCGCCGGCGCGCTACGCGAGCGAGTTTCACGAGTTCGTGATCGAGTTCCACTCCGAGGAGAGTGGAGGGCAGGGGGCAGGATGAGGACGAAGAGGGCAGTCGCCGCGCTCGCGGTGCTCGCCCTGGCGCTCGGCCGTGCGTCGCCGGCGGCCGCGGTCGTCACCGGGCAGATCTTCGGGCCGGGCAGCGAGTCGTTCCCGATCGCCGTCGTGCCGCTCAAGAACCTGGGCGGCGACACGGGCGGCGAGCTCGGCGCACGCTTCGCGCAGGCGCTGTCGCGCGACCTGGACCTCTCGGGCTACTTCCGCCTCCTCGATCCGAAGACCTTCATCGAGAACCCGCAGAGCTCCGGCATCACCGCGGGGGAGGTCGACTTCGTCGGCTGGGCCGCGCTCGGCGCGCAGGCGCTGGTGAAGGGCGGCGTCACGACGAGCGGCGACACGGTCACGGTCGAGGTTCGCCTGTTCGACGTGCCCGGGCGGCACGACGTGGCGCAGGCGAGCCGGCGCTACAGCGGCCCGCGCGCCGACCTGCCGCGCATGGCGCACAAGACCGCCGACGTGATCCTCGAGTACCTGACTGGCGAGCGCGGCCCCTTCGACTCGGCGATCGCGCTGGTCAGCACGCGCGGCGGGCGCCTGAAGGACGTCTTCCGCTTCACCTTCGACCAGGACGAGCCTGTGCGCGTGACGGACGAGCGCTCGCTGGTGGTGAACCCGCGCTGGCGGCCGGACGCCCGCGCCATCCTCTTCACCTCCTACCGCCAGCACCTGCCCCACCTCTTCCAGGTCGAGCTGCCGAGCCGCCAGGTGACGCGCGTCGTGCCCGGTCCCGGCGTGGTGCTGGACGGCGCCTGGTCACCCGACGGCTCGAAGCTCCTCGTGACGCGCGAGGAGGGCGGTAACTCCAATATCTACCTCCTCGACCGCGGCGGGCAGCCCCTCCAGCGGCTCACCGACCACTGGGCCATCGACGTGGCGCCGGCGTGGGCGCCCGACGGGCGGCGCTTCGCCTTCTGCTCGGCGCGGGCGGGCTCGCCGCAGGTCTACGTCATGAGCCTCGATGGCGGCGGGCTCGCGCGCGTCTCGTCGACGGGGAGCTACAACACGTCTCCCGCGTGGTCGCCGAAGGGCGATCGTCTCGCCTGGGCGACGCGCGGGGGCGGCGGCTTCCAGATCGTGGTCGCCGCCCCGGACGGGAGCGGCGCCCAGACGATCACCTCCGCGGGGAGCAACGAGAACCCGTCGTGGGCGCCCGACGGCCGCTATCTCGTCTTCTCCTCGACGCGCGCCGGCCACGCCCATCTCTTCCTCGCCGACCGGGACGGCAAGACTCAGAAACAATTGACCCGCGGTGCCGGTGATGATACCTCGCCTGCCTGGTCGCCGCGGCTGGACTGAGCCGTCGGCACCGGCGCTGAGGGAAGGCGGTGGGCATGAGAACCTCGAGCACATGGCGCGTGGCGTTGGCGCTGCTGCTCGTCCTTCCGCTCGCGGGCGCCTGCAAGAAGAAGGGCCCGCGGCCGGGCGAGGGCGGCGCGGGCGGCGCGGGCGGCGCGGGCCTGGGCGAGGAGGGCCTCGGAGCGAGCGGCTCGAGCCTCGAGCGGAGCAAGCGGGGCCTCCCGCCCGAGGAGGACGGCATCCTGAAGGACGTCCATTTCGGCTACGACAGCTACGAGCTCGACGGCACCGCCCGTGACGCACTCACCCGCAACCTCGATTGGCTGCGCCAGAACAGCCGTGCCAAGATCGAGCTCGAAGGGCACTGCGACAGCCGCGGCACCATCGAGTACAACCTGGCGCTCGGGGCCAAGCGGGCGAAGGCCGTGAAGGACTACCTGGTGGGACAGGGCATCCCCGCCGAGCGCGTCTCGACCATCAGCTACGGCAAGGAGCTGCCCCTCTGCCACGAGGAGAACGACGCCTGCTGGGCGCGCAACCGGCGGGTCCACTCGGTGATCCTCGGCCAGTGAGCGCGCGCCCGACACGCGCGGCCGCGCTCGCGCTCGTGGCGCTCGCCGGATGTGCGACCCGCGCCGAGCTGGTGCAGCAGGACCACCAGCTGCGCACCATCCTCCAGGACCAACGGCGGCAGCTGCAGGAGGTGCAGAAGGAGGTCGAGCGCCTGCGCGCCGACATCGAGGAGGGGCACCCGCGACGCTCCGGCGGCGGGGCGCCGGGCGACGACCGGCTGACGGCGCTCGAGCAGCGCCTGGCCGAGCTCGAGCGCGGGACCGGCAGCGGCGGTCCGCCCCCCACGGGGACGGCGCCGTCCGGCACGCGAGAAGCCCCGACGGCCACCGCGAGCGCGCCGCCGGCCGGTAGCCGTCCACCCGTCGCCACGGTCGACGACGCATGGCGCCAGGAGATCGGGCGCGAGCAGAAGGCCGCCGGCACCCTCAACGTCCCCGAGCGCGCCGAGTACCTGACCCTGCTCGACGGCCTCGCACGCCAGGACTGCGCGCGCACGGTGCCGCAGCTGAACAGCTTCGCCGCCAACCACAAGGAGTCGCGGCTCGCGGACCACGCGCTCTACTGGGCGGCGCGCTGCTACGCGCTGCGGGGCGACCAGAACCAGGCGGTCACCAAGTTCTACGACGTGGTGACCAAGTATCCGAAGGGCGAGAAGGCGCCGGCAGCGCTGTGGGCGCAGGGGAACCTGTTCGTCGAGATGGGCGATTCCCCCGACGCCCGCCTGGCCTTCTCCAAGCTGATCCGCGAGTACCCGAGCTCCGAGGAGGCGGCGCACGCGCGGCAGAAGCTGAGCGAGCTGGAGAACTAGACGCGCTGACCCTGAGCGGCGGTGCGCGGGAGTGGGGGCGCCGGCTCCGCTTCGATTCGGCGCCGTCGCACGGCTGGTGCTCGGTCGCGCGGCGCGCTCGGCCGCCTCATAGGCGCTCCGCCGGCGCCCCCACACCCGCGACGCACGCTGCGACGGTCCTCTACCCCCCACCAGCAGGCACGCGGCCGCCTGTCCGCCTTGGTCGCAGGCGGCAGATCGGGGAGCAGGCGACGCAAGACAAGAACCCGTTGGTGAGGGCCCGCGCACAAGAGGCGATCCGGAGGATACGAGCTGCGGGCGAGGCGGAGGGGGACTCACCACGAAGCGAAATCGCGGCGCTGGTTGCGCTGAGGGAGCGTCCAACGGCGTGGGCGCGCCGAAGGAGCGCGACGGTCGTCGCGGAGGCGGGGGCGGTCTCGCGGCGCCTCTGAGGCGCCGCACGCTGCGCTGGCCGAGGGCGGGACGCCCCTCGGCGCCGAAGCGAAGCCGAGAGACCGCCCCCGCCTCCGCGCACGCAGCCCCGGTCGCCCGCCGCGCGCGGCGCCTGAGGCGCTCCGACGGCGCCCCCGCCTCCCCGCTGCGCTCTTCCGGCCGCGACGCTGCGACCCAACCTTCAACCGGCGGGAGGCGTCATATATATGATGTGGTGACGATGCGCGTCATCCGCCACCTCGCGCGCCGGGCCGAGCGGCTTCCCGGCAGCGTCCTCACGCTCGGCAACTTCGACGGCGCGCACCTGGGTCACCAGGCGATCGTCCACCGCGCAGTGGCGCGGGCGCGGGAGACCGCAGGTGTGGCCGTGGCGCTCACCTTCGAGCCGCATCCGGTCGCGGTGCTGGCGCCCGCGCACGCGCCACTCATGCTCCAGACGCTGCACGATCGCCTGGCGAGCCTGGCCGGACTGGGCATCGACGTGACCGTCGTCCAGCGCTTCACGCGCGCCTTCGCGGCGCTCGACCCGGAGGCCTTCGTGCGCGACTTCCTGCTTCGCCATGTCGAGCTCGCGCACGTGGTCGTCGGCTACAACGTGAACTTCGGGCGCGACCGGGCCGGCACCAGCGAGACGCTGCGCGCGCTCGGCGCGCGCCTGGGGTTCGGGGTCGAGGTGGTGGGGCCGGTGGCGGCGGGCGACGGCGAGCAGGTGAGCAGCACGCGGCTGCGCACGCTGCTCCAGGCGGGCGACATGCCGCGTGCGCGAGCCCTCCTCGGCCGGCCCTACGCGCTCCGCGGCCGGGTGGTGGTGGGCGATCGCCGCGGGCGGACGCTCGGCTTCCCGACCGCGAACCTGCATCTCCGCGCCGGCCTCCTGCTGCCCCCGGACGGGGTGTATGCGGTCGGTGTCGAGGTGGACGGACGCGCGCACGAGGGCGTCCTCAACATCGGCGTGCGGCCCACCTTCGCGGGCAGGCGGCGGACGATCGAGGTCCATCTGCTCGACTTCAGCGGCGACCTCTACCGGCGCTGGCTGGTGATCAAGCTGATCGAGCGCTTGCGCGGCGAGGAGGCGTTCAGCGGGCCCGAGGCGCTGCGGGTCGCGATCGCGCGCGACGTCGAGCGGGCGCGGCGGGTGCTGGGCGGGGGGTCGTGACCGGTGCGCGGCGAGGGGCCGGCGGGGGCGCCGGCGCTCCCGCTCGGGCGCCGCTGGGCGGGGCGGCTCGGTCCTGCGACGCGGGCGGCGCCCTCGAAGGTCGCGGCGGCACCCCCGCCGGCCCCTCGCCGGGCCCCCCTGCGGCGAGCGTCCCGGGGCGCGTCGAGCTGGTCGTACCCGCCGGCGGGGCGGGCGTGCGCCTCGATCGCTTCCTGGCGGGGGTGGCGGAGGTGGGGACGCGGTCGCAGGCGAAGCGGTTGATCGACGCGGGGCGCGTGCGCGTCG
>WNGD01005003.1_pt1 | contig 13643 bp, 12 predicted proteins | sample 5400671 | NCBI WGS metagenome assembly WNGD01 (sample SAMN13153369, study PRJNA577476) | soil metagenome | isolation source: 40 cm soil or saprolite under grassland replicate 2 | place: USA:California | collected 2016-06-15
CAAGCGATAAAACGACGTGTAACGCCCGCCCCTGCGCAGCAGATCGTCGTGACGCCCCGATTCGACGACCGCTCCATCCTCGATGACGAAGATGCGATCGGCATCCACCACCGTATGCAGGCGATGCGCGATCACGATGGTCGTCCGCCCCTGGCACAAGTGCTCGATCGCGCCCTGAACCTGCCGCTCGGATTCGGAATCGAGCGATGCGGTGGCCTCGTCGAGCAGAATCAGCCGCGCGTCCTTGAGAAGCCCGCGGGCGATGGCAATGCGCTGGCGCTCGCCGCCGGCAAGCTGCAATCCATGTTCGCCGACCGGCGTGTCATATCCGCGCGGGCAGGCCATGATGAAGTCGTGGGCGTAAGCGGCCTTGGCGGCGGCGACAATCTCGGCCTCGGTCGCGCCCAATCGTCCCAGCGCGATGTTCTCACGCACCGAGCCGCGAAATAGAAAAACATTCTGCCCGACATAGGCGACCTGGCTGCGCAGCGACCGGCGCGACACCGCCGCGATGTTCTGCCCGTCGATAATGACGGCGCCGCCATCGACCTCATAGAAGCGCAGCATCAAATTGAAGATCGTCGACTTGCCGCCGCCGGAGGGTCCCACTAACGCAGTGACCTTTCCGGGCTCGGCGACGAAGGACAGGTTCTTGATCACCTTCTCGCCGGCACGGTACGCGAACTGCACGTTTGCGAATTCCACCTGTGCCCGCGAAAGCTTGAGAGGCGGCTTGCCTTCCTCGGCGGGTTCCGTGGGCGGATGGTCGACGACGTCGAACAGGATGCGCACGCCGACCAGTCCGCTATTGAGGTCGAGATTGAGGCGGGCAAGGCGTTTGGCCGGCTCGTAAGCGAGCATGAAGGCCGCGAGAAACGAGAAGAATTGACCCGGGGTTGCTCCGGTCTCGATCACCCGGAAGCCGCCGTAAACCAGCGCGCCGGCGATTGCGAACCCGCCGAGGGCCTCCATCAGTGCTGATGGTGCGCGATCGTCTTGATGCGGCGAATCATCTTGCGCAGGATCAGCATAGCCGGCGGCACCACGATGATGCTGAGCGCAGAGAGCACCGGGTCTTGCACGGCCATGACGCCCACGAGGGCGATGAGCGAGAGTAGATCGCGACCGAACGCTGTGATCAGCAGGTTCAGCACCTGGCTGGCGGCGGCCGCACCGGTGGTGAGCCGCGCCATGAACTCGGAGCTGTGGCGGTCGGCAAAAAAACCGATGTTATGCTGGAGCAGCCTGGCAAACATCCGCTGCTGATTGTCGGCGATGATCCGGTTGCCGATGCGGGCGAGCATCACTGCCTGCCCATAGGTGGCCATTCCCTTGATCATGAAGATCACGGCGGTGGCGAGCGCGAGGATGACGATGCCGCTAAGATTCTTGTGGACGTACGCTTGATTGATCACATCACCGACCAAATAGGCGCCGAGCGCGGTGCTGGCCGCGGCTATTCCCATCAGGCCGAATGCGAGTGCATAGCGTCGCCATTGACCTGCGGCCTGCTCCGCGAGCAATCGGCGGACCAACACGGCCGTGCCGTTGGGGTCGGCAAACCATCGTTGAAAATACGACTTGAGCATGCCCATCCATTACACGGCGCAACCGGCGCGCTGCAGCGAGCCGTTCTTGCCCAGGCCAGCGCGCTTTTCAAGCAGAAATCGACGATTCTGCAGGCGTCAGTCGGCGCGCGTCAGAAGCTTGCGTTCCCATGCCAACGCGTGGCACACGATGGTTTCCAAATCGTCAAAATGCGGCTGCCATTTGAGCACAGCGCGGGCGAGCTCGGAAGCCGCCACGAGCCATGCGGGATCTCCCAACCGCCGGGGAGCGGTTTCGATTTTGAAGTCGACGCCGGAAGCGCGCTTGACCGTGTCGATCACTTCGAGCACCGAGAAACCCCGGCCGTAACCGCAGTTGAGCGTGATGGAGGCGCCGCCCGTGCGCAGATACGCCAGCGCGTCGGAATGCGCGCGCACGAGATCGGACACGTGGATATAATCACGGATGCAGGTGCCGTCCGGCGTCGGATAGTCGGTGCCGAAGACCTCGACTTTCGGCCGCAGGCCGAGCGCCGCTTCCACCGCGACCTTGATAAGGTGGGTCGCCCCCTTCGTCGATTGACCGGTGCGGCCGAGGGGGTCGGCGCCGGCGACGTTGAAGTAGCGCAAGATGACGTGGCGCAGCCCATGGGCGCTCGCGGCATCCCGCAGCATGATCTCGGTCATCAGCTTGGAGGACCCATACGGCGAGGTTGGGACCGTGACATCCTCTTCGCGTGCGGGTATCCGCTCGGGATTGCCGTAGACCGCTGCGGTCGAGGAGAAGATGAAATGGCGTACGCCCGCTTTGACGGCGGCCTCGATCAAGGCACGCGAGTTCACCGTGTTGTTACGGTAGTAGGCGAGCGGATCGCGAACCGAGTCAGGCACGACCACCGAGGCGGCGAAATGGATAATAGAATCGATTCGATGCTTGGCGATCAATTCGGTCACGAGCGGTTGATCGCCGGCGTCGCCGACGGTGAGCAAGGCGCCCTGCGCTACCGCCCAATCGAACCCGGTTGCAAGGTTGTCGAGCACCACCACCCGTTCCCCGGCCTCGAGGAGGGCGTGAACCATGTGGCTTCCGATATAGCCGGCGCCGCCGGTGACCAGGACCGTCATGCTGGAGGCCCACTCATGTGCCTTGGCGTCGCTGCTTGCGCCCTCGTGAGCATTCGCTCGGTGGCGTGAATGCACGCGTTCGCGCCCGCTGACAAGCCGCCATGGCCCGCACAGGGCTTTTGCAAATGTCCGATATCCTGTTCATCAAGACTTCATCGCTCGGCGACGTGATCCACCACATGCCGGCGCTGACGGAGGCGCGGCGGCAACGGCCACGGGCACGGTTCTGCTGGGTCGTGGAGGAGGCATTCGCTCCCCTTGTTCGGATTCATCCGGCCGTCTCCGACGTCATCCCGATTGCGTCGCGCCGCTGGCGGGGGGCACTGCTTGCACCATCGACATGGCGCGAGATCGCTGGCTTCGCTCGCGTCCTGCGGGCGCGCGCCTACGATGATGTCATCGACACCCAGGGCCTAGTGCGCTCCGCGCTCGTTGCGCGGCTCGCCCGCGGCCGGCGGCACGGCTATGAAGCGGACAGCATCCGCGAGCCGGCCGCGTCCTGGTTTTACGACGTGAAGCATCGCGTCGCGCGCGATCTCCACGCCATCGCACGCAATCGCATCCTGACCGGGCTCGCGCTCGGCTACACGCCCGATGGCGGCATCGACTTCGGGCTGTCGCGCAAGGAGATTGGAGGAACGACCGGAGCGCCATACGGGATCCTGCTTCATGCTACGGCGCGCGTGGAAAAGGAGTGGCCCGAGGCCTCGTGGATCGCACTCGGTCGCGCGCTCTCCGCGCGTGGCAGTTCGCTCTTGTTGCCATGGGGGACCGAGGCGGAGCACGCGCGCAGCAGGCGCATCGCTGCGGCGCTCGCGAATGCCCGCGTGGCAGAGCGGCAACCGCTTGACCGCATGGCGGCGCTCATTGCGGGGGCATCCTTCGTCATCGGCGTGGATACCGGCCTCATCCATCTCGCGGCGGCACTCGGCGTGCCGCTCGTCGCAATCTTTGTGGCGAGCGAGCCTGGCCTCACCGGACCGATGGGGGCTGGACCGATCGTAGTGGTTGGGGGCAAGCACAAGCAGCCGTCCGTCTCGGATGTCCTCGGTGCGTTCGAACAGCTGGCCTAAGCGTTCGGGATCGTTCCGGGCAAATGGGCAATGCGAGGCTCAGATCGACGCGCGTGCCGGTACACCGGCAATGATTTGCCGGACCGACAGGGCGACCCGATCAACGGAAATGTCGCGCATGCAGCGGTGATGGCCGAGGCGGCAGACCGGCTTATGGCAAGGCCGGCACGGCAGGTCGTGCGTGGTTTCGATCGTTGCGGCGATCGGGTTGAGCGGAGCCCAGTGCCATGCGCTGGTCGGGCCGAAGATTCCGATAGCCGGTGTGCCGAGGGCGGCCGCGACGTGCAGCAGACCGGAATCGTTCGACACCGCGAGGTCTGCCGCCGCGAGCGCGAGAATGGCGTTGCGCAGGTCAGGCCCGGTGAGGTCGCGAATGTCGTCGCGGTTGGCGATCTCTGCGGCAAGCTCCTTTTCGTTCGGTCCGCCGATCACCCAGATCCAATGGCCCTCGGCGGCAAGCCGGCGCGCGAGCTCGGCGTAGGATGCGGCAGGCCAGCGCTTGGACGGACCGACCGCGCCCGGTGCGAGAACAACGACGGTGCGACCGTCGGGCGCGATGCCCAACCGCCGGCGCCAGTTGGCGCACTCGGGCGCCGACACCTTGAGTTCGGGCAATGGCCATGCGGCCAGTGCGGCCTCGCCTTTGGGCAAGGCCAACATGGCGCAGCGGTCGGCCATGCGCGGGAGCCGGCGCTCGCCGAAGCGTAAATCGGTGATTAGCCCAAAACGGGCTTCGCCGACGAAGCCGGTGCGGCGCGGAATTCCGGCAAGCGAGGGTGCCAATGCGGCTTTCCAAGTCCGCGGCATGACGAGCGCCTGAGCATAGTTTTCTGCCCGCAACCTCTGGGCGAGCGCGCTATGCTCCTTCCAGGCGAGCCGTCGGCGCGGCAAGTCGGCGACGATGCCCTTGCGCACGCCGGGCATGTAGTCCAGGAGCGGGGCGACCATCGACGTGGTCAACACGTCGATTGCCGCGGTCGGCGACCGTTGTTTCAGCAGCTTTACGACCGTGTGACAGCGAACGAAATCGCCAATCCACATGTAAGGAATGATCAGGATTGGCGAATTCGACATGTGTCCCTGGCACCGCGAGCAGAAGTTCAATTGAAGCGAAGAACTGAATACATCGTCAGTTCTATCCTGGCGGCCTTTGGCTGAGCCGAAAGGCCGGTTAACGTGCCCCTTGGGGCCTGTCCAGTGTACCGGAGCCTACCAAAATCACGGCCCGGCCGCCTTTACGCTGTCCGGCTCGAGAAGTTGCACGGTTGGACGCCCTGGGGCAAAGGGAAGCCAAGGAGCCGCGGCGGTTAGGGATGCTATTGGTCACCGGCGGAGCCGGCTTCATCGGGTCCAATCTGATCGCCGGCCTCAACGAGGTCGGGCGAACCGACATCGTGGTTAATGACGCGCTCGGCGACGCCGGAAAATGGCGCAATCTCGGCAAGCGCCAGCTCGCCGATGTGGTGCCGCCGGGCGAGCTGATCGGCTGGCTGGAGCGCCGCAAGCTTGACGCCGTCATCCATCTCGGCGCCATCTCGGACACCACCGCCACCGACGCAGATGTCGTCCTTGCCACCAATTTTCGTCTTTCCCTCAAACTTCTGGATTGGTGCACGGCAACGCGCACGCCCTTCATCTATGCCTCTTCGGCCGCAACCTATGGCGAGGGTGCTGCGGGCTTCGATGACGATTGGTCGGTCGCTGCGCTGCAGCGGCTCAAGCCCATGAATCTCTACGGCTTCAGCAAGCATCTGTTCGATCTCGCCTTAGCTGATCGCGTCGCAAACGGGGCGAAGCTTCCGCCGCAATGGGTAGGGCTCAAATTCTTCAACGTGTTCGGCCCGAACGAATATCACAAGGGCGAAATGATGAGCTTGATCGCCAAGCGCTTCGATGAGGCGAAAGGCGGCAAGCCGGTGCGTTTGTTCAAATCTCACCGCGAGGGTGTCGGCGATGGCGAGCAGAAACGCGACTTCGTCTATGTCGATGATGCGGTGGCGGTGATGCGCTGGCTCCTCGACACGCCGTCGGTTTCGGGCATCTTCAATGTCGGCACGGGCAAAGCGCGCAGCTTTCGCGATCTGATCGCTGCCATGTTCCGCGGGCTCGGGCGAGAGCCGCAGATCGAATACGTCGATATGCCTTCGGCGATCCGCGAGCAGTATCAATATTTCACCGAAGCCAAAGTCGAAAATCTGCGTCGGGCAGGCTACAACGGCGGCTTCACCCCGCTCGAGGAGGGGGTGTATCGCTATGTTACCTTGTTCCTGAATCAGCCTGACCGGTACCGATGAAGGTTGCCGCCCCGGTGAGTACCCAGCGATAGCGCCATGTTTAATTTCGAAGACGCGCTCAAGCTCATTCCCGAGCAGACCATCGTCTGCGTTGGAGATTTGATGCTCGACGACTTCGTCTACGGCGAAGTATCCCGCATCTCGCCCGAGGCGCCCGCTCCGATTCTCGCAGTGAAACGCAACGAGCTCACGGTCGGCGGGGCCGGCAACGTTGCGCGCAATATTGCGGCGCTTGGTGCGCGCTGCATTTTTCTCGGGGTCGTGGGAGAGGATGAAGCCAGCCGCACGCTGATGCGGGCGCTGGCCGCCGAACCCTTGATCGAGCCCCATCTTGTCGTCGATGCAGGGCGTCCGACCACACGAAAAGTTCGTTTCGTCTCCGAGCATCATTCTACCCATCTGTTGCGGGCGGACTGGGAGTTGGCAGAAGCGCTCAACGCCAAGACCGAGAAAGCTCTTATCGATCGCACACTGGCGGCTTTACCGCGCGCGGCGAGCCTCGTCTTGTCCGACTATGCCAAGGGCACGCTGACGCCGCGCGTCATTCGGGAGGTCATCGACGCAGCGAGAAAGGCGGGAATACCGATAATCGTCGACCCCAAAGCAGTCGACTATTCCGTTTATCGGGGCGCGACGGTGATCAAGCCAAACCGCAAGGAACTCTCGGAAGCCACGCGCCAGCGGGCCGATTCCGACGCAGACGTGATTGCGGCGGCAGCGCAATTGAATCGCCTATTGGGGACCGACGCTGTCGTCGTTTCGCTGAGTGACGCTGGCTTGATCCTGGTGCCGGCGGAGGGGGCCGCGGTTCACGTGCCCGCCTATCCTGTCAAGCTGCGGGACACGTCTGGTGCAGGCGATACCGTGGTTGCGGCGCTCGCGGTGCTGCTGGCGACCAAGGCAGGCTACGAGCCCGCGGTGCGTGCGGCCAATGCGGCTGCCGCAGTAGTAGTCGGCAAGCGCGGGACTGCGACGGTCTCGGCTGTGGAGCTGCGCTCGCGCATTCTTCCCGCCGCTTCGCTCGCACCGGAGGAGAAGGTCATTTTCGACTGGTCGGTGCTCGACGAGCGGCTCGCCGAATGGCGCGACCTGCGCATCGGCTTCACCAATGGCTGCTTCGATCTGCTGCACCCTGGGCACGTTAAGCTCTTATCCGAGGCCCGCGCCGCGTGCGACCGACTCGTTGTCGGTCTCAATGGCGACGCCTCGGTGAGACGTTTGAAAGGCGAGGGCAGGCCACTTCAGGAGGTGCACGCGCGGGCCGAAGTGCTGGCGGCGCTCGAGGCGGTCGATCTCATCGTCGTTTTTGATCAGGATACGCCTCTCGAGCTGATCCGGCGCGTGCGTCCTAAGGTCTTGGCCAAAGGTGGCGACTACCGCCGCGAGGAGGTGGTGGGACACGAGCTCGTCGAGAGCGACGGCGGCGAAGTGATCCTTATCGATCTCATGCCCGGTTTCAGCACGTCCAAGATCGTCCGCCGATCGCGGGTGCCTGCCGGCTAGGGGCGGTTGAGACCGCACGGAGCTGCGCGCATGACGTTGCCCGAGCGGCGCGAGCAGAAGCTTGTGCGGGAGTTTTTCGGCGGCGCGCAGTCGGGCTTCTTTGTCGAGGTCGGCGCCAATCGGCCGCAGCAGGAATCGCAGACCTGGCATCTGGAGCAGCTCGGTTGGACCGGCGTCCTCATCGAGCCGCAGCCCGACCTTGCCGGCGATCTCTGCCGTGCGCGCTCGGCCAAGGTGTTTGCCGTGGCTTGCTCGTCGCCGGAGAATGCGGGTCGACGCATGCAGCTGCATGTTGCCGGTGCATTGTCAGCGCTCGATCGCGACCGAATGGCACCGGGTTCGCAGCCGGAGCGAATCATCGAAGTACCGGTGAGGACGCTCGACGACATTCTGACTGAGGCCCGCGCGCCGGCCGGGCTCGACCTCCTATCGGTCGATGTCGAGGGTCACGAGCTCGAGGTGCTGAGCGGATTTGACTTCGCGCGTTGGCGCCCGCGCCTGGTATTGCTCGAAGATCACGTCGGCAATCTCAAGAAGCACCGGTTTCTACGAGCCGCCGGCTACCGCCTGATCCGCCGTTTCGAGAACAACGGCTGGTATGTTCCGCGTGAGGCAACGAGGGGCGTGGCGCCGCGCGAACGCTGGGAGATCGTTCGCAAGTATTATCTCGCTCTGCCGTTCCGCGTCGCGCGTAACGCGTCGCGTGCGGTTCGCCGGCGGCTGTGGGAGCGGTTCGCCCCATAAATTCCGACCTGTCAGGACATCGGCGTGGTTCAACCGTGCGGGCCCTCGCGCTCCGTTGGGGCCGAGCTAGCATCCGCTGTTGCGGGCGGCCGCAGCAACGGGGCGGTCGGTGGCGCCGACCACGCTTTCATTTGCTCGTAATGCTTGGCATAACGATAAAAGGTGCCTTCGAAATTTCCCAGTGCAATGACAAAGCCCGCCCAGCCGTCGCGGCAGCCCTGCTTGAACAGGTAGTGCTTAAAGAAAGCCCACAGACCATGCCCGAGCGCGCTCCCCATCGAGACGCGCTTTCCTGAAAGTTTTCGCGCCCCGAGGGAGGAATAGCGGTTCATCTTGTTGATAACCTCCTCGAGATTGCGAAACGGAAGCTGCCAGATGGCGCCGTGCAGTCGTCCTAGCGGCCGTTGCGTCAAGAGTTGGTAGCCTTCGTGCACGGGATCATCGGCATACCGCATCGTGCCCTTGCGGAAGAGCTGCGGCTGGCGAAAGTTCGGGTACCATCCGGAACCCTTGATCCAGCGTCCCATCATGTAGTTGCGGCGCGGCACGAGATAGGCGTCGTGGGCGGGCGTCGGCGACGAGAGCACAGCAAGAATTTCGTCGCGAACTTCGGTCGTGCAGCGCTCGTCCGAATCGAGGCTGAAGATCCACTCGTATCGGCATTCCGCGACGGCGCGATTTCGCAAGTCGCCAAAACCGTGGAAGGGGAGCTCTACCACGCGGGCGCCGAGACTTTGCGCGATCTCGACGGTGCCGTCGCTGCTGCCGGAATCGGCGACCACGATTTCGTCGGCCCACAACACGCTCGAGATGGCATCGGCGATTTTTTCGGCCTCGTTAAGGGCAAGGATATAGGCCGATATCTTTTGCATGTTGCCTCATTATTGAGCCGGACGGCGGCGCACGCTATCACAGCGGGGTAGGACATGCAGGACGAAAGCTGGAGCCGACGTGCCTGATCTCATCTCCGTGATCGTCACGACCTATAATCGCGAGGACGCGCTCGACGCGGTGTTGTCGGCATTGTCGCGCCAGAGCGACCGCGGATTCGAAGTTGTGATCGCGGATGACGGTTCGCGTCCCATGACGGCGGCCGTGGTGGAGCGCTGGCGGACGCGTCTCGGTATCCCGCTCAGTCACGTCTGGCAGCTCAATTGCGGCTTTCGCGCCGCCGAAATCCGCAACCGTGCCATACTCGCCTGTCGCGGCGATTACTGCATCTTCCTCGACGGCGACTGCATCGTTCCGCCCGACTTCGTCGCGACGCATCGCAAGCTGGCCGAACCGGGATGGTTCGTCACCGGAAACCGAGTCCTGCTCTCCGCGGCGCTGACGGCGGCGGTGTTGCGCGAGCACTTGCAGCCAGAGGCGTGGGGCGCGCCGGCTTGGATCGGGCAGCGCTTGCGCGGCGGCGTCAATCGCTTGGCAGCGCTGCTGCGGTTGCCGTTGGGGCCGCTGCGTAAGCTGCAAGCGCGCCGGTGGCGCGGCGCACGCTCCTGCAATCTCGCCGTCTGGCGCAGCGATCTCGAACGGGTCGATGGCTTCGACGCCAGCTTCACCGGCTGGGGCCGCGAGGATTCCGATCTGCTGATCCGGCTGCTGCGTTGCGGCCTGCGTCGCAAGGACGGACGCTTCGCGACGGGCGTCATTCATCTCTGGCATGCCCAGCTCGACCGCGCGCAATTGGCCGTCAATGATGCGCGGCTTGATGGCGTGTTACAGAGCGACCGCAGGCGTGCGCAACGCGGACTGTCGGCGCTGCGCGAAACCGCCGACGTCGGCGGAAATTACCGTCAAGATGACCGTCATGTCCGAGCGCAGTCTTGAATCAGCTATCGTGAAAGAACCCGTTCGCGCTCCCCGGCTCGGGCAGATTGCCGATGGGCTGGTCACTGCGGTCGCGGTTTCGTTGCCGTGGTCGACATCCGCGACCGGCATCCTGATTGTGCTCTGGCTCATTGCGCTCGTTCCGACCCTCGATGCCGCCTCGGTACGGCGCGAACTGCTGTCGGCGGCGGGCGGGTTGCCGGTGCTCGTCTGGGCACTCGGCGCGATCGGCATGTTGTGGGCCGACGTGAGCTGGAGCGAACGCATCGCGGGGTTGAGCGGGTTTCACAAGCTGCTTTTCATTCCGTTGCTGCTCGCGCAATTCCGCCGCTCCAGCCAGGCGAGATGGGCCATCGTCGGTTTTCTCGCGTCCTCCATTGTGTTGCTCGTCGTCTCGTGGGCGCTCGTGCTCACGCCCGGCCTGACGTGGCGCGGTAGGCTGTCACCGGGCGTGCCGGTCAAGAATTACATCATGCAGAGCGCCATCTTCGCGATTTGCGCCTTCGCGCTGATCGGGCAGGCGGCTGAGCTATGGCGCACGCGGGCAAGGCTCTCGCTGGTGCTGCTGCTCATTGCAGCGGCGTTCATCGCCAACATCGTCTATGTGTCGACGGCGCGCACCACGCTCATCGTACTGGCAGCGATGCTCGTACTGTTCGGCGTGCGGCAGTTCCGGTGGAGGGGCGCGCTCGGTGCCGCAGTGATCGGCACCGTGCTGGCGGGCGTGGTGTGGGCATCGTCGCCCTATTTGCGCCAGCGGGTGTCCGCTGCCGTGGAGGAGACGCAGGCTTATGGCGCCAGCAACATCAACACTCCGGTCGGATTACGGCTCGAGTATTGGAAGAAATCGCTCGTATTTGTCGCCGAGGCGCCTGTCATCGGTCATGGAACGGGGACAATTCCGATGCTGTTCCGCCGCGCCGCGACGCCTGACACCGTTCCCGCGCTGATAACCACCAATCCGCACAGCCAGGTCCTGGCGGTGGCGATCGAGCTCGGTCTCATTGGCACCCTTATCCTTGTCGCGATGTGGTTGGCTCATCTGGCGCTGTTTCGCGCCGGCACGCTGGCCGCGGGGTTCGGGCTGCTCGTGGTGAGCTATAACGTCGTATCCTCGTTGTTCAACTCGCACTTGTTCGACTTCAGCCAGGGTTGGCTCTATGTTTTTGGCGTGGGTATCACCGGCGGTATGGTGTTGCGCGCGGCAGACGCTGCGGTCAAAGCCGAAGAGAAGCCATGAGCGCCTCGCAAGACACCCCGCGACAAGACATCCTGGTGCCGATCTCGGTCGGCGAACTGATGGACAAAATCACTATCCTCGAAATAAAGTCCGAGCGCATCAAGAACGCGAGCCAGCTGGAGAATGTCGTCCACGAGCTCAAAGCCCTGCGGGCCGTCCGTCTCGGCGAGATGGATCGCGCGATGCTGGACAAACTCAGCGCCGAGCTCAAACGGGTGAATGCAACGCTCTGGGACGTCGAGGACGCCATCCGCGATTGCGAGGCGCGCGGCGACTTTGGCGATCGGTTCATCGAGCTGGCACGCGCTGTATATCGGCTCAACGACGAGCGAGCCCGGCTTAAAAAGGCGATCAATCTCGCCTCCGGATCGCGACTGTTCGAGGAGAAGTCCTATAGGTCATTTCAGCGTGAAGATTGCGATCCTTGAGCGGAGCCATCCGTGGACGCCGCGATGACGCGCCTCGATTTGCCCGAGCGCCCGCGCATCGTGGTGATCACGTTGCGCCGGCTAGGCGACGTGCTGCTCAGCACGCCGCTCGTTCGTAGCTTGAAGGCGGGCTTCCCGGGCAGCTCGGTCACCGCTTTGGTCTTTCGCGGCACCGAAGGGATGCTTGCCGGCAATCCGGATGTGGACGAGGTGATCACGACGTCGCATCGCCCCTCCACGGCGGAAATGGCGCGCCTCGTGCGGCGCCTGTGGCGCAGCTACGATCTCGCTGTTTCGACACAAGCCGGTGACCGGCCCACCTTTTTCGCTCTGATGGCCGCGCGTCGCCGGGTTGGACTGGTGCCTCATGCCGGCGAGACCGGGGCATGGTGGAAGCGTTACGCGCATCACATTGCGGTGGTGGCCGATCCCGAGAGCCACCGGGTCACGCAGCTTTTGAGGCTCGCGAGCGCGCTTGGTCTTGAGCAGGCGCCGGATATCGTCTGTCCGCAGGGTCGCGGCGCCGAGGAGTTCGCCCCTCGGATGCCTTATGCCGTCGTGCACCCCAGTCCGTTCTATCGCTACAAGCGTTGGACCGACGCCGGCTGGCGTGGCCTCGTGCGCGGGCTCGCGGAGCGCGGTCTTGCTCTGGTCGCAACCGAAGGGCGCGACGCCACCGAGCAAGCCTATATCGACACTCTATGGGGTCCCGCCGAGCCCCCAGTGACGCGGGTGCGCGGACGTCTGGATTGGGCCGCGCTGACAGCTCTGCTCAAAGGTGCGGCCGTCTATATTGGCCCTGATACGTCCATGACCCATCTCGCGGCCGCCAGCGGCTGCCCGACCGTCGCGCTCTACGGTCCGACCAGCCCGCGGCTGATCGGGCCGTGGCCGCTGGGTGGACTGGCCGAGCCTTGGGATCACGCCGGCACGGTACAACGCCGCGGGAATGTGTGGGTGGTGCAGAACCCGCTGCCGTGCCTGCCCTGCGAGAAGCTCGGCTGCGAAGGCCATCTTGAGAGCTACAGCCGTTGTCTCGACGAGCTGCCGGTCCGCTCGGTTTTGCGCGTGGTCGATGAGGCGCTGGCGATGCGATCCTCCGCCATTCGGGCAATTGCATCGTCCGGGCGGAATGCTCAGGCCTGATTGAAGAAGCTGGGTTCGCGCGGTTGTTCCTTGGCCGGGGCCCCACGATGAGGATCGCTCCGATCACCGGGGAAAATAAACCCACAGCAGGACTCCAGCGATGCCGAGGCCGGCCGCCGTAAATGCCATCAGGGCGAGATAGCTGTCCATTCGAATCCGATCCCGCTCTCGTTCCAGTTCTGCGCACCGCTAGCACGCGCGATTAGCCTACTAGGTCAAAGTGACAATTTCCCTAATTTGACTGCATCCACGTGTCCTAATTTGGTCAAAGCTAATGCTTGAGGCGAAGGTAGAACTCTCGCACAACGAGCAGCGATGAAGAGCAGTCCTCCCAACCTCGATCGCGCCACCGTCGACGATTTCGGCCGGGAATGGCAGCGCTTCGATCAAAGCCGCGCTTCCAGTGCGGAAGTGCGCCGGATGTTCGGGGAATATTTCGCGATCTTCCCCTGGGACAGTCTGCCGCGCGCCCCGGTGGGCTTCGATGCCGGCTGCGGGAGCGGGCGCTGGGCTGCGCTCGTCGCCCCGCGCGTTGGCCGGCTCTACTGCATCGATGCAAGCGCCGACGCATTGGCCGTCGCGCAAAAAAGGCTTGCCGACCTGACCAACGTAGAGTTCCACGCGACCCCACTCGACACAATGCCTTTGGCCGACAACAGCATGGACTTCGGTTACAGCCTCCGCGTCCTGCATCATTTGCCCGACCCTGCGGCTGG
>WNGD01004549.1_pt1 | contig 13639 bp, 12 predicted proteins | sample 5400671 | NCBI WGS metagenome assembly WNGD01 (sample SAMN13153369, study PRJNA577476) | soil metagenome | isolation source: 40 cm soil or saprolite under grassland replicate 2 | place: USA:California | collected 2016-06-15
CATACGGTCCCGCGCTGGGGGGACCCTCGCCAGTGCTGCAACCCGTAATGACCACATCTTCAAAAACGGCCGCGGGCGACTGCAGCTCATACTGGCCGTCTTCGAGGTCGCCCAACACGCCCTTCTTTAAGTCGACGCGTCCCTGGTTGCCGAATTCGGGCGCGGGCTTTCCGGTGACGACATCCACGGCCAGCAGGAAATGTCCATTCCCCGCAAACACGCGCGGATGCACTCCGACCGACCCGGGCCAGTACGCCAGCCCTCGCAGAGCCATGGGCGCCGCGTCGTACTTCCAGAGCAGCTCGCCCGTCTCCGGCACCAGCGCATACACGCCATCCGGGGCCGTCACATACATCACGCCGTTGACAACGATCGGAATGGCCTCCGAGCCGGGCTTGCCCGTACGGAACGTCCAGGCGAGCGTCAGTCTATCCACGTTGCCCGTATGGATCTGGCGCAAGGTGGAATACCGCATGGCGCCCGGATCATTGCCGTAGGACGGCCAATCCGTCGAATGGTCGAAACCGGCGGCGGCGAGCAATAGCAGAGCAAGGCATCGAGTCATGTTGTCCCATCAGCTTAGCATGATTTCCGTTCCCGGAAGGCCGGTTTGCTGGTGTTTGACAGCGCTGCGCGCGGGAACTCGGACGCGGTATTGATGTGCACCCGGGAAGAGGTGCGATGGAACGTATTCATCACGATAAACTCCCGCTAGGGCTCGCGCACGACACGGAACCCGATAATGACGTTATAGCGGGCCTGCGGCCTGTAGTTATAGATGTAGCGCGCGGCCGAGCGTGAGTCTTTGACTCCGTGTAACCAGTCCCCTCCCCGGCGAGCGTGATAGTTGGCAGAACCCGGCTCGCTCGGTCCCGTAGGATCCACCTGGTCCGAGTGCTGATAGTACGAATCGTCGTGCCAATCGGAGCAGAACTCCCAGACGTTACCGTGCATGTCGTACAGGCCGAAAGCGTTGGGTTGGTAGGAACCGACGGGTACGGGACTTCCCCGACTCTTGCCGAAGTTGGCCTGCTCCGGAGAGAGCGTGTCTCCGACGTAGTACCGTGAGCTCGTCCCGGCGCGGCAGGCGTATTCCCACTCTGCCTCGGTCGGCAGGCGGTAGGCGCGCTCCTCCTTGCGGCTCAGCCAGCGGCAGAAGGCCAAAGCGTCGTTCCAGCTCACGTTGACGACGGGGTGATTGTCACCCTGGACGAAATCCGCTTTCTCGATAACCAGGTTGTTCCAGCTGAATCGCGGATTTTGAACGAATTTGCCCGAGGATCGATCCCAGCCCCACCCGCCCCCTTCTTGTTCGGCTTCGGTTTTGTAACCGGCTGCCTGTACAAAGGTCTTGAAGTTGTCGACTGTGACCTCGTGAGCGCCCATGTAGAACCGCCGGCGGATGCTCACCCGGTGCTGGGGTTTCTCTGAGCTCGATGCTTCCCCGTCCGAATCCGGGGAGCCCATCTGAAACTCGCCGGGCGGAATCAGCATCAACCGCATTCCCAAGGAGTTGACAATGCTCCGGCGGGTATCCGCGCCCCGGTTGGTTTCCGTCGACCTGCTGCTCGCCTTCTGGATGGACACCTTCCGAGGGACGGGAGGGACCAACAGCCCCGCCCAGGCAAGAGCGCCCGCGCAGAGGTACAAGATGGCGAATCGGGTCACAGCCGATGCCTCCATTCATGCTGCTCCGCTGGTGCCTGGAGCCGAGTTCAAAATACAATATACAAAGTTCAACTTCTCCGCAAGGTTAAGCACGCGTCCGGTGTTAGTCGGTCAGAAGCGGATTGCCGGGCGCGCTCAGTAAAACCGCCACGAATTCCACGAATCAGCACGAATTGAATTCTTCACAGCCTCCGAGAGAGTTAAAGGCCGCATGAATGGGCTCGCACTTCCGATTGGGCCCAACTCCCGTCTCGACCATCTCGGCGACCCAAAATGGAAAACTGAGGTCGGCCATGTATAATCAATCTTTTGGTCCGGTGTGCATCAGTGCATTTGACAGCCTGCCGGACGCAACGAATTTGGGCGGGATCGATGGCTGACCTGAATCTGACGGAGATCGACGCACAATCCGCCGAGAAACCGCACGTAATTCTCTCGAGGCGCCGCCGCTGGGCAGTGACGGGGGGTGTCATGCTCGGGATGGTCCTCGCCGCACTCGAAGCCACGGTCGTCGGCACGGCGATGCCGACGGTGATCGCGACGCTGGGAGGGCTGGACCGGTACAGTTGGGTATTCTCGGCCTATCTGCTTACTTCGACCGTCAGCGTACCCGTCTGGGGCCGGCTCTCGGACCTGTTCGGCAGGCGTAACCTCTATCTTGTCGGCGTGTTTTTCTTTCTTCTCGGCTCTGCTTTGTCCGGGGCGTCCCAGTCGATCCTTCAACTTATCGCGTTCCGCGCGATTCAAGGCCTGGGGGCCGGCGCGTTGATCCCGCTGAGCATGACGATCAACGGCGACATCTACACCGTTGCAGAGCGGGCGAGGATCCAGGGGCTTTTCAGCGGGGTGTGGGGACTGGCTTCGATAATCGGACCCCTGGCCGGCGGGTTCATCACCGACCAGTTGTCATGGAGATGGGTCTTCTACATCAACATTCCGTTCGGCCTCGCAGCCGCAGCCGTCGTTGGCATTGCGCTCGTCGAGCCGAAGCGCTCGGACCGGCCCGTCATCGATTACGCCGGCGCCGTGTGGCTTACTTGCGCCATAACCCTGTTGCTTCTGGTCCTCGTTGAAAGCAGCGATCCGGCAACATGGACAAGCCCTCTGATGCTCCTCGAGGGGACGGGGATGTTAGGTTTCTCCGTCCTCTTTGTGCATAGCGAGAAGCGGGCCGTCGAGCCTATCGTACCCTTCTCGCTCTTTCGCAACCGCATTATCACGGTCGGCTCGATCATCAGCTTCCTGATCGGTGCGGCGATGCTTGGAGCCATCTCGTTCGTTCCCCTGTTCGTGCAGGGAACGATGGGCGGAACAGCCACTGACGCGGGGAAGATGCTGACCCCATTTCTGCTCGGATGGGTCAGTCTCGCGGTCGTAGGTGGAAGGCTGATGCTGAAGGCAGGCTACCGTCCCACAGTGTTGGCCGGGCTGGTTGTCCTCACAGCCAGTTTCATCCTGCTATCGAGATTCGATGCGACAACGCCACGATGGAAGCTGCTGACCGACGTCGCAGCGATGGGTGGCGGAATGGGGCTGGTGATGTTCGCGCTGCTGATCGCAATGCAGAACTCGGTCGACCGCAGCCAGCTCGGCATCGCAACATCGCTCAACCAGTTCTCGCGCTCGATCGGCCAGACGGTCGGAATTGCGGTGATGGGGACGGTGATGATGCTGAGTATCTCGGCGCACCTTGGGGAAGTTCAGCGGACTAGCGGGCTATCGCAGGCAGAAGTCGCGCGCGCTGCCCATAATCTGAACGCGCTGGTCGATCCCGCCCTGCGAGCTCAGATGCCGCCGTCGCTGCTGAAGGCAATGGCGGGCGTATTGGGGAGCGCGCTTCACAACGTGTTTCTTGTGGGGGTCGTCCTCGCTGCGCTGGCTCTGGTTTCCGGCTTCTGGCTGCCGAGGGTGGATACAGCTCTGTCTCCAGAGCGGCAACACGCGCTGGACAAGGCCGCGGCCTCACCCGCCAAATGCGAACGCCTGTTGATGGCCGAGATGACAACGCTTGATTCCGAGAACGAACCTGCCGCGGCGGAGGGCGATTAATGGGTGGAAAGACTGCGTTCTCCTGGGAGCGTCCCCCGCAGCGGGACGCTCTCAGGAACGGAACCTCTGCGGGCTCGTTCCGAAAACATCTTGAGTTTTCCCGCTGGACGCCTTCGGGGTCCTTGGTTTTGCGACAGAAACTAGATGGTGGTTTTCTGGTCGGAATCCCCGAACATCGTGCGGACGACCTTGTCATAGCAACCGGGGCAAATTCCGTGGCTGAAATGCGCTTCGGAGTGTTCGCTGATGTAGCTTTCCAGTTGCTCCCAGTAACTGCCGTCCTTCCGGATCTTTTTGCAGTAGGAGCAAATCGGAAGAAGCCCACTGAGTTGTTTGACCCGCGAGAGCGCGGCCTGCGCCTCGCGGACACGCTCGGAAAGCCGCCGCTGAAGTTCCACCACGCGCGCGCCAACATTCAGCCGGGCACGCAATTCGCCCCGGTCATAGGGCTTTCGCAAGAAGTCGTCGGCGCCGGCCTCGAGCCCCTGAACAAGATCTTCCTTGTTGATCCTGGACGTGAGAAGAATGAGATAGCTCGGAACCTCATGGGCTGCCTGTCGCACCTTGCGGACGATGTCGATCCCGTCGATACCCGGCATCATCCAATCCAAAATGGCAAGGTTGGGTGCTTCCGGCGACTCAAGAACCTGGACGGCCTCGAGCCCGTCCGAAGCGGTTCGGACCTCGTAGCCCCACTTGGTTAGATCCAACTGCATGATCCGGCGGGAACCCGGGTCGTCGTCTGCAACCAGGACACGCACCTTAGAAACTACTGGCATCTCATTTCCCCTCAGAACATTATTCTTCCGGAAGGAACCCAACCCCCTCGAACCGGGCCCACTCCCAGGCTTCACATAGCAATTTTCGGACCGCCAGGACGGCGGGGAGCTTCGTTGTCTGAAGAGCCTGCCCGGCGGTTCGCGGCTAACACTTTAACGAATTGACGCAAAGAGGTTTAACCCGAAGACGAGTCCGCTGGGGAGCGTGGATCGAGCGTTACTTGAGACGGGAACTGACTCCCTGAGTTTCGGGATCGGACTCCTGACTCTAACAGATCGACGAGTGCCGTCGTTCACCACGAAGACACAAAGAAAACCTTTGTGTCTTCGTGTCTTTGTGGTGGGATTGTGTTCCTAAAACTTCAGGAGGACTTCCTGCGGGATGCCTTTGCTGGCGGGAATGCGCAGCACGAAACCCTTCGGTGACGAAGGGGGCTTGGCCATGGAAAAGTACAAGAACTTGTCTCGAGTCAGGGAAGGCGCGACGGGTTCGGCGCCGTGCGCCTTGTCCTGAAAATCTTTCTCCACCAGTTGCTTTTCAAATTGCGAGAGATCTCCGCCGCCTCCCGCGCCCCCGCCGGGATTCATAACGACGTCCACACCGGGGCGCCCCCATGGCCCGTTCTGGCCTCCGGAACGCCGGTTGCGCGGGTCCCTTGGATCGTAACTCGGATCGTTGGGGTCGAGCCTGGGATCGTAGCGAGGGTCGGTACGGTCATATCGAGGATCCCCGGACCGGACATTAGGCGACACCGCCACCTGCCTTTTGTCCTTCATTTCTGCGGTCACCATCAGACCTTGAAGAACGGCTTGGGCCACCGTGTCCGGAGCGAGCAGAGCAAGCCCTTCTCCTTCGGGCGGCAGGAGTTGGATCCCATCCAGTGGGAGCAGGACTTCCAGCTTCCCGGAGTTGAAGACGGCGAGGCGCACGGCGATGACGTTCGACGGCGTCAGCTCCTTGCAGAAATAGTCCTTCTGGTTCTTCCCCTCGAGGAGCAAGTCCGCGGCGTAAGTAACGCCGTCAACGGTCGTGCTCGCCTGGTATTGTGACGGTTTCTTTGGCTTGACCAGCTTCACCTTGTACCCTGCAACAACGGTCAAGACCGAGAACAGAACTGTAATGAAGATCAGAGCTCGCCTCATGGAAATCCCTCCGGCGCAATGAAGCTGTTTATGATTGTGGACCAGGAGTGCCATGTTAGCCAGTTTATTTTCCGTCGTGTGTTAGAATGCAAGCCAATCAGATTTCGGATTGCGGATTTCGGATTGCGGATTTGGAACTACAATCCCCAATCGGTCAAGCGAGATGCGCCACTGGTTAGGACTGGATATTGGGACAACGGGGTCGCGCGCCGTCATCATTGACGAATCCGGCGCCGTGCGCGCGGCCGCATCGGCGGAACACGCTCCGATGTCGCAGCCGCAGCCCACATGGGCCGAGCAGGACCCCGAAGATTGGTGGCGCGCCGCCCAGGAAGCGATCCGGGCGGCGATCACCCAGGGTAATCTCAATGGGGAAGACATTGCAGGCGTGGGGCTGTCAGGCCAGATGCACGGAGCTGTCCTTCTCGATGAAGCGCATCAGGTCATCCGGCCCGCCATTATCTGGTGCGACCAGCGCAGCCAGGCACAGTCGGACTGGTTCACCAATCGGATGGGCGCTGCGCGGCTCAAGGAGATTACGTGCAACCCCGCGCTTACCGGCTTCACCGTGCCGAAGCTTCTGTGGGTGAGAGACCGCGAGCCCGACAATTACCGCAGGATGCGGACACTGCTCCTTCCGAAGGACTACGTCAGATTTCGCCTCACGGGCGATTTTGCCACCGAAGTTTCCGACGCCTCCGGAACGCTGCTTCTCGATGTGCCGCGACGCGAATGGTCGTCCGAGATTCTCCAGGCGCTGGAGCTGGATCGCAGCGTGCTTCCCCTCGTCGGGGAATCGGAAGAACCCACGACACGGATCCAGACCTTAGCGGCGACTGCCACCGGCCTCCGCGCGGGAACCCCGGTCGTTGGCGGAGGGGGTGATCAGGCCGCCGCAGGCGTAGGGAACGGTATCGTGGAAAGCGGAATACTTAGCTCCACGATTGGCAGCAGCGGGGTGCTCTTCGCTCATACAGACGAGCCGCATATGGATCCGGGCGGCCGCGTGCACACCTTCTGTCACGCAGTCCGCAACCGCTGGCACGTCATGGCGGTCACGCAGGGAGCCGGGCTTTCTCTCCGCTGGTTCCGCGACAACTTCGGCGCGCCGGAAATCGAGGAGGCCAGAAGGGCGGGTAAGGATCCTTACGAACTTTTGGTTGCGGAGGCAGAAAGGGTCCCCCCGGGCAGCGAGGGGTTGCTCTACCTGCCGTATCTCATGGGAGAGCGCACGCCACATCTTGACCCGAATGCGCGCGGCGTCTTTTTCGGGCTAACGGCCCGGCACACGCGGGCACACGTCATCCGCGCTATTTTGGAAGGAGTGGCATTCTCCCTGCGCGACGGCCTGGAGATCTTCAAGGCAATGGGCGTTGCGTCCCAACAGATCCGCGCGTCCGGCGGCGGCGGGCGCAGTCCGCTCTGGCGGCAAATTCAGGCGGACGTTTTCCAGCGCGAGATGGTAACGATCAACGCGACGGAGGGATCCGCGTACGGCGCCGCATTGCTGGCAGCATCCGGTTGGTTCGGGTCCGTCGAAGAAGCATGCCGCGTCTGCATCCGCGTCACCGAACAAAGTAACCCGGACCCTGCACGCAGCCGCCTCTACCAGGAATTTTACGGGATCTACCGCGACCTCTACTTGAGACTGCGGGAGACTTTCCAACTGGTCGCGCAAATAGGTCTCACCGCTGACAAGGCAGGATAGCGACTTACACGCCGCGGCCTCTCCTCTGAACAAACTGGGAATCCAGAAGTCAGAATCCAGAATCCAGAAGAAGAGAGATGGGACGTAATCGCTCGGCTCTCTGGATTCTTAATTCTGGATTCCTTTCTTCTCGGGAGATTTCACATTCAGGAAGATCTGGTGTTATATCTGGCGGAAGACACATCATGACCGCAAGTCCCTGCTCCTTCGATGAATTGGTAGAGCGCTACAGGCCGGAGCTTCTGGCATATCTGAGACGTCTTCTGGGCAACATCCACGATGCCGAAGACGTTTGTCAGGACGCCTTCCTCCGGGCTTACCGTGCGGTCGATCGGCTGGAGGCAAACTCGAATCTGAGGGCATGGTTGTACAAGGTCGCCACCAACACGGCGTTCACTTTCTTGAGACGGCGCAAACGGGCAAGCAGCAGGGCGGTCGATATGGAATTGGAAACCATAGAGGATGCCAGTGCGAACTCATGGCGCCGGACTGAACTGCAGCACAGCATTGTTCGCGCGGTTTCGGTCTTGCCGCCCAAGCAGCGCGCAGCTTTGATGCAGCGACAGTTTGAGGGGCTGAGTTACGAGGAGATTGGCGAGGCCCTGGGGTGCACGGCGGAATCCGCCCGCGCCAACGTCTATCAAGCCATCAAGAAGCTGCGTGCCGCGCTGAGAGATGTTTAATTCTGGAAGGGAAGAAAACACATGAGTATCCGCTTCAACGAACAATTGATCGCGTACCTGCTCGGCGACGCCAAAGCCTCGCCGGAGCTCGAGCGCTGGCTGAAAACGGAACAAGGGCAACGCGAGCTCAAAGCCTACGGGAAAGCGTTGGAGACCCTCAAACATTCTTACGGGAACGTATCGTCTTCAAAGAGCGTCTCACCTGTTTATTACACGGAAATGTCCACGCCTGTCGGCAGGCTCTTCGTTGCGGCCACGGACAAGGGCCTGGTGCGCATTTCGTTCCTGCTCGGCGAGCGCGATTTCGCGTCGGAGCTGCGCGCCCGGCTCAAGAGGGAGGTCCTCCGGTCCCAGGACAGGGTGGCGGCAATCGGCGCTCAGCTCAAGGAATATTTCGCGGGACGCCGTTCCAGCTTCGAGGTTTCCATCGACTGGAGTTTGACCACGCCGTTTCAGCGGCGCGTTCTGGAGGCCGCCAGCGAGGTTCCGGCGGGCCGCGTCACATCCTACGGCGCGCTCGCCCGGCGCATCGGCCGACCCCACGCCAGCCGCGCCGTCGGCAATGCGCTGGGGCGCAACCCGGTGCCTATCGTGATTCCCTGTCACCGCATTGTTCGAGAGGGCGGCGACCTCGGAGGTTACACCGGCGGTCTGAACATCAAGAGAAAGCTCCTGCAAATCGAAGGCGCCCTGTAAGTGTCAGACCTCAGACCTCAGGGGTCAGACCTCAGACCACTCGTGACGAATGGACCAACCTCCTTGAGGTCTGATGTCTGAGGTCTGATGTCTGTCACAGACCGGGGAAGAAGCGGTAGCTGACCCAGATCAGCAAACCCATCAATAGGGTTCCGAGCACAAGGCTCCAGACGATCAGCTTTTTTTCCGCCGGAAGCAGCGGTTCGTAAGGGACTTTCTGCAGCTCGTCGGAGATCTTCGTCATCGGTCACACCGCGGGCGGCTTGATGCCGTGAAAGAAGAGCCATGAAATCGCCAGCCCGATCCAGATAATGAATCCAAACAGGCAGACGACGTAGACAAGCGCCAGCCTTCCAATCCCCTCCTCCCAGAGTTTTCTGAAATTCGAAGTCAGCCCGATGGTGAAGAACGTCATCACAAAGAACAGCACCCGGAAAATACCGCTCTCGGCCGCAGCGAGTTTCGCAGCGTCGAGCGCGCCGGGATCGGCGATGATAAGCAATAGAAGCGCGAGAAACGTCAGGAAATACCCGATTACGAATTTCGGAAAACGACGCCAGATCTCGCCGGCAGAGACCGTATCATGCCGTCTCTTCTCGATTGCATAGACCCAGACCAGAGCGAGGATAAAGGCCCAGACCCCGATAAAGACGTCGATGAACACCTTGACGGTGGTCGCGGTCATCAGGATCCACCCTTCTTTGTACTGGACCCCCGAGGCCGCGAGAGCACGGGAGCGAATCAGGGCGTCCGTGATAGCGCCGCTCGCTACGGCAGCCCCGTCCGTTTTGACCGCCAGTCCCATCCAGGCGCCTGCCACCATGGGTTCCTGGTGCAGGAACGCCTGGGCGGCAAAGGGTAGAAGGATCAATTCGAATACGGCAAAAATGACGACGAGCGACGAAACCATTACCGGGACCACCGGACGCGCCCGGATCGCAGCCCCGGTGGCAATGGCCGCGGAGACTCCGCAGATCGAAATGCCGGAGGCAAGAGGCGCTGCCCACTCCCGGCTGAACTTAAAAAACTTGCGGGCCACAAGATAGACGAGAGCCCAATAAATGAGGTAGGCCTCGACAATCGCGGCCAGTCCGCGAAACAGGATCGCGGTCGCCAGCCCCTTTGCGCCTGCGGCTTGAACGCCGAGAGAGGCTCCCAGGATCACGATTGCGGTCTTGATGTACCATTCCGGGCGTGTCGCTTCCTGAAGAAAGGAGACAGCGCGCGGGAAAAAATTTCCCAGTACCAGGCCGGCGAGCAACGCCAGGATGAATCCTGCTTCTCCCGTCAGACGCAGTGACCACGATATCCGGAACGCTCCGAGCTTGTCGGGCGTCGCTGCAATGTAGGCACAGTTGCCCAGGAACCAGCAGAAGTAGCTCGACCAAAAGATGAGGCTGAAACCGAGCGCAAACTTCTTCAGATTCATCCCCAGCGCCACAGCGCCGGCGGTCATCGCGGCCAGGGACAACAGGTAGGTGAGAGCCAGCGCCGCAACGGCCGGCACCTCGGAGTAGGCGGGGGACACCGGCTTGATTGCCCTGCGAACGTCGATCCACACCTGTGTGGACGCAGCCCAACCCAGAAGGTCAATTCCCGCGATCGCTCCCAGGGAGGCGGTAAAAAAGAAAAGCCCAACCCAGAGCGCGCACAGATCCTCAGTGCCGACCCATTTCTTCACGTAGTTCTCCTTTTGCTTATGGCGAATGTATCAGATCCGGCGCAGACTTCAACCACGATGACATCCAATTCTCGCAGTGGTCATTTTCGTGAAATTCGTGGCCAGCAAAACCGCCACGAATTCCACGAATCAAATTCTCCACAGCTTCTGGGAGAGTTAAAGGCCGCATGAATTGACTACCACTTGTAATGGCACCCAGCCTGCGGTTGTTGCTTGACCGGCAAAAAGCCTGCTCGTATCTTAGAGGTTGCGCCCGCTCGGGGCGAATACAGTTCAAAAGGAAGGGATTCATGAAACAACCATCATGTTGGCGCATTTTACTTCTGTTTCTTGCGGTGGGACTGGCCGGCACAGGCTCAACGGCACAAAGAGAGGACAAGACTAAAGCCAGAGAAAAGGGGGCAAAGGAAGAAACCCTCACCCAAGAACAGGAGCTCGATCTCGGCAAGAAAGTCTACGAAGCCAGCTGCAAGATGTGCCACAAACCCGACGGAAAAGGGACCATGGAGGATCTGGACCTCACGGATAACGTGTGGAAGCACGGCAACGCCCCGGAGGACATCGAGAAGGTCATCCGCGAGGGGGTCAAAGGAACGGGGATGCGCCCCATCATGGGCGAGCACACCGATCAGGAAATCAAAGCGCTGGTGAAGTACGTCCTCAAATTCAGCGAGAACGCACCCCCGGCGGAGCCCGCCAAGCCCGCGGAGCCCCCTGCTCCGCCACAACCTCCTCCACCGGTACCTCCGCAGCCTTAGGGTTCGTTGCCCACAGATCCGTTTGGAGTTCAGGCTTTAGCCTGCGTAAGAAACGAACGCTCACGGCAGCCTGAAGGCTGAACTCCAAACCAAAGAACAATTCCGGCAATCTTGCAAAATTCTTCGCGTCTTCGCGCCTTGGCGGTGAATTAGTCCTAACCCAACTTCCACGGTCGATTTTGGTTTTCGGCCGATTTTTGGGCCGTCAAAAACCCGACCGAAACAAGGGGTTAGTTGGATCACATAGTGACTAACAACAGGCGTAACCCAGCATAAACAAAGAAAAGTGGCTCCAAAACCGTGGAAGTTGGGCTAACGCTCTTTGTGTCCTTCGTGTCTTTGTCGTGAAAAAAAGGCGGAGGGTTAATCGGATTGGAGGCACTGCAGGAGGACGGCGCGATCGATGTTGGCGCCGGTGAGGACAAGAACGGCGTTTTTGCCGACGAGCTGCTCGCGGCGCTCGATCGCCCCTGCAAGCGCTGCGGCGGCGGCGGGCTCCACCAGAACATGCGCCTGGTCTGCCAGAGCGCGGACCGCCCGGCGAATGGATACCTCTGTGACTTCGATCATGTTCGTGACCACTTCACACATCAGTTCCACGGCTTCGGGTATGGCCACGCGCGCGGCGAGACCATCGGCGATGGTGTCGCACGCATCGGTGTTGACCGGTTTCCGGGCGTGGTACGAGCGGGCCATTGCAGGCGCCTTCTCCGGCTGCACGCCGGTCACTTCAATCTCCGGGCTCAGAGCCCGCGCGGCGCTGCCGACGCCGCCGATGAGAGCTCCGTTCCCTACCGGAACGATGATTTCATCCGCTTCGGGCAGATCCTCGACAATCTCAGCCCCGATGGTGCCCGCGCCGATCGCCACGTTGGGCTCCCGGCCGTCTTCGAGCCACCATCCGCCCCCTTCGACAGCATAGTCGCGCGCCTGAGCCTTCGCTTCATCCACGTCCTTGCCGGCGCGCACCAGCGCGACCCCGTGCTGGCGGATTGCTTCGGTTTTTGTCGCGGAGGCGTTCTCAGGAACATACACGGCGGCATCGACACCCAGGATTCCGGATGCATAGGCCACGGCAAGTCCGTGGTTTCCGCTCGATGCTGTCACCAGGCGAGGCCGGCTATGCCGCGAGGCTTTGTTAATGGTTTTCAGCCACTCGGAGATCGCAAAAAAAGCGCCGCGCGCTTTGAAGGAACCGACCGGACTGCAGGTTTCGAGCTTGAGAAAAATCCGGGTTCCGAGCAAGAGACTCAGGGCGGGAGAAGGAACCAGCGGCGTCCGGGGCAGATGGCGGGCGATTACCTCCTGCGCTTCGCGAATACGAGCAATCGGGAGCATGAGATCCTCAGACCTCAGACCTCAGACTTCAGACTTCAGACCTCGACCTCTGATGTTGCCACAGAGCCACAGAGGTTCAATTTATTTTTTTCACCCTCTGTGCCTCTGTGGCTCCGTGGCCAATTCAGATGCCGGTCGCGTGCGCCTGGGACTTGGGTTTGACTTCGACTTCAGCCTAACTCTCTGTAGTCTGAGGTCTGATCCCTGAGGTCTTTACTCTTCAACGATGTCCGCGGTGGTCTGAATCGCGATGCAACCGCGCACGCTCGTGGCGGCCGGGCATTTTTGTTCGTAGGTGGCGAGGGCCCTCTCGGCGGCTTCACGCTTGCCCTGTGGGATTCGCAGTTCGTAGCGGACTCGGATCGTCGTGATCCGGAGGACCCGATCGACAGCCTCGATGTCCCCTTCCACCATGGCTCGCACTTTGCCTGGTTCGGATGGGATCTGGCGCACTTCCAGCGCGCCTGCCAGTGTGCCGAGCAGTCAGCCCCCAATCGCCGCGATCATGTGGTCGAGAGTCGCAGGAACCTCTTCTTCCGGCTCGACTCCGTAAAACTTCTTGATGGCGCCGTGAACACCGTAACGCACCGGCTCCTTGAAATTCTCGATGTACGCGTGGCGGATCGGCCCTTTGATCTTTTCCAGCCGGATGTGGCTGGTGTGGATTAACTCTCCCATGCGCGTCCTCCCAAATCGGCAGCAAAACAAAGGGGGTCCCACGGACCCCCTCGTTGCGAAAAGACTGTAACACTGCGCGGTTTATTTCTGGTGCTCCGGATGCGTGCAGCCCGGGAATTCATCCAGGTACGTATTGCCTTTGTAGCCCAGTTCCTTGATCAACCCGATCTCCGACGTGTAGTAACCGTCGATCGTGTGGCGCTTGATCGTGTTGAAAAACTCGACGCCAATCTGATCTTCAAGAGCCGTATTTTTGCCCGAAGAGAGGGTCACCAGGAGTGCATTCTGCTGTTCCGGCGTCGCGTCTTTGAAGTTCATGCCAAAAAGCTCGTTGCTCTTCTTGTCTGTCCAGCTCAGGCCCCGAATGAAGTCCCTTTTCCTGTCTTCGCCTTCTTCGCTCAGCATCAAATCGACGAACTCGTTTACCTTGGCTGCCTTCGCGCCGGGTGTGTCGGTCG
>WNGD01004551.1_pt1 | contig 13636 bp, 10 predicted proteins | sample 5400671 | NCBI WGS metagenome assembly WNGD01 (sample SAMN13153369, study PRJNA577476) | soil metagenome | isolation source: 40 cm soil or saprolite under grassland replicate 2 | place: USA:California | collected 2016-06-15
AAAACGAAGCTCGATGAGCCGCCCGGCATCCGCTATGGCTGTGACACCGAGAGGTTTTATCAGGATTTTATGCCGGATCTTGTACGCCGGCTACCCGAGTTTCGCGATCTGAAGTTTATCTTTGGGTGGGGAGGCCTGTACGAGATGACTCCGGACCACAACGGCATCATCGACAAGCATCCCGAAATCGAGGGGCTCTACTTCGCCGGCGGCTTCAGCGGGCATGGCCTGATGATGTCTCCGGCCACCGGCAAACTCATGTCCGAGCTCATCCTCCTTGGGCGCTTCGAAACCGTCGATGCGTCTCCGCTATCATTCTCGCGATTCCAGCGTAAAGAACTATTTTGGGATGAGGCGATGATTTAGTCAGGGATCAGGCGTCAGGGCTGACCGGCCCCCCTGACCCCTAGATCCAATTCCATGTAAATCGCCCCGGGAATCGGATTGCCGTAATACGGTGGGATTTCCTTGAATCCGAGAGAACGATAGAGCGTTATCGCGTGGTCCATCGCTCCAGTGATCGTGTCGAGGCGCATGACCGCGTATCCCGCTCGACCTGCTTCATCGATGAGATACATGGTCAGCTTGCGACCAAGCTGGTGCCCCCGTGATTCGGGCCGCACGTATAGCCTTTTCATCTCGCAGATCCGCGGCTCCAGCCGCCGCATGGCGATACATCCGGCCGGCTTACCCTCGAAACGACACAAGAGCAACCGGCCGTGAGGAAGTCTGTACTCCCCGGGCAACTCGCCGAGCTCCTTTTCGAAACTCTGGAAGCAGAGATTGAAATTCAGGGACCGGGCATATTCCTTAAACAGTGCGCGCACCTCATCACTCTCCGGCCCGGATTCGATGTGAATGAACTCTACCATCTACCCTTCTCGAAACATGAAAAACACAGCGCCAACGATCAGCCCAAAAGCAACGACGTAATTCCATCGGACCTGCTCGCGCAAGTAGGTCACCGAAAAGACTGAAAACACCACGAGCGTGATCACTTCCTGAATCGTTTTTAGCTGCGCGGTCGAAAACTGATACGAGCCAATCCGGTTGGCGGGAACTTGAAAGCAATACTCGACAAATGCGATCAGCCAACTCACGAGGATCGCGATCCACAACGGGGAGTTCCGGAACTTGAGGTGTCCGTACCAGGCGAAGGTCATGAATATGTTGGAAACAGTCAACAGGATGATGGTTCTCACATGGAGAATATAACCTACCTCGGCAAGAGGCCCGCTTCCCCAGCCCCGACCAAGCAGGAAGAGGCTTAGGGCTAACGCAAAAATAACTGCGTAAAATGTCGGGTTATCGGTAATGGCTCAATGCACATTTTTGTTGGCGGTTGCGTATCGGTTGTTGCTGATTTCATAACAGCGGAAGCCTCGCCGCGGTTTGGATATACGCAATCGCCGATGCGCAATACCTAATCAGCTGATTCAGGAATGCGAAGGGAAGCAGCGCGATTTGTGGTGGTTGACATGGCTTTTGCAAGCCCTTTCCCACGCGGAACCAATAGCTTACATTTTTTTTTGGACACGCATGACACTAGTTTAGGATCGCACCTTACGCGAGATATTTTGCAGGCGCCCAAAGGACGAGCGCCAATGGAGAAGTTCATTATGGGCCGATCTGGAGATCAGGGACGTCGGGCCGGCTTTTCGCTGATAGAGGTCACGGTGGTTGTTGCGATAGCCTTGGTAGTCACCGCCACCGCGATTCCGAGTATCACGACAGTAGTTGCAAACGCCAAGATGCGTGCGAGTATGACCAGCCTTTCCGGGCTATTGCAGAATTGCCGCATGGCAGCGGTCCAGCAGAACAAGACCATGACGACGAAATTCGTGGCCCAGACAACGGGGCTAGTTGGGTACGTCAAGGACGCCGCCGACAGCAGCGCGCTCGCCAGGAAAGACTACCAGGTTGAAATGCAAGCCCCCATCAACAAACTGACCACTCCATCCGGCGGCGGCGCGCCGGCCGCGATCAGCACGTTGGGCTTCACACCGCAAACGGGCAATCCGTCGTTCAATACCCGTGGGCTGCCGTGCCTCTATTCGGCCGGGGCGTGCACCAATTACGGGTTCATCTCTTACTACAAGGACACGCGTATCGCCGGTTCGGGCGGCTGGGCCGCCATTTCCATTTCCCCGGCCGGCAGAATCAAAAGATGGTTCTGGAATGGTTCTGATTGGACCGATTAATGCCAGGAAAACTTATGGCGAAGAACATTGCACCTGAAAAGTGTAGAAACTCGCAGGCGGGCATTACGATGATCGAGATGCTTATGGCATGCGCCATCCTGGTGATCGGTTCACTGGGAATGATTGGATTGATCGTGAGTTCGATTGCGACCAACAACCGCAACAAGCTGGACAGCACGCAAACTATGCTGGCCAACTCGATTCTCGAACAAATCACATCCACAGTGATTGGCGTCGGAACGTCATCGCTGAGGGACTGCGCGGGCACCACATGGACCATCGATACTTCTCCGGGTGGCGCTGATCTGACTGCCTCCTCTCGTATCGACTTTACGCAGACCAGTCCGCCGGCGGATTACCACATGAATTACGTCGTGAATACGCCGTGCACCAGCACAGGCGCCCGTCAAGGGATTTACGACGTGCGCTGGCACGTCGACATCGTTGGCGCGCCATCAACTCCGACGAACACCTACATGTTAACGGTCGGCGCAAAAATGCAGAATCACGGAGAAGGAAACTTGCTTTTTTCGTTGCCGGTGAATTTCCGTGTCATGGCCGGAAACTAAACAGGTGTAACAGAAATGAATTTTGAGAAAAGGAAAACTGGAATGCGCGGCTTTTCCCTGATTGAACTGATGATCGTCCTGGTGGTTCTTCTCATCATTGCCGGCGCCATCTTTCAGGTTATCAATCTGTCGACAGAGCGGTCCGCCACGGAACAGACCAAGCTGGACATGTTCCAGGAAGGCCGCGAATTCATGGACCAGATGTCCAGGGACCTGCGCCAGGCCGGCTATCCCAGCCCGCGTAATATGTCACAGAGCGTTCTTACTCAGGTTCCTTTCAAGAATGATCTGCACGCGGCAGCAGGCCTTGTGAAAATAGACGGCGGCGAGTTGATGTTTGAAGCCGATGTCGACGGAACGGGAATCGTACAGGTTGTCCACTACAACTTGGATACCAGCACGTCGAACAACTGCCCTTGCCTGAAACGCAGCCAATTACCAAAGATCAATGCCGACCCGCTCAATGCCCAGACCTTGCCTTCCTACCAGGTCGAGGTCCAGGGGGTTCAGAATTCCAACATTTTTACGGCTTTTACCGACGGTGTAGCCGTAGGGTTGCCCGTCACCATCAACTCCAGCAGTGGCAACACCATTGCCAACATTGATACCGTGCAGGCCCTGCTCACCTTGCGAGCTGCGAATATCGATCCCAAGACCCATCAGCGTCCGGTGACCACGCTCGTATCCACAGTAAAGCTGAACAACTGCTCGCAAGCCACAACAGGCGCAATGATGAGCTGCCAGTGATTTAAGTGTGGAGCCGCCAATGCGCTGTTCGAAAGGATTGATTATGAGAAATTCTTCGAAACATAAGCGAGACCGGGGAATCGCGATGCTCGTCGTGATGTTTGCTCTGCTGCTCTTGTCGGTCATCGGCCTGGGCATGATGTATTCCACCAATATGGAATCCGCCATCAATTCCAACTATCGAGACAAGCAAGGTGCGCTTTACGCTTCTATTGGCGGTCTCCAGGAAGCCCGTGATCGCATTCAGCCCGCAACGCACAATATTGTTGCACCCGACGCTGTACCGTCGCTGACGGCGGCCAAGGTGATTTACATCCTCGCGGATACATCTGTCGTGCCCTGGAGCACGGGCACCAAATACTTCGATACCGAACTTTGTCAGGAAAATGTATTAGGTCTCACGGGAACCCCCGGCGTGCCTTGCACGACAATGGTTCCCAGTTCCAATACGAGCTGGAGAACTATGGTCTACAACGACCTTGTGTCGTCCGCTCCTTGGAATCTCAGTCAGCCCACGGACGTGAAGTGGACCAGAATCACACTCAAGGGCAACAACGCGACGCCTGTATGGGTAAACGGCGACAGTACCAACTCGGGGCAGGTATGTTGGGATGGAGCTCACCAGATGACGCTCCCAGACGGGTACGGTGCGACGTGTGGTCCGAACGGCTCGATTGCTCAGCTCACGCTTGTCACTCAAGGAACCGGCTACACTCCAGTGCCGACCGTCACCATTTCAGCCCCTCCTCCAGGAGGCATACAGGCCACCGCAGACGCCGTGTTGACGCCGATTTCGAACGAACAGGTGGCATACGTGACCGTACCCACCGGGGGCACTGCTTACACGAGCGCTCCTGCAGTTGAATTCTTGGGCGGCGGCGGCACAGGCGCAGCGGCGACGGCTCTGGTATCTGCTTACGGTTCACCAGTCGAATCGCTGATGTTACCCACTCCGGGAACCAAGTGCTACGCGGCCACCCCGACGGTCGCGATCCCGGGCGACGGAACTGGAGCGACCGCTTACGCCACGCTTGAGGCGACCCCAACGTGTGTCGCAAGTTTAACCGTGAGCGGCTCGTGTGATCACAATTTAGGCGGAAACTCGACGGTCAATATTGCTCTCAGCGGTGGCGGCGGTTTAGGTTTCAGCGGCACAGTGGTGGTGGGTTCCAACGGCAAGACGATGAACCCTAACCCGCAAAACGTAGCAATCCTCGATCCCGGCACCGGTTACACCAGCAACCCAACGGCAGTGAGCGGCGACTGCGCCGGCACACACGCTAGTGTCACGATCACTCCAAATTTGGGCTATCACCTGCACTCCATAACCCTGATCAGCGGCGGTACGGGATACACGCCAACGCCGGCCGTGACCATCAGTGCGGGAATTGGAACATCGGTCACTGTCACTCCGCCCGCCGCAACAGCCAGCCTTGGTGTCATCGATCCGAACCCCGGTCGAGTTATTGCCGTCAACATGACGGCATCCGGGAGTGGTTATACAAGCGCGCCGGCGGTCAACTTTGTCGGCGGTAGCGGCACGGGCGCGTCCGGTGTTGCCACGCTAGGCGTAACCCGTAACCTGACTGGTCTGACTCCGATTAACCGCGGCGCGGGTTACGTCTCGGATCCTACCGTAACGATTACGGACGCGACCGGAATGGGGGCTACGGCGAAAGCCCGCATTGGCCGCGGTCCGGATTACGGCAAGGTCTACCTCCTCACCACGCTGGCACAAACTCGTTCCGGAGCCCGATCGCTGACGCAGATGGAAGTCGCAAGCCCGGTGCTCGGTTTTAACGTCACCGGGGCGCTCACGCTCGATGGCCCCAATCCAATTATCGAGACTTTGCCAAATTCATCGAGTTTTGTGATAAACGGCAATGATAACCATAGTTGCGGGGAACCGGCTGTGCCGCCTCATCCGGCCATCGGCGGCTATGACGATCCCAACGCCGACCCGCCAACACATTCGGTGGACACGATCATTTCGGCCATTCCAGGTGGGCGAACGGATAATTACATGGGATCGGGCGCCAACCCATCGGTGGTAAACGTTTACGAAGGGCTTGGCGAAACCATGCGATCGCCGGATGGATTAAAAGCCTTCATCAACTCCGCCGAGGGACAGGCATCAAGTTACGGTCTAAGATACCCGCCGGCGGCGCTGAGTTACGGTGATTTCACAGATGCAATGATCAATCTTGGCAGTCCAACGGACCTGGAACGCGTTGTATACGTCAGTGGAAATCTGACATTGAGCGGTAACACCGACGGCTACGGCTTGCTGGTCGTGACTGGAACACTTCGCATGACCGGAAATATGCACTGGCACGGCCTGGTGCTTGTCATCGGAGATGGCATTGCGGATATCGGCGGTGGAGGCAGCGGCCAGATCATCGGCAGCGTGTTAGTCGCCAAAATTTGGGATAACTACATCGATCACAATCCGCTGCCCAGTGTGGGCGCGCCTTCGGTCAGTTGGAACGGCGGCGGCAACAACGGCATCCTGTATGATCACTGTTTGGCGGACAACCTCCTATCCTTGGTACCCTTCACGCCTCCGCCCAGCACGAAGCCTTTGAAGGTGCTCAGCTTCCGGATTCTGCCGTATTGAGAACTGTAGCGGCGCTCTATGGCGTTCTAAGTAAGCTCGTAGCCGCGGGCTTTATGCCCGCGTTCAAGTTCCAGCAGAATAATTCTTTGATTGTGCTTGGACGCGGGCATAAAGCCCGCGGCTACGAGCTTGCTTTGGGATTTTCTCCAAATTAGACCACTGCCGGATGTCCCATGTGCGATCTCAAATGCACTTGTCCAACAACCAAGTCACGCATTGACGAACTCACCAACTGGTCGTTTTGCTTTCGCCAATTCAGCATTTAGTAAATCGTCGGGTCACAGACCGCCGCTTCTTGTTATTCAATCTCGCAGTGAAGTTTTCCGGCTCGTAGTGCGTTATGCTAACGAACTATGGGTTTCCTCACTGAGGTTTCCGGACCGCCTGTAACAGACACACCTTCCGCTCGGTGGATCTTTGAGCGAATCGAAGAATGGGCGGCGCGTTCTCCGGATCGGTTGGCGTTTGCGGTCGACCATCAGGATAAAGTCGAAGAGTACCGGTATGGCGAGGTGCTCAAGCACGCGGACGCGATCGCCGGCGAGCTGGCCGCTCGCGGAATAAAACCCGGGGACCGCATTGGAATTCTCATGGAGAACGTGCCACAGTGGGTCCTTGTTCTCCTTGGAGCGATGAGAACGGGTGCTGTGACCGTTCCACTCGCCACGCTGCTTCCGGAATCCTCCTTACAGGTCATCGGAAAACATGCCGGCTGCCGGGCAATTTTTTCGGATGCAACGAATTGGGATAAAGCGGGGCGAGTGGCGGGAATGCTCGGCTGCCCGGTGCTGCCGGCCTCCGAAATTCGAGACTCGAAATTCGAGATTCGAAATTTCCCCGCTCCCTCCGGCGACGACACGGCCATCCTCATCTACACTTCCGGCACGACCGGTGATCCCAAAGGCGTCGAACTCACGTTCAAAAACCTGGTTCACGAGATCCAGAGCGCTCTCGAATCCCTCGAGATCTCTTCGGACCACCGCATCCTCTCCGTGCTTCCGTTCTCCCACGTTCTTCCGCTCATCGCAAACGGTCTCGGTCCTCTGTGCATGGGCGCGGGTGTCGTATTCCTCACCTCGATTTCCCCGCAGCGCATCATCGACGCTTTTCATCGCCATCGCATTACTTTCTTTATATGCGTACCGCAGTTCTTTTACCTCCTGCACAAGCGGATCTTCGCCCAGGTAAGCGCGCAGCCCCTGCCGATGCGAATACTGTTCCGGTCCACGATGGCCGTCTCGCGCCGTCTGAATAGTCCAGCGGTCCGGCGCAAGCTATTTGCAAAAGTCCACAACGCCATCGGACCTCAGTTGAAACTTCTCGCCAGCGGAGGCTCGCGATTCGATCCACGAATTGCGCAGGATTTGAATGACCTGGGCTATACGATGCTGCAGGCCTATGGCCTAACCGAAACCTCTGCGGCCGCGACCGTCACTCCAGTTCGCGCGAACCGTCTTGGCACCGTCGGAAAGCCACTGCGCGGTGTGACGGTCCGCATCGATTCGCCAAATGAAGAAGGGATCGGCGAGGTGTGGATTCGTGGTCCCGTCTTGATGAAGGGCTACTACCACGACGTCCGGAAAACTTCCGAAGCCATCAAAGATGGCTGGCTGCGAACGGGGGATCTCGGATTCATCCAGACGGACGGAAATCTGGTAATCACCGGACGCAGCAAAGACGTCATTGTCCTTCCTAGCGGCAAAAAGGTGTATCCCGAAGAGATCGAGACGCACTACTCGCAATCACCTTTTGTTAAGGAGTTGTGCGTTCTCGGTGTCACAGAGGATGGCGGCGGAGCAGCCGGCGAGAGCCTGCATGCGATCGTTGTGCCCGATATGGATGAATTTCGCCGGCGTGGCCAGACGGCGATCATGGAAATGATCCGGTTCGAGATCGAGAATATGTCGAAGCAAATTCCTTCCTACCAGCGCATCCATTCGCTTTCCGTACGCAACGAACCTTTGCCACGCACCGTCACGCGCAAGCTTAAACGTTTCGAGATTCAGAACGAAGAAGCAACTCGGCGCAAAACCGAGCCGGAACACGGCAACGGCAAGGATCACCCGCGATTCCAAACCAAAGTAGGTTCGATCATTGCAGAGCTTGTGCGCGAGGCGAAGCCGGAAGCCGGTGCGCTGGATCCCTTCATGAATCTCGAGCTGGATTTAGGTTTCGACTCGCTGACACGTGTCGAGCTTCTGGGTCTGGCCGAAGCGCGGCTCGGAACTCATATCGATGAACAACAGGCCACTCGGATCTACACGCTTGGCGAATTGATTGATGCGTTTGAGTCCGCCAGTGCGTCTGATACCGGTTTTGGGCGTAATTGGAAAGAAATCATCAATGCAGGACCCAGCGACGATCTTCACAAGCACTACATCTTCAAGCGAAGAACCTTATTGAATCCGATCGCCTTTGCGGCGATGCGATTTCTGAGGCTCGCAGCGCGGCTCTTGTTCGGCTTCGACTACCACGGATTGGAGAAGCTGCCGCGGAAGCTCCCTTTTATCATTTGCCCCAATCACGAATCCTTTCTCGACGGACCATTCGTTGTTTCGATACTGCCAAGGCGCGTTCTCTACAATATCTTCATTCTTGGATATACGGATTACTGGCAGGGCCCAGTCTCCAGACGGATTGCTCAAATTTGTAATATCGTGACGGTCGACTCTAATGTGAATCTGGTCCGTGCGATGCAACTCGGTGCCGTCGGCCTGAAGCAGGAACGAGTGCTCTTGATCTTTCCCGAAGGTACTCGCTCCATTGATGGGCACCTGGCGGATTTCAAAAAAGGAGCAGCCATCCTGGCGTATGAGCTGGGCATTCCGATCGTACCTGTTGGAATCCGAGGCACGTTCGAGGCATGGCCGCGTGGTGGGAGCTTCCGGCTGCACCCTGTACAGGTACATTTTGGGAACCCGATAGACCCGCGGGCCTTCAGTCGAGCTTCCGATCCTTATGTGGCAATAACCGAAAAACTCCGCGACGAGGTCACGATTCTGGCGGCGTAGGGAATTCCCCCTGGTTCCTTGAGATCCGTGAGACCTCAGGTTACTCTCTTGTAACCTTAATAGCTTGTTTTCCGTAAAAGGACATAGAATAGACCGGTCTGGGGACCAACACCTACAACAACCCATGGAAAGAAAATACGGCCAGCACGGCTACATGGACGATGACCGTGATCGCGAGCGGGAAAAACCACGCCAGAAGCCGAAGGGCGGTCCCCGCGGCTCTAAAGCCAAGGAAGGCCCGCGGGCGATGAAAATGCCGGGATTTCAAGAAGTCCTGCGTTGTGCGCTCTGCGGCGCCATTGTTCCTCCACCTGTCGAGATCGTTTACGACAGCCGTTGCCCCAAGTGCAAAGCCGATCTCCGATCATGCAGGAACTGCCGCCATTTTGATACCGCTGCGCGCTTCGAATGCACACAATCCATTCCCGAGCGGATCACCAAGAAAGATTTGCGCAATAATTGTAAGTTCTTCACGGCTCGTGTATCCATCGAGCGGGAAACACGGGATTCGGGCGGAAGTGGCGCGAGCGGCGGTAGCGGCCCGACCACCAAGCCGTCGGACGCTCGGAGCGCTTTTGACAACCTATTCAAAAAATAGGAGCTTGTGGATATTTCCCAGTAATCCCGCGGAGTTGACTCCGTCCCAAAAAGGCCATGGATTGCACGGATTACACAGACGAGGGTTTCCTCTGTGTAATCCGCGCAATCCGCGGTGCACAAATGTTATTCTGATTGCCTATGGTAGAAGATCGTTTAAAAATCGCCGTATTTGTCGACTTCGACAACATTGAAATCGGAGTCAAAAGCACGCTGAATCGGCATTTTGATATTGGTGCGGTGCTGGAGGCGATCAAGGAGCGCGGCGAAGTCGTCACGAAAATCGCGTATGGGGATTGGAAACGAGCGGGCGAACACAGCCGGAGCATGACGCAGCACGCCATTCAAATGGTGCAGCGGAACCTGACGCCAGGCGGTGACAAGAATGGCGCCGACATCAATCTGGCGCTGGACGCGCTGGAGATGGCCTTTACACGCAACCACATCAATGCGTTCGTCATCGTCGGCGGCGATAGTGACTTCATTGCTCTTGTCGAAAAACTAAAACAGTACGACAAGAAAGTGCTCGTCGTCGGCGGACGTGCTTTCACCAGCAGCATCCTCCAAAAGAACTGCCACGAATTCATCGCCTATGAAAACCTCGTCGGTCAACCGCAAGCCGGGCAGCGAAAGCAAGCCGAGAAAGCGCGCTCCGTCACGGACCCGAATCTTGGCAAGGCTTTTCCGCTGGTCCGCCGTGCGTTAAAGGTCCTTGCGGATCGCGAGGTTTCGCCACAGCTTGGCTTGCTCAAGAGTACATTGCTCCAACTCGATTCAACGTTTTCGGAGCGGGATCACGGTGCCAGCACGTTCCGCGACTTCATCGAAAAAATGGCTGCTGTCGGCTACGTCAAGCTGAAACAAGTGGACCGTAGTCTCCTTGTCGAATTGGCGGATCGGGCGGATCAACAGGAAGTCGAAAAGGAGGCCAAGGAGGCCGTGCCGACGAACGGCCATGGTGCCGAGCAAGCACAGGCACCGGTTGGTCCACCAGTTGGTCCTACGCCGTCGCAGATGGAAGAAGGTGTTCGCGCAATGCAGGAAGTTTTTCAGAACGCGAAAATCACGCCCCACTGGCCGATGTACCTTCGCAACGTAAAGCAGTTCATCAAGAACGCTGCACCGTCGTTCGACGAACGCCGGTACGGTTTCCAGAGTTTTCTCGAGGCCGTCCGGTCCGCACAGCGCGCAGGTTTGTTCCGGCTCGAACGGAACCGCCAGGGGATCCTGAGAGTATTTCCAGGAAACCAGATACCGCAACCCCAGCGCGCAGCCCCTCCTTCTGCGGAAGAAGTGATGGAAGAGACACCTGTGTCGGAACCGCCGATGACCATTGAGGAACGGCCATCCGTGCACGAGTTTCAACCGGAGCCGGAGCCGATAATCGAGGTCCAGCCCAAACAGGTTGTTGTGGAAACCCAGCCCGAGCCAACGGACTTCTCGCTCGTTTCACCCGGGCCCGCAACCGAAGAAAAACCGGCTCGTAAACGCCGGGCCAGCCATGGTATTAAGCGAAAGACGGTCGCCCCGCGGACCAAGCCTGCCGGCACGACCGCCAAGCGAACGAAGAAAAAAGCCTCCCCGCCAGTTGGGGAAGGACCGAGCTAACATTTTCCGCTTAGAAAGCCAGTCCAAAAACTGCCCTGCTTCTGAAAATGTTACGGTCGCGGGCTAAAGCCCCCCCGTCTATAGGTTGCCGAAACGTCATCGCTAAGCCTGTAGTCGCGGGCTTTAGCCCGCGCCGCCCCCCTTTTGAGAAGCAGGGCAGAGCCGGAACCTGTATCAAAACTCATCCCACGTGATGGTCATTCCGTCGAGCAGGTTCCACCCGATTATCTGACTGTTGACTCCGACAAGCGTTACTGTGTCCCGGACAATGGTTTCGGCCCACACGATGGTTTCACCCCGCACGATCATCTCATCCCATGCGATCGTGTTGTAGTCGATGCTATTACCGCGGCCGCTCCTTGCATTTTCCGCAACCTTGCTGTCGAGTTTCGAACTCTGGCCAAAGGCTGAGCCTGTGAGCATTGCCCAGAAGCCACGCCAAAACAGTATCCGTTTCATCTGTCCCTCTTAAAATTGCCGATCCGCACACTTGCCCCTACGGATGTGTGGATTCAGTGGATTCAACCGTCTTATCGACAATCCTGATTGAAGTCTTTAGCATTTTTTCAAGATTTCGGGGATTCCAGCGGAATTCCGGTGCTGCACGGCAAGGGACCGCAAAGACACAAAGGCCGTATTTGTTGAAAACTTGTTCTAAGGTGGACGGCCGGGGATGCCGATAAAGATGAAGACCGAGGTTCCAATTTTGAACGATAAAGCGCAGTTTAAGAGCTTGCCGCCGGCAGCGCGGCTTGCTGTAGCCGTTTTTGGGATGGTCGGACTGTTGTTGCTGATTGTGTCGACCCGGTGGGCCGGCCAGCTAGACGCGGCGCATTTCGGGCTTATGCTGTTTTTGGCCGTGGTCACGGCTCACGCCAAGGTGCGGCTGATCGGCGGGTCTTCTCTGTCGCTTTTGACCACAGTAGTTTTGATGTCTGTGATGATGTTAGGTGCGGAAGCGGCTGTGCTCGTCAGCGTGTGCGGCGTATATGTGCAAACCGCATTCCCTAGGCGGCGGTGCATTCCCCATCATATCGTTTTCAACATCGGAATGATCGCACTGACGGTCTTGGTCGCGGGGAAGGCCTATCACTGGATGGTTCGAGGTTTTCATCCATTCACATTCGATGAACTTGCCGGATCGCTGGTGGCATCGCTCATTTATTATCTGGGCAACTCCTTATGTGTTTCGCTGATTGTCGCCCTGTCGACCCGGCGGTCTATGTTCCGGCTGTGGCACGACAACTTCCTGTACACGGCGCCCTTGTTCTTCCTTGCGGGCCTTTTGGCGTTCTTGGTTTCGAAGTTGATATGGTCTTTTCCCGGCATCACCCTCATGGTGGCTTTGCCGATCCTTTATTTAAGCTATTACTCGTATCGGGTGTACCTGAGAAGCCTTGAAAGCGAGAAAACACACTCAGCCGAGATGGCTGAGCTCTTCAACTCGACTCTCTCGACGCTCGCGCTCGCCATTGATGCGAGAGACCGAAACACCCACGGGCACATTCAGCGCGTGCAGAGGTATTCGCGAGCGATCGCGGAAGGGATGCATCTGGATGAGCGGGAAATCAAAGCGATTGCCGCGGCGGCGTTGCTTCACGATATCGGCAAGCTGGCCATTCCGGAATACATTCTCAACAAGACCGGACCTCTCACCCCCGAGGAAATGAAGAAAATGCGCCTGCATCCGCGGCTCGGTGCCGAGATCATCTCGAATATCAAATTCCCGTATCCGGTTGCCGATTCGATTATGGCGCACCATGAGAGATTTGATGGCAGCGGATATCCGAACGGCCTTGCGGGCAAAGATATTCCGCTTGGTGCCCGTGTCCTGGCTGTTGCCGATGTTTTTGACACATGCACCTCAGATCGAGTTGGATCCGAAGAAACCATCGACGGGGCAATTGAAGTTCTGACACAAGGTGCTGGGACGCTCTTCGATCCCGATATCGTAAGCGTGTGGGAGTCGATTCATCGAGACGTGGTCAGTTGGAATCCGGCAACTACGAGAGCATATACACATATCCAGCGTGCAACATCGGAGATCAAGATCCTGGAATCTTTGGCCGATTCCATTGCAGGGGTAACCGACGTCAAAGAGATTATTGCCGGCGTGGGCACACTTCTGAAGAGTTCCTTCCCGGGTTGCAAGGCTGCAGTTCACGTCGGCGAGCACGATGAGGGGATACCGGTGATATTCAGCGGCTCCGTGGTCGCAACGATTTCCGTGTACCGTCCCGACGAACCCCTGACGGAAGACGAAACACGTCTGCTGACAGTGATAGC
>WNGD01008099.1_pt1 | contig 13633 bp, 15 predicted proteins | sample 5400671 | NCBI WGS metagenome assembly WNGD01 (sample SAMN13153369, study PRJNA577476) | soil metagenome | isolation source: 40 cm soil or saprolite under grassland replicate 2 | place: USA:California | collected 2016-06-15
CGGAATCCGGCGAAGGGCCGGCCGTGCACGACCGCGGCCGGCGCGGGCGCAGGCCGGTACCGCACGCCGAGACCGATCGGCCAGGGCTGCGGCGGCACCGCAGCTCCGGCGAAGGCCACGGCCGCTGCGGCGATCGCGATCATCGTCCGACGCTAGGAGCGCGGGTCTGTATTCGGGCGTGTCGACCGGTCATTGCAGACGGACGCGCGGCAGAGCCACGCGTCCTGAGGGCGGCGCCGGCAAGCGGCGCCTAGAGGATGTGGAGCGCAATGCAGCTCTTCGTGCTGCGGTTTCCACCGGGATCGGTGGCCGTCACACACAGCCGCGGCGTCCCGCGAAGCGTCTTGGGGACGAACCAGATCACGGAGTAGGTCGCGTTCCCCTTCACCCGTCGGAGCGGAACGTGGAACGTCTTGAGCACGCGCGACCGCAGCGTGACCTGGAGCAGGACGCTGCTCCGACCGCTGTCGTCGAGAACCGCGTACTGCAGCTTCATCGGCTGGCCGCGCTGGCCGGACGAGTCGACGGGCTGGGCGTAGGGCGCGCGAATGTCCGGCGATTTCAGGGCTCGCGCCGCCAGGAGGTGCGCAACGGCGCTCGTCGCGGACTGCGTCACGGCTTCGGCCGACGAGCCCTTCACGCTCATCCGTGACAGGACGGTCTCCTCGGCCGCGGTCGAGCGGCCGCGGTCGTAGATCCCGAAGCCCGCGGGCATCGCGATCAGGAGCGGGCCGACGTAGTAGTAGCTCAGCTCCTGGCCGAGGAACTTGGCGTAGTCGGTCGGCAGGTTGAAGAGGCTCGGGACCGCGCCGAGATCGGTCTTGGTCGCAATCACAGCGACCTTGATCCGGTAGCCCTGCTTGTAGACGGTCTCGATCGTCCGGGTGAGCGCCGCCGCGACGTCCTTCTGCGGGGCCGGATACGGGAGATAGGCGTTCTCGACGACCAGCGTGTCGCTGGCGGGATCGCCGTCGGCGAGAGCGGTCGAGCCGCCGGCGGCGAGTGCGAGCAAAGGGACGAGAATCGCCGCTGCGAGCAACGGCCTGGGCATCCCGGGAGGGTAGCGGCACGGCCCGGTGGGCGTCCTCGCGGTCTGGCAACCGCAGGCGCGTGTCCGTGAAGCTGGCCGAGGGCCCGCAGAAGGGGCGTGAAAGCCACTTCACGATCCCGAACACGGTCGGCTCGATCGCGCTGAAGGGCGGCGACCGGATCCGCGTCTACCGCAACCGGCTCCCGCCGAACGCCGTCGCGGCCGGGGGACGCGTCGACCCGTACTCGTTCTCCGATTTCGACCGCCTGCGGCCGATGCTCTGGCTCACGTTCGCGTTCGCCGGTCTCCTGATCCTGACCGGACGTTTCCGCGGCGTGCGTGCGCTCGTCGGCCTCGCGGCGAGCCTCGCGATCGAGTTCGTCATCCCGGCGATCCTGCACGGAGAGTCGCCGGTCGAAGTGGCGGTCGTGGGCGCGTTCGCGGTGATGCTGGTGACGATGCCGCTCTCGTACGGCCTCGGCGCGAAGATGATGTCCGCCTGGCTCGGGACCGCGGCGAGCCTCCTGCTCGCGGCCGGGCTCGCCTCCGGCTTCGCGCACCTCGCCCACCTGAGCGGCGTCTCGTCCGACGAGAGCATCTATCTCGGCGCAACCCAGACCGGCCTCTCGCTCCAGGGCCTGCTGGTCGCGGGGATGGTGATCGGCGCGCTCGGCGTCCTCGTCGATCTCACGGTCAGCCAGACCTCGACGGTGGTCGCGCTGCGCCGCGCCAACCCGTCGCTCGGCTTCACCGGCCTCTTCGGCGCCGCGATGGAGGTCGGCCACGACCACATCGCGGCCACGGTCAACACGCTCGTCTTCGCCTACGCGGGCGCCGCGCTGCCCGTGCTCCTGATCTTCACGATCGGCGGGACCCGTTCTCGGACGCCGTCAACGGCGAGGCGGTCGCCGAGCAGGTGATCGCCACGCTGGTCGGCTCGATCGGCCTGATCGAGTCGATGCCGATCACGACGGCGCTCGCCGCGCTCCTCGCGCTGCGCATGGGAAACCGGCAGCTGGAGGGAGCCCAAGCAGGGCCCGCCCACGCGCACTGAGCGGTTCGACGAGTGACACGACATCGTTTCTTATGAGCTGATAACACCTCATCGGAAAGCCCGAATCGGCCCCGCAGGAGCGCCGCCGCCGCGCTAGACGACCACGCGGTAAACCGTGAACACCTCGGCGTACTCGCGGTTCACGTTGATGCCGTGCGTTCTCGCGACGTTCCAGACGTACTCCGCGTTCGCGTAGCGCCGGTGTTGCTGCGAGGCGTACTTGGCCAGCGCGGCGACCTTCCGCTCGATGTGCTTCTCCTCCAGGGCGAAGTACCACTGGTACGAGAAGTCGAAGTTGTTCCACGGGATCTCGTAGCCGAGGATCGTCGTCCGCTTGAAGGCCCGCAGGCCCTCGGCCGCGATCGTCTGGTGATCCTGGTGGATGTCCGACAGGCTCGGCTGGAAGACGGCGTCCGGCCGCCACTCCTCCCAGAGGCCGACGAGCACCTCGAGGATGTCCTGGCGGTGCTGCGGAAAGGTGCGGACGTCGAAGTCATGGACGATCAGGTTCTCGGACGGGATGCCGAGCTCGGCGGTCGCCTCCCGCACCTCCTTGCCGAGGCTGTCGGGCGGGAAGCCCTCGGGAAGCGAGCGCGTGGCGATCGAGAAGGCGACATAACGGACGTCGGCCCCCGCCTCGACGAGCCGAGCCATCGTCCCGCCGGCGCCGAACTCGCCGTCGTCGGTGTGCGGGGCGAGCACGAGGACGCGCTCCCAGCTCGAGCCGTTCACTCGGCCGCCGGCTCCCCGCGCGCCGTCGCCGCGGCCAGGGCCGCGAGTCCGAGCAGGCCCCACGTCGTGGGATCCTCGAAGAAGTCGTTGTAGAAGAGGCTGTGCACGACGATCGCGGCGAGCGCGAGCCCGAAGACGGTCGCGGCCCGCGCCTCGAACGACTGTCCGAGCCGGCGGAAGCTCGCCAGGAGCGCCGCCGCGACGAGCCAGACGAACAGCGCGAGCCCGGGGAATCCGCTCTCGGCCGCGACCGTCACAGGCGTGTTGTGCGAGGCAGCGACCTTCGGCTTGCGGCCGTGCAGGCCCGCCCGGTCTGCGTACGCGCGCTTGAAGCCGCCGACGCCGACACCCACGACAGGATGGTGCACCGCGATCCGGATCCCGTTCGAGACGAGGCTCGCGCGGTCGCTCGTCGCGTTGTTCAGGCCAGCCCTCGACTTCTTGAACAGCTCGTGCCGTACCTGCGGCGCCGAGACCCCGACCGAGACGAGCACGACCGCGACGAGCCCGACCGCCGCCGCCGCGCGCCAGCGCCAGGCGATCGCGGCCGCACCGAGAACGGCCACGATCAGCGCCGCGAAGCTCGACTGCGAGAACGAGATCAGCAGGCCGAGCCAGGTGACGACGATCGCGGCCGCGGCGCCGAGGACGAGCCGCTCGGAGCGGCCGCGCAGGACGAGCACGAGGCTCGCGATGATCGCCTCGACGAGGAAGCGTCCGTAGATCGATGGGTCCCAGAAGACCGAGTTGACGCGGTAGAAGGGTGCGTACGCATTGCCGACGACCACCTTCGGGTTCTGGAAGATGTCGCGCGTCTCGTACTGGTAGAAGCCGATTCCGGCAAAGAGGAGCGCCATCGCAGCGAGCTGGATGTGGAGCCAGCCGAGCGGCCGGGCGCGCCACGGCAGCCGGGCGATACCGACGGCGAGGAAGGTGAGCGGGAGGTAGAACGCGAGCAGCTCCACCGTCCCCTCGTGCACGTCGCGACTCCATGCGAGCGAGAGCCCCGTCCAGGCGACGGAGGCGGCGAGCGGGAGCGCGATCGGGCCGAGCTCGCGCGAGCGCGCGTCCCCGCGCACGAGGTCGAGCGCGAGCGAGAGGACGGCCCCGCCGACGAGCACGTAGAGCGGGAGGAGGAGCTTCGTCGTCGAGCCGCCGACGTTTACCGGGATGCGCGCGGGTATGAGCGCGAGCGCCCCGAACGCGAGCGCCCACGGCCAGCGGCGCAACGCGAACGCCGTGGCCGCGGCGATCGCGAGCACGGCGAGGCCGGCGAGGGCGACGCGCAACTCCTCTCCCGCCGGAACGAGCGGCGCCGCGAGCAGGCCGCCCCCCACCGCCGCGAGCGCGAGACCGGCAAGCCGCTCGGCGCGCGTGCGTCCGGCGAGGAGAAGGGCGAGCCCGAAGCCTGCGAGCGGGCCGCCGACGCGCTCGAGCGTCACCGGCGCGGCTCCACGATCACCGTCGCGCGGTCGCTGTGGCCGCGGTCGGTCACGACCAGGCGGTACCGGCCCGGCTTCGCGGGCGCGCGCACGACGAGCAGCTTCGCGCTCGAGCTGCCGGTGCGTGTGCCGAGCCGCCAGTCGTAGAACGCCGCGTCGGTATCGACTCCCACTCCGAGCCGCGTCCGCGCTTTGATTCCGGTGACCTCGTGCCGTGCGAGCGCGATGTAGCGCACATGGACGACGACCGGCGCCCCGTGCGCGGGCCCCGTCACGTTCCCGGCGACGTCGACGGCGCCGACGCGAAGCCGGTAGGTCCCGGGCGGAAGCGCGACGCCGTGCACCCTCCCGTACCACGTGAGCGAGTCCTTGCGGCGGGAGAAGTGCGTCTTCACGACCTGCTTGCCGCGCACGAAAAGGAGCGCGTGCGCCCGCTCCGAGAGCCGGTAGCGGATCTTGATCGAGTCGGACTGGCCGTCGCCGTCGGGCGAGAACACGAGCCGGTTCGCCGTCGCGTCGGTCACCCGCGGGGCCTTCGTGTCGACCTGGATTCGGTTCGGAAGGAGGATCGTCCGATGCGTGAGGTGGACACGGACGAAGTAACCGCCGTCCTGTGCGACCGAGCCGGAGTTCGTGCGCCCGTCCCAGTGGAACGTGTTCCAGCGGCGATGTGCCGAGACGTGGTCGACGAGCCGCTTGACCTCGTGGCGGTGCGCGTCGAGGACGTCCAGGGTGAGCGTGTCGCGGCGCCGCAGCCAGAACTTGATCGTCGCCGTCTGCTTCTCGCAGCCGCAGATGGGCGCGACCACCTTCGAGACCTGCGTCCGCGTCACCGGGCTCTGCACGAGCTTCAGCCCCTCCGTGATCGCGAATGCCGCCGCGGTGGCGATGAGCAGGCCGAGGACGAGCGCCGTCGAGAGGAGCCGCTGCAAAGCGGAGCGATTCTACGCTCCGGCCGTTACCAAGACCTGTTCGTAAAGAGCATCGTCGATGTTGCGGCCGGTGACGATCAGGACGATCGGGCCTTCGATCGGCTCGAGGCGACGGAACCCGGCCAGCGAGGCCGCGGCGGCCCCTTCGACGCGGATTCCGGCGCGGGCGAACTCGGCGACGGCCTCGGCGAGCTCCCGCTCCGAGACGCGGAGCATCCGTTGGGCGATCGTCGCCAGCTCCTCGACCGCGAGCGGGATCGCGACCCGGACGGCGAGGCCGTCGGCGAAGGTCGCGCAGCGCTCCGAGTCGACCGCCTGCCCCGCCTCCCAGCTGTCGGCCATGGCCGGCGCCTCCTCGGGAACGACGCCGACGCGCAGCGTCCGGGGCGACCGGTCGCGGAGAACCCTCCCGATCCCGATCAGGAGCGCGCCGTTCCCGACCGGGACGACGACAGCCGCGGGATCCGGCAGTGCGTCGAGGATCTCGGCCGCGATCGCGCCGTAGCCGTCGAACTGGGCCGGCTCGGCGCCGTCCTCGAAGAAGAAGCGCCCCGCCTCCGCGGCGTAGGCCCGCGCCGCGTCCTTGGCCTCGTCCATGTCGGCCCCGACGCGGCGGATCTCCGCACCGTTCGCCTCGATCAGGCCGACCTTCGTCGCGCTCGCGGCCTCGGGAACGAAGACGACGGCCGGGATGCCCGCCCGGCGGGCCGCCCATGCTGTCGCCGCTCCGTGGTTCCCGGTGGACGCCGTGACGACGGCGTCGGGGCGGCGCGCCTCCAGCACTGCCGCCGCCCCGCGCCACTTGAAGGCACCGAGCTCGTGTACATCCTCTCGCTTCAGCCAGACACCCCCGGCGAAGGCTTCGAGAGGCGTCGGGAGCTCCACGCCCTCAATCGTGCCTCATGCGTTCGCAGGCACGATCGTCGCGCGGCACCGGCCGTCGATGGGTAGCGCTCAGGCGCGCTCTGCGTACGGCTGCACGCGCGGCCGCGCGAGCCAGGCGCGGACGGCGTACGCCGCGATCCCGACGGCGAGCGCGCCGAGCCCACCGGCGATGATCCAGTTCGCGTCGGGGACGGCCAGCAGCTTCAGCCCGCTCAGGGTCAGCACCGTCGCGAGCGCGGTGCGCAACGCGGCCTGCGGCAGCCGCACCGTGAACTGACTCGAGATCAGCACGCCGGGGATCGAGCCGACGAGCAGCCAGGCCGTCGCGTGCAGGTCGACGTTGCCGCTGACGAGGTGGCCGATCCCCGCCACCCAGAGCAGCGCGGCGGCGTGGAAGATGTCCGTGCCGACGATCTTCGGCAGGGTCAGCGGGTAGACGAGCACCATCACCAGGCCGAAGAACGTGCCACTGCCGACCGAGGTCAGTCCGACGACGAAGCCGAAGACGGCGCCGATCGTCGTCGCCAGGATCTTGTCGCGGCGCTCGAGGATGAACGGCGCATCCGAGGCCTGGACGCCACGCTTGATCATCCCCTTGGCGAGGAAGCCGAGGCCGCCCGCGACCAGAGCGGCGCCGACGGCGTAGCCCTCGACCGTTTGCGCGCTGCCGCCGTAGCGGTGCTTGAGCCAGGCGGCCACCGCGACGCCGAGCAGCGACAGCGGCCCCGACCCGAGGAACATCCAGAGCGTCAGTCGCGCGTGCACGGTGCCGAGCCGCCGGTGCCGGATCGCGCCGAAGGACTTGAAGATCGCGCCGTGGAGGATGTCGGTGCCGACGGCATAGGTCGGCTTGAAGCCGAACAGGATCACGAGGATCGGCGTCATCAGCGAGCCGCCGCCCATGCCGGTCAGGCCGACGAGGACGCCGATCAGCAGACCCGTGAGCGTGAACTGCCAGGTCACGCGACCATGCCGGCGGCCACCGTCTCGTTCGTCGCCTCGTCGAGGAGGATGAACGCGCCGGTCGCCCGGTTCTCCGCGTACGGATCGACGAGCAGCGGCTCCGAGAGGCGCAGCCGCACGCGACCGATGTCGTTCAGCTCGAGCCGCTCGGGCCCGGCGACGTCGGTGAGCGTGTGGATGTCGACGACGGAGACGAGCTCGTCCATAACGGCACGAACTGAGCGGGTCGTGTGCTTGACGGCGAGCCTGGCGCGCGGCTCGAGCGGCCGCTCGCTCATCCAGCAGACCGTCGCCTCGACCTCGCGCACCGCCGCGGGTGGGCGGTCCGGATCGGCGAGCATGTCTCCCCGGGCCACGTCGAGATCGTCGGCGAGCCGGATCGTCACCGACATCGGCGGCACCGCGGCGCCGTCCGCGCCCTCGATCGCCTCGACCCGGGAGCGCCGTCCTGACGGCAGCACGACGACCTCGTCGCCGGCCCGCCAGACGCCGCTCGCCACCTGACCCGCGTAACCGCGGTAGTCGTGGAAGTCGCCCGACATCGGCCGGATCACCCACTGCACCGGGAAGCGCCGCTCGTCGAGGTTTCGGTCGAACGCGATCTCGACCGACTCGAGATGCTCCAGCAGCGCCGGGCCGTCGTACCACGGCATCGCCGTCGAGCTCTCGACGACGTTGTCGCCTTCGAGCGCGGAGACGGGGATCACGTGCAGGTCGGCAAGCCCGAGCTCGTCGAGCTCCGCAGCGATCTCGTCGAAGCGGTCGTGCGAGTAGTCGACGAGATCCATCTTGTTCACCGCGATCGTGACGTGCGGGATGCCGAGGATGGACGCGATGTAGGCGTGGCGCCGCGTCTGCTCGACGACGCCCTTGCGCGCGTCGACGAGGATGACGGCCAGGTCGGCCGTGGACGCGCCCGTGACCATGTTGCGCGTGTACTGGACGTGGCCCGGCGCGTCGGCAAGCAGGAACCGCCGTCGCGGCGTCACGAACGAGCGGTAGGCGACATCGATCGTGATCCCCTGCTCCCGTTCGGCCCGCAGGCCGTCGGTCAGCAGCGCGAGGTTGACGTAGCCGTCGCCGCGCCGTGTCGAGGTCTCCTCGATGTGCTCCATCTGGTCGACGAAGATCTGCTTCGTGTCGTAGAGCAGGCGCCCGATCAGGGTCGACTTGCCGTCGTCGACCGAGCCGGCCGTGACGAGGCGGAGGAGTTCGGTCGACTGCTGCTGCTCAGAAATAACCGACACGTTTCCGGTCCTCCATCGCCGCCTCGCTGAACCGGTCGTCGGCGCGGGTCTCGCCGCGCTCGGTGACGCGGGTCGCGGCGATCTCGTCCACGACCTCCTCGATTGTCGACGCCTCCGAGAGCACGCCGCCGGTGCAGCTCATGTCGCCGACGGTGCGGAAGCGCACCGAGGCCGTGAGCGGCTCCTCGTCGTCCAGCCGCTCGAGGTACTCCGAGACGGCGTAGAGCATCCCGTCGCGCCTGAAGACCTCGCGCTCGTGCGCGAAGTAGATCGAGGGCAGCTCGAGCCGCTCGCGCGCGACGTACTGCCAGACGTCGAGCTCGGTCCAGTTCGAGATCGGGAAGACGCGGACGTGCTCGCCCCTGCGGACGCGGGCGTTGTAGAGGTTCCAGAGCTCCGGCCGCTGCGCGCGCGGATTCCACTGGCCGAAATCGTCGCGGAAGCTGAAGATCCGCTCCTTCGCGCGGCTGCGCTCCTCGTCGCGGCGCGCGCCACCGATCGCGGCGTCGAAGCCGTGCTCCTCGATCGCGTCGAGGAGCGTCGTCGTCTGCAGCCGGTTCCGCGACGCGCGCGGCCCGATCTCCTCGACGACGCGGCCGAGGTCGATCGACTCCTGCACCGAGGCGACGATCAGGCGCTCTCCGAGCTCGGCGACGCGGCGGTCGCGGAACTCGAGCACCTCGGGAAAGTTGTGGCCCGTGTCGACGTGCATGACCGGGAACGGGAACTTGCCCGGCCGAAACGCCTTCTCGGCGAGACGCAGCAACACGATCGAGTCCTTGCCGCCGGAGAAGAGCAGGACGGGCCGCTCGAGCTCGGCGGCGACCTCCCGCATGATGTGAATCGCCTCCGCCTCGAGCTCGTCGAGATGGGACAGCGTCACCGGCAGGCCGAGCACGCTCACACTCTCACCGCCGACAGATAGTCGAGGACGTCGCGCGCGCATTCCTCGGGGGTCCGGCCCTCGGTCTCGACGCGGAGCTCCGGCGAGTCGGGCGCCTCGTACGGATCCGACACGCCCGTGAACTCCGCGATCTCTCCGCGGAACGCCTTCTCGTACAGGCCCTTGACGTCGCGGCGCGCGCACTCGTCGACCGAGGTCGCGACGTGCACCTCGACGAACGGCGCGAACTCCTCCACGAGCGCGCGGGCCGTCTCGCGCGTGGCCGCGTACGGCGAGATCGCGGAGACGAGCACGGTCGCGCCGTGACGGGCAAGGCGCGAGGCGACCCAGCCGACCCGCTCGATGTTCGCGTCCCGGTCCTCCTTCGAGAAGCCGAGCCCCTTCGAGAGGTGCGTGCGGACGACGTCGCCGTCGAGGTATTCGACCGAGGCGCCCGAGACCTCCAGCTCGCGCCCGACGAGCTCCGCGATCGTGGACTTTCCCGCGCCCGAGAGGCCCGTGAACCAGATCACGAGCCCAGGTCCTTTCGCGCCGGACGCGAAAGGACTAGAGAGCCGCGAAGGGTCGATCATCTCGCTTTCCGCCTTTCACTAGCCTCTTCTCGATCTTGTCCGCGCCGGTCCAGCGCCCCGCCCGCTCGTCCTCGCCGACCCGCACCGGCCGCGTGCACGGGATGCATCCGATCGACGGGTAGCCCGCGTCGTGGAGCGGGTTGTACGGGATCTCGTTGACGCGGATGTAGGCCTGCACGCGCTTCGAGTCCCAGTCGACGATCGGCTGGATCTTCCAGACGCCGTAGCGCTCGCTGTACTCGATCCGCTGCGCGTCGGCGCGGGTAAGCGCCTGCTCGCGGCGGATGCCCGTGACCCAGGCCTCGTAGGGCTCGAGCGCCCGCTGGAGCGGCTCGACCTTGCGGATGTGACAGCAGCGATCGGGATCGTGCTCCCACAGGTTCGGTCCCTCGCGAACCGCCTGCTCGGCGACCGAGAGCACGTCCGGCCGCTCGAGCCGGAGGCCGTAGCGCTCGACCAGGCGGTCGCGCGTCTCGTAGGTCTCCTTGAACAGGAGCTCGGTGTCGAGCTCGACGATCGGGATCTGGAGGCCGAGCTCCGAGACCATGTGCACGAGCACCGACGACTGCCTCTGCCAGGAGCACGTCAGGCACATGCGGTCGCCGAACCGCTCGTAGGCCCAGACGAGCGCTTCCTCGGCGGTCAAACCCTCGACGTCAGGTAGCTGCAGGCTGGCTGTCAAGCAGGATCTCCTTGAGCGTGTCGCCGCGCAGCCCGAGCCGAAGCGTCTCGAGCGGGATGACTTCCTCGGGCGGGATGTTGCCGAGGTTCACGTTCGGACCGAACTGCTTGACGAACCAGGCCTGCGCGGCCTTCTGCGGCGCCTCGAAGATCAGGTCGCTGACCGGGATCTCGTGGACGATCTCGTCGACGAGCCCCGTCCGCATCTCGCCCGTAGGCCGGTAGATCCCCGCAGTGCCGCCCTCGCGGCCCTCGGTGATCACCTTCCAGGCGCCCGCCTCGAGCTCCTCCTTGATCCACTCGACCCACTGGTACGGCGCGTACACGGTCTCCGCGTCCTTCGATCCGACCTCCGAGAGGACGGTGAAGTCGGCGGCGAACTCGGAGATCAGGTCGAGCTTGCGGTCGCGCGGGATGTCGAGCGTGCCGTCCGAGATCTCGACGTGCGAGAAGCGATGCTCCTTCAGCCACGCCTTGAACTCGTCGAGCCGGCCGCGTGCGTAGACCACCTCGAACAGCGTTCCGCCGCAGACGACCGGGGTGTCGAACGAGCGGTAGAGCGCGATCTTCTTCTCGAGGTTGTTCGTGATGTAGCTCGTGCCCCAGCCGAGCTTGACGATGTCGACGAACTGGCCGCCGGTGTCGAACATCCCCTCGATGTCGCGGAGGTTGAGGCCCTTGTCGATGACGTGGGTCAGGCCCTCCGCGCGCGGCTTGCCGGGCCGCTGGGGGAGGTCGAGAAAGCCGTCGTTAAAGCCTTGCATAGAGCTCCTCCAGCTTCTTCCGGGCCGCGGCCTGGACGTCGTGGTAGAGGGAGTTGCCGTGCGCGTCGATCCCGACCGTGAGCGGGCCGAAGTCCTTGACGCGGAACTTCCAGAGGCACTCGGGCATCAGCTCTTCCCAGGCGACCTCCTCGATCTCCTCGATCTGGGTCGTCTCGAGCGCCGCCGCCCCGCCGACGATGGCGAAGTAGACCATTCCGAGCCGCTGCATCGGCTCGATCGCCTCGTCCGGGAAGCCGCCCTTGCCGCAGACCGCGCGCACGCCGTACTGGGCGCCGAGCGGCTCGGTGAAGCGCACCATCCGCGCCGAGGTGGTCGTGCCGATGCAGACCTTCTCGTAGCGCCCGTCGTCCAGCTTGCGGACACCCGGGGCGGTGTGCAGCAGGAATGCGCCGCGGAGGTCCATCGGCGGCTCGACGCCCTGGTCGAAGATGCGGATCTGCGTCCGGTCGCGGATGCCGATGATGTGGCCCTGGACGGTGACCTCGTCGCCCGCCCGCAGCTTGAGGATCTCCTCCGGGTCGGCGATCGGGAACGTGACCTCGTGGCTTACCATCAGAACTCCCGGTCGAAGTCGACGGAACCGTCCGCGCGCACATGTGCGCTCGCGCGGCGCGCGGCCCAGCACTGGTAGTTGACGGCGACCGGGTTGAGCGTCATGTGCGTGTCCGCGTGCTCGATGTGGCACTGGAGCACGGTCACGTCGCCGCCGAGCCCCATCGGGCCGATCCCGGTCTCGTTCAGCAGCCCGAAGAGCTCGTCCTCGAGCTGGGCGACGACCGGATCGGCGTTACGCGTCCCGATCGGCCGCGCGATCGCCTCCTTGGCGAGGTACATCGCGTAGTCGGCCGACCCGCCGATCCCGACGCCGACGATCCCGGGCGGGCACGGCTTGCCGCCGGCGTCGACGATCGACTCCAGCACGAACTGCTTGATCCCCTTCACGCCGTCGGCGGGGACGCACATCTTCAGGAAGCTCATGTTCTCGGAGCCCGAGCCCTTCGGCACGCACTTGACGTCGAGGCCGTCCCAGTCCTGGATGAACTCCCAGTGGACGATCGGCAGCCGGTGGCCGATGTTCGGGCCCGTGTTCTCGCGCGTGATCGTGTGGACCGCGTTCGAGCGCAGCGGGTGCTCGATCGTCGCACGCGCGGTGCCGTCGCGCAGCGCCTCGTAGATCCGGGCCGGATGGAGCGGGAAGTGCTCGCCGACGCGGCAGGTGTAGACCGCGATCCCCGTGTCCTGGCAGACGAGGTTGCGCTCCTTGTCGGCGACTTGGACGTTGCGATGGATCGTCTCGAGAACGCGCTTCCCGGGGACGGAGGTCTCCTTCTCGCGCGCTGCCGAGAGTGCGTCGCGCAGGTCCTGCGGGATGTCCTTCAGCGCCCAGACGTAGAGGTGCGCGGCGACGTCCTCGACCGCGTGCTGCAGGTCCGTGACTTCGATCGTCGTCATGCCTTCGCTTTCTCTGCGGCAGCCCGGCCGGCCCGGCGGCCGAAGACGCAGCACTCGAGCAGGGAGTTGCCCATCATCCGGTTGCGTCCGTGCGTGCCGCCGGCGATCTCGCCACAGGCGTAGAGGCCCTCGAGCGTCGTCTCGGCCTCGGCCGAGATCACGAGGCCGCCGTTCTGGTAGTGGAGGACGGGATAGGTAAGGATCGGCGCTGCGAGCGGGTCGATCCCGGCGGCTCGGTAGCGGCGCAGCATGTACGGGAGCGAGACCTCGGCGTCGTCCTGCTTGATCCGCGTCGTGTCGAGGTAGACGGCGGGCCGGCCGTCGGGCGTCTCGACTCCCTTCCCCTTCGCCACCTCGTCGACAATCGCCTGGCTGACGATGTCGCGCGGGCCGAGGCTGTCCGTGAACTCCTCGCCGTCGGCGTTCAGCAGCACCGCTCCGTAGGCGCGCGTCGTCTCGGGGATCGAGTAGCCCTGCATGTTCGCGGGCCACGCGCCGCCGTTCGGGTGGTACTGGAGCGCGTCGAGGTCGCGTGCCTCGGCACCGAGGTCGAGCGCGATTCGCGTCACCTCGCCGGTCGCGCCGGGATGGTTCGTCGAGAGCTCGCCGCGCTCCTGGGCCTCCCTGAAGCAGCGTCCGCCCGCGGCGAGGACGACGGTTGCCGCCTCGAGCTCGTGCTCGCCGACGACGGCGCGCCAGCCGTTCGGGATCGGCTCGAGGCTGGTCAGCGGACTGCCCGGGAACGACGTGCCCGAGCCGGCTTCCCAGGCGTCGCGGAGCGCCTTCGTGATTGCGTGCCCGGTGCGGTCGCCGACCTGAAGCAGCCGCTTCCGGCTCGCGCCGCCGCAGCGGGCGAGACGGTACCCGCCGTTGTCCCGGGTGAACTCGACGCCGAGCTCCTCGAGCCAGTGGATCGCGCCCGGCGCCTCGGTCGTGAGGATCTCGACGAGGCCG